>Ga0315268_10000166_pt1 | contig 75815 bp, 95 predicted proteins | sample C1_top_MG_FD_204535 | JGI IMG/M metagenome (GOLD analysis project Ga0315268, IMG submission 204535) | Sediment microbial communities from Yellowstone Lake, YNP, Wyoming, USA - C1_top | ecosystem: Environmental > Aquatic > Freshwater > Lake > Sediment | place: USA: Wyoming | collected 2017-08-01
AAAAAACGGGCGATGCTGCTGCCACCTGTCAGTGTGTACAGGAGAAGAGCCCCTGTCTCATCGACCCAGGACACTTCCCCGTCTGTGAGGGACCAAACTCGCCCGCTCCAATAGGCGAAGACCTTGGAGTCGTTTGCCCAGATGCCGTAAGTGGAAGAACTCACACCAGCTGGGGTTTCCCAAGTTGCACCAAATGGATCAGCTAGAAGATCTGTGCGTCGGATATCCGTACTTGATCCACAAACGTATAACCATCGCCCCGTGCGAAAGAGGTAGTAGGGACCAATGGGGCATGTGATCCATGTCCAGGACATGGTGTCCCAGAGAGCGATCTTGGTCCCCATGGATACTGCAAGGATGGTCCCGTTGTACCAGATCGCGTAGGCATCCCCGCTACCTGAGTAAGCCGGAACGGTCAACGCCTCCCAGCGATTGCCACGGAAGATGCGAACCTCCCGCCCCATCGCCACAGCCACGCTTCGTGCGTCTGGCCCGCTAAGGTTTGTCGGGCGCACGCTCCCGTAGGGGTTGAACGTCCAGCCGAGGGCATACGTGGTCCACTCCCCGGAGGCAGCGCGATGGTAGGAGAGGTTGTCCGAGGATACCACCACCAGGCGGTCCTCGCGGTCCACGTAGGAAACGCGCTGCTTCAGGCCCGCGTAGACGTAGCGGTTGGGCTCCGGCACGTCCACCAGGCTCCTGGACCCATCTGCGAGGGAGACTCGCTGTGCAGCCCGGAACCGCTGGAAGAGGTAGACAGCAGACCCAGAGACAGAGAGGGCGTCGAGGTCGTTCGGGACGGGCTTGAAGGGGTCGTCCCACAGCCCAGTGGAGCCACGACGCACCCGGGTAACCAGGTCCCGACCGGCGAAGGCGTGGTCCGTCCCGTCGTTGAGCAGGAAGGCTGGGTAAGAGGTAGAGTCCAGCTCCACGTAGAACTGCTCTCTCTCCCCGTCCTGCGTCCAGGCAGCCCCGTCCCAGTGCCAGGTCGTTCCGTCGTAGCAGAGGATCAGAACGTCCGTGCTTGAGGCCACAGATACCTTGATCGGGCTCTGGATGTAGGCCGGGAGGTCGGAGAACGCCGACCCATTCCAGCGGCGCACCGTCCTTGCCCCGATGCACTCAACCCAGAGGTCCGTTGGGGACACACCATCTAGACCCCCCATCCCGTCCGTGTGGGCAGAGCTGGTCACCCACGCTCCGCCGTTGACCGAGGTGTGGAGGTAGCCGTTGGCGTCCCCCACCACCACGCTGAAGGTCCCGCCCGTCCCGGGCCACACCTTCAGGCCGTTGCACCAGTTCCCCGGGAAGGTCTGAACCGCGAAGGCGGGGTTGAGCTGATCCGGGTTCGCTGCATCTCCCCAGTGCGTCCCGTTGAAGAAGAAGAGGGCGTAGCGGCAGAGTACCCAGACGTGGGTGGCATCGAGCCCAAAGATCACATTCACCGGGCCAGAGGTCACCGGGGCGGTCAGCTCCCACGGATGGTCGTCCTCCGTCGTACAGTTGATCCCCCACCGCCACTTCGAGCCTACTGGAGGAACGGAAGTCCCCGTGGAGCAGAGAAGACAGCGGCCCGGATAACTGCTACCAGCCTGTGCGGCGCAGAGCGCCAAACTCCCATCCGGGGACTCCCAGATCACCCCCAATGCGGCTGCACCCAAGAACCTCAACAGGCGACTCGGCCCGTTACCGTTGGGCTGAAGTGCTGAGCCACTCTTCTTCCAAATCGACTGTGAGTCTGATGTCAGCAGAATCGAGGCAACACTTCCACCAGATGCACAAGCTGACCCAACCGGAACGAATGATGCAAGATCAACGTCCAGCACAAACCCACCCTCGTCAAGCCGGAGTACGCGCTGGTTGTCATTGACCGCTAGAGTAGCATCTGAGAGCACCAAGATCTGCCGATAGGTAGCAGACGCCGAACCAGAACCCCGTGGGATAACCCCAGAGAGAAGGTCCCAAGAAGCTCCGTTCCAACGCCGAGAAGCGTACCCGTAGTCCCCGGTCCAGATGCCGTTCTGCCCTCCGTAAACGTTGGCGCAGTCATCTCTGGTGCCAGCATTGACGTATCCGTCGTCACGGACTACCCAGGATCCCCCGGTGTACTCCGTAACCTGCGTGCTTGTCGGGCAGCTAATGCCAATTGAGTGGAAGTAGCATCCGCCCACCCAAACACCTGTAGCGGTGCAGGCTATCGACCGGATCACAGTCATCATTCCGGGTGCCGCCGGAGGTGTGGTACCACCGATGTTTCCAATGCTGGTACTGTTGTAGTACCTGGGATCACTCCAGGAGCCACCTCCCCACAAGTAATAGATTCCAACGCCCCCGGGCTGCGTTGCCATGGCCCAGACTGTGGTGGGGGGTGCCCCTGGAACTGGCCAAGGAAGGTGCGCTCCGAGCGAGAAGGTAGACCCATCCCACTTGTAGATTACACCCTGGCCTCTCTGGGCGTAGGGGCTTCTCTCTACCCCGCCGAGGTATACCTCCGAGGAGCCCAGCGCCTCCGCGCAATGGAGATAGGAGGGACTGATCAACCCGGCGATGGTCACGGCGAGAAACGCAGAGCCGTCCCAGTGGACAGCTAGGTCCGCTACGTTCTCCCCAAAGACGAACCAGACGTCATCAACAGATACACCGCTTGCAGCCACCGCCCCCTTGAACTCCGGGTGAAGCCGCCACACCCCGGAGAGGCAGTGAAGCAGTCCGTTGGAGGTCCCAACCCAGAAGTTGTCCTTGTCCAGGCCCCAAACAAAGTAGGTAGTCCCTGGCCGATCCCATCCAGCCGACCGGAGGTCGGTCAGAGACGAACCACTCTTGACGTAGCGGCCGGTGATACTCAGGACGGAGGACATTAGATCACCCCCAAGATGCGAAGTGCCCGCACACGCGCCTGGTGCATCTCGCAGATGGTAGTGGTCCGCTTTGCGAGACAGCCGGGGAAGATACGACCGTTAGCATCCGCCACCGCCACGCACTGCTGGCCGTTCTCCCGGTCCACCGCAGGATCGCTCTGCCCATCCCCGTTGGTGGCTCGGCACTGGAGCACGATGGTCCCGGCCGCCACGTTGGTGGGCAAGGGCAGGGATGGGTTCTGGACCGAGGCCACTCCATCGATGAAGCTCCCCTGAACCCCAACCAGAAGCGCCTCCAGTCCCACCGGCACAGAGAGGATGGTCCAGCGCCAGGACGTGGGAGAGCCGGTAGCTACGGCAGTAAGGGCTGCCGTCTGAGCACCAGAGGCCCAGGTGTACTCGATGTCCGCGCCGCAAGTAACAGCCGGGATTGCCATTGAGGATCTCCTGCTAGTTCAAAACCAATCTAAGCGGTGGGTGTGGTTCCATTGACGGGCTTGGGGTTCTGCAGGGTCTGCACACCCAGCCATCCTTCGACCTTCTTGGTCCACCACTCCTTGCCCTTGTCGGGGAGCTTGTACTCCTTCGCCTTCTCAGCCATGAAGTCCAAAGCCACCACAAGCTTCTCAGCACTGGCCAAGGGCTTCCCATTGAGCTTGAGGGCCTGGAGGCTCTTCTGTTCAGCGTAGCCAGCCCCACGCTCCAGGATGCTGTTCACCTTGGCCGAATAGTCCTCGAACCCGTACTTCTTCATCAACACTGTCACGAGAACTGTCGCCATGATACCAAGAAGGGAGAAGACCAGCTCCAGGCCGTAGCGAATCAGAACTTTCCACCACAGCATCTCCTCAGTGGTTGTAGTAGAGGCAGTGACCGCAGTGGACGACGTTGATACTGGTGCGGGCTGAGAGACTGACGGGACCGCGACAGCGGTCGGTGCTGCTGCAGCTGGCTGGGTAGCCGGCGCGGGGGCCTTGACCTCGACCTTGGGGGCTGTGGCCTTGGTCTCCTGGGCGTAGGACATAGGAGCAAGGGCCAGAATCAGGGAAACGAGCGAAAGCTTGAGGAACCTCATGGTGCTTCTCCTTTCTATCCTTCGTGAGTCGGAATGACCGGATTGGCGACGCTGTCATACTCGGTCTTGGTCAGCGTTTGTAACACAGCGCCGCTGTTCTTGTCGATGATCTTGACAGTGTTCTCATCCACCGTCTCGATGCGGATTCGATTCTCCAACCGATGCGGAACTACAGGCGGCCAGGCGTTCATTGTGATCTCCTATGGGAAAACAGCCCCAACATCGTGGAATGAGTCAGCCGGGTTTCCTACAACTACTGTTCGGATCATGTTGTCGCAGACAAGACCTTGTCCAACTACCGTATTTCCTGATCCGAAGGTCAGAATAGAAGCATTGGGCATGCCTCCTAGAACTACATTTCGATCACAGATATTGTCGCTAACGATGTACACCACGTTGCTCGAATCGGAAAGGTTGACATTGCACGCCGAGTTGAGTGGGGATGCCACATCGATCGTGTAAAGATAGTTGCCTGTGATCGAAGTTTTCTGGCAAGCGATGACTATGATGTTATTCTTGGCAGCCGTCGAGGAGACGTTGTTTCCGCTGACAGTCACCCCATTGATCCCCTGTATCATGATCGAGTCATAGCTGCCAGTGTTCAGAGTGTTTCCTGTGATGGAAACGTTCTTCCTGGTGGTTGCCATGGCCAGAGCAACGATGATGCCGCCTCCTCCCGTGAGGGTATTTCCGGTGATCGCGATGTGATCGTAGTTTCCACCGGTCGCAGCGATGTACACACCGATATCCATGAAGTAGCCGGTATTTCCGCTAATGGTGACCGTGTTGACGGTGCCCGACGTACCAATCTCCACACCTCTCATAACACTGGAGAAGTTGCCCAAAAACGAGTTACCAGTGATGGTCACGTTGGTCCACGATCCAGCAGTCTCCAGAGTGGCTATTCCAACGCCAGTTCCAGACGATGGGCCATAGATAGTGGTGCAGACGTTTCCTGTGACAGACACGTTTATCGCGGTCAGCATATAGATGCCGACAGCCCAGCTCTGAAGACCGACGCCTCCGGTGACTGTGTTCACGGCGGTTAACGTATTGTTGCAGATCTTGCCATTGGTGAAACCAGTGACACCTAGGATCCCAAACCCACCCTTTCCGATCACGGTTTCGATTGTGTTATTGGATATCGTGCTGGTTCCTAGCGATGTGAAATAGATCGCCGCTGTGTTGGGCAGCTCGAATCCTGTAGCGCCAACCTTGCTGATCAGGTTGTTATTGATCGTGAACTCATAGTTGTTGCTTCCAAGAATGCAGATCGCAGACCTCGGATTTCCGCTCACCGTGTTAGTAGTCGGCGGATTCAGCTCGTCGAACGTGTTGTCGCTGATGTTCACGTTGTTGCGCGAAGAACGATCTCCGAACAATAAGCCGAGCTTGAAGTTGATCGCACCAGACGGAGAGTCCCGGAACTGGTTTCCGACGATCTCGATGTTCTTGTATGTTCCCACTGCCGCCGGCAGAGGATTGGAGAAGCACCCTCCTGTCTCCAGGTACCGGAAGTTGTTATCTCGAATGATCACGTTGGAAACTACCCGGGCCGCATCACCGGTGATGGCGAACAAGAACCCCATCGAGTTGTTGGTGGTGTAGTCCCCAGAGATCGTGTTTCCTTCGATCAAGTAGTCATTGATATCGCCGGAGGCTGAGGTCACCTTGATCGCCGAGTTGCCCAAAGCCGTCCCGGATGTCGTGACGAGATCGCATTTGGTGATCTTGACGTGGCTGCAATCCGTCAGATCGATCGTAGGCCAGCCAATCGGGTTGTTGTCGACGTAGCCGGAGATCTCCAGGTGGTTTACCGTGGAGCCTTGGAAGAAGGCCGTTCCGATGCTCGGTGGAATCAAGATGTCCGCGCCGATGCAGTCGATGAACTTGATGTTGTTTCCGCCAGTGGCACGTACGTGACACGGGATCAACCATCCCCAGAACATGCACTTGTTGAAGTGGACAAGATTGGGATTGGTTCCCAGGTTGATGCTCTCGAAGTTCAACAGGGCCGTTGTGAATGTGCAGTTGTTGAACTTGGCATAGTTGAAAGCCTGAGTCGGTGCTCCGTTGATCCCGTCAATCAGAGAGCAGGTCAGAGACAGCATCGAGAAGTGGTTGAAGTCACACTCAGCGAAGTTGCCAGAGATCACCCCGTTGGTACCGGAGACCTTGAACAGTGGGATCGCCGACATGGCGCCGCCGATGCCCCAGAACCACACTCGATGGAACACCGCGGTCGCAGGAAGGGCAGCATTCAGATAGAACGCAGCATCGGTCATGAGGACCGTGTCCATCATGAAGCCGCCGGGGTTCGACGTGTCGACCAGGATGCCAACGTTAGATGTTCCACCTTGGATGATGAGGTTGTTGATCGTCACCGACCCAGTAGTGGCAACATGAATCCGGCCACCGTCGACGATGATGGTGGTTCCGTTCTCACCTTCGAATGTCACTGACCCCGTGCTGGTCCAGTTGAAGTCTGCGGTCAGGTGGTACGAGCCTCTCTTGAGAATGATCTTGCCGCCAGCTGCTGGCAAGGCATCGTGGGCTGCTTGGAGAACGGCCTGAGTTGCTCCGTTGAAGTCGCCCCACGAATTCACACCATCACCTACGGTAACTGCGGCGGTTCTGGCTCCCATGACGCCGCCGGCACGATCATAGTGGCGAGGCACTGTGGGGAAGTTGGCCAACAGACCAGGCGGAATCCTCCTCGCGGAGGTACCGGAGTCCCACGGATTGAGGGAACCCCACTTCAGCTCCTGAATCTGAGCTGCCAGGAAGTCCACATGGTCCTTGAGGCTCTCCAAGGACATGTCAGATCGACCCGTAGGAGAGCTGAGGGACCGGCTCAGAACGTCGCCGTGAACCTCGTCTCCCTGGTACATCGTGTCCCGCCAGTCATTCTGGGACGAGATGGTCTGACGATCTCGATAGTACCTTCCGTAGGAAGCACTGGTGACGTAGTCCGCAGTTCCAGTCCCCGTGGCCCTGATAATATCTCCCGGCTGGTGATCTCCAGTGAAGTTGATCACGGAGTGGGTCAGCAGACCAGTTTCGATGTCGACAGCCGACAGGGTGGCCAGCTCTTGAGTCGCACCTCCGGCTGTGACGAAGATATCTTGACCAGAAACAAAGAGAGACGCGTCCCGAACCACGGTCTGGGTGGTGGAAATCTGTCGCAGCAGAATCGATGCTGCCTTCTCTGTGGTCAAGCTGGGATTGCCAGTGGAGTTGATCTTTCCACTTCCGTCTGTGGCCAACCTGATGAGCGGTATTCTCAGCGAGGACAGCGTGCCCACAACATCGCGCTCGAACATGGCTGAGGCACCAGTGCGGATCGGCGTCACGATCTGCCAATCCATGGTCTTTCTAGTGGCCACGTTTGCGCTAAACTCCTCCCCGTCCGGTAGGGCGTCGCCGGAGACATCGGTTCCGTTCTCCACAGTGGGGTCCCAGAACGCTCTGGCATCGACGTCGCTGTTAGCTTCGACGAACTCGATCTCGAGCCAGTAGGTTGTGCCTGGGGCATCCAAGGTGACAGACTTGGTGACATCGAGCTGGTCCTCGTTGAAGACCATTCGTCCGTCATAGCGGAAGCTGGCCCCGCCATGAATCACGACACGGCCGGGATAGGTGTTCTGATCGGGAATCTCAACACGGAAACCGTGTATGATTCTCGACTGACGATCGAGGATGTTCTTCTTCGTCAGCAGGCTGTCAGACTCGCGAGCATAGCCAAACACGGCTCCGAAATCGACGAGATCAACTCGCTCATTGGGACGCATCTGCGGAAACTTCGGCATGAACGTTCTCCTAGGTGTCGCTGATCACTTCGATCTCGACGCCAGCTGCTCTTCCTCGATCGAAGATGTAGTTGATCCTGTCCGCCCACGAGGACGGGAGGTAAAAAGGATAGTCAAAGCCGTCATGACCGGGAAGACTCTCGACGGCTGACAGAACGATGTTGGACCCGCTAAGGTGCGGCTCGCTGAGAGCCACCCCGTCTCCATCCTCAAACACGATTCTATCGGGGCTCGTCTCGACAGTTGTGAAATCGATCCGTTCCTCAGAGCCGGGGTAGTATCTGACCCAGGCTCCCTTGGGGTGAGCATACTTCAGCGCTGGACTGAAAGTCAGAACCTCGGTGCCGGTGTTGTTGTTTGACACCTGGCGCAGCTCACTAACGTTGGTATCTGGGTCGATCTCGACGAAGTAGGGATAGCTGGTCGGAAAGCTGTCAGACGAACGAAGAGTCACTGAGGTGACTCCGGCGCTGATGTCAGCTGCCAGCTGATTGGACGTTGGAACCCTGGCATCACCGCTGTTGATCAGCATGATGCCTCCGTTGGCTGGAACGCCAGACAGAGAAGCAACCTGGATCGACGTTCTCATCTCTTCTACAAGAACCCAGCGATCCGTGTTGTTGTACTTGGACGGAATCAACAGCTTTCGATCTGAAAACGGAATCTTTCCCTCTTGGGAGTACTGAAGCTTCTTTCCCAGCGAGATGACATCTGCCACCAGACGGCACGTAGCTCCGAGCAGGTGATTCTGAGTCAGAGCCTCTTCCAGGTAGACCACACCACCTGTGATCAACCGAACGATGACGATCTCTGCCGCAAGAGACCCTTCGTCGATGAGAAGTCTGTAGCCGTAAGAGGAGCCAGCACCTGGGTGCGGAAGCTTGTTGGCGTCCGGTGTCGACATAGTGATCTGCATATCACCAATCGAGCCAGCCAACGTCAGCGCCAACCCAGTGGCATTGTACCACAACGTGACAGCACTAGTGTCGATGGTCTCACTTGATCCAAACCCGAACCCGATTCGGATACTGAAAAGACCTGTCGACTCGAACAGCTCTGCGTGCTGAACCTCGAGGGACCCTCGGTTGGCAATCTGTGACTGCAGAAGATAGACCGGCCCGGCCAGGTTCTCTGTGATCGTAGTACGAACCGTGGAGCTGGGAGCCCTCTCACCTAGCTGAAAGGTGTAGTGACCTTGAAACCGGTACGAGTTGGCCGGAGACACCCGGGGATCGCCGATCGCCAGAGAAGTCCCCGGGTAGGCGTCCACATAAAGCGCCACAGACTGGCCTGAGGCGTGCGGACTGGTCAACCCACGAGTCAGCCACATCGTGTTCATCTCGGCAACCTCGACAGCGTCTCCTGCCAGGTGATTCTGCGTGGCCGCCAAGGCGAACGTGACATAGTTTGTCACCGGATCGACGGACTTCCAGACTAGGGTCTCCTGTCTCACAGTTCCGCGGCTCAGGATCAGGCTCTTGCCGGCAACACCTGCCGCTTCTAGCAACGGTGTCACATCAGCCACGAACGTACCTGAGATACCAATCGCCAGCACCGTGGCTCCAGACCGCCCCACCAGGCTCGTCGAGAAACGATCGATCCTGTTATAACCGATCTTCTCTGAGCTGTTGATGATGACAGCGCCAGCTGATGGGAAGCCAGAGGCATCAGCAACGTAGAGCCTCGTGTCACCGATGGAGGCCGAGGTTCCCACCGTAGTGGACGGAGCCGTCACAACATCATGAAGGTAGGAAGCGTCCAGCAACCGGTTCTTGGAAATCTCCGGTGGGATGTAGATCTGCATCTTTCTCGGAATGGTCTGAAAGATCTTCCAGCCAACCCCCTTGACCTGAAGCTGCCCCAGCTGAACCACCGTCGTCGGCCTCATCAAAGTGACGCTAGCTCCACCAGAACCAGTAGTATAGGTCAAACTGATCTTGTTTTTTAGGTACAAGGTGCTGTTCGCGACATCGTTAAGGTAGAACTCAACAATCTCGGCAAGACCCAGAGCCCCAGGTTCCTTGACCTTGATCACGCCAGACTTCGGAAAGTTGGCTGTGCTTTCCAGGATGATCGTGGTGCCACCGCCTGCATTCCTCTCCAGCTCCGACACCACCGGAGTCGGCTTGAGCCCAGAGTGGTCCTTGGTCAAAGCCGACACTGTGAGAGGGCTAGAGGGCGTCGAATGGGCTGTGAGCTGGACAACCTCTTCGTCATCCTGGCCTGGATTGATCAGCAGGGTGTGTGGAAACCCTGACGTAGGGAACTTCGTGGCGCTGACAAGAGTCAGCGCGGTTGCGCCTGCTGAAACATCAGATAGAAGGGCTCCATCCGCGTTGTCATCCACCGCGGTGAGAGCGCTGGTCAGAGCGGTCTCGAGCCACATCTGTCCGCTCAGCGGATCAAGAAACATGTACTTGATGGATTGGACTGACACCAAACCCTCGTTGATCACCACGGTTCCGCACTGTGGAAGACGACCTGGGTCCGTGACGTAAATCGACTCATCCCCCAAAGCAGCGTCAACTGACATCACTGATGACACAGTGATCCGTGGACCAAGGATCACCGACAGAAGGTCTTCGAACAAGTTCCGAATCTGCCGATAGTCCAGTGCCAAACGACGCGCCACGGCCCTCCACACGGCGTCATTGTGAAAGCCAAAGACCGGTCTCTCGAGGCCGATGTTGGACGAGACGTGAGACAGATACTCGCCGACTGCTCTATTCAAGAACAGTTGATCTTTGGCCTCTCGAATGGCCGAGCGCTGAGTCGTCATTAGAGCACCGTTACTAGGCTGTTTCCGTTGAAGTCGAACGATACAGGCAGCTCATTCTCCAAGATCACCACATCCGAAGATGGAGACTGGACGATCACGTTCTCCACACCTTCCACCTGCATCGTGACTTCCACGATCTTGGCGCGGTACACGTTGTCACCGACGAGAAGTCCATCGATGTACGCCTCGATCTCACGCTGCACAGAGTCCCGAAGCTCACTCTTGCTGAATCCCACCTTCGCCGTGAGGGTCACGATCACTGTGACTCTCCTGATGACCGGTGTGCTTACAGCCACCATGATGCCGGCAGCAATGACTCCTGGATAGTTAGATCGGTCATTGGGGTCGCCAGTGATCACCTTCTGTACCTCCTGAACCAGGCCAGTGTAAAAGCTGTAGTTGGCAATCACCAGCGTGCCCTTGGGCAATCCCGAGCCTAGGTATTGGACCTCTCCGTTCGTCCTATTGAAGAGGTAGTCAACCCCTTCGACTCTCTCTGTGAATATGCCAGGGGCATCGTCGTAGAGATCGAAGGTACCCTTCACGATCGGAAAGTCAGAGGTCTGGAAGAAGTTCTGGCCCTCTTCCGCGGTTTCTACGAGGTCTACCAAGAGTACGTCTATCCCAGATGCGTGGCTGTACGACGTTGCCAGGTTCAGGTTGATCGTGTTTCCGGTCCCCTTGGAGGTATAGTAGATCAGCTCTGGGTTGGTACCTTGAGGATCAATGAGAACCCAACCCGACGAAGGGTATGGCTCCACGTTGTTCACGGTCAACGTCGTCACCCCGATGCCGTGGAGACCCACCAGAGAACTGGTCGCCAGAATGGTCTTGCTGGGAGTGAACCCAGAACCATCGTCGATGTAGAGGATATTGTTAGTGGGATCCGAGAAGTCCTCGCGAATCTTCGCCGTGATGACTCGCTGTCCTGTTCTCTGATCTTCAACACCGATGGCGGTTCCCTCGATGGCGTACCTGGTTCCACGGGACAGGGCGTTCAGTCGCGCCATGGCTCGAGATCGAAGCTCGACATCTGTCTCCGCATCCCGTCCGCCAGTCGTGGACTTCTTGTTCGTGACCAAGGCTCCGGTGAACGGCGGCGAGCCTTGGAACTGAGATATCTGTCCAGCCGTGACGTTGCCCTTCTTGCCCACGCTGGTGGCCTTGGCCTGCACATAGCCAGACTCATAGTTGCCAGCGACGATCGTTCCTGTCTCCAGGGTGCTGAAGGTGATCGCCGAACTGCCGGCCTTCGGCGGAACCTGAATCTGCTGCCCCGAGTTGATTACCTTGTCCCCGCCTGTAACGAGAGACACACGATCTCCAGCAGAGTGGTTGTAGATCAACGTGGCGGCCTTGAGCTGGTGGTTCGTTGTGTCGTTGTTGGTGATGGTCACGTCTTCAACCGAAGGTGTTCCCTCGCCGACCCTGGTGGTGAACGGGGCTACCGGAAAGTTGCTAGTGTCCGGCAACGTCAACAGCACGTTCGATCCTGCCAGGACGTTGAACTCCAGCAGCTCAGTGGTGAGTCCGCCATTCTGAAACACGATCGAATCCGTGAAGGCTGACTTCGAGCCATAGCGAACGATGTTGTAGTCCGCCACTCGCTCGTCCAGCTCGGTTCCTGTTGCTGTCTGGATTCGGAAGGCGTCTAGCAGCCTCACCATCTGGTAATACTGTTCGTCGTCTTCGAGAGCAGAGGCCTCGAGGATGGTACGGATTGCCGATCCTACGGTGAAGTCTGTCAGCGTCGAATTGGCGCGGACATGGGTGATCATGTCGTTGAGAATCTGCTCAAAGTTGCGAGGTACGAACGCCATGACTATCTCCTCACCGAGAACGAGATCGGGAGCTGTGAATCCGAGCCTCTCAGGTTGATGACAGCAGTGATCCAAACCTGATCTGCGTTCACGAAGATTCGCAGGTTGTCTATGCTTTCAGTTCGCGGATCTTGACGAATCGTCCGCTGAAAGTTCATCGAGTACTCATGCAGACGGACCAGCGACGGAAACTTGGTGCCAATAGGGAACTTGGCTCCGAACGTGGGATGAGTAGCCAACTCTCCTTGCTCTGTGTTCAACTTGATCGCAAGAGCTTGATTTACATTGTCCACACCCTCGATGATATCTAAGTCACCCCTACTGTTCACCATCAGATCGAACTGTTCAGTCTTCTCGTTAAGCGATAGCTTGATGTCTCTGCCGTACTTCTTCATCATCGGAGACATTTCGTCCGACGACTCGTCCGAATTGGTCACACGGGGCACCATACTGGACTGATCAACTCCGTTGGCTTCTTTCGGTATCAAAATCTTGCTACCTGGACCAAGAACCCCATCACCAGCAGATGTGGAGATATAGGGCGGCTTCAGACCATTCAAGATCGCCAGCTTCTTCCACTGATTCGCGTTGCCCAAAAACTTCTTGGCCAACGTCATGATCGTGTCACCTGAGGTGACTTGCTGCTCAACAGCTGACGACGGAATCGTGATGTTGGAGACATTGAGTGGGGAGCCAGCAGTGAGCGGTGGCTCACCGTACTGATCCAGATAGGCATTAGCATAGTCCCTGACCTGGTAACTCCTCTGCTCTGTCCACAGAAAGTCCAAGGACAGCAGGCCCTCGCCTGTGCGAACGCAGTCCCTCAAAATCTTGGCAACTTCCATGTCCCCTGCGGACGGTATCTCACCGGGGACAGAAAATGAATCGGTGAACGAAGCGAACGCCTCGTTGCATGACTGAGTCCACCGCTTGGTGGCGTCCTCGGTGAGCTTGCTGAAGTTGGTCGAGTTCTTGATCGCGGATACACCCTCGAGGATGCCAAGGCCGGCACCTAGAACACCGTCCACGATGTTGAACGGGAACCTCGTCACGTAGTTGATGACGCCTGCCAGCTCGTTGAGATGGCGAGCCAAGTCCTTGCCGAACTTGTTGAAGAAGTCCAGCCCGCTGTTGATCTGGTTAATAAAACCAGCAGACTCGGTGATCGCCTTGAAGGTCAGGTCCAGCGGATACAGCGTTCGACACTGGATCTGATAGGTCCAGCTGAGGGGGTTCTTGGAATCCCGGTTTGTGGTGAAGGACAGTGGCTCTACAACCCAAGCCTCGCTCTCCTTGCTATAGATCCACACCAAGGCCGTGAAGCGAGCGACCTCGGGCGACAGCTGCTTGATGTCGTAGTAGGCCCGGAAGAGGTTCCGCAGGAAGATGATGTCGTCGAACCCGGTCGCTTCCTTCTTGTGCAGTCCGCGCTCGTCGTTGTAGAGGATGCTGTTCAGCGTGCTGGGCATCGTGATTTGAATGCCCGTGTTCTTCGCCAGACCACCGAACATCTCCGTCGACGGAGGGCTTGGACGAAAGCCAACGGTGCCACCGATGCGGACGTCCTTGAAGATGCCGCCCTGGCTCTCAACGAACTTTCCACCTCCCTGCGTCGGAACGATGGTCGTAGCCGCTGGCTCTACCAGCTCGTATTGCTGCGGAGGTGTGGGGAACTGATAGAGGGCCAGGTTGCCCTGGCCGCGATACTTGCCAGCCGGATCAAGTCCTGGGTACTCCATCACCTCTTCTGTGGCCAGATTCATCAAGAAGAAAGAGAAGGCACTGGACAGGACGATACCAGCATCCGTCTTGATGTCGTCGAGGCTTCCCCAGAAGCGTCGATCCACATTCCTACGAACTGTCGCCAAGGTGAACAGTGAGGTATCAGCCATTACAACTTCTCCTGGACCTTGTCAGGGCATGAAAACGACAACGACAGATCTGGAAGGGTCGGCAAAGACGGAAGCTCAGGTATCGCTGGAATCAGCGGAATTTTGATCGACAGAGACGGCAACGACGGGAGATCCGGCACGGGAATCTCCACGTTGAACGATGGCAACGATGGCAGCTTCAGCGTCGGCAGCGTTGGCAGCTCTGGAATTGCTGGCAGCAGAGGTATGCTGATCGACAAAGACGGGAGCGACGGCAGCTCTGGTACCGGAATTTCTGGGTTAAACGACGGAAGCGACGGCAGCTTGAGAGTAGGCAGCGTCGGCAGATCAGGGATCGCCGGAATCAACGGAATGTTGATCGACAGCGTCGGCAGATCTGGGAAAACCGCGCAGCTCATGTCGTTGTTGTGTTCTTTGCCAAGTACGTGTTCGCCGGTGGAGGCAGAGCAGCCTTCGTCATGAATGCCGTGATCGCCTCGACGTACTTCTGCCAAGCCGTTGCAAGGGCAGCAAACGGTGGATTTAGAGGCGTCAGCGGAGGAGCCTTGGTGGCGGCATCAAGGGCCTGCCACTGCGCATAGGTAGTGGAGGCACAAGCAAGCTCTTTGGCCAAATAGTCTGTCCCGAGATCGGTCAGGAATGGTGGTCCAAGAACTGGTGGAACGCCCACACCACCAATGGCCAGCGGACCGGTGATGTTCACTTTTCCGCTGACCGTCATGGTGCTACCCTTCAGGTCAATCACCCCTCCGCTCTTTGTCACGATCTGTATTTCATCGCTGAGAACATTGATCTGGGAGCCATCGTTGCTCCAGATCTGCAACTTGCCCTCGGCGATGTTGATCATAGTCCCTTTGGCAGTACCTTTGCTGACTACGATCGAGATCGTGTCTTCGGCCTTGACGGCGCACTCGCCTTTCTTGCCACCATCGCTTTCGGTGTTCTCGCAGAAGAGGTTAAAGCTGGAGGTCTTCTCCAGGGTCTCCCACTCCTTCGATCGTCGATAGGTTCTCTTGGTTGCCCGGGTCTTCGGAGACCCTGTTACAGGCTGATCTGGGTGTGGAAGATCAACGTCAGTCACAGGAGTGGACTTGGTACTTCCGGCTCCCAGACGAGGGTTCTGATGTTCCTTCTCGTTGAAGTTGATCTCGAGCTGGCAGGTCTTACCAACATCGACCTGTACGTGGCCACCTTTGTCGACCAGCTTCCGAGTCAGCTTCCCATCCTTGATCGAAACCTGAGAGTTGGCTTCCGTGGTGTCCAGGTACACATCTCCGGTCTTGTTGATCGCGAAGATGGTACCATTGACCCTACGAATAAACCGAGATCGATTCTTCTTGATGTCGGTCTGAACAAGGGCCTTCTCTTTGTACCCATGACCGCTCGTAGCCAGATCGAACGGGTTCGACGGATGTGGCCACCACCCCATGATGAACGGAAGCTCGATACGACCACCAATGAAGCCAATCAAGCACCACTCACCGTCGAGCTTGGCGTAGTTGACCTTGCTGAAATCGCTGCTCAGCGTGGACCCATCCACCAACTCCGAGCATCCACGAGGAAGGTCTTCCTCGTAGTTGTCGACGCCAGAGTGTCGGCCAGGAGGAACCGTGACATGCTTGATCAGAATATCCGGCTGCTGGCCGATGTGGTCCGTGGCCAGGACCGTGCATTCGTGTCGGATACCTCGGAAGTCATCCGACTGCAGCGCTGTGTAGTTGTCTACAGCGTCCGCCGGAACTACGGACAGGATGATCCCAACCAGAGGGTGCATGCCCTGGTCGGCTTCGAGAGACCGAAACTGGTGTTGCGAAGACGAGAGGACAGTTCCGTCCTCCATGTAGCAGTTGACTCTGGCCGTCATGTGTCACTTCCTCCAACCTTCTCCGCGGCACCTCCAGCTTCCTCTAGGAACTTGAACGCCTCACGAAGCTTGGTCAGAGCCTTCTGCAGGATGGTCTGATCTTTCGACGATGTGATCGGGGTTCCTCCTGAGGCTACGAATGCCTCTTCATTGGCGCCCCAGTTGAACTTCCCATTCTTGTTGAGACCAGGAAGGTCGGTCTCGTTGTCGAGAAGATGCTGCTCCGACGTGGATGAATCTCCATACCACAGAGATGATGCTGACGTGGCTTGCACGTCCTTCATTCTGAAGCAGTCGGCCAATCGGCTCTGGTCATCCCGGCAGTTGGAGCCGCCCCAGGCTTTTAGAGGCGGCATGACGTACACAGGGAGAGGATTGTTTCGCTGTCCACGACTGACAGCCACGGTCGTGGTCAACATGGTACCACTTTGGTCGATCTTCCAGTTCTGGCTGACGGCCTCGATGTAGTACGACTCGTTCCGCTCTTTGATGTCAAGTCGGTACCCTACACGAAGCTCTGGAAACGCTCGTAGGTTGAACGTCCCATTCAGGTACTCTCGATTGTGCTGGTACCAGTGATCCAGAAGCATAGCCCAGCGGATGGTCTGGAACCGACTTCCGGGTCCATCAACCCCCTCGATCATCTTCAGCTGTGTAGGCCATCTGGCGAACTTGGTGGTGTAGGACCTAACCCTAAGGCCATCACGAACCACTGAAATAGGGTTACAGATGGGGATCAAGTCCTGGAACATGTACTTCGCAGCCTCACCGATACCTGTGTCGGCATAGGCCTCGAGCAGGTTCACCACGTCATTATCACTACGACCGATCGACTCATTCGTGATGTCCTGGATGCTGATCGCAAACGTGTCCAGATGCTTCTGGGCCTTCACTCCCGAGGCTGCTAGCGGGTTGAGGGCTTCGATCTTGGATACTTGTCTACCAGTCTTTCCGATCCCCTTGGCAAATACCGCCTCGTCACCGAACCCGCCAAGAGCGATCGGACCCAGCTTCTTCTGTCCCGGCAGGATGATGGAACCAGTCGGCTTAACCCCCTCCACCGTCGAGAATGGATACTCTCGCATCACGATCGCCGGGACCATCGTGACACCAGTGTTCTCTTTGAGCAGATCTGGCCGCCGTGCGTAGCCGCCAGTTTGTAGATCGAAGTTCTCGTTCTCTCCAACAGGACGAAGATCGCAGAAAAGCTCGTTGACCATGTCGTTGGACCACGAGTTCATGATCGACCACAGTGGTCCCTGCGACGACCAGATCTGTGGAGACAATATTGATCCGTCGATCGCGTTGTATTCCACAAACCTGAAATCGATCAGATCGAGCAGAGTGAGTTTGACCCCAGGAGGGTTCATGATGGACTTCCCCTCCTGGATAACAGTGGTGAACTCAGGTCTCTGCATCTTCATCCAGGCGGCCCACTTCGTCTGGATTCGATCTTGCTCAGCAGCAGACGTCTTTTTCTTGTCCTTGATGACGTTTTCAGGAAGAGCATTCGTCAGCTCTGACGCTGGCCGACCCGTCAGCTGCTCCAGCTCTTTCGTAGCATCCTTCTTGAGCTTCTCCAACTGATCAGGGCTATCAAGAGCCCCGTAGTCATCGGGTAGAACCGTAAGGAGGTTCTTGAATCTTGTCTTACGAGCGTTGGTGACCAGTGCCTGATCAATCACAGGGAAAGTGGCAGGCACAGCAAATTGAGCACTGAATCCCAACAGTCGCTCAGCTAAGGTGAGAACGATATCCGCAGGATTTCCCTTAATCGTTAGACCTTTGGTCTGCAGAAGGGCTCCCGCGATCATCTTGGTACCAGCAAAATGCTGAGATACGAAATCACCACGTTGCACAATGCTGGGGTTGAAGTACAGCTGAGTCTTGTCGAACGCTTTGGTGAAATCAGAACAAGTGACGTTGAAGACCGTAGTCTGTGTTCCGTCTCCGTTTACAGTGATCGCCCTTTCGATCCTGTCCACGAACCCGAAGAAAGACATGATGAATCCACGTCCATCACCAGGATCAAAATAGATGAAGACGTAGTCGTTGGGAAAGATGTAGTTGAGATAGTTCCTGCGAGGAACTAGAACAAACGAGGCGCCTCCACCACTCTTGATCGTCTTGCTGGTTTGGCACTGAATGACATCTCGGGTACAGTCAACGGCTTTGGACGACTCCTTTCCCTTCTCGTCTTTGCCACCACCTGTTCCATCAGAGATGTGAGAATAGATCAGAATCCTGCAGACAGAAGACTGCCTCGGAATATCGAAGATCTCAGCGCCATATACGTCGCGAACTGAATCAGCCATGGATCACTTCGTTGTGGCAGATGTTCTGCCTTCGCCCTTCATCCCCGACTGCACATTTACGTTGGACCCGGCGATACGGGACTCACCAACAGGTGTGGCGCCAGCCGCTGTTTTGACCTGCCCTCGTCGAGCACGTAGGAATTCGGGATCGCTTACCTCTTCGATCTCACTTCTAAGCTTCTTTACTGGCTTGTCCCTTTCCGCAGCAGCACCCTCCACAGACTTACGGGCCTGAGCAAAAACTTCTTTCGCCGCCCTGACCATCGTGGCTCGATCACCAGACTGAGCGGCGTGAGCAAGACGTCGTGTCTGACCAGAGGTAATGGCCTCGAGGTATTGATTTGCCTTCTCCCCACCTTGCTTCTTGAAGTAGGCCTCGACGATGTTCGCGTAATCAATCTGACGCTGAGCCATCTGCTTTTCAGCTGTGGGAGCGCCTACCATGGCCTCGGTAACAGACTTTCGATAGGCCGAGCTTCCGATCATTCCGATCATACCCATCGGACCTGAAGTCAGGTGCTCGAGAGCTTTCCTATTCTGCATCAGATTTGCAGCACCAAGCTCAGCCTGTCCACGCTCACGAAGACCTTTGGTTCCTTTCCAGCTGGACTTCTCAATGGCATTCGTCATCTTGTTGAAGTCACTACTAATCTCCTGCCATGCCTTTGCAGGATCGGGCATCTTCATTGTCTTGGACCACCAAGTGACAATGGTCTTCCAGATGTCCTCCAGAATCTTGAAAATCTTAGGAAGGTAGTCAGCAACAGTCTTGATCATTTCAAGCTGAGCCATCTGCAGCTTCATCATCACCGGAGCGATCTTCGATCCGATATGTATCTGCATGGCTTCCACACCAGCCATATGCTTCTTGATGCCGGCGAAGCCCTCCTTGGAAACCTTGAGCGCTTGCTCGTCGATGGGCTTGGTCTCTTCGAGAACCTTGTTGATCTCTTCATTCTTCTTGGCCAAGGACAGGTTGGAATCGTAGATGTCCTTGAGTTTCTCGACCTGCTCGATGGAGAGACGACCGCCGCTCATCTGCTCCATGACCAAGTTGGCCATCTGATTCTCAGGAGCCCGGCCAGGGGCATTCATGTTGCCATGCTGACCGTAGACCTCTTTCATCATCCGGGTGACGTTCTCTGGGTCTTGGATTCCCTTCTGCTGCATCTTGCGAGCGTCGTAGTAGCTGACCCCGCTTCCCGGCTTTCCGAAGCCCATGGCCTGCATCATCATGGCCTGCCCGGCTTCGCCAGCACCTGGATTCTTGATCATCTGATCAACAGCGCTGAGCATCTGCTGACCACGTTGACCCTGGAAGCCAACACCACCGTACTTGCCCATCATGGCAAGCTGTTTGGAGATGGCCGTCATGTCGACCTTGCCAGCTGCCGTAGAGAACTGCTGCTGGGTCAAGGCCTGCACGCCTTGGAAGAACTCCGGCAACCTCGCCTTCTCGAGGCCGGAGTACATGCCCAAAGAGATCGTCTTCTCGAGCTGCTTAGCAGCAGCTTTCTGGTTGACCGCTCCTGTGAAAGACTGGCCTGCCTGGCGCATCGTGCCCATGTGGGCAATGGCTTCGCCGATGCGACCAGGACCGAACCCACCAGCCAGGGATAGCTGCTGAGCCATCCCAACCGAGCCCAGATTGCCTGTTGCAGCTGCTGCAGCAGGTGCCAGGGTGGCCGTTTCAGTGGGGGTGAAGCCGAGAGCCCCTCCAGACTTCCCACGACCCCTTCTGCGGAAGTCCCGAGGGGTGCCCAGACCGGTCATCCCGAACTGGGCCGCCCCATACTGCATGTACTGTTGGTAGCCGGACTGGAGGCCTCCGGTGACCATACCCAGAAGACCAGAGCCGAGCCCAGCGATCCCTCGTCCAGCAGCTGCACCGAGCCGGTAGCGCTTATTGGGACCCTGGAAGGCCTGAATCAGCCCAGCCAGGCCCGAACCGCGTCCCAGGCCTGCCAGGAACCCCCCACCTTCTCCTAGGAAGCCTGGACCCTTCTTGCCACCACCAGGAGGAGGCGCTCCTGGAGCGGGACCTCGACCAGCACCAGGACCAGTGCCTCCACCGAAGTTGAACCCTACGCTTTTGGCAAGAGCGGCAATGCTCTTCATCCGCTCTTCGGTGGTCTTCAGTCGTCGATTGAGGATCGAGAGAGTGTCGGATGCCCGCTTGAAGGCATCCGACATCTCATTGACCGCGCCTGCAGCTCCCTTCTTGCGTCGACCACCAGCGCCTCTGGACCCGGCGCCCTGACCACCCTCGATTCTGCCTAGACCTTTGTCCCCAGTGGCACGCTTGGCGAAGTTTTCGAGGCGCTGGGTAGCTTCCCGAAGGTTCTTCTCGAGTTCTTTGATCTTGATCTCGAGTTCAATTTGAATCTTGTTTTCGTCGCCCGGCATGCCGCCATCCTTCGCTCAGTAGGTCTCAGAGAATCCGTCGGCTAGGCCGATCTCTTCAGCTACTTGCACGCTCTGCTGTGTGAGACGCGCCTTGGCTTCTTCTTCTTTCCTCCTCTCCTCGGTGTCCACACCATCGAGAAGATCAGGTTCGAGACCCTCGGCGATCTCTTTCTCCCACTTGTCGATGAGAGAGTCGCCGGTATTGCTGAAGACTACTTGTCCGTCCCTCGTCTGCCTCGCTTCGATCGGGTTCTTCCGGTAGTAGTCCTCCCAGAACAGCGTCAACAGCTCCAGCAGCGTGAGCTGTTCGAACGCATCATGGGTCGATGGAAGGTGGTACTTGGCCTCCCACCAGCTGCGGAGGATGTCCAGCGTGTCCGGGTTCCTGACCCGTTTGGCTGCGATCATCCGCGCTGCTTCTTCCAGTCGATAGCTCTTCTCGGAGCCTGGCAGGGAGAAACGAATTCTCGAACTTGAGAACCTCCTCGTAAAGAACCTGCAGGAGGTCCGGGTCAATGATCTCGTCGAGATTGAACCAGGTCGGGGCCTGGATGACAGCGAACTCGAGGTGCGCCATCATCCCGTTCATGTTGTTGATGTGTCGCTCGATGCCGTGACCAGGATTGTTCTCGTCGAAGTGAAGCCCACCATTGAGCTGTACTTTCCTGACTCCGATCTGGGCCAAGTCACGAACCGACATCTTCTTGATCGTGAAACTGCCCTCGTACACCTTGTTCTCCATCTCCGACATGTATCGGAAAGGAAAACTGTGGGTACGGTTGATCGGAGTTGTCATCACGTTCGCCTGCTGAGGATGCTGAGGGTACGGTGGCATCGGCTGCGAGGGCGAAGTGGAGGGGTTGGTCTGTCGGAACTGCGGCTGACCACCCACAATTGCTGCTGGATCTACCATCTTCTTATCTCCTATTGTCGCCAGGTCTCTGGACGGCCCGTTACGGACGCTCGTACTCGTCCGCCACCTTGATCGCCACGAAGGGGACGTTCTCGCTCACGATGCCGCGGGCGGTAACATCGAAAGAGTGCCCGCCGCAGCGGACACCGGTGAAGAGAGCCACGGTCTTGCGGGTGACACCAGCGTCCTCGATGGCGGCATCCATCGCGTTCGACGTGATGATGTCCTTGGGCTTGGGGAAGATCCCTTGCTTCTTGATGGAGTCCCCGATGATCCTGAAGATCTGAGCCGAGAGCGTGCATCGGTACGCCACCGGCACATGCTCGCGAACCTCAAGAAGATCAAGTACTTCCACCGGTTCGTAGTCGATCGTCTCCTCGCCGCTCACTCCTGCGGCGTAGCCAACCGTCACTCCGCTGACCTTGAAACGAGCCCGAGCGCCGGAGAACACCTGAGGTGCGCCGGCAACGTTCGCAGTGGCTTCCGCCATAGGATCCTCCTATCCTTGGTTGATCTTGTTTTCTACTACCGAGCATGCTGGGGGTGCCGAAGGGTGACCGCTACGTGTCAGCTCCAGAGCACTCCGCTGGCGAGCAAGGTGAAACCCCGGGGAGGACTTGCCTCCCCGGGGATCACACTGTTTCCTGTGGCCTGGCGGACAACAGGATCTTGACAACCAGCCTATCTCAGGTGGTAGACCCGCGTCAAGAAATCGGGATCTTAGAAAAGCTGAACGATCTCAGCTGCTAGGAGGGCTTGGTGTAGAGGGCGATCGTGTCCCGGACCAGCTGCAGCGCAGAAGCGATGAGAGCCCCGCCACCGTGGCCGCCAGCAGATCCGCCCGCGAAGGGGCTGCCGACCGTGAAAGGGACCGTGGCTGCACTCAACCAGGCCGGCACGGCACCTCCCAGCTGTCCGATGAGTCTCACCAGGGCTGAGATCATCGTGGGGCCGAAGCCATAAGGATTGCTGGCAGAGTCGCCGAGCCCCTTGCCACCACTCATCGAATCGATCTCCGCGTCGACGGCAGCGTACTCGACGCTGAAGGTGTCGTTGTCGCCTGGAGCCGACGGCAGAACCTTGTTCAGGTTCAGCGTGTTGGTCGTGTTGCTCACCACGAACGCTGTGACACCAGCCAGGGCTGGGGTCACATCGCCGAGGAACGTCACCTTGGCGCCGACGAGGCTATTGACCCTGGTGAAGGCACCTGCCGTCTTCACCGCCGTGGTCGAACTACCGATGGCTACCGCCAGCAGTCCCGTGGTGTCGATGAGTGCCGTCAGGCACCTCAACAGGTCTCCCACCCGATTGCCCCGAACGAATAGATCTGTGGCTGCCGCGGTGTGAGTGGTCGCATCCGTGTGAGGCAGGACAGAAGCCTTGAGGTTTGCCAGCTGGGTGTCCAGGATGGCCGGAATCGAGATCGACATGACTCAGTCTCCTTTCTTTCTTGTCTTCTACGCAGCCTGCCTGGGCAGCTGGAGGTAGATATCGTTGAGCTGGAAGTTGATCCCCACCGCGGGGTAGATCATGACCTTGATGGTGGCGATGTCGCCACTGATCGTCACCCGGAGCTGCTCATAGCCCGGCACCGTCTCGCCGTTGTCGTTGAGCGAGGTGACGACAATGTTGTCGGCGTTGCATGCATCCAGGTACGCCACCGCGGTGTCTTTGATCGAAGCCGCGTTGGCTGGGCTGCCCTTGACACCGGTGAACCGGTCTTCAAGGGTCGTGCGAAGCCCGTAGGCCACGTACCGAACCACATCGCGAGTCGAACCTTCCATGTAGGCCAGGTTGTCATCCTTCAGGTACGTCGTGAGGTCGCGGACCCACCTGATGCCCTTGCCTTGGACGAACTCCGCGAACAGAACTCCACCTGCGATCATCTGATTCGCGTCCGTCCGGTCACGAGGATCCCAGGACGTGTCCTGAGTGATCGCAAAGGCCTTGAGGTACTTGTGGGTGAGGGGCTCGCCAACCTCAGGAGCACCAGACCTCATACCGGCAGCCTCAACTGCTTGCGCCCACGCATCCTGGGTCACCAGATTGCTGTCAACATCGAGAACATCGATCCTCTGTCCACAGAGTTGAATGTCTTCGTTGTTGATAGCTTGCACCTGAGACAGAATCTGGGTTTTCGTTCCCTTGTAGCCGATGATGCCACCACACTCATTCTTGGCAACACCTCGAGCCATCGAAACGTGAGCCGACAGCTGAGCTGCTACTGCAGACCAAGTGGCATCCGAAGTAAGGCCTTCGTTGGCCAGATCTTCAACGATGAGAGGCACCACGAAGTTGTGGCGCACCTGCAGCATCATGTCGAACGCCGTCTGCCAGTCACTGTTGTGACTGTGACCGCGAGAACCGCCGGACAGGTACCTGTATGTGTCTCCGACGACACCTACTGATCCACCCGTCCACTCTGGCCGACCACCACCGGTTCCGGTTCCTCCCGTCGTAGCCTTCGCCGCCGTGATCCACTGATTCTTGACGTTGATGTCGTCAACCAGCTGCGACAGGTTCCGCTTGAAGTTGTTCGGCCACGGAACAGTGTAGGCCAGCGTCGGAGTCGGCTGAGTTGTCACCGTGGCCAGATCGTTCCTCAGGTCTGATCCGGTGGCACCGAGATCGAAGTCGAACGACGAGGCCAGCGTCGTCTGCTTGTTGACATAGCTCGGGATCGTGGCCTTGTAGTTGGTGTTGGCGTTGATCGTCGCTGCCAGCTGCTCGACCGTGTCCAGCGGACTGATGGTGATGTTCAGCTCCTGAGTCGGAGAGACCGCCCCGTTGACCGCTGTCATCGTGCGAAAGGCTGTTGCCTTTCCAAGGGACCCGACAAACGATCCAGTGGCCTGGGTGACATAGTGAATCTCGTAGACATCACCGACGCCAGGAAGCGTGGTCCACGGGCAGTCCAACGTGAGAACTGGAGCCGTACCAGCCGTGTTGCTGGTGATCGAGCGACGCTGACCGGCTCCCACGCCAGTCGTAATCGCCACGACCATGCCTGCCAGCTCGTTGGCAGCCACATTGATGGCATCGACACCCGTACCGGGCAGAGTCAACGATGATCCAGAGCCAGCGGCAAGCAGGGCCCCGGTCAAGATCTGACCCTTCCTGATCTCGTACGTGGCTCCGATGCCAGGAGCCAGCTGGAAGGCGTTGGTAACGCTGACCGTGGTCGCTCCATTGGCGCTGATCTTGCGAAAGTTCGGAGTGGTCAGAGCACCACCCGTCGCCTTGACGAAGAATCCGATCCACGCGCTCGGAGTCCACGCTTTGGTGGAGTCAGCGATCTGTGTCGTAGAGCCAGCTCCGTCGGCTGTTCCTCCGTCCAAGAGCACACGAGTCGACTGACCAATGTACTCTACTTGGAGGAATGACTTGTCACCGAGGTCATCGCTAACCTGGGACAGATCTCCGAACGAAGTGGACCAGGCGCCGCCGCTGGTCACGCCAGGCTCCCACTCCTGTTTGATCTGATTGGTGTGAGCACCGTAGTCCTTGCTCGTGAAGACGATCATCGGGGCAAGAACATACAACGTGGCCGAGGTAGCCGGAATCGCCGAGAACGGAGTTGCCAGCGTGATGGCTGTCGCCGTGTTGGTCAGGATCACTCGATCCTCTGAGCCACTCCGAAGGATGTTGTTCTTCAGCTCGTCCACGGTGAACGACTCGGCAGGAACCTGGATAACCGATGTGGTGGATCCAGGCCCCACAACCACGCTGTCGATGCGGTTGTAGAGAGTCAACGCAGCCTGTGTGCTGTTGTTGACCTTGAGGCAAAGGCAGCGGAACGCGCCACCAGGGATACGTGGATCGTTCGACGCGTCGAACGCCACCCTGATGGCATCAGCCAGCTTGCCGTTGCGGAAGGCACCCTTGGCCAAGGCCGGATCGTCGATGGTGACGATCGTGAGAGGCGGTCCGCCCTCGGCCTCGCCAATCAGACCGACGATGCCATTGGTGGCGAGACCGATCTGGGCAAGAGCGCTGGAGTTGATCCTCGTGAGACCACCCGGTCGAAACTGGGTGATCCCGTTGAACGTTACTGAGCGTGCCATGGTTTGCTCCTACCCTGGTTAGTAGTTCTTGAAGAGCTTGTCCCACTCTTCGACTGTTCGCCGCCCCGTGGTGTCCGCGAACGCCTCCATGCCACCTCTCCAGTGGGGCTTGAATCCCTTCGACTGGAACCACCTGGCAAACGACACCAAGGGGGCCAGCTCCTTCTTCGGAGAGGCGACCTTTGGCTCCTCTGCGGGGGTTGAGGCTTCCTTCAGCTCGGGCTGCGGAGCAGAAGGAGCCGGGTTCTCCTTTACGTCCTCACGCGTTGTCTTCGCCATTGGCCGGTCCTCCTACGGAGCAAGGTTCAAAGTCGTTTCAGAGACAGTTCGGCTCACTCCCGAGCTATCCCCAACATTCGGATCACGAACACTGAGAGCGACGGCGATCCTCTTGATCGTCTCGACCGTGAGATAGACATCAAAGCCGTACTGGAACTCGAGGATCAGAGCACGCAGATATGACGGATCAGGAAGGTACTCTGGTTTCTGAACAAAATCCGTCCCGCTAACCTTCGGCTCGATGATTCCTCGTTGCTGCATCCACTCGCAGAAGATAAAGAAGATCGCCTTGACCATAGCATACAAGCAGATCGTGATCTCTGGATTCGGACCGGCGATCGAAAGCTGGTACGACGTTCGGTACAAGGCTCCCTTTCGCTCCACGACAGCTCCAGTGCCGAAGAGCTTAGAAGGCTCACCCGTGATGTGCCCGGCGTCCTGGAACTGGAAATCGAACACAGACGTCGCATCTGGGATCGTCATCCAGTTCGAAGTGACCTCCACCGTGATGGCTTTGGAGGCAGCATTCCTGGACATGGTATTGACCACGCGTCGTTGACCAGCACCCTGGCCCTCCCTAATCACCACCAACACTTCTGGCACCTCAAACGGATCGGAGATGTTGAAGATTTCATCTGTGGTCTCGAAGATGAGTGTGGAGATCGTTGCCGCGGTGACACGGTACGGACCAGCCAAAGTGAACGTCTCGTTGGCCAGGTTAGACAAGGAGCCACTGCCAACTTCATTCGCTGGATCACCAGCCTCGTCTTCGAAGTCGAATGGCGTTCCTGTGTCCTCTACGTTCCTTGGGCCCTGCATCACGTCCCCCAAGAACGCTTGGCTCTCAGCCTCGCTCTTGAGGGCTATGATGATCGCCGGCAGCTGCGGCGGGGTGGCAGGCCAATTGATCGCAATGTCGATTGAGCTGTTGACGATGAAATCCCGCAACCCCATGACATCTTCTTGGGTGAGATTTCGAAACAGCATGTCGATCAGATCAGGATTCTCTCGGAAGGTGCGAATGCCCTTCACCAGAACTTCCTGAATGACCATCTCTGGCATGAGGCTCATACGAGCACCCGTGCAATCAACGGCACGAAGACCGTCGCAATCTGCTTCCTGATGTACTCGATCACTGCCGGTCTCAGCGGCCCAGGACCGCCCGTACCGATGGGCTTGAAACCTGGATGAACCCAGCCACTGGACTTCGGCAGCATCCGTCGGTAGCTATTCGGATCACCCTGCTCCTTGTTCTTGGTGCGAAACGGGATGTCCACGAATGGTGGATTCGGCTTCTTTCCGCCAGGATTCGTCTTATGCAGCTGGGACCAATGATCTCCGGCGTGGCCCTCGAGGCGCGGTGGCTTCAGGTCGAATGCCGACACACCCTGTTCCAGCTTGGAGACAAGCCAGTTCGTTGACTTGTCTCGAGCGAACAGAGTGATGCACGAATGCGAGGCATCGTCGATGGAGTAGTGCAGAGCGTCTTGGTAGCGACGTCGTGTTGACTTCAGCTTGCGCCCAGCTTCGTTCTGCCATTCCTCATAGGCCGCCTGCGTGATCTGACGAAGACCTTTCTCGCAAGCTTCCTCGAGGCGCTGGGGCAGCTTCTCCATCTTGTTGATGAGTCGATCCGCCAACACCTTGACTTTGATAACCAACGTGATCATCAGCATCCCCCCAGTCGCGTGCAGAAAGCCACGCGGTCCAGTGCCCGAATCGACGGGTCCTTCGTGGGAAGAACGATGTGCCTCTTGCGCAAAGGGCACCTCATGCCAAGGTCACGACCTCGATCCTGTCTCGTGTTCGGAGGATTGAAAACGATCCACTCCAGGTACGCCATGTACTTCAGGGTGTAGGGCTTGAACATCTGCGGTCGGTTTCCCTTCCAGCGGACCACTCTGCTTCCATCAAGCTCAAAGTCCGCTCCACCTTCGTAGACCTTGCCATCAAGATCTTCGCACCATACCGACTCTGCGGCGTTGTACCAAAGAAGATCCTCATCGTCGTCAACACCGATGTTCTTCCTGGTACCGTTCTCGTCCTGAGATCCAGCTCCTCGAACGATGACTTGTCCCTCATCCACGGCCTGAGGCCAGGTGTAGGTGATCCGATCTCCAGTGCAAACCTGGTAGCCCGGAGCGATGGACATGATGGCGTCGCCTGGAACCATCCAGCCCATCTCATCGCGATTACGGGTCTCGGAGATCCCTGTGAGGATGGCCACGACCTTGCGAGGATCTCGGAAGAGGAATCCGATGCCGTTGCACAGCTCGCAGCGGAAGGTCGTTCTCTTCCGCAGAACGTGAGGACGCTCCAGAAGCCCAGCCGGCATGTCATCAGCGCCACACGGGCAGCGGATCGCCGTCTCGTGGATCACGATCTCGCCCCGGTTGTTCACCTGGCCGGTGTGGAGCTTGAGGTTCCAATCGATCCCCAGCCCTCGGTATGGTCCTCTCGTCGTCATGATCCTCGCTATAGTAACCGAAACAAAGAGAATTCGGCCACTTATATCTACAGAACCACCACTCCCAGCCCCTTGTACCTGCCCTTGACCCCTTTGATCTCCCGGTTGATGAACTTGTTGTAATCCTCGATAGTTGCAGCGTAGATCCCGTAGACGGCGCTGGCAGTGTAGGACACGCTCTCCGACACCCCGTCTCGGGATAGGGACTGGGAGGAGAACCCGCCGCGGTAGGCGTGCCCAGCGACCGTCAGAGCGTCGATGGCGGCCTTCTTGCCCAAGATCTCCAGAAGAACAGGATCCACTTGCCTCAAACCAGCCCGCCCGTTGAAGTGCCAGAAGTTCGGCAGCTCGATCTGACCACGGATGCTCTCGACCCAGACAAGGCCGATGAACTGGAAAGCGATCTGCTGATTGAAAGGCACCAGCTGCGAGTACCCACTACGCTCAGCAATCTCTAGCCATTCCAGGGCTGTATCGATGATCCTGGTATTGGCGATCTGGCCAAACAGGTTGTCGAGCCTCAGCAGGCCAGGGTAAGGGAACATGATGTCGATCCAACGAGCTGGGGTCGACGGGAAGAACGTGATTGGCGGAACAAGGAAGTCCCAGTCCACTACCGGGCCACCTGGAACCGGAACCAAATCCGTGGTGATCCGAGTAGGCTCTAGAAACACGCCCGCGAGCTTGTCGTTCTCCAACCAGTCGCACGACTGGTTGATCCAGCGACGTAGCATGTCGTCAGTGATTTCGGCTGCCGTGACGAACAGCTCCTCAGCTTTGTTGGCAGTGGGAAGAGCAGTCACGTTTCGAACCTGGATGACGATGTAGTCGCTGCCCTGGCAATCTCTCTTGAGAAGATAACGACCAGGGGAGTTGATCACGATCAGAGGACCAGCTCCCCATGAGATCTGTCTCGAGACGGTTGCTGTTCCGTGGTAGACGTAGGTGAGCTTCTCGAACCCCGTGGCATGGGACGTGCTGACCTGGACCACCTCAACGCCGGTGATCTCCGACGGCTGAAACTTCACAGCCCGCACATCGTTGGCTTCCAGAGGCAGACCGAAGATGTACGTGTCCCGGAGCTGCTGAGCCGTCAGGATCGAAATAAGGAAGTCAGCTGTCACACCCGCCACCGAGGGATTGGACTTCACGAACGCTTTGACGAAGTAGTACCCCCTACGGATGAGGTTGATCTGATACTGGTCAACTACATCTTCGTAAAGGTTGATCGACACAACTCCTACTTGTGGATCGGTAGTGCCAGAGATCGTGACGTCCTTCGAGTACACTGCGACGCTTCGATCTCTACGCGCCTTGACAAGCTGCACCGTCAAGACAGTCCCTGACATGTTGCCGCCGCCAGACGCAGTCCATTGGACATTGATCACCTGACGAGGACGCTCGAACTTGCTGTACTCGTCGAGATCAACAGTGACTTGGACAGTGGTTGGTGCCGCCATGTCTGTCCCCTATGGGATGTCGAACAGATTGTCCGACGCGTTAGCCGGCACAGTCAGAGTGCGCCGATAGTTGATCACCGGGATAACGATGTCCACGATTGAGCCCTGCAGAATCTCGAGGGCGAAGAAGCCTCCTTGATCTGTTTTGGCGCTGATGATTCCAGAACAGATGCCACCACGGTTCGGAGTGATCCCCATGATAGCCGGCGCTGACAGTACTCTGGCGCTGATCGACTCTCCGATGAGAGCCTGCCCCTTGAGGTCGACCAGGTTTCCTGTGATGACATTGGTCGCCAGGCTGATCGTTCCTGGAGTGTAGGTGCTCGACGACTCCACGAATGCCTGGCCCACCGACTGACGGATGGCCGGAGACGGCAGAGCCCCGTTCCCGTTAACGACATAGAGGAACGTGCCCAGAACAGCCAGCTCTGGAGCGGAGAACAGAATCTCGTAGAAGCCGTTGCCGTTCTCTCGGAAGTCAGCCCCCGAGAGCAGCTTCAGAGTGAAGGTTGGATCAGTGGACTTCTTGAAGCTGACATCCACTTGGTTGTAGAGAATGCCCACTCGCGGATCACCAGTGCCGACGTCCGCAGCGAGGAAAGGCAGCCAGGTTGGTGTTCCTTGAAGAATCTCGATGTAGGACATCGTCTGTCTCCTAGAAGATCACCGGGTACCGATCCTCGACCACATCGTCGACGAATCCACCCATCTTGATCTCCCCAATCTGGGGCATGTTAGCCGCATCGCCGCCGCCATCCATCACAGCCGTCACGACGTAGGATTCGATCGGCTGTGTCGGACCCAATGTCGAGGTATCGAACCCATCCACATGCGTCGGCGTGTTCAAGTAGTACTCTCCTGGGCTGAGTGCAGACGACACCTCGTCCAGCTCCTGCAACAGCTGAGTGGGTGACGCTTTGAACTCGTTGTCGCTCCAGTCCAGATAGAAATTGTCGCTTGTCCTCCGAACCTTGATCTTCACATTGGTAAGACCAGTCATAGGTTGATCGACAGAATCGACCACCATGACGATGATGGGTTCCTTCTCGCCGGTTTTTATCCGAGCACTGAACAAGACGACCTCGCGTCATGTTGGCTTTTTCGACGACAACAACCCCGCCGTCACTGCCGGGAATGTGTCGCCGGTTGCCCTCTTCTTCGCTGCGCTTGATTTCTCTCTCACCGATGCCGCCAGGGCTATCACCTGAGCGCTGCCCTCTTCAGCGATGGCGGCCTGAGCTTTGGCTTTCACATCCCTCTTTCTGCTTCTCAGTCCTACCTGTGCGCTAAGAGCCATGTCAAGCTGATCGCTGGAGATCAGGCCATTCGCTATGAGAAGCTTTCCCAGCATCACCTCAATCGACGAATCAGCTTGCTCCTCAACAGCACATTCAAGCTGATGAGAATTGATAATCCCCATCGCAAGCAGGATAGCCCCCAAAGATGTCGGGTCATCCTTCGGATTCATCGCGGACTCCTCCGTATCTCATCAAGATCTCGTTCCACCTTCTGTAGCGTACCGTTGAACTCAGTGTTCGTCTTGGTCATGGCCATACCAAGATCGTATAGCTTGTCAGCCAGTTGATTGATCCTCTTCTGGCTGTTGATGAACAGAATGATAAACACCGCGCACACAATCCACGGCGCCCCTAGTTTCAACAACGCAGTGATGACTGGTCCAAGAGCGGCGTCCATGGGTACCCCTTACCGAAGCCTATCAATGTAGTCGTTAAGCCTGAAGAACTTCTCCAGCAATTGCTGAATCAGCTCAAGGCCATCCTCCTCAGTAATCTCTCCATCGTTTATCCTACCAACCAGCCTTTCAGGTCTCCTAGATCAATACCGAACTTAGCCTTGATCTTCTTGGCTAACGCTCTGAGGTCCGCAAGTTGTTGATCAAGAGTCTTCACCATTGGACACTCTACTACCTCACAAGAAAAGATCGAACGAAGTCGATCTTCCAAACTTGAAACCAGCCTAATGGCTGGAAACTCATTCGAGGACATCTACCACTCAACCTTCGTGATGGCCTCAGTCAAGGATACTCTGGGTATACCCAAAGAATCACAGGCTGCTGCAATCAGCTCATCCACAGTCTCACCCACCACCAATAACCTTAGCTCGGCACAAGTGGCCAAGTAGCCACACGTCAGAGTGCTCACCTCCCACACTGAGCCTTCCAGCACAAACGAAGTGAGAGGCACATTCTCACTCCTCTACAGTGGTCAGCAATTCGTTCAGACGTGCTGCGACCATCTCATCGGTGTACTGCCCCGCCGCGACGTAGGCTTCCTTATCCCAGAGAAGGATGTTCTGCCGCTGGGCACCGAGGCGGTACATGCACGTCACCCGCTGATTGATCGTGTCATCGGTGAACACCACGATCTCTGCTTCAGTAACTTCACCCACCACGGTCTTCTTGCACGAGACCGGCTTGGACAGCGTGACCTTCATGGTTCCCTCTCTTCGGTGATCGCCTCAACCCTGCAAGGAATGGACAGCGCAGGCAGCCCATTAGAGGCAGCGTGGCAGCCGTAAACGACGGCGCGGCTCTCCTTGCAGGGTTCAAGCGATCACTCATCGGTTGATCCACAGGTTGTAGCGGCATGGCCCGGACCCGTTGTGCTGATCGGGCTTGGTCCCCGCCGAGATGATGACTTCAGACGATAGGGAGCTCCGCGCCCCGTTCGTCGGGTTGTAGTAGCAGACTCGATAGTGCCGCCACGGGCGAGCATCCGAGCCCTGATCAAACTGGGTCCGCAGGAACAGGCCCTCGTTATCCGTTCCCGCCGACGGCCCCCGGAACACCGGGAGGTAGCGGCGCCCGGCTCGGTATCCGGTTCCGGCCCCGTGGTCGCCGCCCTTCTGCCTGGTCAGCCTCCACCACTCGACCACGTAGCCCTCGGGAGGGAGAGCCACCTGGATCGCGTCGGGGGCGAGGAGCGGATCGTTCTGCTTCCAACCGTGGACGGTGTAGTCCGGGCGGTAGATGCCCCCGACCAAGTGAACATGCACGAGCATGACGGACGGCGGGGCATGAAGGATGATCCGCTGCTTCCAGCGCAGCGTGAGCGCCACTCCGGCCGGGGGAGGAGTGGTCAGCGCGATGCCGATCTTGATGTCCCCCACGTTCATCCAGGGCGGGATGCTCCGTCCAATGTGACTGTAGAATCCGTCTCCCGGGTAGTGCATCGCCCCGCCGTAGTCCAGCTCCGTCTCGCTCACCGCATCGAAGAAGTGCTCCCCAAGCGGCAAAAAGTAGGCAGTCTGGTTGAGGACCGTGTTCATACCGACCGAGCGGTCCACGGTCACTTCTGGCAGTTGAGAGGATGGTGTGATCAGCATTAGCGCACCGGCTCCGACGTTTCGATCATGCGGACGTTGCAGACCACATGCACCATAGCCTGGGCTGCGCCTGTGCGGAACATCACTCCCATCCTCGTCTGGTGTGTTGGGAATGGAACGGAGACGACCCTCAAGTCCCAGGTGGCCGCGCCCTCGGTGTAGAGCTTCTCCTGCACTCCCTCTGCGGTCAGATCGAAGATAGCCCGGAACAGCGGACCGATGGTCGACTTAGCCAGCACCATTTGCTTGAGGCACATGCGGTCAGTGCCGCTTGTCGCCACGGCCTCTACCAGGATGCACCACGTTCTTCGTGGTAGCCCCAGCACCAAGTCACCATCAACACCGAACTTCAGCTCCACCTCCTCGCCGACCGCATCCCCAGGGGTCTCTCCCCTGAGGACGAAGTGAGATCCCTGTGCGTCTCCAGCCTCAGAGAAGCACCCACCCGCCCAAGCGTGCTGGGTGTCATTGGTCGCGCGGCTCCACACGCCCTGGGCATGCGAGGCCGTTGCCTCTGCCTGCGAGCCGGTGCCTTGAGCAAAGGAGTCCGGCCCCGATGCTAGCGACGTCGAATCGCCCTGGGTCAGCGGACCATAGAAGCGGGAGGACTTGTCGCCGTAGACGATGAAGCACACCTCATCGTCGCTGTTCTGAACCAGGGCGTAGGAATTCTGGTCATTGCCCAGGAGGTGGCTCTCTTCGGTCACCGCATTCTTGAAGAAGGAGCGGTCATCATCCCCCTGAACAGTGATCTCGAAGTTGCCCGAATTCCTCTTGAGGGTGACCTTTTGCACCCCGTCCGTGTGGCTGAGCACCACACCCTGGCCATCAGTAATGGGAACCAGATTCCCGGTGAGCAACTTCCACAGTAGTGCTGCATCAAGTTGTCTGATTGCCTCTTGTACCTGATTGGCAGTGATATGAGTAAGACCAACAGGATCAAAACCAGTTCTCAGTGCTCCAGGAGGATGACGAAATTCTACCAACCCTCCTGTGGAATCTGGAATGTTTTCTACGACAGTGAAAGTGAGATCATCAATAACACTTGCAACTGTGTAGTTTCCGTCGGCTGACCCTCCAGATGTCCCAGATAGTGTAACTCTATCCTTCGGCTCAATCCTTTGATCTGGCTCTTGGATAAGGTATACACCACTGACCACCACACGTTTGGTGGAGTGCGTCGTGGACACCACCGTTACCCCCGTTTGGATAACTGTGGTACCGTCGCTGTTCAACTCGACGGCATCGACGATATCAAGATCGTCGATATCCCATCTGGACAGACCACGCGGCATTGCTACTTGTCCTTGGCCTTTCTGCGCCGTTTCTTTTCTTCGGCCTGGGCGACTACAGGCTTCTCTTTCACCGGAACCTCTTTCAGGCTGTCACCTACCACCTCCTGAATGGCCCGGGACTCCTGAGCCCTGGTATTCGGTGGTGCCTGACCAAGGATGCCACCAAGAATACCCTGAGTCTGGTTGATCGCCTCTCGAGTGATCTCTTGTTCCTTCGCACCACCCAACGCCAATGCCTCATCTGCAGCAAGATCAGCTTCACGCTGAACGATGTCTTTCTCCAACTCGTCAGCCTGCTCTGTCTCTCCACTGGCTTTCAGCTCAGCCAAACGAACTCGATCTTCTTCCAATGCCCGGCGCTCGATTATGCGAGCCCCAGCCAAGATTCGAAGACGCTCTCGAGTACGAGCATCCACTATGTTCATCACCAGGCTGCCCATCATGGAACACACGTTGGTCGCTGCCTGGTGATATGCCTTCTGCCGCTCCAACTCCATCAGGGCGGCCTCGTTCTTGAGTCTCAGGGCCTCTACAGCCTTGAGAATCTGAAGAAGAGTCCCCTGATACTCTTCTGGAGTCGCTGCACCCTGCTCTACGGCCCTGGTCAGGACATCTTGCAGATGGCTAAATTGCTCGGTGAAAGTACCGTGCTCCATCTGCCCTGACTTCGATCCAATTGGCATCGCAATTTTCTCCTATACAAGCCTTACTTGCACTCCTCTATGAACCTTTCCCACTCTGGCTTCTCTTGTGACTCTGTTTCAGCAATACCTCCTGTGAAACCCAACATGATCATTTTTCTTCTCAGCTGAGAAAAGCTGAGAACCTCAGGTTCGTCTGGCACGGATTGAGAAACGTTAGCCTTCTTCCGTGCCGCTACGATCTGATTAACGATCGTAATGCAATCTTGACAGTAGTCTCCCCACGATGACTTGGGCAATGTGTTTCCACTGACCTTGTACATCCGACAACCCGATGGAACATCGTGACCACTCTTGCACCACAGCACAGAGGGGTTCAGGATTTCATCGATCGTCAGATCTGCCTTCAATGTAAACATGTTGATCCTTAAAACCTAGATAGGGAACGCAGGTGTTATTCCACGTTCCCTATCTAGGGTCAATCAGTTGCTACCCAACCACGAAGTAGTTGATGTGATCACCTGCATTGATCTTGGTGTACGGAGTGATGTGCGTGGTGTCCGTCTCCTCGTAGTCATCTCCGTTGGCAACAGTGCCAGGATCACGCAACAGGCCGCGCCAGAACACCCACAAACGACGACCATTGCCAGTGCCATCGAGGACGTAGGTCACACCACCGGCGATATGATTGGTGAACTTCGGAACACCTGGTCCACCTGAGGCCAAACGCTCGATGGTACGCACCGATCCTGCCGCTCCGATGGCATCAGAGAGACGCTGTAGCGACTGAGTGATCGTCTCGCCATCATGCGGAGCCAGTACACCAGTTCCACTGTAGGTACGGTTGCCGATCTGATCGTTGATCGCCTGCACGATCTCTTCGAGACTGGACATCGCCGGACTCGGCAGGTTGTTGAAGATGTAATAGGCACCCGTGTTGGTGAGAACTGGGTGCTGCTCTCCTGGAGCGGCACCCGTGAAGAGCTGAAGATTGTGGATCGCCGTAGCCAGAGCTGCATCACTCGTGATGCCTCCAACCATGGTGGTACGGAAAGCGGTGTCGTCGAGCTGGTCAAGACGATACCGATCTCCATTGTAAAAGTCCCACAAATTGCCTTCCTGGGAGACCGCCCACTTGATGGACCCGCTGTTGGCATCAGCAGAGAAGTTCCCTGTCCTCGTGACAGTGACCTGCGTAGCAGAATCCACCGTCTCGATCTGGTAGATCCCGCAGTCGCCAGCAGTGCCGCAGTTGTACAACGTGATGAATCGGCCCACGTCTTCGGCAACCATGCCAGTGAGGCCACCGATCTGCTTGTTTCCGCCAGCAAGAGTAGCAACTGACCCGTTGCGGCCAGCAAGCATCTGAAGAACTGCATTGGTGGCGGTACCGTCGTTGAGCCCCGTCAGAAGCTGCACGAAGAACCGAACGCCTTCATTGTCAGCAGTGCGCTTGGGGTCCTTGATGTTGCCGAAGCTTCGACCGAAAAGAGCCAGATCAGCGTTCGTGAGAGGATGGAACCCTGTGACCGTGCTGATCATCTCCACGAAAGTGGCATCGTAGTGAGTGTTGTCGAATGCTCCAGCATCCGCGATGGGGATACCTGTCGTGTCCGTGGCGTCCGCGTAATTACGGGCACTGAGAACACCCTTGAGACCGGCGACGAGGGCCCAGTTGCAGGCCTCAGCCGTGGCCGAATTGAGGCCATCCAACTCAACCGAGTTGTTGGCATTGACAGTCTTGATCCGATAGGTTCCATCTGCATCCGTGGAACCAGATATCGTGATGAAGCTGTTGAGATCCAACGCCGTGAAGTGCATCTTGGTGGTGGTGAAGGTCTCATCACCGATCAGAAGAGCACCGTCAACATCATTGATCGGAGGACGAAGCTGGATGTTGTGCTGCAGCTCATCCCTCACGATGGGCTTGGCATCCGTGGTCTTGCCAGCGATGTTGGTGAGGTTGGCTGGAACTGGGGTTCCCGTGGCATCCGGCCTGGTGTAGGTCGGAACGGCGGTGTAGTGCTGAGCAGTACCTTTGATGTTCTTGCGGTCGGTTCGAGCGAAGTTGATGTCGTCCGCGATGGTGTACGCATCGTTCGTCTTGAACGTGGCTGCACACGGAGCCACTTCGATCCCACCACCAGTGATGGCAAGAAAGGTGAGACTCGTGGCAGTTCGAGAAACGATCAACGAAGTACCGTTGTTGCCAGCCACCGAGTTCTCGATCGTGATGAACCGACCGATCTCAGCGTCAGTGAATGCCGCCCCCGTATCCGTCAGCGTCTGCAGACCGAGAGCTGGAGCCGAGATGTCCTCATTCGCTGCTGCCGTCGGTCCGGTCGTCCCCTGCGCTCCCAGAAGACCAGCCTCGTCTACCGGGAGGTTCTTGCTGTTGTTGACCGGTACTGTTCCCATCATGTCGATGGATGGATCCAACACATTTCTTCTCGTACTCATCTGCTCCTCCTGATCCGGTTAAATCGCGGTGTAATCAGCGACAAGCTGTGTCCTTGAACTCGGTGCCCACGATGTCAACTTCACACGATCATAGTTACCAGATCCGGGCACACTCTCTAGAACCTGGTATTCGTAATCGTTCAGCTTCCGTCCGCCGTGGTATACTCTCACCACCGAGTATGGAAGATCAACAAACGCAGGCTCCGGCAGGATGAACAATCTGTTCAATCCATCACAAACACCCGACAATGGAATGTTCCACCGAAACCGACCCAATAGGATCGCGGCAGCTTTAGATCCTATGGGTTGAAGGATCATTCGTTCTCCTTCCTACGCGATGATCCCCATCACCGAATACTTCGCGACTGCACCAGAAGTCCCTCTCACCCGACAGCGATGAATCACCACTGGAAACGGAATCGTGGTGAGCGGAGCAATGGCAAACCACCTGCCGTCGACACCGTCAGCAAAGCTCACCTCGAGGGTATTGCCAGCAGAACCCTCCATGTTGGTGACGATGACAGCAGCTGTGGATTGACGGTTTCGATTTGGCCCCATGTCGAACGAAATCTCTATGCCTTCCGGTGTTGACGCTGCATCCGGCGCACTCCCGATTCCATTCGTGGGGTGGATAGGCCTACCAGGCTTGAACATGATGTGCTCCGTTTGTCAAAGCCCCAAAGGTGGGAGGGGCACATAGAGGGAATTCACATGCCGGCGCATGGCGCCGGATCATCGTCTGCGCATCACCATCTTGCGCAGATATGACAGCCGGAAGTGCATCCTACGTGTGCAGCGCCGGAGCCGGGTTCAGCCTGATGTTGGGCTTCGCCTGCAGCTTGTAGACGAGCGTCTGCATGGAAGCTTCCGCCGTCACGGCCAGGGCATTGACCGCCCCGATGTTGGCAGCCGTCTTGAGGTCTGTGATCAGCGTGCCCAGCATGTCGAGCAGCTGGTTGTAGCTGTGGATCAACTGAGCCGTCTCCTGAGACGGGGTGTCGCCGACTACCTTCTGAGTCATCAGGTTCGCCATTGTCTTCTCCTAGCGTTTGCCCTTCGGCGGCATCCGACGTCGAGGGGTTGCCTTATCTGCGTCGTTTTCTACCTCAGCATCCACTGAAGCAGCGTCTTGATGCTCTTGCTCGTCGATCTCCTGTGCCAGCTCCTGTTCGGCAATCAGAGCTGCATCTTCTTTTGCCTCTGCGCGGGCCTCTGCACGAGCTTCCTTGGCCTCTGCACGAGCTTCCTTGGCCTCTGCGCGGGCCTCTGCACGAGCTTCCTTGGCCTCTTCTTTTGTCATCTTGACATCAAGATCCGGCGCAATTGCCACCGGAAGATCCTCAGCAGTCTTTTGAGGATCGACGATCTTTGCCAAACCTCGAGCACTGCGGATGTAGGTCTCGCAGTCGTATCTGGCATTCCCCGCGTCACGAATCTTCGCGATCCCCTGTCCGTCAAACGCGATGACTGTGGATCCTACTACCACGTTTCGATTCTTCATCCAGCGGTGTTCAATGAGGATCATCGGCATGGCCTCCCACGGATTCACACGATCCTCCATCGAAGCTTGAGCCAGTTTGATCGCCAATTCGGGGTACATCTTCCCGACGGCTCTTTGGTGCTTCAGGAGATCCGCGATCGTCAGGTTGTCTTCGATCGTACCAGGCATCGCAAACCTGCGCAGCTTTTCTAGAAATACCCTTGGGCGAGGGGCCTAAACCCTTGTCGCCCAAGGGGATCCACCACCATCCTACTTCAACCCAGCCGTACCCCTACTAGGATACCAGCTGGCCGATGTTCACCATCCGCAGCCACTTCTTCGGCGCGAACAGGATCGGCGTGCCGTACAGGAGGATCTGCCACCTGTAGGCCGGAGCCAGAACCGCGAGGTCCAGGCGCATCATCGGAGCCAGCTGCCGGAACGTGAGCACCTGCGGAGTCAGCTCGCCCATGTAGGCGATGCTGGTGAACGGCAGGAGGAAGTTCACGTCGTTGCCTGTGGTCGTGCCACTGCCGGCCTGAGACGCTGCCGGGATCTGCATGATCAGGCTGTAGGAAGCGCCCGTCGAGGGAACTCCCGCGCTGGATGCACGAGCCTTGGTGCGGTACACGCGGAAGAACTCTGGAGGGAAAGCGCCGATGGCAGCTGCGTTGGTGATCGTCAGCGGCAGGTGCTGGCCCGAATCCTTGTTGCCCTGAGTCAGGCTGCCCGCTGCGGACACCATGACCGGTGCGCTCTCGCCGAAGCGATTGCATGCGGTCACGGCATAGCAGTACTCGTTGGTCCCGGCGAAGGCGCCCTTGTTGAAGTCGCCATCCGTGCCGGCGCCAGCGCCCGCTGCGATCGAGGTGGGGGTGGCGGGAGCGTTGGGGTGCGTCGCCGCCGCAGGCGGGATCGGGAGCGGACGAATGAACACGTCCGGGTTGAACTCGATGTGACCCGCCTGCGTCGCCATCGAGTTGATCGCCTGGCCGATGACGCCGTTGACCGGCGCCGGCAGGCTGACCCGCTCACGCGGGTACATCGTCTTGGTGAGGTCGCTGAGGGCCCGCGGGTTGAGGAACAGATCCGTCGGGTAGGCGTAGTTCTCGACGAGGATGTTGCTGGCCTCTTCGATGTCCGCCTCGGTCAGACTGTTGCCCTGCAGATCCACGAACGCCGTCGGATCGATCAGCGCGTCGAGACCATCCCACTGCTCTGCCTCGCCGTCGTAGGCGAGAGCGCTGTCAGCCGTGAAGAGTGCCGTCTCGACACGCTCCAGCAGCCACAGGATGCCGTTCTGGTTCTCGAGCGCGATGATGTCACCGTGCGCGGGGTGGACCAGCGTGGCCGGGTGGGTCACTTCCCGGGTCGTGCCCAGGAACTTGACCAGCTGCGTACGGCGGACGTAGCTCGAGTCAGTGCTGGGAGGCAGCTCGCCTTCCATCGTGAACGCGAAGCTCCCGGGGCCGTACGACGTCAGCTGGTTGTACTCCTCGACGGTGGAGTACGCCGGGCTCTTGGGGATCTTCTTCCAGAACTTGATGTGGTGGTTGGTGTAGGTGACCACCTTGAGACTGGCCTCGAGCGACTCCACGCGGAGTGCGCTACCACCGGTCTGGTTGGTGATCTGGTAGCCGGCCTCGAGGGCCTTGCTCAGCTCACGGATGTCCTGCGCGGGGGCCAGGCCGAAACCGTTGAGCCCCTCGTAGTGCGCCAGGGAAACCTGCGGGTACATGTTTGATCCTCCTTGGTTGCTCGAGGGCCGTTAGCGGCCATTGCCCTGGATGCGTGCCTGAATCTGCGTGAGCAGGTCAGGACGGATCTCCCCGGTCGTGTCGAACTTGATCACCTCGAGAGGGTTGATCTGGCTCTTCTCGACCATCTCCTGCAGCACCGCGATCACCTGACCCTTGGACAGGTTCTCCCCGCCCGCGGGACCGCCGAACGACTTGTTCAGCACGGTGCTCTGCTGGCCACCCGGGAGAGCCCGAAGCTGGCTCTTGGGGGCGCCAACAGGCAGCTGAGCGACCTGCTCGACCTGCTGCAGGCTGCCCGCGATGCCGTGACCGATGTTCGCCACGGCCTCGGCAAGCGACTTGTTGAACTCGGCCTGCTCGGACGCGAACTGCTGCAGAGCCGCGAAGAGCTGGTTGCCGATGTCCAGGGAGTAGGCCTGCTGACGCTGCTCGACGGCAGCCAGACCCGTGCCGAAGGACTTGGCGAACTCGGCCAGGAACTCGGAGACCTCAATCCCCTTGTGGACCGTATCGTTGCTCGAAAGAACCTCGGACATGGACTTGCCGAACGGGAACCCGCCCTTGTCGTCCTTGCCCTTGTCCTTCTTGCCATCCTTCTTGTCGTCCTTGTCGTCGTCATCGTCGTCCGCGTCCATGCCCTTCATGGCCGGGGGCTTCATGCCGCCGCCGACACCCATCCCGCCAGCGCCGGTGATCGGACCGGCCTTGTCGAGATCCGACTTGAGGAGCGCCAGCTCGTCGACGGACAGCGGAAGGCCCTTCTTGACCTTCATCCGAATCGACTTGCGAACACCACGCTCGTTGTAGTCGGTCCCATCGGGCTTGATGTCGTCGGCGCCGGGGCCGTTGCCCGGGACGTCGGTGACCTTGCCTGCCGGCCAGTCGCGACGCTCGCTGTTCGGGCCGGTGCAGATCTGGGACTTGTTCATCGGTTCCCCGGTCTGACCACCCTTCGCGAGAGCCTCCAGGCGAGCCAGGCTCTTGTAGAACTCCTCGCTGCGGATCGTGGCCTCCTGCGGTGCCATCTCTTCGCCTCCTAGTTTGTGAGTCCGTTCATTCGAAAGACAGCCTTGGCCACGATCTGGGCCTGTGGCTGTGTGAGTTTGCGTTCCACCATCAGCCATGCAACGGACTCTCCGAAGCTCATGGCCTCCGGCAACGACTTCCGAACATGCTCAGGATCAGAGTGACCGTACCGAAGATCACTCATCCGACCTTCCAGACTTTGAACCGTGATCGCACGACCTGAAGCTCCAGTAGCTGCGAACGCCTTGGCTGACTCGTTTCGCTTCTGGAGATCCATCTCTTCCTGGGTCAGAGAACGAATTGCCTTCTTCTGATCCCTTCCACCACCAGAACAGTTGCAGGCTCCACAGCACTTGCCGCCCGAAGACTCTTGGCACGATCCACGCTCTTCGCGGTGAGCTTTGTAGACCATGTCTGGAGTAATCGAGATCGACTTGGCATCATCTGCGGCCCACCACTCCACTGGCAGGGCGTTCAACGACTTCACGACTTCGAGCCAGGTGTTGGTGTTGATCGGAGCTGCCGTGATGGCAATGTCCTGGATCCAGCACTTGATGATGGTCTTGCCAGTGCGGCGAAGAACCTTGCCCTGGATCGAGAAGCCCACCTTACGGTTCGATCCTGATGCCTCGAGAGCCAGAATCAGCTCCCAGATCGAATCAGCCTCCTTGTGGTTCTGGAAGAGGAAGCCCTTGACGTAGAGACCCTTGGCAGTCACTCGACACTCGGTCGGCTGACCTACCTTGTTCTCGAATCCGGGCTTGTGGTCGTTGTTGAAAAAACCGTGCTTGAGGAAGTAAGAAAAGTCGATCCCGTGCTGCTTTACGATCTCATCCTGGAGATCCATGTCCTCCGTGGACGCGATGCCTTCGATCCATCGCTTCCCGTCCGCGGGCTTCTTGGTCTCAGGAGTGGATTTCGTGATCGGCAACCAGAAGGAAAAACCACTCTCTTGAAGAAGATCAAGCATCCAGGATCCAGAAACAAAAAAAGGGAGGTCGAGCACTTGGCTCGGTCTCCCTTTGTTGGAGTCGTCAGGTTTTGGAGAACGCTACAGTGGATCGGATCGTTCTGTCAAGAAGATCCTACGCAGGTTTCTTTTGCGTCTGCAAGAAAAGTTTTGGCCTTCGATCACTTGGCTGAATCTTCGACGAGTCCAGCAAGACAGGCACCGGCACTTCCTCGCCGCAGTTCTTGCACACGGCGAAGGCTTTGCCATCGCGGAACACCATAACCTTGTTAAGGATTTTGACAGTCCCGTTGGCGGACTTCACCACCACACCACCACAAGGGCAGGTGATGACGTGCTCCATCAGGCGACGGCCTGGATCCTGGAAATCATCGAATCGAGCAAGGATTTCGCAACGTTGCTATCTTGTCCCTGCTGTGGCCGATCTTCCTCGATCGGAGAGGTATCAGGCTCATCTTGCAGCTCGAAGCCGTCCGCACCGTCGTCCAGATCTCCCTTGCCCCCGTCCGCGTACTCTCTTCCATCGGGAGGAAGAGGTGGATCAGAAACACCCGTTGCCTGCTTGAACGACGCCCACTCTTGATCGTGCTCATGGAGCGGGTGACTGTGAATCCACTCGCTGAAGGCCTGCTCATCCGGCAGACGATCAGGGTGAGTTGCCGTTACGTGCCAGACCACAGGTCCGTACGTTCCCTGCGCAAGACTCTTCTCGATCTTCTTCAGCTTCTGGTAGTACTTCGGATCCTCTGTGAGATGATCCTTTGCGATCTCGTACGCAACGCTGGGATCATTGGTGTGCTCCATCTCCACCTTGATCCCCTCCATCACGCTGTCGAAGTCGAAATCCTTGTCAGCTCTTCCCTCTGCCAAACCACCAGGGATCTTATCCTTGGTGATCATGTAGGGATGCTTGTGAGTCCCGAAGACCTTGCTCTTGAACTCACGCATGGTCATCTGAGTCATCGATCCGAAAAAGTTCGGATTGTCGTAGTGCTTGAGGTAGGCCTTCTTCGCCTGCTTGGCCGAATCAAAGCCAAGCATACACTTGTCCTCGTCATACTGCTTGAAGTCCGGCCCCTTCATCTGGTGGATGACGAACACCTTGTCGGAGTTCCGACGTGGACCGACGTAGACGTCGACCTCTCCATTGTCCGTCCCCTCCGTCTTACGGATGAATCCGTACGGGTAGAGCATCTTCGTCTCACCCGTCTCTCCTGTCGCGTGATCCTCCCAACGGCGTATACTGCCGGCAGGATTCTCAATGGAGATCGGCAGGCCCTGAAACACCATCTTGCCTACGACACCGATCGAAGCTCCTGACTCTCGGTCGTCGATCTTCTGATGAAACGGCTGAGCTTTGCCAAGCTGGTGCTCGCTGCCTTCGAAGGCCGAATTCTCCGACGCCGGCTTCACATGCAACCAACGACCGGTCTTCTTGCTATCGACCCACCGGTAGCTACCGTGAACAGCGCCCGTTTCGGGATGAACCACGTCTCCGTGCCACTCCGACTTTGGATGAAGCTTCAGCTCCGTTCCACTGTGGTCGGTGACCACTGCACGACCCATGCGTCCGCCTGGATCATGAGGAATGTTGATCTCACCTGGCTTCGTGCCGTACGACTTGTTCAGATCTGGGTTGTGGTGATGGATGGCCGCGATGTAGAGGGCCTCAACCAGCAGAGGATCGACGTACAGCTCCTGAGCAATCCTGTGGAAGCTGCCACCGCGGTGACCAAGCATCTGAGCCACTTGAGCCATCGCCTGCTTCGTGATCGCAGGCAGATTGTTCGGCTTCAGGTTGGCTTTCTTGGCAACCAGATTCTGGAAGACCTTCGAGAACAGCTCAGACCCGTGATAGACACGGAACTGGTTGAGTAGCAACCCAAACTGCTGATCCATGATCTGGGCCAACAGCGACTGGGGAATCCTCTGTCCGTTGATCTGAAACAGGTAGTCCTCTGGAGACTTGCCCTGCATCAGTTCCTGAAGGACTGCAGATGACTCGGAGTCCATGGTGACCACGGACTGATGCGGTCCACCCGTCTTGTCCTTGTAGGTGAACTGGATCGTGTTGCCCTGAGGCGCCACGTCTTTCACCTTGATCGACAGAAGTCCACTTTCGTCGCCATCGGCCACCATCTTGGCCTGATCCACCAGGGCCATGATGAGACCGAGAGCCCTCTCGCCCGGATCCTGGGACTGGAACAGGCTCGCATACCACTGACGAACCTTCTCCAGCTGCGCATCGACATGCTTCAGATCCTCATTGAACTTACGCCGAGGATCCTTCACACAGTCGCGGTGGAAGTAGTTGTGCTCGGTCTTGCCAGTCTCTGGGTCCTGATACCTCTGAGCCCAGTGATAGATATCAGGATCATAGTGATTATTGTCCTCAACCTCAGCACCCTCTGGAGCCGGGCGATTGAGCTTTCGACCACGATGATCGAAGAACTGCGGTGCTACATCCGGCGTTGGCTCATGCGGGTGAACCTGAGGCGGACCTGCATTGGGATCATGGTGGGGGTGACCCTCAGGAGCGTTGGTTCCTCGGACCACGTTGCCTTGTGGATCTTCCCACATGTGCCGATGAGCACCAGGCTCTCCCTCTCTCCAGAGGTACTTCATGGTGTTGGAGTGCATCGGCTCTCCAGCCATTGCCTTGGCCAGAACATCCAGAGCCTCTTCGAAAAGAAGATCATCGAAGGCCTTGCGGGTGTACTCATACTGCGAATAGTCCGGCTCGTACTCCTCACCGGCAACGTCAGCGTACCTTTGGGCGTACTCGTCCTCCGGTTCTTTCGCAGCTGGACGGGACATGGCAGCCATGCGCTGCCGGTAGGCCTCTTCTTCTTTTCTACGCTGAGCCTGAATCTCCGGTGGGGCGAGATGAGCATACGGATCCTCTGTCGTCCCCGCCTCTACTGCTTCCGGCTCCATCATGTGGCCGCCGCCAGCCAGCTCGTGAGCTGCTCCCTGATAGCCTTGCGTCTGCTGAAGCTGCTGTTGACGGGCTACCATCTGCTCTGGACCTGCCTGGTATCCAGTCCCCATCTTCAGACCCACACCACCAGGCTCACGACCCTGCCGAGCTTGGCCTCCCGGAGCCGGGCGTGCTGTCCACGACACCTCTGGCTCCTGGTACGGAACCGCACCAGCCTTCGGGCTGCGCATCACCTCTCCGGTCTCAGGATCGGCGAACTCAGCAGCACTTACCTGCATCGCACCCTTCGGCTTGGCAGCCTTGGCACCTTGCCTCTTGATCTCAGGCTGATCACGATACTCCCGCATCTGCTGTTCCTGTGCTGCCGACAAGAACTGAGGCAGACTTCGGATCATCTCACCGCGAGCAGTGTTGAGCAGGTGATTCTGAAACCGACCTCGATGCGGATTGTAGGTGTTGATGGCGTGCTCTACTGACGCGCCGATGGCGTGGCTGGCTAGCTCTTTGGCCAAGTCGTGAGATTGCGGATCCATGTGGCCACTGTACAGACCTCGAGGGCGCAGAACTCCATAGGCAGCCATGTTGTAGAGAGGGCCCATGTTCTCGGTCTGGATGTCTCGCTTGACCTTCCGTTCCAGCTCAGGACTGTTGAACTGAAGCTTGGGCGCCATACGAACATTGCGAATCTCGTGACCCAGAGAGTTGATCGTCGTTCTGACAGCTGTCGGTGCCTCACCCCACGTCCACGTTCCATGCTCCCCGTGCTCAAGAGCATTCGTGGTCTTCATCGGCTTGCGAGACTCTTTTCCTTCAGGACCACGACGAGGACGCCAGTCTGCGTCGTGCTCCACGTACGACGTGGGTTCCCATCCTGCCGTGTGCTTCAACTTCTGCCGTTCTGCGGGTGGCGTCGCTCCTCGCTCTTCCTCATCCTTGAGAAAGCGCATCGTCGATGCGTGCTTCGCCACGAAGTTTCGCAGATTGTCCGGCGTCTCCGCATGGCCGCGGGACCACTCTCCGGGCTCCTCGCCGTAGGCCTCAGCAAGAGCCTTTCCGTACTTGCTGGTCGTGTCGAACTGAGTCAGTGGCTTTCCAGTCCCTGTCTTCGGGCTGCGCCAGTGAAGCCACGGCTGACCATGAGGATCGTACTCCGTGTTGACCTGGTTCTGCAGCAGATGCCTTTCGAAGTCAGCCATTGATCCAGGTCGATATGCCTGCTGCACGTTGGTCTTGCCAGGGGTCTGTCCGGGACCGTAGACGACAACAGAGCCCTTGGTGAACTTGGGCACACCTTTTTCGTCAACTGCGATCTCTTTCTGTTTGCCTGGCTGATCTCCCTTGCCACGGCGTCCCGCACCTCGGGCAGAGCCAGGCATGTGGATGATCTTGTCCTCGGTCTTGCCCGTGTCCTTGTTGAACAGCTGAGCCGGGAACGAACCACCCTCAGCGACATGCCACGCTCTCGAGTGATGATAGGCCTCCTCGGGAGAAGACACGTTGGCAGCCTTGGTCTCTGGGTGGATGTCCATCGTGTGACCTGACAGACGACCCATGTGTTGAATGCCGTGGTGGCCCTCGGGATGCATCTCACCCGTGTAGGCGTACTGCCAACGGCCATTCTCCCACCACCTTTTGACGTACTGGTGACCCTGCTTCTCAGGAGCCGCCACAGGCTTCTGGGGCGCCGCAGCTGCCACTGGGGCTGCCGGAGCCTTGGGAGCCGCTGCGGGGGCTTCCTGAGCCGCTGGAGCGCCTCCAGCAGCCTCTGCTTCGCCCAGAGCTTTGGACAGCAAGCCGCCCTCGAAATCCGGCCTCCAGCACCACAGGATACCGGTGGCTCCATCCAAAGAGCGTGCCAGGATGTTGGTGAACTTCTCCATACCAGCTCGGTCACCAGCCCCAAGATACCGGCGGATCTCCTGAATCGGATTGGTCATGGGAACCTTGATCCCGAGCACCTCCGACCAGGGCCTGCGCTGATTCTTTCCCGGTCGGATCGGTCCCGGAGCTTTGTACTTGGTGTCTGACGTTCTCTCGTAGCCATACTTGAGAGCCAGAGGATCACCATTGGCGTCACGCGGCGTGTAGTCTCCGAAGGTGTCGACAGGCGACACTTGAGACGACATCACAGCGATCGACTTGGTGGCTTCCTTCTCTTCGTCCTTCTCCGTTTGCTCTTGAGCTTCTTCCTGCGCTTCGCCACTGTCCTGAGCATCCTGGGCAGCCTGCTCGTTCTCCTCTGCTTGACCAGAGTTGATCATGTCCTGGCGCTTCTCTTCACGCTTTCGCTGCAACTCTTCAGGATCACCACCGCGGAAGGTGCCTTCTTCTGACGGGTCCTTGGCCTTGCGAACCACAGGATTCTTGCGATCTGTGGTATTGACCCAGCTTGGCTCCATCCAGTCCGGCAGGCCGTCTGGTGTCGACTTGTCCACCTCAGCTTCCTGCCGCTTCTCTTCCCTCTTCTCCTGCATGTCCACCGGGTCACCACCGCGGAAGGTCCCATCCCCATCGCTATCGGACGCTTTGGAGATCATCTCATTGATGAGGTCGTGAGAGCTGCTAAGCCGCATTGGGACCCTCCGGGACGTCGCTCTGCGCACCAAGACCGCCGCCTTCCTGACCAGCGTTCTGCTTCATGTACAGGACATGATCTCGACCCTTGGCCGTACGGAGAAGCTCATCGATCTTGGTGTGAAGCTGCTCGTCGTGGATGTACATCTGCTCCAGCTTCTCAAGGCGCTGGATGATCTGTCTCATCTCGTCCAGGTCTTGAACCTGAAACAGGTAGCTCTCGTCAGGAAGAGCTGCTTGAGAAGCATTCAGAAGCGAATGAGCCTTGGAGTCGATCATTGTTCAGTCCTTATCAGGAAACGCCTTGTCAGGATCAACAAGCGTGTACTCACCCTTCTTGTTCCACCCCCAACCAGGGGGCACGTATCGCATCCGACAGAAACAGTGCGGATGAAGAGGGGGTATGACAGGACGAGCATGCTGCCGCCATGGCCTGACATAGTTCGATCCCTCATTCGACATCAGCACCGACAGCTTGAAGATCTTTGGGTTGCCAGTTTTTGGATCAAGGTACAAACGCTTGCAGTCTTCACATGCGTCTGGAGCAGGAACAATCGCCACATCGCTGTCGATTCCGTCGGAGTCCTTGTAGAAGTCAACCTTGCCAATGATCGACTGTGCGATGCCGCGCTGCCTGACCGAGTGCATCTCTGTTGAGGCCACCCGGGACCAGTTGCGCTTGTCCTCCTTCAGACTGACAACCAGCTCCTTCATCACGTCCAGATATTTCTGGTTGAGGATGACACCAGTCTTGACCGCATCCTTGATCACACCACGTACCTGAGCCTCTGACACCGCTGCCTTGGTTTCAGCTGCCAGCTTGGAGTAGAGACCGTTGGCAATGTCCTCTCCTAGCGCCCGGTACTTGGAGTGGGCTGACAGCTCTGAGGCCTTGACCTGCAGGTTCTCGATGGGAGTCAAAGGACGCTCAGCGTCTTTTGTCAGGTCCGTCCAACCGTACTGCGTCCACTCCGTCTGCTTCATGACCGCTTCTTGCTCGCCCAGCACGAAAGCAAGTTGGATCAAAGACGACGGAAGCTGTGTCGACATCTCAGCCGGAACAGCCACTGATCCTGGGTGTGGAGTTTGAGCGTCACCAAACAGACGCCATAGAAACCAACTCACATGGCGTTGGATGATCTCGAGGATCTTCTCCAGCTGTTGCTTGGTGAGCACCGACATTCAAGCACGACCTGATCCTACACCGTGACGTAGAGGGATTTCTTTGCCTTCTTCTTGGACCGACCTGCCATGCTGTACGCGATGGCGATGGCTTGGTCCTGAGGCTTTCCCTCGTGCATCAGCAACCTGATCTTGTCACTGACCCACTGGTCGCTCTTAGACTTGCGCATCATCCCTTCCAGAATTGATCTGGCAAATGTAGCTCCATGTGGATCTACAATCTGCGACTGACGAGCCTGAGTCAAAAGATCAGACATTGGTTTCTTACTACCCTTCAGCCGATCAGACTGCTCCAACTGACGTTCGGCCATAGGTGTGGCAACCTGGTACGTTGGACCACCTTCTTCTGTACCAATCTTCCACGGCGCCCGAGCTTCCTGGGTTGCTTTTCCTCCCAGGACTCCTATGTGCGCAGACAAGGCAGCACTGACGTGAGGTTCCGAATAGCTCTTCGGATTCCTCGCATAGTGCATCATCATATCGTAGTGATGATCTGGCCCTGAAGTGATCCCCAAACCTTCGAGGTGTTGAATCTTGCGATTGGTATCGGCAAGCAGATTAATCCGGCGCTGAACGTCAGGGTGAGTGGCGTCGTGACCAGAGGCCTGGTGACCATTCAGCTTCTCGGTCAGATGCACCTTCATCGCCTGCAGACGAGCATGCTTGTGCTCTGGAGAAGAAACATCAGGACCCTCGGGATGCGCCCCCTCGGACACGTCAATCGCCGCCTTGTGCAGATAGTCCGCGTGTGCCCGAACAGCTTTGAACAGATCCATTCCCTTCGTCAGGTCATCACGGATCACGAGCGCCGGCTGCGGAGGTGACGGAGGACGAAGACCGGTGATCACACCGTTCACCATTCCTTGCGTCGACACAGGACCCACTTCTGCTTGCAGAGGCGACTTCTCCATAACGATTCCACCAAGAAACGCAGATGGCCGCTCAGCGGAAACAAGTCGTCGGGGACCAATCATGTCAGCTCGGATCATCGGTCTACCTCGTCATCGCCATGAGTGCTATTGCCAGCGGTGCCTTCCCATCCTGCATCAGGCGAACCGCGTTGTCTCTCGTCATCCCGTACTTGATGATGAGGAGCTTCAACACCTTCTCCCCATCTGTCGACAACCTCGTCGATTTTTTGACCCTGGACTTCATACCAGGAGCATCTTCTTGATCCGAAACAACACCACCAGTTCCTGCATCATGCTGTCGATCATCGCGTCGTAGGTGTCAGACACTTCTTTGGAGAGCCTCCTCGTTGCCTCGTTCTGAGACGTGAAGAAGTCCTCCTGCTCCGATGGCTCGCCCAGAGCCTTCTCGAGAGCATCATGCATCACTTCCAGCTTTTCCGCTGGAACGGTGATGCTAACTGCGGCTGACGGATCGACCCGGGACACTTCCGCCTCCGCGGCCTGCGTTCCAGTTGACCTCTTCCTGCAAGTGAGCGTTCACTAGCAGGGCGACAGCGATCTTCTCCTCGTCGGTCATCCTGGCATGAACCCCGGCGAGCCGCTTGTCCATGAGGCCTTCGAACTTCCCCGGAAGGATCGAAACCAGCATGGCCTTCTCGAAGCTCGTCAGGTTTCCACCATCCTGCAGCTTGTGCAGGGTGTCGATGATCTGGTTCGCAACGTACTTGAAGTCCAGCTTGCCGTTCGGATAACGGCGAAGCGGAGTGCAGCCCTCGTTGCGATCCACACCGTCGATCTGCGGAGAACGAACTTCGGTCTTGTGCGTGACACCGTCACGGAAGCTCGTCTCGGTGCTGGTGGACTTGGCCACCGTGTCGGGATCCCTCCGAAGGTTCAGTGGGACACGACCTGCGTATGGACTGTTGGACATGGTGGCTCCTCTACTTGCACAGCTCTTTGCGGATATACAGACTCGCGTGCTTGAACGCGGGCTGTAGCTCCGACATCGCCTGCTTGAAGTGTTCAGCCCTCGGAGTGGCACCTTGTGCCACGAGGCTGTCGAACTTCTGTTTGTGGAACGCAGCCTGCTGCTGACCTCCAGGACGCCGGCTGTGAAATTCGTGCTGGATGTAGTGCTTCGCAGCCTCGATGTGAGGACCCTGCGTGGCCAGATGCTCGTGGTGGGCATACATCGGATCTCCTGATCCGATCTTGCCAGAGAACTCCTGCTGTCCCTCGATCGCTTTCTCAGCAGTCAGTGCTTTGACCAGATCACTTTTACTAAGACGAACAAGCAGGGGCACATGGTGGCGAGACGTCGCCCCGCCACGTACGCCTATGAACAATCCAAGACGATCGCCACTCATGAGCCTTCTCCGCTAGTCGATGAAAGAAGAGATCAGGGTGCCGTTCTGACTCTTGGCCATGTTGGTCTGACCCATCGTGCTGCAGGACGGGCACTTGTCCTCCATGCCCTTGTGCAACGTGTAGGTTCGTCCACAGCCGTCGCAGCTCTTAATGATCGGAGAGCGATGCGTCCTCTCGTCCTCGTCATGCTCGAGGATGTTGAGCACCTCAGCATTGAGGGGACCTGCACCAGCGTGCTTGGCAAACACCGAGTTGCCACGAGTCATCGCCTGGGTGGCGGACCTCCAGGTGTCCATCGACACAGCCAGAGCCCTCGGCAAGCGAGGAACCGACATCGAAGTCACAGCCTTGCTGACCTCGGACTCGTTGCCAGCCGCAGCGGCACCGTGAACCGGACCCTGCTCCTTCTTGGGACAGCCAGCAGACTGCTTCCCGTGAACCTTGCCCTGAGAAGGACCCTTTCCAGCGTAGTCCTCCTCGTCGGACTTGTTCATCTGAGAAACGTTACCAGGTGCTGCTGTTCCGTGAACCGAGCCCTGGCTTGACCGAGAACCAACGTGATCCTCTTCTTCATTTGGAGCGACGCTCGTTTGGGCTGGCCCGATCCCCATGTGCGCCGAACCGTGAACTGGGCCCTGGCTGGCGCGAGCCGCCACATGGTCCTCTTCGGCGTTGGGAGTGACACTCATCTGAGCAGGTCCAGCGTTCGGATGCTGTGCCCCGCGGACTGGCCCCTGCCGGTTGGCATCATTGCCGGCGAAGCACTTCATCATGTCCTGCAGCATCTCGATCGCTGACTTCTTCATGCTCTTCTCCTTGGCGGCAGCAGCTGGGATGGGTGGTGGAGTAGCTCTAGCGGATGTCAGAACGTCGCCACCGTGAGACACCGTGTGCAGACCCGAGGCTCCACCCACTCTAACCGATCCCATAGACAACCTCGGCTTCGCCGCAGCGGCTGGAGTGCTTGGGGCGAACTTGGTTGGTTGCGGCTTTCCCTCCTGAGCCAAGATCGTTCGATGCTCTTCTTCTTTGACAACATGCTCCGGGAGCTTCACCCCTCCCGCCGTCGGAGTCCCCGCTGGTCTAGTCCCTGATCCAGAGAACGTGGCCCCCTGCTTCCCGATATTCACGCTGCCGAGGTAGGCCTTCTCTGTCGTGTCAGACTTGATGGCTGGCTCTGGGAACAGCCGTATGCCCTTTGCCGAGCACGACTTGCCCATGGCCCTGTTGACGCTGCCACTGAGAAAGTTCGCGTTGGCACTCGATCGCCACGCCTTCTGACGATTTGCGGGAGTAGGGTTGTGAGCAGCGACGTGATGATCCATCGCCGCCTGCATATTCGCGTGGAAGGCCTTCTCGTGATGCTCCTTGAGCGGCCCGCCCTTCGCTGCATGACTCTGATGCTCTTGGGCCGCGTCGAAGTACGGCTTCACGTTGCCCGCATGAATCTCACGGGGCTCATAGCCGAGCTGCTTCGCTTCTTCGGAAGACTTCATCATGGAGTCCAGCATGTCTCCAGCTTGCGATTTTCCCATCATCTTGCTCCCGGTTTCTTTGATCCGTTTTTCACGATGTTCTTGAGAAAGACGAGCACCCGGCCTGTCTATCCCAAGCTTTGGAAGCCCGGGAGCCGGCTTGTCCAGAATCGATTCCACTTCTTTTGAACCACCTTCGAAGTCCTTGTGAACGGCAACAGACTTCTCGGCCCCGACCTGAACGTTGTGACGGATGGTGTGAGTGATCCTAGATGGAATCACTCTCTGACCACGGTACTTCGGAGCCAATCTCTTGGCTCCGCTAGTCAGCACCTTCTGCTTCTTGCTCTTGGCCGGCTTGAGCTTCTTCTTCTTTTCAAGTGCCTTGTCCATGAGACACTCCATAGCTTTCTGGGCCGACGTGTGAAGCTTTCCCGGCTCCCACTCCTTGACAGAACCACCAGGATCAAAACGACCCTGTTCTCGTCTGGGCTCAGCGGGATTCACGTTGCGACCTCATGAAGTCGATGAAGTTGTCGAAGGTGACCGACTTGCCAAACAGCCCCGCATACTGCTTCTTCGTGTCGGGATGATTCGGCCCGGCAGGAGCGGCAGCCTCGGGTGCTTGTTCGTCACTTGTTGCGCTCAGATCTGGTTCGGCTGACTCGTCAGCTGGTGGAGTCATCTCAGGTTCGCCAGGCTGCATGCCAGCACCCGCCAGCTGTGCCCCACCTTGAGCCACCTTCTGCTGAAGTAGCTCCATTTCCAGAGGATGCTTGTCCTCGTTGTGACGGACCTTCTGCTCCTTTTCAGGATCTGGTGGCTCCTGCTGCTGATCCTGCTGCATACCTTGCTCTTGCTGAGCCTGTTGTTCCTGTCGATCACGCAAGGTATCTTCTCGCTGCTGCTGAATTTGGAGCAGCTGCACCAGCGTAGGATTGAGAGGAATCTCACCGATGCCACCAGGGATGTCAGGAAGATCAAGCTGACGACGAGCTTCATTCAGCGTCAGATAGCTACCGATCTGCTCCGTCAGAAGCTCGTGCTTCTCTTGTTCTGTCAGCTCATCAAGTCCAGCAAACTCGAACACAAAGTGATCATCGATCTTGTCGATGATGTACTCGTTGATGAGTCCAGCAATGAACTTGAGAAGCGGCTTGAGACCACGGTCACGAGATGCCTTGAGCTTCCACTCCTGGCTGCTCTCGAAAAGTGGAGTCTGCTGTACGCCACCGTGCAGGTCGAAGTTGATCTCAGCCGGGTCAATAAGGTACACACCGCAGGTAATCTTGATCAGGTATTCCAACCAACCCTGAAACCCCATCTCCTGATTCGATCGCTGCAGATCAACCCACTCGAGGCCTTCAGACTGAGTGACAGGGGTCTTCCACGCGTTCTCAGCACCTGCCACCTGGGCCGCCCACTGTCGACGAAAAGCCTCAAGCTGCTCCAAGGTCCAGTTGTCACCCTTGAAGTTGAGGATGCCTTTCGGGTTGGCGCCTTGGCTGAAGAAACGACGATTGTACTCTTCGGCGTACAGAACACCGGTGATGATCGTGATCAGCTGCTCCAGCTCTCCGTACCCATACCCCTGAATGTAGATGTCCGATCGAGGGTTACGGATGCCGAATGCCATCTCGTCCTCGAAGTAGACATTTTCGATCTGACCGTTCACAACCTGGACGTAACGAACCGATTGCCCGACGACATCTTGCTCACCGTACGTCTGTCCCTCGTAGAGGTTGGTGAACCGGTGAGGCCTCTGCGTCGGGATCATCGAGTTGCGCTGATGATAGCTGAAATGCATTCCGGCGTCTCGATCTGGGGACGCCAACCGCATCGTCGACGCGTCCGTCGCCCAGAATTCGAAGGGAATGCCGTTTCGACGAGGAACGACTTCGAAAGTGAGCTGGTCGAAGGTCAACGTGTCTCGGACGATGCACTTCAAGAAGGCTTCGAACTTGGGCCTCCTCATGCGAGTCCACGGATTCGATTGACCGGGCTCTCCACAGCACGCGATGAAGGCCTCAGCCCTCTGAATGAAGTCGCGCTCTGCATCATCAGTGTGATGGTCTGGGCTCTTGTGCTTGATCTGATAGCCAAGAGACTTGGTCGTTCGATAGGGCTCGGAGAACGCAGCCACCTGAGCGATACGCGTGTTGATGATCGCGCCAATAATTGACACCTGATGTGCAACCCGGCGCAGCGTATCGTAGGTCAGATTGTACCGACGATCCTTGTAGCCAAGAGAGTACTGCAGCGTCAATGGATCGAAGAATACCGACTTCGGTCCACGCTTGGCTGGGTCGTTATGGATGCCAGCAGTCGGGTCTTCCGCCTTCCTCAGCATCGCCGGGATGTGGCGAGTCATCTGTCTCAGCTCGTGAACAGCCGAGAAGATCTCGTCGGGATTGGTGGTTTCCCCGAGGGACTTGACTATATCCGTGTAGTCGATCGGTGTTCGGTTCACGATAGCAACTCCCCAATCGACTTCTGGACCGTCGCGGTCAGCCACTTATTGAATGCGGCACGCAGTCTGGGAGGCATGATGAATCCCCGGTCGATATCCTCGTCCGAGTACCCATGCATCTGCAAGAACTGCTTTTCCCGAGGGGCCACGAACGGACCAGGGCTGAAGCGGGGAGCTGCCACGAAGGCCTTCTTGGCCTCCTCATTTGCCCCCTGCATGATCTTCTGAACAGCCTTGTCCGCGTCTGGTTCCTGATCAACTAGGTTGATCGGAGGCTTGTCGACGTTCTCGTTCTTCGGCTCTGGACTCTCAGGCCAGTGAGCGCCGCGGTTCGGCAGATCTGGAGTCTCAACACCGCGAATTCCAGAAGTACTGTGACCGTCACTGTACTGAGTAGCTCTCTGGCCCTCAGTCTGCGGAAGCAGAGCAGTCGATCCAGGATTGGCCTTTACCGCCATTGCTCGCAGCAGATCCGTGGCCTTCTTCGTCGTCGCTGCGGCAGTCTCAAGACCATTCTCTGGGTCTGGCTCCAGCTTCTCGAACTGAGAGTCAGGCATGGACTTGATTTTGATCTTCACCTTCCTGTCCCGGTCCGAGTTGTCCCGAACATCACGGACAGGCCGATGAAACAGCTTCGAGTGGAGATACAATGACGGGATGCTCATTCGAAGCCTCACCTCGCCGCTTGATCCGACATGCGGCGTAGCATCTCAGCTCGCTGCTGATAAGCGTCACGATCCGATCGTCCACGCTCTTGCGGAGACGGATGGGACGCAACACCGTGTGCCGCTCCCATGACCTTGTGAGCCAGCATGGCCGCAGTTGCAGCCCCACCACCAAGCGTTCCACCCTGCAACCCGATCTGATATCCAGTACCGAAGTTGCCGAGGATATTTGGTCCCATGGCCCGCTTGGCCCTGGCTGACAGCTGCGGAGCCGCCCCAGTTCGTCCACCACCCACACCAGCTCCAGCTGCAGCTTGTGAAGGCTGACTTGGATTGGAGCGTCCCGTCTTTCCTCTGGCAGCCGCCCCTTCTGGTGGAGGGGGAAGCGTACCGCCTGCAGTGGCAGGAGGTGTCAAAGACATGGCAGGATTTGCAGCACCAGCAGCCGGAGATGGAGCTTCTGCCTCACGTTCCCTCTGGCGATGAGACAGCATGGCACCGGCGCGTTTCATCGCAGCGGTGCGCTCTGCGCCAGAGCCCTGCGTGATGGCAGAAACACCCTCGCCTATGATCTCCTTCTGCCTGCCGGCGACACTCAACTCAGGCTTGGCAGAAGGAACAATCAATGGTCCACCTGCCGCGGGCTTGAGACCAGGAGTTTCAATCTCAGCTTCCGGTCTGGGCGTAGCTCCTGGGACTTCGAGCTTAACTGACTCCTTCTTCGGAGACGCCATCATCGTCTCTCGACCCAGGTGCGACGGCATCACCCTGGTCACCGGTGCTCCGGCACCGTAGGTCGTCAAGCCTGGCTTTCGACTCTGCAGCTCTAGTGCTGGTCCTTCGTGTGGGCTTTTCGTCGGAGGACGATACCCAGCCGATCCAGGACCAAACGAAGGAAGCTCTGCAGGCTTGCCACCTGGAGTGACCAGTTTTGCTGCTGGCCGCGGTGCCGGCCCTGGAGTGATCAACGGACCACCCGTCTTAGGTGCCGCCAGCTTCGCTGCTGGTTTTGGTGCCGCTCCAGGCGTGATGATGGAACCTGAAGGCTTGGTTGTGGCCGCCGATGGATTAAGAATAGATCCACCCGTCGCCTGCGGTGCGCTGGGATGGATGATCGATACTGGGGGTCGCTCCTCACTCGCACCGATGATGGGAGTGGCCTTCTGAATCTGCAGAAGAGAGGAGATTCCCCCGATCGCTTTTCCGCCTACCACAGTAGGCGGCGACCACTGCCGAAAGCAGATCGGGTTCATGAAGCCTCCAGCTAGTCACCGAATCCTGATGCACCTATCGGACGCGGGTTCACGCCAATTACGGTTTGACCAGCCAGGGGTGGACGACGAGGAGGCCGACGCGAACTTCCCTCTGCTGCCTCAGCAATAGCAGCAGCATCAGCCTGCACTGACTCTTCCGCTGTCATCGGATGCTGAGGCTGTCGACCTTTGACGATCTCTCGACGCTGCAGCTCGCGCTGATGACGCTGCGATGCCTGCTGCTCCGCATACCGACGAGCTTGCTCGGAAGGAACTCTCTCCGCACGTTGCAGACCAGAGGGAAGAGACACATCCGTCTGAGCGTTCACAGCCTCGGGCGCAGTCAGCTGTTCCAGAGTCTCCTCGTAGTTCGGTCCTTGGCAGAAGATCAACTCCACATCTCCAACACCGGATGTGGCCATCTCGTACTCGGTGTTCTTCGGCAGCGAGAACGACAGACCTCCATGAAGCCGGGTCTGGTGACCGTTCACAGTCACGAAGATCTCTCCCGACAGAACCCGCACAGCTCGGTCTTGCTCACTCTTCACGAGACCTGTGGCATTGCGAGCACAGATGTACTCGTAGATCATCTCGAACTCGTCACCGCGGTGGATCACCACTTTCCACCCACGCGACGTTGGCTCACGGTCCCGAACATCAACGATGCTTGCCGACTCGGGCCCACGTCCTGCCACAATGTCGCTGTGACGGACTCCGGCTCGGGGATCCAACCTGCGCTCGCGTCGAGGTCTGATGAGTCCCTGCTGCCGTCTTGGGTTGTATGACACGCTGTGCCTCCTGTTGTTTGCCAGGCTTGAGGATCGGTCGAGGATCTTACTGAGCTACACCAACAATCGACAATTTGTCAACCAATCCAATTAGCTACCGATGATACATGAGGGATCACACCGTCACCACAAATTTCGCGGATCTTCAAGAACAAACCGATTATTACAGTAATTATGCTGTCTTGTAGATGATCCGAGGTAAGACTTCAGGGCACGATCTGGAGACCTGGCACGTTTTCCTCGAGCCAGTTGATAGCGATGATCGCTGCCCGACTTTCAATCGCACCCTGCTGAACCACACCCGCACGGATGGTCATCATCTGCTTCGCCATCTCGATGTCGGCATCGCTGCAGTTATAGTCCTTGAGCACCAACACACGAGAATCGATGTCGTAGATCTGACCGGTACGCCAGAATTCCATCTCGATCTCTGTTCCGAAGGCCTCAGCCTCATAGCCGGCGCGGAACGAGGCCGAGGTCAAGTACCTCATAGCGAACGTGGGAAGACCTTCTCGACCAGCCTGTTCGACATGCTGATGCTCGTGGACACAGACTCTGATCTGATTCCACAGAGGCCAGCGATCTACATTCGAGCCAAGCTCGAATGGGATGTAGATCGTCTTGTCCAGGGTCGTGACGAAGTCCTTCATGAAGTGCTCTTTGTTCTGGATGTGAAGAGCATCCAGAACCTCAGAGGCGATCTTCATAATCTCCGAGTTGTCCTTCTGCACTGCGTAGCTTCCGAACTCCTTCTGCATGTGGGCCCAGAAGGCCTTCACCAGATCTGGAGTGAGAATCTCGTCGCTCATCACTTACCTCCTGCCGGAACGCAAGTGCAGCCCGTGGTAGTCTGGCCACAGATCCACTTCGTCGGTGCTCCAGGACGAATGGCCTTGACCTGCGTGCAGTCCATTACACGCTGCCACTTCTTGTTCGAACCACAGGCCTCTACTACACTACCGTTGCATCTCGTCTCTTTGATCTGCTGGCATGGAGAACCACACCCGCTCAGCAGGATGCCAGAAATCAAAACCCATCTCATGGCGATCATTCTTTCTTCCTCCGATCTCGTCTTGGTGTTTGTGCTTCTTGCTCTCGGCGCCAATTCTCCATGCGCTGCCGCTCCATCACCTGTTGTTGTCTGGCGCCCTCGCAGTCGCAAACGATAACTTTTCCAGCCTCGACAGGTTGCTCCTTTCCGCAGAAGGAACAAGTGAACGTCAACGATGGGGACGGATCAATGAATGGATTGGTCACCGAGACGGCTCCTTGCTGTACATGGAAGACTTACCCTGCTCCCAGTTACCAGACAGAGTCTTGATCCCCCAATGGCCAGCAATGTCCACTTCTGTGATTGCCCCACTCTGTCCTGCCAGAAGCTCCGAAGCCAACACAGCTTCGTCGGTATCGGGGACACCGCGGTGGTCTGTTAGAATGGCCGCTTTGGCCCCGTCCAAGTCCACCATCTCCACACGGTGATCGGTAGAAGTGATCTTCTGACACAGTGGACAGTCATCCAGCTTCATCGTCTTCCTTCCGTCGTTTGGACTTCCCACTCATCTGAGGTCCAGCTGCGATCGATATTTCCAGGATAGCCTGCCGAAGCAGAGGAAGCTGATCGCACCAAGGAGAGTCCATGGCCTTCTCAGCATCTCGTATGATAGACCTGATCTTGGCTAGACGCTCCTCTGGCTTCACGGCTTCCTCACCAATCGATCACGCCTAATCACACGAGCGATGTCTGGAGGTGTCCAACCCGGCGGCTTGGCCACCTTTCCATTCTCGAGCTTTCTAGATCCAGGGCCGAACTTGTCGAGGTTGGCCTGTTGAATCTCTTGCATAATATCCGGCATTGGGAGGCCCCACGCCAGCCCATTCCACGTCACCACATAGAGAAGATCTCCCAGGGCATCTGCAACCTCTGCAAGCGCCTCTACCAGGTCTTCTTCAGACGACTCTTCCTGCAGACGATCGACGACATGAACTGCTTTCTGCAGCTCTTCCCATTCCTCTCTAATCAGATCTAGTCCTAGTCGGGCATTGCTTGCCGACGGGACACCGGGACGGTTCAGGATTGGTTGACCAGCCAGTTTCATGAACTGGCGCACTTGGGAGAACAACGTTCGCATGGGCCAGCTCCTGTTGTAGATTCTACCGAATCTACTCCAGTCAACTGACCTTGGCTAGACCTACCCGCGCCAGCCAGGAGGGGGCTTGCAACCCTGATCTGCGGGGAACGGGTTCGGATGAGCCGCCTCAGGCTTACGATCCAGGTTCACGCCACGACGCTTGAGGCCCTCTCTCGTATCGTAAGTGATCTCAAAAGACTCATCCGGCGTTGCCGAAGACCTCTCGAAGTTCACCTTGACGGTGTGGAAGTCCTGCTTGGCTCCGAATCCGGTTCCGATCTCAGACTGCACATTGTAAACCGAGATCGGTGGTTCTTCCCCAGAGGGTGTCACACAACAGTCGGTGTCAGCGGAAAAGAAGCTGCTGTCGCCACCCAGCATCATGCCACGGGCGCCCTTGGAATGACCCCTCAAGTAGCGATAGCGGATATCGGAATCCTCGGGCTCCTCTTTCTCCTTGAACAGGGCACACCCGATGACACCGATGTTGCGCTTGTCCTGTCCAGACTGAGCGTTGTAGCTCTGACCCTCCTTGGCGAAGATGAACTTCGCCACAGCCTTGTCATCCAGACTCCATCCCGGAATGTTGATCTCGGCCTGAGGGTACAGAATGTACCCGCTACCATCAATGCTGGCTGGCTTTCCGTCCATGATCGACAGTCCATCGACTGACAGAACGACCAAAAGACGCTTCCAGGTCCGATTGCGGACTCGGAGCGTGAACTCTGATCCTTTTCTACCTTCGATGAAAAATCGACCTTCGTGCGGGTATTCGTGGCAAGGCTTACCGTGGACACAGACCTCGAGTTCGCAGAGTTCTCCTCGCATGGGCTTCTCCTCGCAGCGGAACTGTTCTGCCTGGCACCACGCCAGGACTTCGACCGCCGCTCTTTGGGTCTACCCTACGGAGAACTACAAGGCGGGTCAAGCAGCTTCTTTGAGAGGGCGTGCCACTACCTGACCCGCCACATGGGCAGTCAAGGCCAGAACGATGTTCTGAGCCCGATTCAGCTCCTCACGAGCTTTGCGCAGCTCCAGAACCGCCTGGCAGCAAGCCCAGCACAGGTGCTTCATTAAATTATGCAGGTGAGCCAATCCCGCCTGGGCATGTCCTCCACAGTGTTCGCAACGCAGCATGGCGGGCCTCCTTTCCAGGACAGCCCGCCTGCCAAGGCGGGCCGTCAGTTGGTCATCCGTTCCGCTGTTGTAAAGGCGGCAGGATACGGTCCTGTGCGCCACCTTGATCCATCTATGCAGCGGAGATTGACCATCATCTGAGTGATGAAGGATCGGAGAAGGAAAGTCAAGAAGAAAAAGATCAATGACCACATCTCAACACAGCATAACCACAGGTCGTATGCCGTTAGAGGTACCGTAGGGTTTTGTCGGAGGGTGGCGCTTCGGCGCCTTGCCCCAGTTCCTCTGGCAGACATGATCCACAAACTCCCAGAATGACACCTTATTCTGGATCGATACCAGCGACCTCCTCTCCTCCTTTTCAAGTCGCTCCAGAGCAGGCGGAAGACGTGTAGCCGCTGCTGGACCCCGCAGCACTACCACCTGCTGTGTCTGGTTGGTAACGTAGCACGTACTCCCACCCATGCTGTTGGTCCAGAAAGACCATGGATGGGACATAGGAGCAGTCCCAGAGGTGTCAGAATTCGGGTCGTAGGGAATCACGGCTGCCTGGGCCTATGAGGGCCTCAGTTTACCATGGGCTCAGAAGCAGAACGCAACCACCTTTTCACCACAGCCGGGACAGGAGGAACAGCCAACGAATGACCCTTCGGGCAGGGTGGGTGCTTGATCTTGGACCAATGCTGCTTGATGGCCCACTGCTCAGCCTGGGCCCTTCTGTGAATGCTCCATTTCTGAAGGGCCTTCAGTGGAACCACGGCACCAACCAACTTCAACTCGTCTTGGATGATCTCCAATTCTACCTTGACGCACTCGTGCATCATTGGCTCCTCCGGCTGTTGGGTGATTTGAATCTGAGTCGTTCTAGTTGTCAAAGAAAAAGCAGATTCGCACACGGTCCGGTGGCAGTCCTAGGGACTGCAACCACGGAAGAACCTCGCGATGGAATCCGTATGTCGCCTCCGCATAGGTCATCGTCCAGCTCACCTGGGTGTACAGGTGATCCCAACCAGTGACTGCTGCACTGATCCTGGTCAACAGCACTTTGTCTTTGGGAGTACCGAACCCGTTTAATGATCCGTAGCCTTCGCAGTCCGTCAACAAAGGCAACAACTTCTCGGCAACAAACGTATCCATTTCTTCATTCGACACATGCCGCACATTTGGACCCGAAACACCACCACTCCAACAATGCGGACCCTTTCCAGCGGCCTTGTCTCCAGATTTGATCCACAATGCGTATACAATAGAAGATACCGTCCCGTGCAACACAGTCGTCTGTTGCCAATCGTACTCAAGAAGCTCCTTGAGAGTCAGATACGAATGGCTGTGACCGTCGCCGTTCCACCGCTTCGCCTCGTCGCGATACTCCCTCGAGGCATCCGATGGAATCCCCTTCGGTGACGAGATAGGGCTGAACCCCTCACCCGTCTTGCAGCCCGCAAAACCTCGTCCGTTGCGCACGCCGGCTAGGATAGCGAACGTGTTGTAGCATCGCTCGTCCAGCGTCAGAATAGGATGCTTGCACTTGTGGTACTTGCCGCTGTCGAGCTTCGTCCGATCCTCCGTCAGAAAGTCCTCGATGTTGAAAGGAAGATCAATCGGCAAAGGACGAATCCCGTGGACGTACTCGGCGTGCAGTTCCGCCAGAAATGCATCGTAGTTGCTGTCACCGCGACCAAAGAAGTGACGAGGCTCCGGCAGCAGAACCCAGCGTCCTTTTTGATCTCGAACCTCAACATACGGATGGATGTCGCAACCCATGGAACCTCCCGTTTTCCAGTTGTACTGGCAGCGACACCTGTTCTAACCAAAAATCTACCGACCGATGCGAACCCCGTGATAGTTCGACATGAGCTGCATTTCCACTTCCGTTCTGGGCCCCTCCCAGTCTAGAATGCCCAGCCGCTGGTCCACCTCCAGCTGCTGCTTGAGCGTGAGGTCGAAGTAGTTCTTGGGCCTGCGCAACGCTGCCTCGAACATCTCCTCATGAGTCCGGGGTACTTGAAGTTCTGGAAGAGCTACTGCTGCCTGTCCCATGGTGTCTGCCCTCTGTTGGAAAAGATCATGTTAGAATCGATGGGCGCCGCAGTACAATACCCAAAATGAAGAGGCTCTCATGTGCATGATTTGCAAGTTGCAAGACCAGATGCTGAAGCTAGCGCTACGGACAGCCAAGCTGCAGCAGAAGAACGACGACTTACCCGAGGCCGTCCAACGTCGTCTTCAAGCATCGGCTCTTCTCATCACGGCTGCGGCCAGGATCATTGACGGCATCAGCGATGACAGAGCAGATCTCATGGCCACTCTGGCGGTGAACCAGGCCAACTCCATCCTTCACCACACTGAAGGGTGCCACATCACCAACCAGCAGAAGCCTGAAAGCGCACCGAACTAGGAGACCGATGATGCTCAAGATCAACACGAATCGACCAGCACAAATCGTGCTTCCAGACTGGAAGAAGCAGCCCATCCGGCGCCTGCGCTGGTCCGTAGGGATGCATCTCATCGACCTAGGGGCACGCGTCATGAGCATGTCGAAACCGGGCAAGGCTGGACTCGTCATGGTGCTGGCCAACGAGCTTAGGCGCTGATGATTACCCCAAGATCACAGCAAGAGATTCTAAACGAGATCGTCTCGTTGTTGCCGGTATCCATGCAGGAGGCAGCGCTTCGTCCAGACTCCAACATGAACCTGCTGCTAATGGCGATCAGCTTAGGAGTGGCCAGTTCAGAGATTCGTCTGGTGGCCATGCTCAATGAGCATCTGAAACATCACGAACCGTCCATCACCCCACTGCCCACGCCTTTGGATCGGTCCCCGAAGGCGCCATGGTGATCACCACATGCGTCCTCCTGCACGAAAGCCGGCGCCGCCCGCTAAGAAGCCTCCTGCGAAGCCACCTGCGAAACGATCTGAGCCCGAGGACCCGCTCCAGGAGTCGGTCACCAACATCGAGTCCACGATCAAAGACCGTGACCGAGACGAAGCTGCAGAAGCCAAAGAGGCTCAGAAACCAGAGCCCATACCGACCCTGAGAATCTTTGATCGCAAGCATTTGTGGGCTTGGTTACACCAAGCACCGGATGAGGTTCTCCGGGAACTCTACCAGACCTGTATGGACCGGCACGGACTCAGTGACCTCGGTTGCCTGCTCCGGGAGTACTTCACCATGAGGAAGTACTACCCCAACAACCCCCTGTCCGCCTCTCGTTGTCCTTTCTGCAAGGATCACTGATTTTCTACTTGCATTCTTCTCGTGATCCACTACTATGATTCTTAATTCGACGCCAACAGGCGGACTACACAGGAGAAGATCAATGCGTCTGAGTGACACCCAGAAGAAGATCCTCAAGAAGGTCGATGGCAAGGCCAAGGTGACTCCGGGCGATCTGGCCCACACCATGAAGAGCTACCCCGGCCCCATCTCCAGATCCCTTCAGGCCCTCGAAGGCATGGGACTGATGGTCAGCCAGGAGAACAAGGCCGGTGTGACGTCCTACAGCCGCAGCGCCGAAGGCAGCAAGATCGCCAAGACCCTCTAGGCCTTTTCGCACCTCCCCGCACTTTTTCCGTTAGAACAGCTTCTCACCCTAGTACAACTAGGCAGACACCAAAATGCCCAACGGGCCATGGAGACTGCCATGCTAGTTGTCGTATCCAAGATCAAGGCGATGGGAAAGAAGGTCAACCTGCGCATCGGCATGGACTTCTGCACCAAGCTTTCAGAGGTCATCGTCCAGATCGTGATCGCCGCCGCCAAGAACGCCAGAGAAGAGGGCATGGGAACCGTCAAGGCGCGGCACATGCCAACCTCCATGGACTTCAATCTGGAGAACTAGGTTGGCCACCTACGACCGACAGACCTGCGAGGACTTCGTAGAACGTGCCCGAGTCATCCTCACCGAGAATGCGTTTGTAGAACTGTGGGCATGGGTCAGCAAGGGAACAAGCTGGACCATGGGACAGAACTACTGTGACGGCTTTGTGGCCGAGTGGATCAACATGCCAATCTGGAACAAGCAAGCTGTGCTGTTCTTGATGGCGCCGCACATCGATCGCATCGCCCGAGACCGCGCCAAGCGCCTCGCTGACAAAGCTCGTATTGAGGACCCAGAGTGATCCTACGTGTTCGAAAGTCCTGCATGATCGACAACGATGGGTGGGCACTGTACGAACTTCTAGATAAAGATCAAAGATTGTCCGTTTTCTCTGCACCCGTTGATGCAGAACCTGACGATGTCCTAGCCGAAGCCTGGGACCACGCACCAGACCCAAGTCGGGTCGAAGACATCATCCTGGAGAAGCCATCATGAGCGAAGGATCATCCCCACTGTCCATCGTAGGGTATAAAGATGATCAAGACCTACGATACGTCACCTGGAACCAGAACTTCCTAACGTATGTTGCCACGGACGCACACCTCAAACACCGGGAGGCAATAGTCTACTGCAACGTCGCAAAGAATCGCGTTCGCATCGTTGCCGTCTTCTACGGCTTGCCAGTCCTCATCCTGCCGCCAATCGATCCGAGCGACAGAATCAGCCTGTATCTGAAGATCAACGAGTTCCTTCGAAAGTTCAGCGGAACCAAGAAGGCCACGGAGTTCTTCGATACCGAGATCTCCAGTGCCAAGGAACGCCTGGAACAGCTGCAGGAGCGCCAAGCTTTGGCACACCAAGCGCAGCAGAAACGGAGCAAGAAGAGATGACTAAGAAACGAGAGGTGAAGTTCACAGAGGCCAACGCAGTCAAAGCCTGGGTTCTCTACAACACACCCGGCAGCGGTACCACCCGGGGACAAATCGGAGAGAAATTCGGCGTTGGAGCCGGTGCCATTGACCACTGGATCAAGAAAGTAGAAGACAACCCCGCCCTATTGGCGAGGGCCAAGGATCAGCTCAAAAGAAAGACCAAGCCCTTGCCGTACTCTGAGGGAGGACCAGCCGAGAGCCCGCTGGAACGATCTGTCGACAAGATCATCGCACTGGAAGAAGAGAACAAGTTCCTGAAGTGGTGGAACGAGGGCGAGCGCAGTGGATGGGTCAACGAGCTTCTGAAGCGCATCGGTCGCACTGAAGAATGAGCGGTTGGCCATCTCCAGAAGAAATTGCCAATCGACAGCTGAAGGCGTACGAATCCGCCGATGAAAACGGCGACTGGGATCCGATCTGCGACTGCGGAGAATCAGGGTATGCTTGCCGGTGCTCAGAGCTAGAGGAAACATACGGTCCCAATCCATACAAGATTTTCGCCGTATGGACACGGCGCCTAGAGCGCCCACCAGGACGGTGGTGATCCATGAACGAGTACCACGTACAGCTGGCATCCATCCTGGACACTATCAAGAGAAGAACAGTCGAAGAGCTGATCAAGGTCTGCGGCTACATCTTGGTGGTGTTCGTGGTTGAAGACGTAGAGCTGTCGCCGCAAGCAAGATCGAAGATCGCTGAGAACGGCACCTTAGGAATTCACGTAGGCTACGATCTCATCCCCAACCTAGTTCTGGACGAGACAGGCTTCCGTGGCGACTTCTCCTTCGATCAGGTGATGTCCCAGCTCAGTGTCCCTTGGAGCTACGTGATGGCCCTGGCCATACCGGTAGGCAGGCCCCCCAACGCGCACCTCCCGGTGGCCACCTTCGCACCTTACAACACACCTCCGGTGGCTCCCAAGCCCAAAGAGAAGCCAAATCTCAAGCTTGTCTAAATTAGGATCGACATCACTTCTGCTATAAGTAAACTGATCCGCATTTTTTATACTACATGTGATCCATAAGTACGACATGTAGAAAGTGTCTCAGGCGGAAGCGCGAGGTATGGCCACATGGACCCAATTCTCCGAGTCATCGCTCAGACCCCGAAGAACCCGAACGACCTAGCCCGTCTTTCGTTGGTGAGCATGACACTGGCCGATGAACAGCACATCGAGATCAACCCCAGCTTCACTCGATTCGCCAATTCCAAAGCTTCTCTGGAGTTCCTGCGACACATCGGCTACCAAGGAGCCGGCAGCGGACCCCCTCCGGCGCAGCTCGTGGTCTTCTTCATGTACTGCCAATGGGCCAAAGCGGGTCTACCCGTGTTCCGACCCTCCGAAAGTCTTGCCGCCGGTCTGGCACTAACCGACATTGACAACGTCCCAACGGACGAATGGAAGTGGCCATTCGACTGCTTCCTCATCCACGTACCCTACGAGTTCTGGGTCATGAAGTCTCCAGCAGACGGATCACCTGATCCAGTATGCATGATGATCGTCTCCAAGATGGAGACCATGTTTCACGAGCCGGCGGCGATGATGCTGATGATCGGTCGCAACGGCTCCCTGTCCTTCTCCCAGGTCATGCTACCCGCCGAAGGTTCCATGTTCGAGGACTGGTTCAAGATCGTGACCGAGCAGAACAAGCTACCGGTCGGAGGGATGGACACTTTCGATCTTGAGCCCACCGAGCAGACCTCCATGACCAACGGCTGGCGTCTGATGACCAACCTCTGCTTCTACGTCAACGAACGAGGTCGCGGCCAGCGCCAGAACACCTACACCACCAAGAGAGCCAAGCGCCGCATACCTTCCAAGTCGTCCATGCCGATACCCAGCGTGTGGATTCTGGGACAAGAGATCAAGCTGGACCGTGAGCTGATCACCGCCGCGAAGAACCAGGCGCTGGGTTCCCCAGCCTGGACCGTGAGCAAGCGCTTCGTGGTCCGTGGTCACTACCGCGAGCAACCCTACGGTCCCGGTCGCAGCCTTCGCAAAAGATTGTGGATCGAGTCGTTCTGGAAGGGTCCCCGGGAAGGGGCAACCCTCACCCACCTCTACACGGACGGAGACCCCAAGTGAGCGAGCCTCGAAAGTACCTGGGCGGCGACAACCAGATGCGCTCCAAGGAAGAGCACCTGGCGTACCTCGAGCGGTGTGCCAAAGACTGGGAGAACCAGTTCGTCCCGCCCTGGTATGGAAAGGAGTCTCAGCAGCGGATGCGCGACAGCCACCTGGAACAGGCTGAACGCATCCGCGCCAAGATCAAGCGCCTTCGAGAGGAGGAGTAGCCGTGCCACTCATCTGCTACGTGGACAAGAACTTCCGAGGCGACACTCGACTGATCATAGATCGTGCAAATGGGATCATAGAGGACTACCTGGCCGACGGCTACACCCTGACCCTGCGGCAGCTCTACTACCAGTTCGTGGCCCGAGACGTGTTCCCAGACAGCTGGATCGACGTGAACTACAACCGCAAGAACAGCCTGCCGGACGACACCAAGAACACCCAGAAGAACTACGCCCGCCTGGGCGGAATCATCAACGACGCCAGGCTGGCTGGGCTCATCGACTGGGAGTCCATCGAAGACCGCACCCGCGGTGTGGAAGGGAACTCGCACTGGGACACCCCAGCCGACATCATCCGCTCCGCGGCTGCTTCCTACAGCATCGACAAGTGGGCCACCCAAGACTGGCGCCTCGAGATCTGGGTGGAGAAAGAGGCCCTCACCGGTATCTTCGATCGCGTCTGCCGCGAGCTGGACGTTCCCCTCCTTGCTTGCCGCGGGTACGTGTCGCAGAGCGAGATGTGGCGTGCTGCCGGGCGCATGAAGCGGTGGGAGAACGACGGCTTCAAGACCAAGATTCTTCACTTCGGTGACCACGACCCGAGTGGGCTCGACATGACCCGCGACATCCAGGAGCGATTCCAGGTCTTCGGCGCCGGCACCAAGATCGAACGTCTGGCTCTCAACTACGATCAGGTCCAGCAGTACAACCCGCCGCCGAACCCTGCCAAGGCCACGGACTCTCGATTCGAAGCCTACCAGCAGGAGTTCGGTGACGAGAGCTGGGAGCTTGACGCCCTGGAACCTCGCGTGCTGGTGAGCCTGGTTCAGGATGGCGTCTTCGAGCACCGAGACGTCGACCGGTGGGACGATGCCGTGAAGCGCGAAGAGCGGGGCCACAAGATGCTGAAGCTGGCCTCCGCGAAGTGGGTCTCGGTCGAGAAGTTCCTGGAGAAGAAGTGATGAGCTTCACCTGCCCGCGATGCGGAAAGACCTCGCACAACCCGAACGATGAAAAAAACGGCTACTGTGGCAGCTGCCATGCCTTCACCGGAGACTCAGATCTCCCATATCGAATCGAACTGTGCAGTGCTGAATTAGAGATCATCAACATAGCACTGCACAGCCTCATAACCAGTACCTCAGGTTCGGACAGCAAGGCCAGGATCTACAGCGTTGTAGATCATCTCAACCGCGAAAAGAACATGCGGCACGAGCTGATGCAAGCTAGCGCCGGCCTCGTCACTTGCCCTCACTGCGGAGCAGATGTCGAACCCAAGTTCATCTTCATCTGCCCTCGCTGTAAGCGTGAGGGCTGCCCTGAGTGCATCCCGACAGGGAAACACACCATCTGTCCAGAATGCGAAGAAAAGGAGGATTGAATGGCCTGCCAGAGGTGCAAGAGCGAACGAGTCGTCGACATCAGTGGAAAGACCAGCGACATGTGCTCGGTCCAACTAGGAGAAAAAGAGATCAACGACTACGTTCCAAGCGACATGGGCATCGGTGGCGGGGACTACATCAGGTTCAACCTCTGCTTGGATTGCGGCCAGGTGCAGGGCGCGTTCCCCATCGCCGAAACTCAACTCGAAAGCGAAGAGGACCCGTACGAACCAAAGGAAGAGGAAGACGAATGAAGATCTACAAGTACCCACTGAAAAGACAAGAAGGTGATCAAGAAGTAGACCTGCCAGGAACATCACAGATCTTGAGCTTCGGCCACGACCCAGAAGGACAGCTCTGCATCTGGGCCGCCGTGGAACCTACCTCTCCCACCAGAACAAGGACTCTCCACCTGGCCATGACCGGTGGAGAAGCCCCCATGATCAACCTGGAAGGGCACAGGGTAGTTGAGAACGGAAAAGCCGTTGCCTCACAGCTGGCGCACTTCCTCGGCACCAGCCGGCTAGCTGCAGACGCTGCTCCAGGGCCTCGAGTTCGGCCTTGGAGGCCTCGAGGACCACAGCATAGGTTCCTGCGGCCAGGTTCCCCGGGCTCGACTCCCCGGCGGCATGGCAGACCTGCGCCGCCATGAGCCCAGGCGGGAGCCCAGACCTGACGATGATGTAGTGGTAGAGGGGTTGCTGACTCTGCGGGGCCGCGAAGGGCTGACTGTCAATCGTTGGCGAGCATGAAAACAGGGTAGTTCCAGATCGTTCACCTGTCAAGACCCCTAATGATGCCAGCCACGAAAAATCTCGACCGTGTGCAGAGCCAGAGCGATGTCACCTCGGTCGTACTTCATGTCCATGACATACAGCAGGGCTGCCTGCTGCAGGTCTTCCTTAGTCTCCGCGTTGGAGAAGAACTTGACCATGCGATCGTAGCGATCCGGGTTCTTCGCCTGAGGTTGATCTCTAGCCTGCGACTCTTCCAACGTCATGGTACCTTCGCTTTCAGCTCCTCGATACGTGTCAGTGCCCGCCGAAGCAGATCCTTCAAATACTCGATCTCCGCGAGGAGCTGCTTGCGGGAACGAGTCGCACTCTTCCTGATCAGCTTCGCTACTGGCAGTTGATCAGTGACATCCCAGAGTATGACCTCCATGTCCGTTGTGGGGTCCTTCTGGGTTCCGCATTCTCGAACCACACCCAGATCTCGAAGCTCGCTAAGTCGAGTTGCCGTGTTGTTGCGATTGTAGTCGATGCCCTCGCCAACCACGCCAGCAGTAGCAGGACCATTCTGGTAGAGCCAGACATAGACCTTCAGTCGAACTCGCGACAGCAGGCCATCATCCTTGATCTTCTGATATGCCTGCGCTGAGGTCTGCCTAGCCATCAGTCTCTCCCGAAGCCCCGTGGCAGCTCCACTCCCTCCGCGGCATCGATCTGTGCCTCGAGGTCTTCCACAGACAGCTCGAGACCAACGATCTCTTCGAGCTTGTCCGCGGTGGCCGTGGCGCTGCCTCCTTCGGGCAGGTTGCCTTGCCACTCCTCATACTCGCTCTGCAGCTCCTGCAGCTCGCCGAAGGCCTCCTCGAGGTCCGCGTAGGCCTTCCTGGCCTTCTCACAGGCCTTCATCCACCTCTGGGGTCGGCTCGGCATCGTCGTCCTCCGTTACGCGTTCGTCTCTCTCCCAGGTGATCGTCACCTGTCCGCCGCCGTGCTTGAACTCCTCCTTGTGAACCCCCTCGTGCCCCAGCGGAAGAGGGCAACGAAAGGTGGTGGAGTTGTCCCCGTAGTCATCTCCGAGGATCAAGCGAGCGTTGCACTGATCTTCGACATCCTTTGGTGGTCCGAACATGCTCTTCTCCTTTCGTGGCCTGACGAACTCCTGCTCCAGCTCCCGCAGAGAGGTGTTGGCAGTCCTGTGGAACTCGTGTTGCTTCACCAAATCCTCCCACAGTCAGGGCACAACGTAATTGTTCCCTCGTTCTTCATGTGGATGTGGGGGCAGTCGTGCTCCTGCAGCTGATCTCTCTTACTGCGACAGTTCCTCAACTTCTCCCACAGCATGCACTCTTCGTCCCGGAGCGCCTCGTAGCGTTGCCGCAGCTCCGCGCCGTGCTCCTGGAACCAGCGCTCCTCGGCACGCTCGTAGATGGCCTCCGCGGCTCCGTCCTCGCGCATGCAACATCACTCGCAATCACACCACTCGCAATCCGCGAGCTTCTTGCCGTGGTCGCAGATCAGCTGCTCCAGGAACGGCACTGATCTTCGTCTCATTTCGTGCATAGGCCCAGCCTCCTCCCCAGGTCGTGCATCAGCTCGTGAAGGTGATCTTCACCATGAACTGTAATCACGTCATCCGGGGTCTCGTAGGGCCGGTAGTAGTTCTCGCCCTCTTCGATGTGATAGGGCTTGTCCTCCGGGTGCGTCCGAGGGATCAGGTCATACCCCGGCAGGTCGCAGGCTCCCCCATCCAGCGTGACCAGGAAGCTGTGCAGCAGCCCCTGGAGTTTCTCCGCGGAGGTCTTCGCCCGAGACTCCCGCTCCCAGTAGTCGACCAGATGCCAGAGGTGGGTGAGGAACTTGGTCTGGACTTCCTTCTGGGTCCACTCTCGGCTACTCATCGCACGCATCCATTGATTGGATCCCATTTCGCAGCACAGCGGTCGCTACAGAAGCCGTCGATCGCGATCCCCACGATCACTTCCTTGCACACGGGACAGAACCGAAACTCCGTAGATCCCGTGGGCATGAACCACGGCACGAGATCGTCATCGCTCGCCGCCGCGATGGCCACGCAGTTCCCGCTCGCCGTCAGCACCTTCCACACCACGGGGAAGCGGCACAGGTACTCCGTGGGCTGCAGCTTCACCGCGGTCGGAAACAGCTTCTTCGCCCACATCAGTACTGTCTCCTCGTCCGGGAACATGATCGCCTCCGTCAGTACTTCGAGGACACCACACCGCGGTGAATCAGCTCCTCCACCGGACCATCCACAGGGCAGTTGCGGCGCACCCACTCCAGGGCCTGCCGCAGCTGCACCAGCTCAGCCTCCTTCTTCTGAATGAGCTGCTCCAGCTCCAGGGCCGCGTGGGGTCGGGACCGCTCCGGGTCCACGATTCGGTCTCCGCGCTCGGTCTCGACAATCTCACAGGCCTCCTGCTCGAAGACCTTGTCGTAAGCCTTCACCTCAGCGAACATCTTCTCTGGCATCTTGATCTTCCTTCCCTTGTTGCTCGGGTGAACCGAGCAGTAGGTGCTCTCGCAGTGGTTAGGGTACTCGCAGTGATCGTAGATCCTGCAGACGTGGGGCCGGAGCCAGTAGATCTCACATCGCCCATCAGGCTGGATGTACCGGCAGGAGTAGACGTGAGCCCACCCGTCCCCCTTGTAGGGCCAGCCGGCGATCTGGTTGCAGACCCGCGGCCCGATGTAGCGAACCATGTCCGCCACCAGGATGATGTCCGAGCTGAAGTGACGCTTCGGCTTGCCGGCCCGCGCCGCTTCCGCGAACTCCCACAGCTCCTCCGGCCCATAGGGCAAGATGAAAGCCCGGCAGCAGAGCCCCCGCATGGACGCCGGAGTCAGGATCACCAGGTCTCTCCCCTCTCCGAAAGCAGCTCAGCCTCCCCGCAGCAGCAAGGCCCGCAGAGGTCGGTTCCCTCATAACCGCCAGGCAGACCCAGCTCGCAACCACAGGTCAGGCACAGGCTGGACTTCCCATCGCCCTCGATCTCATATATCTCCTCCTCCAGCCTGTCCACTTGCTTCATCAGCCGGTGCCAGTGAATGGAGCCCCCAGGCTCCTTCTCCAGCTCCTTCAGAGCGCCAAGCCTCAGCTGCTTCAACCGCTCCAGCTTCTCCTCTTTCATCTGCTTCTCGACCATGCCCCATTCTACTGACCTCAGACGCTGTTCTAACAACCAAAGAGCAGGCCCCCAGCTCAGAGCCAGGAACCAGAAGGCCGTAACCAAGGATCTCTTCCTCTCTCTGACTCGAGCTGAAGCAGGAGCAGGGCTGCGCCGAAGGCGCAGCCTTCTCCGCACCAGACACTATCTCAACTATATGCGAGATCTGGCTCCGTACCGGACACTATCTCAACTACGTTCGAGATTTGCCCAAAATCTGCATTATATGCAAGATGGGACCCTCAGGTAATTAAAGATCAACAAATGGGCTACAGCCATATGCGGTCGGGAGCTACCACACGCATAGGGTGTCTATACGCGTTTACTGCTTGTACATGCCACCCATGTGTGCGGAATCATTGGCCTATTAGGTCGAGAGTGGCGCCCCCTCCCCCCTATCCCGGATCGAGAGTCAATCGGAGATCAACGATCCTGGCCATATAAGAGCTTGATATCATTAGGATGATCCTGGATCATCGCCCCCTAGATCCCCCTTGGGTTGGACTCCCGGATCGGCTAGTGGTTACGGCTAGTTAGGCATGGGCAAAGGGGGCTTGTTCTGTGGTGGGTTTTACTCTGTGGATCCTGGCCTTACCCCCTATAGGGGACAATGCAGAGTATGCACTGCAAAGCACACTATGCAATAGCACCTATTAGGATCACATAGTCCTTACATGTTGCACGCTTGTATGCACGCGTAGCTTGGTTTTCTGGTTTTGCCTTCGGGCTTCTAGGTTGGCTTGGAAGTCTTGTGAAGGTCCGGCGGTAGACCTTCGGGTTGCTTGGCTTCGAGGGGGCTTTGTGGCTTGCCTTCGGGCTTCGAGGGGGCTTTGTGCTAGGGTTGCTGGGCTTCTAGGGAAGCTTGATCCGTTGATCTAAGGCTTCTATGTGGGTTAAGAGGCTGGAATAGTTGGGATTACGGGTTGGCTTGCTACCGATCCGTTTTGAAAAGGGTTGATCTAGGTTAATGTAGGCAAGTGGTTAGAGTAGATCTCTTAATCCTTCGGGCGGTTTATCGCGCTTCCGCCGGGGACACTTTCCCCTTGCCTTCCCTGGCCTTCCGCGTGAGACACCTTCGGGCTTGTGAAGGTCCGGCGGAAGGCACGCTAGAGTGTCTCACGCGGAAGCGCGAAAGGTTGGCACATAAACCAGATCAACCGGAGGGAAGGCCAGTGTACGAAACCCCTTACATGTGGGCATGCATGGTTGTTGTTACCTCGAGGGGCGCCGCGATCCAGCTTCCCACGTTCTATCTGGATCCCAATGTGCAGGGAATCACTGGCATGGAACATGCCGCTAGTGTGGCGCGAGAGATCGTCAACCCTACTGGCGCCGCGGATATCGAGATCAACGTTACCGCGTGCCGCGTGACTCGAGAATACTAACCAGGAAAGGGGCGCCGCTATGAAGCCTTCCGCTTACTGGATTCTACGAAACGGCCAGACAATCGGGCTTGTGATACCGGATACCTATGGAAAACCGCACACCTTCGGGCTTGCCGATATCATGGGAAGGTGGACCGTTAACCAGATCAAGGCTATGAAGGTCGACCTTCCTAGCTTCGAGATCAACTAGCCTAGGCTAGAGTGTCTGGCGCGGA
>Ga0315268_10000167_pt1 | contig 75660 bp, 57 predicted proteins | sample C1_top_MG_FD_204535 | JGI IMG/M metagenome (GOLD analysis project Ga0315268, IMG submission 204535) | Sediment microbial communities from Yellowstone Lake, YNP, Wyoming, USA - C1_top | ecosystem: Environmental > Aquatic > Freshwater > Lake > Sediment | place: USA: Wyoming | collected 2017-08-01
ATCGGCGATGCGCGACAGGTACTCGACTTGCAGGCCGAGGTGCGCGTCCGAACCGGTGCCGCGCACCCGCCCGCGCGCTCGCGTGCGCTGCACCAGCACGTCGGTCGAGCTGTTGGCGTCAACGAGCAGCATGACCTCGGCGTAGCCGTCCGAGAGCGCCGCCACGCGGCCGATCAAGCCCTCTTGGTTGATGACAGGCGCGCCGAGGACCACGCCATCCTGCTTGCCGCGATCGATGCGCAGAGAGCGAAACAGGGGCGTAGGAGCCGTGGCGATCACGTGACCCAAGAGCGTCTTGACCTCGGGCGCGCGCTCCTTGACGCCGATGAGCAGGCGCAAGCGCTCGTTCTCGAGGCGCTGCTCCTCGCGCTTGACGAGCGCAGCGGCGAGGCGCGCGTTGTCGGCGCGTAGCACGTCGTTCTCGGCCTGCGCATGCACAGTGGCGATGTAGCGGTGCCACACGTTCGAGATGCCGTCGAGGGAAGCGACCACGAGCCACTGAATCGGCGCCGAGACAAAGACGACCGCGCGATCGACGGCGTTGTGATCGCGCGTGCTCTTGGCGTTCGACCAATAGAACACGAACGGCAAGAGCAACAGCGCGAACACGACCAAGAGGTCGCGGTATCGAGTCAGGAAGTTAATGGATGGCCACTTGCTTCAAGAGCTCGAGTTGGTCGAGCACCTTACCGCTGCCGAGCACCACGCACGACATCGGATCGTCGGCGATCATCACGGGCAAATGCGTCTCTTCGCGCAACACCATATCGAGGTTCGAGAGCAGCGCGCCGCCGCCGGCGAGGACGATGCCTTTGTCGACGATGTCGGCCGCGAGCTCCGGGGGGGTGCGCTCGAGCGCCACGCGCACGACCTCGATGATGGCGGCGAGCGGCTCGGCCAAGGCCTCGCGCACCTCGTCGCTCGTGATCTCGATGTTGCGCGGCACGCCGGCGATCATGTCGCGGCCCTTGATGTGCATCGTGCGCGGCGTCTCAAACGGGTAGGCGTTGCCGATGTCGATCTTGACCTGCTCGGCTGTGCGCTCGCCGATGAGCAGGTTGTAGCGGCGCTTGATGTATTGAATGATGGCTTCGTCCATCTTATCGCCGCCGACCCGGATCGAGCGGCTGTAGACGATGCCGGCGAGCGAGATGACCGCGACTTCAGTCGTGCCGCCCCCGATATCGACGATCATGTTGCCCGACGCCTCGGCGATGGGCAGCTCGGCGCCAATGGCCGCGGCCATCGGCTCCTCGATGAGGTAAACCTCGCGGGCCCCGGCGCTCTCCGCACTCTCGCGCACGGCGCGCTTCTCCACCTCGGTGATGCCGTTCGGCACGCAGATGACGATGCGCGGCTTCACCATGGTGCGGCGGTTGTGCACCTTGTTGATGAAGTACCGCAGCATCGCCTCGGTGACCTCGAAGTCGGCGATGACACCGTCTTTGATGGGGCGAATGGCGGTCACCTGGCCCGGCGTGCGGCCGAGCATCTCTTTCGCCTCGCGACCGACCGCGAGGATCTTGCGCCCGCCGCGGTCGTCTTTGTGCACGGCGACGACCGAGGGCTCGTTGCAGACGATGCCCTTGCCTTTGACGTAGATGAGCGTGTTGGACGTGCCGAGGTCGATCGCGAGATCGTTCGAGAACATCCCGGAAAACCAATCGAAAATCATTGGGCGGTGCCTAACAGAAAACAGCGGCAGGGGCCAATGGGTGTCTGTTGCACGGTGGCAACCGCGACTTCGCGGGCGACGGCGGTCAAATCTCGGCGCGCGCCTGCGCCAAGAGGGCTGCGAGGCCACGCTGTTCACAGCATGACGCCACAAACGCCCAATCGACCGCATCACCGCTCACCGCCACGATGCCGCGAATGTCACGCAGGTGCTTATCGGACCCGCCGTCGCGGTAGTATTCGAGCTTGCGCACGATCACGTACTCAGCAGGGGCAATCCACATCGCCACGCCAGCATCGAGCTCGAGACGGGCTCGACGCTTCAACGCCCACGCGTGCAACGCGTCACCTGTGAAGAGGTAACAGTCGGCTTTGAGGCCGCTGTCGTGGTGAATGAGATTGAAGTGCGCACGTTCATGGCGCGCGAGCTCGACGCGAATAATCTCGGGCGGCGGACAATAGTAGTCGGTGTCGGGAAAGGCCGCGCCGAAGGCTGCAAGGTGCGCGACCGTCAGGTGCACGACAAGATCGACATCGTTCGTCATGCGCGGCTCGCCGTAAACCATCGCCGCGACCGAGCCGGTCACCATGTACTCGACACCAATGGCCTCGAGCGGGACAGTGAAGAGTCGAAAGTCAGGTGTGAGCATAGAGGAACGCGTCCCGTACGGCCTGCTTGATCTGGTGACTCGTCCACTGCGGATGCAGCGCCGCAAGCCGCGAACGTTTGCATTGCCGCGCGAACTCGAGCAAGCCGACCATGCACCGGTATCGGTCGGCCCGCGACATGCCGCGCCAAATCCGCACCTGCTCTGCCCGCGCCTGCTGTTCGTGATCTTGGTGCATCGGCTACCGACGCCGCTTCTTCGCCTTGCCAGGATTGCCGCTGGCCAGAGGTGCGGGCACAGGCGCAACGGCGCTCGGCGCGGCAGCCGCAGGAAGCAAGGTGGGCGAAAGGATCGCGCTCGCAGACGGCATCACGTTCACAGGCGCGGCGGGCTGCCCGCCAGCGGGCGTCCGCAGCACGCCCAAAGCCACGAGCATGAGCACCAACAACAAGACGAGCTGCACGGCGCCGACCGCGAGCACTATCGTGTGGGTCTTGGCGCTCGCCTTGCTGCTCGCCTCGAGCTCGTCGAGTCGCTCGGACAGGCTGTGCCGCCAGGCGTCATCACTCACAGGCGCGCCCCCGCCTGCCGCCGAACGGCCTTGCGCAAGCGCCTCCGTGGCGGCGCCCGCCATAGCGACCGCGGTGCGGATCTCGGTGAGCCCGGCCTGCATCACGTCGCTCAAGTCGGCGAGCCCCTGCTTGACCTCACCGACCGACTCGTCGACGTGGCCGATGCGCAGCGTCTGCTCGGAGGTGTGCTGCAACACCTCGTCGAGGGGATCGACGACTTCAGAGATAGGAATCTCGACGGCGTGCGAATCGGCCATGCTCGGCAGTGTAACCGCCGCGGGCCGACGGCGCTAGCCTGTGACACAACCGTGCCTAGTTCTGGTCGGCCCTTGACGCACGACAGCCCGAGCAGTTGCCGCGCCACGAACGCTGTACTAGGTAGAGCCGCCATGACGAGACCCGAGAGCTATCAGCCCAAAGACATCGAGGCGCGCTGGCAAGAGACATGGCGCGAGCGCGGCGCGTTCGCCACGCCGAGCGGCGGCGAGCCCTTCTATGTGCTCGAGATGTTCCCCTACCCCTCGGGCGACCTGCACATGGGGCACGTGCGCAACTACACGATCGGCGACGTGTTCGCGCGCTATATGCGCATGCAGGGCAAGAGCGTGCTGCACCCGATGGGCTGGGACGCGCTCGGGCTGCCGGCCGAAACGCAAGCGATCAAAGAGGGCGTGGCTCCGCAGATCCGCACGCCGAAGAACATCGCGCGCATGAAAGAGCAGATGGAGAAGCTCGGCCTCGCCTACGATTGGGCGCGCGAGCTCGCCACCTACGAGCCCACCTACTACCGCTGGAACCAGTGGTTCTTTACGAAGCTGCTCGAGAAGGACCTGGTTTACCGACGTCTAGCGCAGGTCAACTGGTGCCCAGGCTGCAACACCATCCTCGCCAACGAGCAGGTACGCGATGACGGCACGTGCTGGCGTGGCCACGAAGGCGTAACCACGCGCAAGGTGCCAGAGTGGGCGTTTCGCATTACGAGATACGCCGACGAGCTGCTCGCCGACCTCGACAAACTCGGCGCCTGGCCCGAGCGCATCGTCGCACAACAGCGCAACTGGATCGGCAAGAGCATCGGCGCCAAGGTTCGCTTCCCCTTCGTCGGGCGCGAGGGCGGACTCGAGGTCTTCACGACGCGCGTCGATACCATCTACGGCTGCACATACGTGGTGCTCGCCCCCGAGCATCCGCTCGCGGCCGAGCTCACAACGCCGAAGTACAAAGAAGCGGTCGCGGCCTTCATCGACAAACAGCGCACGGTAGACCGCATCGAGCGCACCGCGGCCAACACCAAGAAGGAAGGCGTCTTTACCGGCGCGCACGTGACGAACCCCTACACGGGCGAAGCCGTGCCCGTGCTGCTCGCCAACTTCGTGCTCGCCGACTACGGCACGGGCGCCGTCATGTCGGTGCCGGCGCACGATCAGCGCGACTTCGAGTTCGCGCTCGCCTACGCGCTGCCCATCAAGCCGGTCATCTTCCCCCGCGACGGCAGCGCCCTACCCTCGCCGCTCGTGGCCGCCTTCACGGACGACGGCGTCTTGCGCGACTCGGGGCCGTTTGGCACGCTCACGTCAGAGGACGCGCGCGTGGCGATGGCCGCGCACGCCGAAAAGAAGGGCTTCGGCGAGGCGACGACGACGTGGCACCTGCGCGACTGGGGCTTCTCGCGCCAGCGCTACTGGGGCACGCCCATCCCGATCATCTACTGCGACGCCTGCGGCGCGGTGCCCGTGCCCGCGCAGGACCTGCCGGTGCTCCTGCCCACGCTTGGCGGCAGCGACGGCGAGAAGGACCTCATCGCCCATGTCCTAAGCGGCAAGGACGGCGCCCCGCTCGCCAAGGTCGCGAGCTTCGTTGCGACGACGTGCCCGAGGTGCAGCAAGCCAGCGCGGCGCGAGGTCGAGACGATGGACACCTTCGTCGACTCGACCTGGTACTTCGCGCGCTTCGTGTCGCCCTCGTACGAGGGCGGCCCGTTCGACCCGGTGCTCGCCAAGAAGTGGCTGCCCGTGGACGTCTATGTCGGCGGCCCCGAGCACGCCGTGATGCACCTGTTGTACTTTCGTTTCTGGACCAAGGTCATGCGCGACCTCGGCCTGCTCGCCATCGACGAGCCGGTCAAGCGCCTCATCACGCAAGGCATGGTCAACGCGGCGTCCTTCAAGTGCCCAACGCACGGCTACCTGCCGGCGGCTCCCTTTCGCGACGAGCCTGAGCGGGCGCGCGTCTGCCCGAAGTGCGCGCAGCCGCTCTTGGTGGCGGTCGAGAAAATGTCGAAGTCCAAGTACAACGGCCTCGACCCGATCGACCTCATCAACCGCTATGGCGCCGACACGGCGCGCCTCTACACGCTCTTTGCCGCACCACCCGAAAAAGATCTCGAGTGGAACCCGGACGGCGTCGATGGCTTGTGGCGCTTTGCTGGCCGCATCTGGCGCGTGCTCGCCGTACAGGCCGAGCGCGCCGCCACCGGCATGGTGCCAACTTCGATGCGCGACCTCGCCGGTGCCGACGCCGAAGTACGGCGCGCCGTGCACCGCACGCTCGCCAAGGTCACCGAAGAGGTGGGCTCGCGACTGCACTTCAACACCGCCATCGCCGCCATGATGGAGCTCGTCAACACGCTCTACGAACACAAGCTGCACGAAGGCCAGGGCTCGCCCGGCGTGGTGCGCGAGGCCTTGCTCGTGCTCGCGCAGATGCTCTCGCCTTTCGCGCCTCACTTGGGCGAAGAGATGTGGCAGGCGATGGGGGGAGAGGGCCTCGTCATGCAGTCGCGCTGGCCCACGGCCGACGCCGAGGCCGTGGCGCGCAGCAGCATCAACGTCGCCGTGCAGGTCAACGGCAAGCTGCGCGGTCAAATCGCGGTCGCGCCCGACGCCCCCGAAGGCGAGGTCGTCGCGGCCGCGAAAGCGGATGACAACGTGCGTAAATACCTCGACGGCAAGAGCATCAAGAAGGAAGTCTACGTGCCAAGGCGGCTCGTAAACTTTGTGGTCGCGGGATGAGGAGCACACGCCCGGGCGTACGGCGCGACGCGCGCGTCGGCCGAGCCCGCGGCGTGTCGGTCGTGTCACTCGCCTCTATGGCCTGGCTTGCATCACGAGCTTCGCTCACGTCACTGGCCTCGCTCGTGGCATTCGCCTCGCTCGCCGGTTGCGGCTACACGTCGTTGCACCACGGGACGCCCTACGGCGTTCGTCGCCTCGCGCTCGTACCGTTCGGCGAGCAGCAGCCGCTCGGCATGTCGCCGGATCTCGCGCACGCGCTCGCGCTCGAGCTCGCGGCGTGCGGGGTCGAGCTCGTACCGAGCCGAAGCGACGCCGATGGCGTGCTCAGCGGTGAGGTGACGAACATCATGACCCTGCCGAGCACGGTCGGCAGCGGCGTCGCTGCCTACGGCGTGCGCGCGCTCGTCGGCGCCACCTTGAACGTCGGGGGGCGCGTTGTTTGGACGACCGCGCAGTGGGTGGCCGACGACTACCAGCCGGGCAGCGGCGGGCTCGAGTACTCACTCGCCACCGAGGCCAATCGACGCGAGGCCGTGCGCCGCATGGCCGTCGCTGCCGCACAGCAGATCCGCACGGCGCTCGTACTCGCTGCGGCGCAGGCGCCGCAGCCCACGTCTGTGACAACGTCAACTACGGCGTCAGCGCCAACGACAACGCCAACTGCAACACGGATTGCGGAGCCCGCGCCAACGCCAATTACGGCCGAGGGGGATCATGGCAGCACGCACTGACTTCGACCGGCAGCTCGACAAGCACGAGCTCTTGCCCGTCTACGCACTCATCGGCAGCGAGTCGGTGCTCGTTGGCGAGGCCGTAGCCGAGGTGCGCACGCGCACGCTCACCCGCGCCGCCGATTTCAATCGGCACGAGTTTGGCGCGCGCGAGACCGACATCGAGCGGGTCATCGAGGCCGCGGGCACGATGCCGATGATGGCGCCGAAGCGCTTCGTGCACCTGTACGACCTGCACCACCTCAAGCAAAAGGACCAGCCGCACCTCGTCGCCTATCTCGAGCGGCCCTCACCCCACACCGTGCTGTGCCTCTCGGGCGAGAAGCTCGACCAGCGCACCAAGCTCGCGCAGGCGCTCAACGCGCAAGCGGCGCTGTTCGTCTTCGAGCCGCCGCGCCAGCAGGAGATGCCGGCCTGGATCGAGCGCCGCGCCAAGAAGCGCGGTTTCGTTATCACGCGCGACGCGGCGCAGCTGCTCGCCGACCTCATCGGCGTCGAGGTCGGCAACGTCGACCGTGCGCTCGAGAAGCTCTCGCTCTATGCCGGAGACGGGCAAGCCATCAGCGCCGAGGACGTCGAGGCGACCGTCGCGCCGACCCGCGTGCACAGCATCTTCGAGCTCACCGACGCCATCGGCGCCCGCGACCTCGGGCGCGCGAGCCTGCTCTTGCGCAACGCGCTCGGGGGCGGCGAGAGCGGCCTGCCTGTGCTCGCCATGATCACGCGGCAGTTTCGCCAGATCTTGCAGGTCAAAGCGCTCCTCGAGCGCGACACGGCGCCGCGCGACATCGCGGCCGAGCTCGGCATCCGTCCCTTCCTCATCGATTCGCTCGTCGCCCAAGCCCGGCGCTACGAAGAGCGCGAGCTGTATCGCGCCCTCGACGCTTCCTTGCGCGCCGACATCAGACTCAAGTCGAGCGGGCTCGATGCGGGCGTGGCGCTCGATCGGCTGCTCGTCGAGGCGATGGGCGCGCCGCAACGAGCCGGGTCGTAGCGATGGACGACAAAGAGCGAAAACGCGCGGTCGTCACGGCGATCGCGGTCGGCGGCATGATCCTCGGCTGCCTGACGAGCTGTGACGCGACGCTCGACCCACCGGCGCCCCTGCCCGCCCCGGGGCGGGTGAGCGTCCTTGCGACTGGCCACGGCGGCGACACCGGTTGGTGGCCCGAGGTACGCATCGACGAACAGGACCATGCGCACGTCACCTGGTGTGACTCGACGCTCGGCGACGCTATGTACGCGACGCGCGCGCCCGGCGGCGCGTGGCAGCCTGAGCCCATCAGCACCGCCGGCGCGGTCGGCAAGTACATCACGCTCGGACTCGATGCTCACGGCCGTCCGGCCGTGCTCTACTACAACCAGGACGCGAAGTTCCTCGACTTCGCGACGCGACGCGACGACGGCACCTGGTCGAGCGAGCACGTGGATTGGGGCGACAACATCGGCGTGGGCGGCGTCTTGCTCTTCGACGCCGACAACGTGGCACACGCCTTCTACTACTCGCAGCGTGACCGCTTCTTGCACGCGACGCGCAAGAAATCGCCGCAGGGCGACCCCTGGACGGTCGCGCTCGTAGCAGCAGCGCGCGGCGGCTACTACACCGAGGTCGATGTGGTGCGGAGGGCTGATGGCTTTTGGCTCACCTTCGTCGATTGGAGCAAACGCGAAGGGTTCTTCTTGGCGCGACCGGCGCCAGACGGGCTCGTCGTCGAGCCCTTGGTGCTCGAGAAGGGCGCGGGGTGGCGCTCGGCGCTCGTCTTTGGCCAACACGCCGAGCTCGAGCTCATCTACACGCTCGGTGGCGCAAAGGAGCTGCGCTTGGCGCGACGCGTCGGCGTGGGCTTCGAGTCGCTGCGGCTCGCGCGCAAGGTCAACAACATGGCGGCCGCCGTGACGCGGACGGGCGATTTCGCGATCGCTTACCAAGACGTGCACGCCGGACAGAAGGCCGCGAGTTCCCTCAAGCTCTTGCGACGCGACGGCGTGGCCTGGCGCCACTTCGCGGTCGACGACGACGGCCCGCTCGCCGACTATCTCGGCGTGGCGCTCGACTCGCAGGGCCGCGCGGTCATCGCCTATCACGCGAACGGCGCCAAAGCGCTGCGCATCTACGACGAGGCGGCGGCGAAGTAGTGCCCGGTCGCGATCGCCGGGTGAACAGACACCCCGTACGCACCGTTGTGCTCGACATGGATGGCAGGCAGTGAACACCGCCCTCTTCGTGGCCGGTTGCGCCGCAACGCTAAACCTCGGCACGGCGTTCTTGCAGCTCATGTTCTCACGAGCGCCCGGGTGGCGCGTGACACGCGTCTACGCGGCCATCGCTGCCACGGCGGCGGCCTACAGCGTATCGACGGCGGTGTTCTGCATCGAGGGCCTGCCGGACGAGGTCTACCTGTTGGCCGGCCGCATCGTCTACCTCGTGGCGGTGCTGCATTGTGTGGCGTGGCTCGCCTACGCCTTTGGCGGACCGGAGGCCTCACTGCGAATCGCCCCGCGCTCGGTGCAAGCCCTCGCCGCTGTCGCGACCGTGGCGGCGCTCTTCTTCGCCGCGACCGATCTACATCAGCAGCCGGTCATCTTGACGGTGAGCGTGACCGCGATCGACGTCACCTATCACTTTCCCGTCACGACGCTCGCCGGCAGCGTCTATGTCCTCGGCATACCGAGCCTGTTGGCGCTCGTTTTCGTGCAGCTCGCGCGTCGGTCGCTGCGGGGCGAGCGCGGACACTCGTGGCAACTCGCCGGCTTTGCCGTGTTCTTCCTCTCGGCCATCAACGACGCCTTGCTCGCCAACGGCCTCATGGCGACACCGTCGCTCGCCGATCTAGCCATCGTCTGCGTGGTGGCGCCGACCTCGGCCTCGGTCGTCGCGCGCGTCATCGCCGATGCCCGACGCCTGCGCGACCTGTCGAGTCAGCTCGCCACTATGGTCGAGAAACGCACCGCCGAGCGTGACCGCGCCGAATCGGCGCTGCTCGAGGCCGGGCGGTTGGCCGCGCTCGGACAACTCGCGGCCGGCGTCGGACACGAGATCAACAACCCCTTGGCGTACGTGCAGGTTGCGATCGACGAGATCGACACGTACCTCGCGCGCGTTGAGGCCCCCGGAGCCGTACGCGAGGCCCTCGCGAGCGCGCAGGACGGTACGGCGCGAATCCAAGAGGTGGCTGAGCGGCTGCGCCGACACGGCCAGAGACCGGACGCCTACGCGACCGTGCAGCTCGACGACGTGGCCCGCGCGGCGCTCAAGGTCGCCGGCCCCCACTTGGAGCGCGTCTCGAGAGTGCGACAAACGCTCGGCAAAGTGCCCTCAGTGCGCGGCGACGAGCCCCGCCTCGTACAAGCGGTGGTCAACCTCCTCGTCAACGCGGCCGAGGCCGTCGCGCAGGCGGGCGGCGGCGAGATCGAGGTTGGCACGGGCCTTCAGCCAAGTGGCCGCGTCGAGCTCACGGTCGCCGACACCGGCCCGGGCGTCAGCGCCGCAACACTAGCGCGTCTGTGTGAGCCCTACTTCACGACCCGCGCCGCGCGGGGGGGCTTGGGGCTCGGGCTGTTCGTCTCGCGCACCGTGGTCGATGCCCATGCCGGCACGCTCACCTTCGAGTCACGCCCAGGCAACGGCATGCGCGTCACCCTCGCCCTGCCGGCCGCGGCCGCGTGACTCAGTCGAGCGTCACGAGCTCGTAGGCGGCTGAGCCGAGCCCGAGGCGCTCGGCGTGCTGAATCTGGATCCGCGCGTCGAGCTCGGGATAGCTCCTCTCCTCGAGGCGGCAGTGATGGCGCGCCGAGACGAGATCGAGGCTTGCCTGATCGATAGCCACCGGGTCGAGCGACGCCAGCACGCCGAGGTCGGCGAAGACCTTCTCCGACTTGCCGAGGCAGTCGCACTCCTTGGTCATGTTGACGAGGAAGTTGAAGAACACCATACGCTTGCCGGCGAGAAGGTAAGCGCCAAGCGCGTGCTCGGCCATACGCTGCTGCAGATCGACGCTCGCCGCGTCCCAGCGAAAGCGCACAGCGTCGAAGCGGCACACCGCGAGACATTCGCCGCAGCCGATGCAGCGCGTCTGGTCGATGACGCAGCGGCCGCCTTGCCCGACCGCGGCGATCGCGTCCTCGGGGCAATGCTCGAGGCACACGCCGCAGGCGGTGCAGGCCTTGGGCTTGATCTCGAGCGTGCTGCCCGAGTGTTGCTGCAATTTGCCTTTGCGCGACGAGAGCCCCATGCCGACATTCTTCAAGCAGGCGCCCATGCCGGCCGCCAAATGGCCGGTCACGTGGCTGACCACGAGCAGATGATCGCAAGCCGCTACGTCGGCGGCGAGGTTGACCGTCTTGCACAGCGCGCCCGCGGGCAACTCGATCGTGCGCTCGTGGTTACCGAGCAACCCGTCGAGCATGACGACCGGCATACCGAGCTCGCCAAAACCATGGGCCGCGGCGAGGCCGATGTGCCCGACCGCGTTGTTGCGCGGGCTCTTGTACAGAACGCAGGTCTCGACCAAGAACGGCGAGCCGCCGCGCGCCCGCACGGCCGCGCCGAGCGGGGCGAGCTGCCAAGGGGGCACGAAGTCGCCGTGGCGCTCCTCACCGAAGTGCGTCTTGATGGCGACGAGCTCGCCTTGCTTGACGCGGTCGAGATAGCCGACCTTGGCGATGACGCGATCAAAGGCCGCCGTGCGCTCTTCGCGCGAAGAGGCGTCGTGCAACGGCGCGAAGTAGACCTGCATGGCTCGGGCTCGCTACTCGATGACGAGGAACGTGCGAAACTCGTCTTGGTGCTTGCCAAAGCGAATGATGCAATCTTCGACCACGGCGTCGGGGGGGCCGACCTTGCACCACTCGCACAAGTCCTCGAGCGCGTAGCGCGAGCCCTCGGCCAAGATCTCGACCGAGCCGTCGGCGAGGTTACGCACCCAGCCCTTGAGGTTGAGACTCTGGGCCTTCTCGAGCGCCGAGGCGCGAAAGAAGACGCCCTGCACCCTGCCGGTGACGACGACGTTGACGCGTGCCAGGTCTTCACTCATGCCCTTGTCGCTACCACAGGTGGCGTGCGGTGCGAAAGATCGTCCGGCTACTGGACGAACCGGAAACGACTACCTAAACTTGTCTCTGATGATACCGCGAAAGATGATTTGCACGCGATATGGATCAGCGTAGGTGGGTGCGTGTGAACGACGGTGCCAAAAGGACCGTAGGTGTGAGCAGGGGCCCTAACCGACCGAAGGAAACCACGTGCAGCCAGCGACGGCCTTTCTCGACAAGATCATCAACGCCATCGCCGACCCGGTTTTCGTCAAGGATGACCAACGCCGCTTCGTGCTCGTCAACGACGCGTTGTGCGCGACCGTCGGTCGTCCGCGCCACGAGCTGCTCGGCAAGTGTGACGAAGACTTCCTCGCCGCTGAGCCTGCAGCTGTCTGCCGCACAGCGGACGAGAAAGTTCTGACCACCGGCGAAAGGAGCCTGAGCGAGGAGCCTATGCCCGGCGGCGCGAGTAGCGAGATGCGAACCCTCACGGTACGCAAGACGCGCTTCGTCGACGACCGCGGAGAGCGGTTTCTCGTGGGGGTGCTTCACGACGTGACTGAGCGCCGCCAGGCGGGCCGCGCGCTCGCGGCGTCGGAGCTGCGCTATCGCTGTCTGTTCGAATCGGCGAAGGATGGCATTCTCATCCTCGACGCGGAAAGCGCCAAGATCGTAGACGTGAATCCCTACCTGACCACCGTCACCGGCTACACACGGGCCGAGTTCCTCGACAAGTGCATCTGGGAGATCGGACCCTTCAAGGATACGGCCGCGTCCAAAGCCTCGTTCGCGGAGCTGCGGCGTGAGGACTACGTGCGCTACGACGACCTACCCTTGCAGTGCCGCGATGGCCGCACGATCGCCGTCGAGTTCGTAAGCAACGTCTACAGGGTCGACAACCAGAAAGTCATCCAGTGCAACATCCGCGACATCACGGCGCGCAAGCGGGCAGACAACGAACACGAGCAACTCATCGAGCGACTGCGACTGTCGCAAAAGATGGAGGCCATCGGCAGCCTCGCCGGCGGTATCGCCCACGACTTCAACAACTTGCTCTGCGTGATTCTGAGCTGCGTCGGGTTTGTCATCGACGGCGTGAGCACGGGTGAGCGCATGCAGGAAGACCTCCTGGACATCAAGGTGGCCGCCGAGAGGGCTGCGGCCCTTACGCGTCAACTCTTGGCCTTCGGCCGCAAACAAGTCATGCAGCCGATAGCGCTCAGTCTCAACGAGGCCGCCACCGGCCTCGAGAAGATGCTGCGACGCGTGCTCGGCGAGGATATCGAGCTCGTGCAGAGACTCGCGCCGGACCTCGGCCTGACGCTGGCCGACCCGAGCCAGCTCGAGCAAGTCATCATGAACCTCGTGGTCAACGCGCGCGACGCCATGCCGCAAGGGGGCAAGATCACCATCGAGACCGCGAACATCGAAATCGACGCCGCGCACGCTGCGCTGCACGTGCCGCTGCTGCCCGGCTCCTATGTCTTACTCGCCATCTCCGACACGGGCTGCGGCATGGACGAGCAGACCAAGAGCAAGATCTTCGAGCCGTTCTTCACGACCAAAGAGAAGGGCAAGGGTACCGGCCTCGGACTCGCCACCGTGTATGGCATCGTCAAGCAGAGCGGCGGCTACATCTGGGCCTACAGCGAACCGGGCGAGGGCACGACCTTCAAGATCTATCTGCGCCGTGAGTTGTCGGGCACGGCAAGGGTAGCCGCGAGGGCTCAAGCGTCTCCACCGCAGTGCACCGGCACCGAGACCATCCTCGTCGTCGAAGACGAGGAGGCCTTGCGCAAGATCGCCATGCGGTCGCTCGAAGCCGCAGGCTACACGGTGCTCACCGCTACGGACGGCGAGCAGGCACTCGAGGCCTACGGCCAGAGCGCCAGAGAAATTCATCTCCTGCTCACCGACGTCGTGATGCCGCGCATGGGCGGTCGAACGCTCGCACAGCACCTGAGCAAGGACAGGCCAGAACTCAAAGTGATCTACACCTCGGGCTACACGGATAGCGCCATCGCCCATCACGGTATCTTAGAGGCGGGCATGCACTTCCTCGGCAAACCCTTCACGCCCGAGGACTTGGCGCGCAAGGTGCGCGATGTCCTCGACGAAGGCCAGCGAGGCACCCCTCGAGAGCCGCTACCGGCAGGCCAAGGCGCGCGCGACGGCGACAGCGACGGAGTCGAGCAGGAGCGCCTGCCTGTGCTGACCGCAGATCTGCGTGCGAAGTTGCGCACAGCCGTCCTCGCGGCGCGCTATGACACGATCCTCGAGCTCATCGAGGCCCATCGAGCGGTGGACCCGCGCGGCGCGGCGAGCCTGCGCAAGATGGCCGAGCGCTTCGACTACAGCGGCCTGCGCGATCTCGTGGGTCGCGACCAAGGAGAATCGCCATGAGCGGCGCGCTGCGCCCGAGCAGCATCCTCATCGTCGATGACTCGCCCGAGACGCTGCGCCTCTTGACGGCCCTGTTGCGACGCGGCGGGCTCGTGCCCCGACCCGTTACGAGCGGCAGGCTCGCCATCGAGGCGGCCTCCGTCGACCCGCCCGATCTCGTGCTGCTCGACATAGGCATGCCGCAGATGTCCGGCTTCGAAGTCTGCCGCTGGTTCAAGCAGCACGCGGCGCTCAGCCCAATACCCGTGATCTTCATCAGCGGTCGCATGGACAACGACGACAAGATGGAGGCGTTTCGCGTCGGCGGCGTCGACTACATCGCCAAGCCGTTCCAAGACCAAGAGGTGCTGGCGCGCGTTCATACCCACCTGTCGTTGCGGCAACTGCAAGTCGAGCTGCTCTCGCACACGCAGGATCTCGAGCAACGAATCGCCGAGCAGGTCAAGGCCATGACGGTCTCACAGTCGGCCACGATCTTCGCGCTCGCCAAGCTCGCGCAGACCCGCGACGACGAAACCGGCCAGCACGTCGAGCGCGTGTCCACTTTCGCGCGCGCCTTGGCCGAGCGCATGCGCGCGCTCGGCCTGCACGCGGGCGTCCTCGATGAAGCGTTCGTAGAGCACATCTTCCAGACGGCCTCGCTGCACGACATCGGCAAGGTCGGCACGCCGGACGCCATCTTGCTCAAGCCCGGCAAGCTCACGAGCGAGGAGTTCAACATCATGAAGAAGCACTGCGGGCTCGGCGGCGACACGCTCGCCGCGGTGCTCAAGCGCCATCCCGACAACCAGTTCCTACGCATGGGCGTCGAGGTGGCACGCTCGCATCACGAGAAGTGGGACGGCAGCGGCTACCCCGACGCCCTCGCGGGCGCCGCCATCCCCCTCGCGGCGCGCATCGTCGCGCTCGCCGATTTCTACGACGCGCTCACCTCCAAGCGCTGCTACCGACCGGCCGTCAGCCACGAAGAGACCTGCCAACTCATCGCCAAGGGCAAGGGCGCGCACTTCGACCCCGACGTGGCCGACACCTTCCAAGCCCTGCACGCCGAGTTTTGGCAGATTCGCCGCGAGATGCACAGCGAGTGACGTCAGTACGTCTCGACGCTCTTCGGCGCGTCGAGTACGTCGCACAAGGCCATGCGCTCGACGAAGTGCTCGACCTTCTCGAGCAGCCCCTCGACGTAGCGCCTGTCGTTGCCGACCGCCACGATGCCGACGGTCGCCCGGTCGCACGAGTCTTGGTCGTCGACCTCGGCCGCCGCTATATTGAATGTACTGCGACAGCGATGAATGACGCGCTTGACGACCGAGCGCTTATCCTTCAACGACTCGTTGTCGTACAGCGCTAGGGATAGCTCCATGACGCCGACCACCATGGCTCACCACTGCGCGCCCGCCCGCCGTGGCAAGGCACTGGCGCCCGTCTTCACGCGCTCACCCTAGGGATTCGCCGTGGCGCCGCCGCTCGGCCGCTTGCCGGGCGCAGCGCTCGGCGGCGCCAACGTGCGCGCGATCTCCTCGATGATGTAGAACTCGAGGACGTCGCTCGCCTTGATGTCATTGAACGCTTCGACACCGACGCCGCACTCTTGGCCGGCCTCGACCTCACGCGCGTCGTTCTTGAAGTGCTTGAGCGACGCCACCTTGCCATCGAAGACCTGCACGCTGTCACGCACGACACGCACCCGCGCCGAGCGCAGAGCCTTGCCGTCGAGGACGCGGCTGCCGGCGATGGTGCCGACCTTGGTGATCTTGAACACCTCGCGCACCTCGGCGTGCCCGATGACCTTCTCACGCGACTCGGGCGCGAGCAGACCTTCCATGGCGTTGCGAATCTCGTCGAGCGCCTCATAGATGATGCTGTAGCTGCGGATATCGACGCCCTCGTGCTCGGCGAGCTCACGCGACTTGGTGTCCGGCCGCACGTTGAAGCCGAGCACGATGCCCTTGCTCGCCGCGGCGAGCGTGATGTCGGATTCCTTGATCCCGCCGACGCCGGCGTAGATGACGTTGACCTTGACCTCGTCGGTGGACAAGCCGTGCAACGCATCGCGCACCGCCTCGACCGAGCCTTGCACGTCGGCCTTCAAGACGACCTTGAGCTCGAGCACCTGGTCGTTCTTCATGCGCTTCATCATGTCTTCGAGCGTCATGGCCGTGCGCCCGACGCCCTCTTGCGCACGCTTGAGCTGCACGCGGTGGGCCGCGATCTCGCGCGCCTTATCGGCCGAATCGACCGCGTAGAGCGCGTCGCCGGCCTCAGGCACGTTCTCGAGCCCGGTCACTTCGACCGCTGCCGAAGGCCCGGCCTCGTTGACGACGCGGCCGGTGTCATCGCGCATGTCGCGCACCTTGCCCGAAAAGTCGCCCGCCACGATGGCGTCGCCACGACGCAAGGTACCCTGCTGCACGAGCAGGGTCGCGACGGGACCACGGCCACGATCGAGCTTCGCCTCGAGGACGACGCCGATGGCCTGGCGATCGGGGTTAGCCGTGAGCTCGAGCACCTCGGATTGCAGCAAGATGGCCTCGAGCAGCTCGTCGATACCTGTGCCCTTGGTAGCCGAGGTGTTGACGTACAGCGTCTCACCACCCCAGGCCTCGGGCACGAGCTCGAACTTCGTGAGCTCCTGCATGACGCGCTCGGGTGACGCCTCGGGCTTGTCGACCTTGTTGACCGCGACGATGATTGGCACCTTCGCCGCCTGCGCGTGCTTGATGGCCTCTTCGGTCTGCGGCATGACGCCGTCGTCGGCAGCGACCACGAGCACCACGAGATCGGTTGCCTGCGCGCCGCGCGCTCGCATCGCCGTAAAGGCAGCATGGCCCGGCGTGTCGAGGAACGTGACCGAGCCCTTCTCGCCGACATCGACCGAGTAGGCGCCGATGTGCTGCGTGATGCCGCCCGCCTCGCCGGCCGCGACCTTGGCCTTGCGGATGGCGTCGAGCAGCGACGTCTTGCCGTGATCGACGTGGCCCATGACGGTGACCACCGGGGGCCGCCGCAGTTGATTCTCATCGGCCGGCTTCGGCGTCTCACCCTCGAGGGCGCCCGCCTCATCGAAGGCGGTCGAGTCAACCGTGTACTCGTAGGCCGCGGCGACGATCTGCGCGGTCTCCAAGTTGATGCTCTGATTTTGCGTGACCATGGTGCCTAAGGCCATGAGCTTGCCGATGACATCGGAAGCCTTGACGCCGAGCTCGTGCGCGAGGTCGGCGATGACCACCGTCTCCCTCATTTTGATGACGCGCTTGCTCGCCTTGCGCTCGGTGAGCTCGGGCTTGTTGACCGCGCGCTTGATGGTCTTCTTCCTCTTCAGACGCGAGGGGTGCATGGCGCGCTCGCGCATCTCGAGCATCTCGCGCTTGGTCGGCGCGCGCTCCTTCTTCTGCACCTTCGCCGCCGGGGTCGTGACCTTGCCCTTCTTGTCGCGACCGACGTTGATCATCTCGCGGCCGCGACCGAATGGATCGGTGACGACCTTGAGCTCAGTGACCTGGCCGAAGCGCTGGCCAGCGTCGCGTGTCGTTCCTGCACCGGCAGCCGGACGGCGCTCGCCGGGGCCCGAGCCCAAGCGGCGGCTCGGCACGCGCTCCATGAGCTTGTCGCGGTCGATCATGCGAACGACGGTCGCCGCGCCAGGCCGCGTCTTGGCTGTCTGGAACTTATTGGCGTCGGCGTCGGCGGCCTGTGGGGCGATCTCCTCGGGAGCGCTCGTCGCGGCCTCGATGGCAGCGGGCACGGCCTCAGTCACAGCTTCGGTCTCGGCCGCGGGTCGCGCTGTCTGACGTGGGGCTGGCGCCTCCACACGCACGGGCGCATGGCGATGCGTGGCCACGTCGAGCGACGCCTCGTCGTCGTCGTCGCTCTCCACCTCACGCCCGTGTCGTCGAGCGTCGTGCAGGTCGTGACCTTCGGCGCCGTCGGTGGAGGCGTCGGGAGCGTCGGACTCGCCGGTGGGCGCAACCTCGGCCGGGTGCTCGGCCGAAACGGTCGCTGCCGAAGCCTCGTGGGCGCTCTCACCCTCGGCGCCTACGACGCCCGCCGCTTCAACGGCCCCAGCGACTTCGTCTTCTTTGCGCTTGCGCACAATCATCATGCCGGGACGGCGCACCGCCGGCGCCGGTGCCACCTCGACCGGCTCGAGCGGCTTGCCTAGCGCCGCGCGCGCCTCGTCTTCGTAGACGGAGCTGGAGTGGCTCTTGACGTCGAGCCCCGCAGCCTGGAGGCGCTGCACCACTTCTTTGTTGTCGAGGCCGAGTTCCTTGGCCAGCTCATGCACACGCTTCTTACCCATAGATGACACCTCTAGAACCTCACACGCTGCCGGTCGTCGCCGCGCTAGCGCGACACTCGTACCACACCGACAGCCAATATGCAGCCTGCTCGGCCAGCGGACCGGGGTTGATCCGCACCGCCGTCACGTCGAACAAACCCGCCGCGCGACTGAGCGCAAAGGCACCTACAAAGGTCCGCGTCGGATCACTCAAGTGCGCGCGCGTGCGCGGCGCGGCATCACTCGCCACGATCACGACCGCTTCGCCACCGCTTCGAGTCGAGCTGACGACCTCGGCGCCGTAGTCGAGGCACGCCTGCCGACGCGCCAAACCCACCATCTCGAGCACGCGCCGCTCTGCCAAGGCCCGCGCCTCTTCGAGCAACGTCGTCGCCTCGACGGCCTCGCTCACGGGTTGACGAAACGCCCGTGCCAGGGCCTTTTGCGACAGACCACTGATGCACGCGTGGCGCACGCACACCCACGCCCCGCGGCCCTGTGCCCGCAGGGCAAAGTGCACACGACCGGCCGTGCAGCTGAGGCGCAACAGCTCGTGCGGCGAGCGCGCCTTGCGACACACCACGCAAGTGCGCTCGCTGCTGCTGTCGCCCTCGCTTGGCTTGCTGCTCGACACTGTCGCCTCCACGCTGCCACCTTCCTTCGACTCGACGATCGCGCTCTCTTCTTACGCTTCTGGGCTCGCGGCCGCGCTCTTTGCGCCACTCGCCGCCGCCGGTACCTCGGCAGACGAGGCCACCGGGGCAGCAGCCGCGTGCTTGACCTCGCGCTCCGGCACGCGCACGACGCTGCCCTCGACCACGATGCCGAGCTCGTCGGCCTCAGCCTTGATGGCCGCCTCTTCCTTGATGATCTGGGTCGCGGCGTACTTGAGCTGCTTGGCCTTGCTCTCACTGATCGCGGCGTTGGTCGCGAGGTCGGCGATGGGCGCGAGAGAGAGTGCGAGCACGGTCGTGACCCCAGCGTCAGCGAGCTGCTTGAGCGCGGTCTCGGTGACGCCACGCACCTTGCGCAGGCGCCCCGCCTCGTCGAGCTTGACGAACTCTTGGAGCTTACGCGCCACGTCGACAGCGCGCGAGGCACGCTCGGAATCTTCCTTGCTGCGCACCTCGGCCGCCTTCTCTTCCTCGGCCACGCGGCGGGCACTCGCCAGCACGGTGTCGAGCGACTCGGGCGTCATGGCCGGGAACTGCATGAGAAAGTCGCGCTGTGCCTCGATGAGCTGCTGCGCCGAGCGCACGCCGTGGTTGTAGAGCGTCTGGATGAGGAACTCGTTGACGCCCTCGACGCGCGACAGTGATGCCCAGGCGCGGTCTTTGATCTCTTGGATGCGCGACTCGGAGTGGATATCGAGGCGCCAGCCGGAGAGCTGCGACGCGAGGCGCACATTCTGACCCTTGCGTCCGATGGCGAGCGAGAGCTGATCGTCAGGGACGATGATCTCCATCGAGTGGTTCGCCTCGTCGATGAGCACGCGCGAGACCTCGGCCGGCTGCAGGCCGTTGCACACGAACGTCGCGGGGTCTTCGCTAAAAGGCACGATGTCGATCTTCTCGCCGCGCAACTCCTGCACGACAGCTTGGACGCGCGAGCCCTTCATACCGACGCATGCGCCGACCGGGTCGACGTCGCGATCGCTCGAGGAGACGGCGATCTTGGCGCGCGCCCCGGGCTCCCGCGCGGCGCTCTCGATGCGCACGATGCCTTCGGCGATCTCGGGCACCTCGAGCTCGAAGAGCTTGACGAGCAGATCGGGGCAGGTGCGCGACAGTACGATCTGCGGCCCGCGCGAGTGCTCTTGCACGTCGATGACGTAGGCCTGCACGCGGTCGCCGGCACGGTAGGTCTCACGCGGCGTCTGCTCGCGCAGAGGCAAGATGGCCTCGGCGCGGCCGAGGTCGACGATGATGTTGCCGCGCTCGAATCTGCGCACGATGCCGGTGACGAGCTCGCCTTTGCGGTCTTTGTACTCCGTGAAGACGATGTTGCGCTCGGCGTCGCGGATGCGTTGGATGATGACTTGCTTGGCCGTCTGGGCGGCGATGCGACCGAAGCCGCGGCGGTAGGTCTTTAGGCGCAGGATGTCGCCGTAGAGCTCATCTTGCTCGCGCGCCGCGACCGCGTCTTGGTCGAGGAAGTAGATGGGGAAGACCATCTCGTCGCCAAGCTCGACCTCGATGTTGCGCTCCTTGCAGGCGGCGCCAGTGATCTCGTTGAAGCCGTCTTCGATCGTTTCGACGACGCGGATGCTCTGCGTCAGGTCGACGGCACCCTTCTCTTCGTTGAACGAAGCCAACAGGTTGCGCTCGGCGCCAAAGGTGCGCTTGGCAGCGGCCAGGATCGCCTCCTCGAGCGCGGTGATGAGCACCGCCCGGTCGATGCCTTTGTCCTTGCTGACTTGATCGAGCACCATCTTTAGATTCGCGTCCATAACCTCTTCTCCTCACTGCGCCCACGCCTTGTCATGCAGCGTGGCATCATCAGAGTTACAGCTCGGGCACCAGCTTCGCCCTGGCCACGCGGCCGTAGGCGATGGCATAGCGCCGCGCGTCTACCACTACCTCGAACTCCTGCTCATTCGCCGCGACGAGCTCACCGGAAAAATTGCGTCGCCCTTCAACGAGCACCTCGGTCGTCACCTGCACGCGACGGCCGACAAAGCGCGCGAAGTGCGCGGGCTTGACGAGCGGCCGATCGAGCCCGGGCGACGAGACCTCGAGATGATAGCGGCCCGAGATGCGGTCGGAGACGCCCTCGGCGTCGAGCAAATCGCTGACCATGCGCGAGACGGTGGCGCAGTCATCGACGGTGACGCCGCGCTCGTGATCGATGAACAGACGCAGGATCTTTTGCCGCGCCACGAACTCGCACAACACGATCTCGAAGCCGTCGCGCTCGAGCACGGGAAGGATCGCTCGTTCAACGTCCTTGGCGATGTCGTGTGGCGCGTCCGCGGTCATAGAGCTACTCGCAAGCAAAAAAAAATGGGCACGTCACCGACAGCGCGAAGCAGCACGCGAACTCGAGAGCCCGCGGCACTACCTCGGCCTTGGCGAGTGGCCCATCCAGTAGGACCGGGCCCCGGCCCGATCGTCCACCAAATGTCGGACAGTCACCTACCATCTCGGGATTCGAGTTGTCAACAGAGGCGAAGCGCGATAGCTCTGCGACGATGGGGACGCACACCGCCGCTCCCGGCCGCCGCGCTGGTGACGAGACCACCGCCGTCAGCGGAGCCGGTGCCCTACTCGGCGCGGTACCGCTGCCGGTAAGCGTCACGGTCAACCTGACCCATCGCTGCAACTTCGCCTGCGGGATGTGCACGCAGTACGGTGGTAAGTTCAAGAACGCGACGTCGCAAGAGCTTTCACTCGCCGAGTGGACCGCGTTCTTCGAGAGCATTGCCTGGTCGGGCATGCGCGTCGTGCTGTTCGGTGGCGAACCCACGCTCTATCCCCACTTTGGCGAGATCGTCACGCAGCTCGGTCGCCTCCACATCCCCTTCGACCTCGTGACCAACGGCTTCTTCCTCGCCGAGCACGTCGAGCAACTCGCCGAAAGCCAGGCCCGGGTCTTCGTGAGCATCGACGGCCCACGTGAAGTGCACAATCGCATTCGTCACTCGCGGGACAGCTTCGCGCGCCTGGAGGCCGCCCTGCGCTGTCTGCGCCCCCTGCGCAAGAACACGACGGCGCGCCCCTTTCTCGGCATCAACTGCGTCATGCAGCCCGACAACGTCAATCATCTTGGCGACCTGCTCGCCTTCGCCATGACAGCCGAGCCCGACGCGGTGAGCCTCCAGCATCCGCAGTACTCGAGCCCGCAGCTCAACCACATGACCGACGCCATCTGGCGGCCGCGACTCGGCTCCCCCTATTCGGTCGAGCTGCTGCCAAAGGTGGCGTTCAATTTCGACGAGGACTACCTGCGCCGACTCACGCGCGCGGTAGCGACAGTCCGCGCCACGTACGCCGACGACGAGCGCGTAGTATTTCTGCCCGACTTCGATGCCGACGAGCTGCGGCTTTACTACTCGGAGAGCAGCCACTTCTTCCTGCGGCCCGGGCAGAGCTGCACGTTGCCGTGGACGCGCCCGACGATTGATCCGAACGGCGACGTCTCGCTCTGCCTCGACGCCCAAATCGGCAACGTCACGACCAACGACTTTTGGGCGCTGTGGGACAGCGCCGCCGCGCGACTCTTTCGCCGCACGCTCTCGACCCTGGAACGCTTCCCAGTCTGCACGCGCTGCTGCGCGCTCTATGTCGATGAGTCGGCCGCGGCCGCGCAAGAAGGGACCGCACGGTGAAGCCCCTTTCGGTCGCCTTCTTGACGCAGGACTTCCTCGGTCCGCAGACGTTTTCGATCAACTACTACGTGGCCATGGTTTTGCACATGCTCGCCGAGGCCGCCGCGCCAGCGAGGGTTGTCGTGTACTCGCACCGCGGTAGCGAATATTCGCCACGCTCGCCCCGCGAGGTGCTGAGCGACTACGCGGTCGGCCCCGGCCTGCTCGAAGTCGAGGCCTTTACGCGCGATGCCTTTCGCTTCAGCGACGCGAGCTTCCTCACCGAATTCGATGTCGTCATCTGCACGATGTATTGGTGGGGCGACGTGCTCGCTGACCTCGTATCGCGCCGCGGCCGCGGCGCACCGCGCATCATCTACTGGCTGCCGTCTATCTTGATGCACGAGTATGTGACCAACCACCATCACGCCTGGCCGCGCATGGACCTCATGTTCGATCTGCAAAAGAAGTGCGTGCAGGCGGCCGATCACGTGGTGTTCAACAGCCGAGCAGATCGAGAGCGCGGTTACGGATACTTTGGCTCGACGGCGCACGAGAAGTCCTCTGTGACGTACCCGGTCTCGCTGCCTTGCACGGTCGCTACGACCCAACATCACGTAGGCCTGCGACGGCGTTTTGGCTTTGCCGGCCGCTGGGAGTATCGCAAGGGCGCGCACCTCCTCGTCGAGGCGTTCTTCCGCCGTTACTGTCGACACCGCTCGGACACGCTGGTGTTGTTCTCGGACCTGCTCGATCACGACTTCGACCCCGCCGTGGCGCTCGATGCGAGTGCGGCACGCAAGCTCGAAAAGCTCATGGCCGCCGGGGCGGTCGAGATGGTCCGCTGGCGCTCGTCCCGCAACGAGTATCTGCAGGCGCTCGCCGGCTGCGATGTCCTCGCCGTGCCAAGCCTGTACGATCCCTTCAATATGGTGGCCTACGATGCCATTGCCCTCGGCATCCCGACGGTCTTGTCGCGCTTCTGCGGCGTCGAGGAGATCGTCGCCGCGGCCCACCCGCGCGTCGTCAAGATCAACCCGTGGGATCTCGACGAGTTCGACGCGGCGCTCGAGCAGATGGCGCGCGCCGCCGCGGCAGAGTTGCGGGTGCCCCACGCGCATGACCTCGCCCTCGATTTTACATGCGACTCCGAGGAGATGACGAGCGCGACGCTTGCGCTCTTGCGCGGCGAGACGCCCTATCGCGCGCGCGAAGAAGGCGACGACATGAGTTCAACTGAGGTGATTCAATGAACGCCATCGCAGCCAAACAGCCGAGCCGGCGGGTTGTCTTGCTGACGGGCGCGTCGTCCGAGATCGGGCTCGAGTGCATTCGACGCTTCGCACCCGCCGAAAACCTGCTCGTCGCTGTGACGCGCGACCCGAAACGTTTCGCGCAAAGACTCGACGAGCTCGGCATACGCAAGGAGGGCATCGAGATCGTGCTCGCCGACTTGGCGGACTTCTCGCTCGCCGGCACGCTGCTCGACGAGGCCATCAAGAAGGCGGGCCGTATCGACGTGCTCGTCAACGCGATCGGCGCGTTTGCGAGCGTGCCCGCCCTCGACGTCGACAGCGCGACGCTGCAAAGCGCTCTCGATACGAACCTCGTCGCCCCGTTCGTCGCCATGCGCGCAGCGCTGCCGTCGATGATCGAACAGCGCGGCGGCAGCATCATCAACATCGGCTCGGCCTTCGGACTCATCGCGCCCCTCGACGTACGCTGCCTCGCCTACGGCGCGGCCAAAGCGGGGCTCATCCATATGACGAAGCTCCTTGCGGCCGAGGTTGGGCGCTACCGGGTGCGAGTCAACTGTGTCTGTCCGGGCGTCCTTCGCCCTCTGGGCATGACGGCCCACGAAGACCTGCGACACCTCCGCGACTCGGGCGTCCTGCTCGACCGCCAGGCGCTGCCCGTCTTCGCCACGGCCGCCGAGGTCGCGGCCCTCGTCGTGCACCTCGCGAGCGATGAGGCGAGCACCATCACCGGGGCCGTGCTGTCGGTCGATGGCGGCATGGCCGCGCTGTAGATCACAGCTGCGGCAAGAGGCGCTCACTGCTGTCGTAGCCCATGGCCACGCGCCGAACTCGGTCGCCCGCCACGTCGTACTTCTTCATGAATCGCCCGACGAGCTCGCACATGCGCGGACTATCGTCGCCCTTGTGCACGATGACGAACTGACAATCCGCGAAGTACGCGTGCATATCCTTGATGAGGTAAGTGCGATCGCGTGGGATGCCGAAGACGAACTCCTCGAGCCGGCCGTCGTACTTGACGAAGACCTCCTGCCCTGGGTTGCGCTCGCTCGCGCGACGGATGAGGTTGGCGATGACGCCCTTGATGCCGAACATGTCCTGCATCGAAAAGGGCGGGATGGCGTCATGCGCCACGAGGTGAAACCAGAAGTCTCCGGCGAGGCCGCTCTTGCCCTCGCGCATGCGGTTGACGAGGTAGGACGTCTTTCCGCACGCCCAGTCCTCGCCGATGATGAAGCGCACCGGGACCCGGGCGAGCGCGTCCGAGAGCGTCGGCAGCGATTCGTGGCGGCCGCCAAAGAGCAGCAGGAACTCGTCGTTGGTCTCGACGCTCGGTACGCTCGCGTTGTAGGCGTTGAGCACGAAGACTTCGTGCTGCGTGAAGTACTCGGCCACAAAACGCACGCATTGCTTGGACCAACGAATGTTGAACTCGGCCTTCGGTTGCAGAGTCCGAAAGCCGGCGAGGTCCTTGGCGCACTTGTGCGTCAGATCGCGAAAGGACGCGACGTCGTCGTCTTCGAGCGGCACGAGGTGCTGCCACGGTTGATCTTCGTAGCCATCCTCGAACACGATCACGGTATCGAACGCCTGCGCCTCGGTGAGCCTCTGCACGGCGGCTTCGTCGGTGATGATGCGCTTCGGATCAATGAGCCCACGCGCCATCTCGAGGACGTTCGGGCGCAGCGGCAAGGTCAGGTCGATGAGGTAGTCGATCGTAAACGGCACGGGCATCAGGCCCGCGGCGTGGGCGCGCAGGAGGCTACGGGCGTCTTTGTTGAAGAAGACCACCGCGACGCGCTTGTCGCGCAGGTGCCAGTGCAGGCGTTCGATGGGGACGATCATCGCGGGGCTAGTCGCAGCAGAGGGCGCCACCGCAACCGAGGTTGGTGGTCTGACACGCCCAACTCGCGCCACCGGTGTAGTAGGTCGCGCATTCCGTGCCGGTACCGCACGCGATGCCAGCGACCTTCTTGCACTGCGGGCCGCTCGCGCTCACGCACGTGAGACCATCAGCGCACTCACCGGCATTGCAGGCCTGATCGTAGATCCGCTTACATAGCTTGGCCGAGGTGCAAGTGAGGTTCGGGTCGCAGTCGAGCGGCACGTCGCAGGGGCTGTTGAGCGCCCCGGCCTGACACGTGTTGACGGGCGCGACCGTCGTCACACAGAACGAGCCACTGCCGCACGTCGTGTTGTCGACGCACGAAGCGTAGCAGTAGACGTTAGCGAGATCGCAGGCATAGACCCCGCAGGGCGCGTTGGTAGTGCAACAGGTGTGACCAGCCGCGCAGCACATGGCGCTCTGACAGTTGCCGCTCTGGCAATCGCCGGCATCATTGCAACCCGTGCCACCGTTACCGATCGGTGCCTGGCAAGCGTTGCTCGCATTGCAGATGTTGCCGCTCGCGCACTTGGCGCTGTTGTTGGTCGCGCAGTCGCCGTAGCAACTATGCGTGGTGCCGGTGTCACAGCCGTAGGCGCCGCACGGCGCGCTGTCGACGCAGCACGCTCCCGAGGCGCAGCAGACGCCGTTCTGGCAGTGTCCACTCGCGCAATCGCTATTGTCGTTACAGCCGCCGCCGCCATTGCCAATCGGCGCCGAGCAGGCATTGCTCGCGTTGCAGATGTTACCGCCCGAGCACAGGGCGTTGTTGTTGCTGGCACAACTCGCGTAACAGCTATGCGCGGCGCCGGTGTCGCACGCGTAGGCGCCGCAGGGCGTACTGTCGACACAGCACGAACCCGACGCGCAACAGATGCCGTTCTGGCAGTGCCCGCCCGTGCAATCGCTATGATCGTTGCAGCCGCTACCGCCGTCAGCGATGGGCAGCACGCATTGGTTGCTCGCGTTGCAGTGGTAGCCGCTCTTGCACTTAGCGTCGTCGTTAGCGGCGCAGCTCGCATAGCATTGAGCGAGAGCGGTATTGCAGGCCAAGGCGGCGAGGGCTCCCGTGCAGTCGGCCGAAGTCGTGCAGCACTGGCCACTCGCGCAGCAAATGTGATTGGCGCCGCAGACGAGGACCCCACTGCATGGAACGCCCGCGCAGGAGCCCGGATTGTTGCAGCAGGAGCCGACGCCAGCGGGCGCCTGGCAGAGGAAGCTGGTCGCGAGGACGCACGCCATGCTGGCGTCGCAGCGCGTCGCATCGGCAGAGCCTGGACTCGCGACGCTCTCGCAGTTCGTAAAGCAGGCGGCAGCGGGCGTGGCGCCCTGTGCGACGGCGTTGCTGCAATGGATGTCGGCGTACAGGCCGCAGTCAGCCGCAAGCACGCCAGAGCAGCCGCTGTCGTCGCCCACCGTCGTGGCGAGACAGGCATGCTCGGCCGTGCAGCTCACGTCGACGCGCTGTCCCTGGCAATGCGAACTGTCGTTGCACACCGAAGGCGCCGCTAGAAAGGCGCAGTCACTCGGCGCCGCACAGCAGTCGCCGCTCGCGCAACAGTAGCCGTTCTGACAATGCGCTGAGATACAGTCGCGGCCGCTCAAGCTCGGGCTGCACGCGACACCTGCACCGCCCTGCGCCACGCAGCCGCTGACGCCCGCACAATAGTACCCGGCAGCGCACTCACCGTCGGCGGCGCACACGGTCCGACAGGCGCTCGCGCCGGCGGTGCAGGCAAAACCGTTGCAGCTCGTCGAGCCGGCGTCGGGACACGTGCCCGCCGCGCCACAGACGCGCGCGACGTACATCTGGCCGCCGACGCAGGTCGCCGCAGCGCAGGCCGCGCTCGGAGTGACAACATACGTACACTGATTGCCGGCGCAGGTGGCCGTTGAGCAGCCGACCACACCGCCCCCCGGCGGATAGGCACAATCGCCATCGACGATACAGTCGAGGCAGTCACCGGCCACACAGCGACCATGCTGGTCCGCGGGCGCGTCGGTGGGCCGAACACACGACGTGCCATCGGCGCTCGTGACTTGGTAGGAGCACGTCACCGGATCCGCATAGGGATTGCACATGCCGGAGCTGCGACAGCCGCCGTGAAAGTCACTACACGCAACGCCCTCACACGGGCGCATGCAGAGGATTCGGCACCCCGGAGGGCAAGCGGCGTCCAACCATGTGTACTCGCACTCGCCGCTCGCCACGTTGCACGTTCCAGGCGAGAGATACTCGCGATAGGTGGCGTCATTGTTGACGCATTCATTGGCGGGCGGAGTGTCACACGGCTTGGAGGTCCCAACGCAACTCCCGAGGCCGTCGCACGAGTCGCCTGTCGTACACGGGTTGCCGTCGTTGCAGATCTCGCCCTGCGCCTGCGGCGCATAGAGGCAACGGGCGCCAACGCACTCGGCGCTAGCGAGCACCTGACAGTTGGGCGGCGTGATGCATTCGCTCGCGGCCGTGCACTGCGGGCTTTCGACGAGCGTACAGAGGCCCCCCAAACAGGCCTGCCCGGGGGTCGCGCAGTTGCGATCGTCGTTGCAGACCTGTTGGCAGCGGGTCTCGATGCACAGCCACCCCGAGGCGCAGTCGCTGTTGCTCTCGCAGGCCAGGCCCCCGAGAGCCACGGCATGCGTACAGCCCGCAACGGCAGCGGCAGACGAGAGCGTCGCCACGAGCCAGAGGCGTTGACCGACGAATCTAGCGCGCGCCACGGGGTACCTCCAAGAACGTAACGACTGATGAGACACGCGTACGGATTCTACCAGGTGTCGTGGTCTGCCTCACGCTCACGTAAATGACATAGTCGCAACGTCAGCGTTTCTTGCGCAACCCGACGCCGCCACCCATCGCCGGTGCCAGAGGCGCGGCGCCCACGGCGCGACCCGAGCCGGTCAAGCGCTTGAGACCGTCGGCTTGGGCGCGCAAGGCGTCGGCGGCGTGGGCGCCCTGCGCCCCGATCGCACGAATGGCATCGGTGAAGGTCGCGACCACCTCGACGAGCGCCTTGGCGGCGCTCGGTGAGTGCAACTCGCGATCGAGAATATAGCCGAGCTCGATGAGGCCAATCGCGAGCGTGACGAGCTCGGGCTTGCCGATGCACTTGTTGAGGCCCGCCGCGACGGCCTTCTGGGCGGCAGCGGGCAGATCGTAGGCTTCGTGCCGCCCGCGCACGAGGCCACGCATGGTCTCCTGAACGAGCGGCGGCAGCGGGCCCTTGCTGTGATCTGGCGCCGACTGCGAATTCACCCGATCACTCACCCGCTGGCTTGTTATGGCCGACTGCCACGCCTTCGTTCTGCGACATCGCGCCGTAGCGGATCGCTTCGTGCAGATCCGGGTAATTGCTGCGCAGCCAGTTGCCGGCCTCGGCCTTGCCGAAGAAGCCGATCTTGTTCCAGGCCGGAATGATCTTGTTCTTCAGCTCAGTATCGCTCACCGCCGCTCCGCCGTCGCTCTGCGACTGCGTCGCGGTAGTGACTTCGGTCTTGAACTTGTCGAGCGCTGAGGGTCCAAATAATCCCATGGTGACTCCTGTGGCTGGCCCACCCCATAGGTAATCTACCAGGACTTCTGCGGCTTGGCTACTCTCGTGCGCGTCAAAAGAAAGGGGGGAGCAAGGCCCGCGGCCCGGCCCCCTTTAGGGAGCCGAAAAGTCGATCGTCCCGAGGCTGGCGCTCGGCACGCCGTTGGCGCCGCTGCGCGATAGCACGATCGCGGTCGAACCCGCCACCGCGGCGAGACCGCCGGCCACGGTCGCCCAGAACCACCAACGGCGATAGACTGGCGTATCGACCGCGCTCGCGGCCGCCTCGATTTGCGCCCGCAGCGTCTCGACTTGCTGGGCGTCGACGCGGACCGTAGTCGTCTTGTTGGGCAGGATCTTGACGAACGTGAAGTAGTCGGTGATGAGCGGCGAGGTCACCTTGAGCGAGTGCTCACCCATGGTCAAACCGTTGATTGGCCCGGCGAGCGGCGTGCGACCGAAGCTACGCCCGTCGAGCACCACCTCGGCGCCAGCGAGGGCGATGTCGAGCCGCAGACTGCCGTGCAGGAGCGCGGGGTCCACGAGCTCGTAGATGAGCTTCTGCATAGCAGCGAGGATCTTGCCGCGATTGCCGTCGATGCTCGCCTGCGCACGCCGGGCATCGCGACCCGTGCTCGCGTCGATGAGCTTGACGGTCAGGCTATAGGCCGAGCCAAGCGCGCTCGCCGTGCCGACGACGATGCGGTCGATACCGAGGGCGCCGCCGGCCTGCGCTAAGCAGTCGGTGGTGATGCCGCAATGCTCGATGTCGGCGAGCGTCCCGAGGGTCAGCAGCTCGGGGTTCTCGATGAGCGCGTCACCGAGCACATCGCGCAAGCCCGACATGAACATCTGCTTGATGAGCTGCGCCACGGCCTCTTCGAGACCAAGGGCCCGGATGTCCCACACCATGTAGCGCAGAGGCCGCTCCGTGCGCGCGGCGTGCGTGGGCAGGGCGCCGAGCAGCGAGCCAAGCACGACACTGGCGAGCAGCAAGGCACGACGCTTCACGATCCTAAGAGTACCTGGTCGAGACAACTTCGTCCAACTTCTGTCAGGGGCCCCTCTGCCGCGGCACCTAGCGAGCGCGCTACGCTGGCCAGCCAAAGAGCCGCCGCGCATTGTCGCTCGTCACGCGCCCGATCTCGTCGCCGCTTTGGCCACACACGGCACCGACGGCCGCCGCCGTAAACGCGAGAAACGCGGGCTCGTTGCGTTTGCCGCGCTGCGGGATGGGCGCGAGGTAAGGGGAGTCGGTCTCGAGGAGCAAGCGAGCGAGCGGTGCCGCGCGCACAGCGGCGCGCAGGGGCTCAGCGTTCTTGAACGTGATGACGCCCGGAATCGACAAGTACAGGCCGCGCTCGAGGTAGGCGGCGGCTTCGCGCGGGCCAGCCGTAAAGCAGTGCACGACGCCACCGCGCGCCGGCAGGCCGATCTCGTCGAGACAAGCGAGCGCGTCAGCGTGCGCCTCACGCACGTGCAGCATGACGGGCACGTCGCGCTCGCGCCCAAGCACGAGCAAACGGCGAAACAAGGCCCGCTGCACGTCCGGGGGCGCAAATTCGTAGTGGTAGTCGAGCCCGATCTCGCCCAAGGCCACGACCTTCGGCCGCCCGAGCAAATCGGCTACCACGGCCTCGTCGTCGGCCGTGGCACGCGCCGCGTCGTGCGGATGCACACCGACGGCGGCATAGACGAACTCGTGCGCCGCCGCTAAAGCAACCGCCTCGCGCGCGCCGGCCGCGCCGTGCGAGGCGCCGACTGCCACGCAGTGCGACAGACCCGCGAGTCGGGCACGCGCCAAGATGGCCGGCAGCTCGTCGCCATACGTCGCACGTTCGAGGTGACAATGGGCATCGACATACATTAGGCTCAGGGCCTTCTCACGAACCGTCGCCAGAGGCAACGCACCATGCCCACACTCCTGCTCTGTCTTCTCATCGCCGCGAGCGGCGAGGTCCGCCCTACCATCGCCATCGCCCCGCCGGTGTCGAGCGCACCGCAAGACGCCTGGGTTGGTCTCGCGCTCGCCGACACACTCGGCACGCGACTGCTCATCCACAGCCGGTACGACGCCAAGTCGCTCGAGCGCATCTATCCACTCAATGTATTTGGCTGGCGACAAACCCTGGCCGCGGCGCGCGGCGAAGGCATCGATGCGGCGCGCATTGATGACACGAGCGCCGTCGTGGTCGCTCGCCAGCTCGGCGCCGACGCGGTGTTCGTCGGCAGCTACGTCGTCACCGGCAAGGATGTGGCCCTCAGGTGGGCGCTCGTCGGCGACAGAGCGAAAGCCGGGACGCTCGCGTTGACACTCGACGGCATCGGGCCGGCCGCCGAGGCGCTGGCCGCGGCGATCTTGCAGGCCATCGGCCAGGACGCAAGAACGGCGGGCGGCAACAAGATCGAGCCCCTACCCATCGCCGCCTACAAGCCCTTCGGCGAGGCGCTGCTCCTCCTCGGTCGCCAATCGCTCGACCCGCGCGCTCAGCTCGTGCTCGGCGAGCCGGAGCTGCGGCGCGCCGTGGCCTTGCTCTCGGCCGCCACCGACGCCGGGCCTTCGTTCGTGCGGGCCTGGGTCGAGCGCGGCATCGCCGCCGCCATGCTCGGCGACGAGAAGGGCGCCGAGGAAGCGCTCGTGCAGGCCATGGCACAAGCCGGGGAGTTCGATCCGCCGACGGCGCTCGGCCTCTACTACCTCTATGATCGGCAGCACAAATATGACGAGGCCATCGCCATCTTGCGTCAGGCCACCGACGCGCACTTGGGCTTCTTGCAGGGCCTAGGCTATCTCGGCGAGGCCTACGCCCGAGCTGGCATGCAGCACGAGTCGGCGCTCGTGTTTACCAACTACTCGGCGCGCGTCCCTAAGAGCCCATGGGCGGCGCTAAGGCGCGGCGCTGCTCTGGCGCGGCTCGGCAAGCACGACGCCGCCATCGCCGACACCGAGGCCTTGCTCGTACGGTTCCCTGGGTCGCTCGCCGTGCTGACCGCGCTCGCCTCGCGCCAAATTGACGCCGGGCAACTCGACCTCGCGCGCGCGACGCTGCAGAAGGTCCTCAGCCAAAAGCCCGACCTGCCCGCGGCGCTGACGCGCCTGTCGTACATCGAGCTCGAGCAGAACAAGGCGGCTATAGGGCTCACGCTCGCCGAGCGCGCCGTCAAGGCGCTCGGCGATGGGCGCGGCGAGCCTCTGGCCGGCTACGCCCATCTCAACCTCGGTCACGCCCTCGCGCTGCTTGGGCGCAAAGACGAAGCCATGGCCGCCTTCGCCAAGGCCGCCACGCTCGGCGTGGGGTCAGAAGAGATGGCGTACGTGCTGCGCGACGCGCGGCTCGCCGACATCCTCGCCGACCCGCGCTTTCCGCTTGCGCTCGGACACAAGCGCTAGTGACGCCCATCGTGCGCCAGCGCTTGGTGGCGCTAGCGCCGCGGCGCGTCATCAGGTCGGTGAATCGCGGTCCGCGCGCCACTCACTAGAACGACGCGCCGTAGGCGACGCCGACCGCGCTCGGGCTGACCATCGGCACCCACGCCGAGGCCGAGCCCGAGCCGCCGCCAAAGAGCCACATCGCAAAGCCGCCCGCGGCCAACAGACCGCCGGCGCCAAAACCAATGGTCGAGATCGTAGCGTCGCGCTTGGCTACATCGATTTGCTTCTGCGCGCCCGTGAACGTGCGATCGTTGGCCTTGCGCTCAGCGCTCTTGGCCATCAGGCCCATCGCCGTGCCCGCGGCCAGCCCCACCGCTCCAGCACCCCACAAGACAATGGGTAGAATGCCGATCGAGCGACCGCTCGACTTCTCGACCGTTGCCGCCGGCTGCGACGCCGTGGCCACTTGCGTACCCGCCGCGGGCTGCGACTGCGTGGCCGTGGGCGCCGGAGCTGCCGACTGATGGGTGGGTGGCGGCGCGGCGGCAGCCACGGGACGGGCAGCGCCGGCGGCGCCACCGAGCGCGATCGCGGCCTTGGACCCTTGGCCGAGGAGCTTTTGCACCGATGTCTTGATGGTCGCAATCAGCGCGTCGACCTCGCCGCGCACCGTCTCATAAACGCGCGCCTCAGTGTCGGCCATACGAATGTTGATGAGCTTGATGTTGACGACGTAGGTACTGCCGACCATGCCGATGTGACCGGCGACGATACGATCGACGCCGAGCGCACCACCGATCTCGGCGAGGCAGGCGGCGTCGGTGCAGCCGACCATGTCTTTTTGCTTCTCGAAGCCGAGCATCGATTGGATGTCGCGGCCGGCGATGACCTTGTAGAGGCCGATGTCGGCGATCTCGACCGTGAGCACCTCGGTGAGCGTCGGCAGGAGCTCGGGCGCGATGCCGGTGCCCGCGATATCGAGCACGGCGACGGCGTTCTCTCGACCTGCCCAGGCGTTGCTCGACAAGAGCAGGGTGAAGACGGCGACGAGGCGTAGCATGCAGGCTCCTTGGGCGGGGGAGGCGTCGACGATCGACCTCCTCCCACGGTACGTCACGCGAGTATAGGACGTCCAGGCCGTCGGCACAATCGGCTTTGCCGTCGCAACGGCCGCCATGATAGATCCTGGCGCCATGGGTGCAGCGCTGCGCGAAATCATCGAGAGCGTCTTCAAGGTGCGTGCCGAAGAGGCGCAACGCACGCTGTTGGCCTTCGCCTACCTCTTCTGCTCGATCGGCGCCTTTATCATCGGGCGCATCGCCCGCACGGTCTTGTTCCTCGAGATCCCCGACTACAAAGACCAGCTCCCGCTCATGTACGTGCTCATCGCCATCACTGTATCGGTGACGATGTACGGCTACGCGCGCGTCGAGCGCAAGCTGCGGCGCGACCACACCAACGCCATCACGCTCGGCGTGCTCACCGTGGTGACGCTCGCCTTTCGCTTCGCCTTGCACACGGGCGATCATCGCTTCTACTGGGCGTTCTACATCTGGGTCGAGCTCTTCGGCTCGTTCGTGGTCGTGCAGTTCTGGACCTTCGCCAACGAGATCTTTCACTCCCGCCAGGCAAAGCGCTTGTTTGCGGTGGTCGGCGGCGGCGGCGTCGTGGCCAATATCGTCTTCGGCTTCGGCATCTCGGGCTCCGTCAAGGCGCTCGGCACCGAGAACCTGCTCTACGTCATCTGCGCCCTGATGCTCATGAGCCTCGGGCTCGTCATGGCGCTCGGGCGCGCGGCGCGCACCGAGATCACCGGCGCACACGAGCGCTCGCCGACGAGCAAACAGCAAGCGAGCGGACGCGTCTTCGCGAGCCGCCACGTGCAGCTCATCGCCGTCGTCGTTGTCCTCACCTACCTCGTCTCAACCCTGACCGACTACCAATTTCAAGTCATCATCGGCGACTCCATCCCCGGCAAAGACGATCGCAGCGCCTACTTCGGCAGCTTCTTCGGCATCACCGGCCTGCTCGCCGGCTTCGTACAGTTCTTCATCACCGCACGCCTCATCGAGCGCTTCGGCGTGCTCTTCGCGCTCGTGCTCTTGCCGGCCGGCATGTTGTTCGGCAGCGCCGGCCTGCTCGCCGTACCGCTCATCTCGGGCCTGTGGGCCGCGAGCGCCACCAAGGGCAGCGAGAACGTGCTGCGCTACACGGTCAACGACTCGACCATGCAGCTTCTCTATCTGCCCGTACCGACCGCGGTGCGTGGCCGCGTCAAGGCCTGGATCGACGGCATCTTGAAGCCCGTGGCCATTGGCGGCGCTGGCATCGCCCTCGCCGTCCTCGTCGGCCAAGTCGAAAAGCTCACCGGCTTCTCGCTCGGCTTCAAGCTCGACGTCTACAGCCTGAGCTGGATCGTCGTCGGGCTCCTCGTAGCCTGGATCGTCGCGCTCGTGCGCCTGCGGCGCGAGTATGTCGCGACGCTCGTGAGCACGCTCTCGCATCGCCGGTTGAACTTCGGCGACGGCAAGCTCGAGATCACCGACGAGGCGACACTCAAGACGCTCGAGCGCGCGCTCGGCGGCCACGAGCTCGGCGAGGTGCTGCAAGCCCTCGAGCTGTCGCGCTTCATCTCGGGCAAGGCCAAAGGCGGCTTGGCGCCCAAGGTCGCCGGACTCTTGTCGCATGCCGCCGAGGAGGTGCGCGTCGCGGCGCTCGACGTGCTCGCCGAGGCCGGCACGCAAGGCGAGACCGAGCGCGAGCGCATCGCGGCGCTGCTCGGCGACAGCTCGGCCAAGGTACGACGGGCGGCCACCCTCGCCACGTGCGCCGTAGCGCGCGAGCAGGCGCTCGGCGCCGTAACGCCGCTGCTTCACGACCCCGAGCCGGCCGTACGCGGCGCGGCGGTCGCCGGCCTCATTCGACACGGCGGGCTCGACGGCATTCTCGCCTGCGCCGATCTGCTCAAGAAGATGCTCTCCTCGGGGGCGCCGGCCGAGCGCGAGCAGGCTGCGTGGGTGCTCGGCGAGGTCGGCGTGCAGACCTTCTGCCGCCCCCTGCTGCCTCTGTTCGACGACGCGAGCGAGAGCGTGCGGCTCGCCGCCATCAGCGCCGCCGGCAAGCTTCGGAGCCCAGAGCTCATCGCATCGCTGCTCGCCCAGCTCGGCCATCCCCGCCTCGGCAGCCCCGCCGCGACAGCCCTCGCCGGGTTCGGCGAGCGCATTCGTGAGGCCGTCAAGGCGACCCTCGACGACACACGCCTCGCGGCGGCCAAGCGCGCCCACGCTTGCCGCGTGCTCGCTCGACTCGGAGACGGGCGCAGCCTCGAGCTGCTGCAGACCCACCTTGGCGATCCCGAGGGCGCAGTGCGCGCGGCGGTCATCCAGGCCGTGTTGAGCATCGTGCGCACGAGCCCGAGCGTGCGGCTCGATCGCGAGGCCGTGCGCGCAGCGGTGCGGCAAGAGGCGATGGGCGTCTTTGCGCTGCTCGCCATGCACGAAGACCTGGCGCTCGAAGACGACACGGCGCTGCTGCGCGACGCCCTCGCACACCGCTCGACGCAGGCCCAAGGGCGCATCTTCGGACTCTTGTCGCTGTTGTATCCCGCCGAGACGGTGGAGCTCGTGCATCGCAACCTCGGCAGCACCCAGGCCTCGACGCGCGCCAACGCGGTCGAGGTCCTCGACAACTTGCTCGACAATGAAACGAAGGCCTTCATCATCCCGATGTTCGATGAAGCGCCGGCCAGCAAGAAGCTCGCGCAAGTAAGTAGCCTCTGGCCCATCACCCGCGCCGGGCGCGAAGAAAGGCTCACCGAGATACTCGCTGGCAACGACATGTGGTTGCGCGTCGCCGCGGCCATGGCGGCCGCGACCTGGAAGAAGAAGAATCTCGAGCCGAAGGTGCGCGCGCTCTTGTCCACCGCCGACGCAGTCTGCCGCGAGACCGCCATCGTCGCGCTGCGCTCGCTGTGCAGCGGCCGCGACCTCAAGAAACGCCTCGCTGGCCTCGAAAAAGACCCTGCCGCCAATGTGAGCCGCTACGCCGCGTACGTGCTCGGCGAGCTCGCCTGAACCCAAAAACTCCAAATGAGGAGCCTACGTGCCAACGCCAACCCTTCGTAGCCGCGCCGTAGTGGCGCTCGTGCTCGGCATGAGCCTGTTGCCTAGCTGCGGCCCGAAACCGCCCGTCCCGGTCGTCACCGGCAGCGACGGTCGCCCCGTGAATCAGCCTGGCGTACCCAAAGCCGACGAAGAAGCGCTCGCCGCCGGCATCGCCGCCGATGCCACGACGCTCGCCGCGCGGGGCGACAAGGCCGGCGCCCGCGACAAAGAAGACCAACTCCTCGCTTCGTACCCAAGCACCGCCGCCGCCGCGCGCCTCTTTGAGCAACGAGGCAACGAAGCCGAGAAGGCAGGCAACGTAAACGTCGCCATCGCCAACTTCGAGAAGCTGCTCTTCTACCGGCCGAGCTTCGCCGGTATCGACGCCTTGCGCGAGCGCTACGCCGAGCTCTTGCTCGACGTCAATCGCTTTGCCGACGCCGCCAATATGCTGCGCGCCTTGTTCGACAGCGCCACCTCCGGCGGCGAGAAGCTGCGCCTAAGCGGCCCTCTCGCGGTGGCGCTCGTCAACAGCGGCCGCGCCGACGAGGCCTTGGGCGCGCTCGCCACGGTTCTGTCGCGCGGTGACCTGTCGGCGGGCGCGCGCGACGGCGCCCTCGCCCAAGCGCTCGACATCATCGACGGTTCGCTATCCTTCAAAGAAGCCGAGGGTACATGGGACAAGGTACGCGGCAACTCCGATTGGGCGCCCTTGCACGCCGCGCTCGCCTTCAAGCTCGCCAAGATCTACTACCACGTGCGCGACTTCAAGCGCTCGGAGCAACTGCTCGAGCTCATCGCCACGAAGTACTCTGCGAGCGCGCTCGCCGCGCCCGCGCGCGACTTTGCGCTGCGCCTGCGCTCGCGCTTTCAGATCGACGCGCTCGCCATCGGCGTCATCTTGCCGCTGTCGGGCAAGTACGAGCAGTACGGGACGCGCTCGCTCATCGCCATCAAGCTCGCGTTCGCGACCGACAACGCCTTTCGCCTCGTGGTCAAGGACACGCAAGGGGATAGCACGACGGCGGCCCAGGCGGTCGAAGATCTCGTCATGAAGGACCACGTCATCGCCATCATCGGCCCGCTCTTCTCGAACGAAGCCCAGTCGGCGGCCCAAAAGGCCGAGGAGCTCTCGGTGCCGCTCGTCGCGCTGTCGTTCAAAGACGGCTTGCCGCAGATGGGGCCATTCGTGTTTCGCACGGCCCTCACCGTGGCCTCGCAGGCCAAGGAGCTCGCGCGCATCGCCTTCGAGCGGCTCGGGATGAGCCGCTTTGCGCTGCTGTACCCGCGCAACACCTACGGCATGGAGTTCACGCGCGCTTTTTGGGACGAAGTGGACCGCCGGCACGGTGAGGTGCGCGGCGCCGAGAGCTACGAGATCGATCAGACGACCTTCATCGAACCCATCAAGAAGCTCGTCGGCCGCTATTTCCTCAACGCCCGCACCGACTTCAAAGACGCGCTGCTCGAGCTCAAACTGAAGAAGCTGCCGCCGCTCAAGTTCGAGTCGGAGCTCGAGAAGATCAGCAAGCGGATGGGACCACTCGTCGACTTCGACGCCATCGTCATCCCCGACTCGAGCAAGAACATCGGGCTCATCGCACCGGCTTTGGCATTCGAGGACATCGTCGTGACCCACGACCCAAAGGAGCTCGAGAAGATCAAGAAGGCGACCGGCCACGCCGAAATTCGCCCGGTGACACTCCTCGGCGCGAGCACCTGGAACACGCCGCAGACCATCGAAAATTGCGCGCGCGACTGCGAAGGCGCGGTGTTTGTCGACGCCTACTACCCCGACAGCCCCGAGCCGCGCGTGCGCGATTTCGTGGCCGCCTTTCGCGACAGCGCCGGCATCGAGCCGCACCTCTCCGAAGCACAGGCCTACGATACGGCCGGCCTCGTGCGGTGGATCATCGCCGAGAAGCGCCCCGCCGACCGCGAGGCCCTCTTAGCGGCTCTTACCTCGGGCTTCTCCTATGAGGGCGTCACCGGCCGCACACAGTTCGACGCCGACGGCGAGGCACAAAAGGAGCTGTTCGTGCTCACGATCCAGCAGGGACAGATCCGACGCATCGAGCTTTTGCCCGGGCCGCCGCAGGGCTAGTGTGGTTGACGCCCCATCCCCGCAGCACCGTCGAGAGATTCTAGGCCTCATGCCCACGCCCTCATCTGCATCGCGCGACCATGTCCTCTTCGCGCAGACGTGTTTTTTCGCGACTGGCTGCTCGGCGCTCGTACTCGAGACCACGTGGAATCAGCTCCTACCGCTGACGCTCGGCTCGGCCACGACCGCCACGACCGCTGTGCTCATCGCCATGCTCGGCGGTCTGGGCCTAGGGGCTTGGATCATCGGCCGCCGGCTGCACGCCTCGCACACCACCCTGTGGCTCTTTGGCGCTATCGAGATGCTGCTCGGCCTCTTTGCGCTCACGATGCCGACGTTGCTGACGCGGACACTCCCGGCCGTCCAGGCCGCCGCGTGGCCGCTGCTCGGCGGCGCACCGGTGGCGATGGCGGCGCTGCGCTTTATCCTCGCGCTCAGCGTCTTGCTCGTCCCGACGCTCCTGATGGGCACGAGCCTGCCCGTGTTGAGCCAGGCCCTCGTGCGCCGCCAAGGCGAGGTGGGACGACGCGTCGGAGCGCTCTATGCCGCGAACACCTTCGGCGCCGTGTGCGGCACGCTGCTCGCCGGGTTCGCTCTGCTACCCCTTATCGGCGCCGAGTGGACCAATCGCCTGGCCGCCTTGCTCGACCTCGGCATCGGCGCGCTCGTCCTCGCGGTCGGCTGGTCGGAGCGGCAGGCGAGCGACGTCGCGGCAGACGTTGAGGCCTTACGCGTGAGCACCGACAGGCGGGCCGCGCCAACGCGCCGCGGCGGGACCAAGGCGCGGTTCGTCAACCGCGGCGCAAGCACTGCCAAAGCCGCCGTCGCAACAGCAGTCACCGCGCCGACCTCGCCCCCAACCACGCTCACGCGTGGCGCGCGGCGCATCGTCCTGCTCGGGCTCATTCTCGCCGGCGCGGTGTCGCTCTTGCTCGAGCTCGCTTTTCTGCGGGCCCTGCCGCTCGTGGTCGGCCCCTCGGTAGACGCCTTCGCGCTCATGCTCGCGACCTTCCTCGCGGGGCTCGCGCTCGGCGGCGCGTGGCTCGCGCGCCGCGCCGACGCGCTCGTGCACCCGTTGCGCACGCTCGGCGTTCTCTACAGCGCCGCCGCCCTCGCCATCATGTGTTCGGTAGCGATCTACCCTAGACTCTTTACGCTCTACCTTTGGCTCTTTGGTGTCACGGACGCCGCGCATGGCGGGAGCTTCTGGGCAACGACGCTGCCGGCGGTCGCCGCGATGGCGCCCGCCACGTTCTTCCTCGGCGCCGCATTTCCGCTCGCCATCCGCCTGCTCGCACGCGCCCCAGGCGAAATCGGCGGCGAGGTCGGGCGGGCGTACCTCGCCGGGACGCTTGGCAACATCGTCGGTGCGCTCGCGACCGGGCTTGTGTTCATCCCGCTCTTGGGCGTCAGGGCCTGCCTACTCATCGGCGCGGCGCTGTTGCTCGCCGGGTCGGCCGCGTGTTTCGCCTGGGCAGCCCCGCGACGGCGCGCGGCCGTCACCGACGCCCTCGCCATCGCTGCTCTCGGCGGACTCACCCTCGCGCTCGCCCCTGCGTGGGATGCGGCGCAACAACAGCTCGGAGTCGCGGTGTACGCCGAGCACTATCTCGACTCCGAAGGTCTTTTTGACGCCGAGCGCTACCGCACGGTGCTGCGCCAATCGCGCGCCCAGCTCGTCTTTCGACGGGAAGGACGCGACGCCGACGTCGCCGTCTTCGACGACCGCGCCACTCGGCGCAACGTGATGCTCAAAGTGAACGGCAAGATCGACGGCTCGACCGTGCTCGACATGCCGACCCAGATCTTCTCGGGCGCTCTGCCGGCCGCGTACGTGCCCGCGGCCAAGAACGTTCTCGTCATCGGCTTTGGCACTGGCGTCACGGTCTCGGCCCTGCTCGAGCTGACCGACGCGCACGTGACGGTCCTCGAGATCGAACGAGCCGTGCTCGAAGCCGGGCACTATTTCGCCGAGGCCAATCGCAACGTCCTCGACGAGCCACGCTGGCGCGGCCGACTCGAGCTCGTCGTTGACGACGCGCGCGGCCGGCTCGCGGCCGATCCGGCGACCTACGACATCATCGTCTCGGAGCCCTCGAACCCGTGGATGGCGGGCACGGCGAACCTGTTTTCGACCGAGTTCTTCGAGCTCGTGCGCTCCCGGCTTTCGCCGAGCGGCGTCTTCGTCTCGTGGCTCCAAGCCTACAATTTGTACTATCCGGACCTCGCGAGCGTGTATCGCGGTCTGTTCGAAACGTTTGCCGCGACCCACACCTACAACTTCAGCGCCGACCTCGTCACTGTCGCGTCGGCCACCGAGCGCGCGCTGCCGGTGGCCGCCTTCGCCGGGATGTGGCAGCAACCGAGTTATGGTGAGTACCTCGTCCGATTCGGCTGCGCCGAGGCCGACTGGCTGCTCGCTCAGTACGTCGGCAATCGAGCCGAACTGCTCGCCGCCGTCGGCGACGGTCCGAGTGTGCATGATCTGCACACCACGCTCGCGGCCAACGCAGCGCGCGCGCTCTTTGCCGACACGTTAGGCGACAACCTGCGCCGGCTGCATGCCGAAGCGCGCGGCGCCGTCTCGATCCTCGCTATGTCGGCTGTGTCCGATGCGCAGCGCTCGCGCATCTTCGGCAGGCTCGCATCGTACGCGAGCGCGCCCGCCCGCCGTGACGTGTTCCTCTCCGAAGCGCTCTTTGTCGCCCAACCGGCCGCCGAGGCCCTGCTCGCCGCATGCCGAGCCCAGCAAGGCGACGGCACTCTCGCCGGGTTGGCCGGTCCAGCGTGTCGGGCAGCGTATGCGCAGAGCCCAAACGATCCCGCCGTGCTCTTTGCCTTCGGCGCTTGGCTCGGCAAGTTCCGCTGCGCCGACGCGGTCCCGGTGCTCACCCGCGTCGTCGATGACGAACGCTTCGGCGGCGAAGCTCGCTATCTGCGCGCCGCCTGCGCGCTCGAACACGGTAAGACGGCCGATGGCCTGCGCGAACTCGCAGAGGTCGCGGTGCTCACCGAGCGCTGGCCACGGCCTGCCCGCGCCGCCGACGCTCTGCTCGTGACGACCTGGGTCGAGCTCGCAGACGCTGCGGCGCTCGACGATTGGACGAAGCGGCACCCACGCAGCCGTGACCCGAGCCTCGACGCCAAGGTTGCCGAGGTGCTTGGGCGCGTGCGGTGACGCGCGGCTACGGCGCGACGGCGTAGTCGGTGTAGCCCTTGGCGCCCGGTGTATAGAAGGTCGCCTGATCGGGCGCGTTGAGCGCCTTGCCACCCGTGAAACGCTCGACGAGATCCGGGTTCGCGAGCCAGGGCCGGCCGAAGGCAACGAGATCGGCTGCGCCCGAGCGCAGGACTGCTTCTGCCTTGTCACGATCGAAGCCGCCGCTCACGATGAAGGTGCGCGGCCAAGCCTTGCGTAGCGCCTGCTTGAGCGCATCGGGAACGGGTGGCGCGCCAAGGGCCGAATGATCGACGAGGTGGATGTACTCGATGCGTGTCGCGACGAGCTTGTTGACGAGCAACGCATAGGTAGCGGCGGTCTCGGGGAAGTCCTGCATGCCGGCGTTGACGCCGTGCGGTGACAGACGGATCCCCACTTTGTCGCCGCCGATGGCGTCGCTCACCGCTTGCGTCACCTCGAGCACGAAGCGCAGGCGCTTTTCGATGGAGCCGCCGTTGGCATCGGTGCGCGTGTTGCTCTCGGGGTTGATGAACTGCATGAGCAGGTAACCGTTCGCGCCGTGCAACTCCACGCCGTCGAACCCGGCGGCGATAGCGTTCTTGGCCGCCGTGACGAACTCGTCGCGCGTGATCGCGAGGTCGGCTGCGGTCATGGCGCGCGGTACGGGATGTTCCTGCAACCCCGCTTGATCGGTGTACATCTTGCCTGGCGCGGCGATGGCGCTCGGCGCGATGAGCTCGGCACCGGCAGGCAAGTTGAGCGGGTGACCGACCCGCCCGGTATGCATGAGCTGCGCAAAGATGTGCCCGCCCCGCGCGTGCACCGCACTCGTAACAGCCTTCCAGCCGGCCACCTGCGCCGGCGAATAAAGGCCGGGGATGCGCGGGTAGCCGACACCGTTCGGTGAAGGAGACGTGCCTTCGGTGATGATGAGGCCGGCCGTGGCGCGTTGCGCGTAGTACTCGGCCATGAGCGCGCTCGGCACGTTGCCGGCGGCGCGGCTGCGCGTCATCGGCGCCATGACGACGCGATTGGTGAGGTGGAGCTTGCCCAGGGTCGTAGCGTTCAACAGGGTCAACGTCGGCATCGTACCCCCTCTCCCGATTGTAGGACTCGAAGGTCCGAGCACAATGTGGGCATCGACGATGATTGTGGCAAGCGGGCGCTGCGGCGAGGCGGGCGAGGAGCGCTCTTGCGGCGGCCGTCGAGAGGCTCTATCGGCTCTGTCTATGCCTCACGTCACCGCGCCCGCGATCTTCATGGTCGCCGATGTCCACTGGCGTCCGCGCACGGGCGACGCCCACGACAAACGCAACACGCAAGACGCGAACGACGCCCGTGACACCAGCGGCGCCAGTGACACCAGCGGCGCCAGTGACGCCAGTGGCACGGGCGGTCTCGGCGCGTTCGGCGCCTTTTTGCAGACGCTGAGCGAGCGAGTCGCGCGCGGCCAAGGTGTACGCCTCTTCGTGCTCGGCGACCTGTTCGAGTTCTGGTTCGAGCGCGACGGCGAGACGCTCGCCTGCTATGCCCCACACGTGCAATGTTTGCGGCGCACGACGGCGGCAGGGGTCGAGATCGGCGTCTTGTTCGGCAACCGCGACTTCACCTACGGGCGGATGATGATCGAGCAGACGGGCGTTAAGCTTCTCGGGGACGAAGCCGAGCTCGTCCTCGAGGGCAAGCGCATCTTGCTTACGCACGGCGACCTGTTGTGCACAGCCGACTGGCGTTACCAGCTCTATCGCAAGGTGGTTCGTAGCGCGCCCGTCATGTGGCTCTTGCGCCTCCTACCGCTGCCTTGGATCGAACGCGCGATCGCCCATCTGCGCCGCGCGAGCGCCGCCGAGATCCAACGCAAACGGCCCGCGAGCATGGGCCTCGTCGAGGCGAGCGTCGCGCGCACCTTTGACCGTGGCTTCGATATCATCGTCTGCGGCCACGTCCATAAGGCGGCGCGGCGCACCGTCGACGGCGCGCTGCCGGGCAGCGAGCTCATCGTGCTCGGTCCGTGGGACGCGACGAGCGGGTGGTTCGTCGAGCACAGCGGCGACGGGCTGCGCCTCACGCGGTACCGAGAGGGGGGGTGAAACGACGTGCGACGTCGCCGCCATCCCCTTGTCTAATTCGTCGGCGGTACCATAGTAGAAATCGTTTATGACCACCCCCGCTCTCGAGTACCGCATCGTCACCGAGGCCCCGCTCGAGGCCATCGTAGCGCTCTACAAGGCCGGCGGCTGGTGGCACGAGAGCCAGGCTTGGCGCGACGTCATCCCGGCCATGATTCGCGGCAGCTATTGTTTTGTCCTCGCCTACGCCGCCGACGGCCGCGCCGTCGGCATGGGCCGCGCGATTTCCGACGGCGTCAGCGACGCCTACATCCAAGACGTGGTCGTCTTGCCCGAGCTGCGACGCCAGGGCATTGGCCAAGAGATCATCAACCGACTCACCGCGCACTGCCGCGCCTACGGCATTAGCTGGATCGGCCTCATCGGCGAGCCCGGCACGCGCGGCTTCTACGAGGCGTTAGGCTACCGCGCGCTCGAGGGCTACGTACCGATGCTCTTCAAAGCGCAGCCGTAGATGCGCACGCCCTTTCTAGGACAGGTCTTTGTGGCCCTCGATGCAGCGCCGAGCGAAGCCTTGCGCGTCGCGCTCGCGCATCACCCGCAACCCCTCTCCGGCTACACGTACGCAGTACTCACGTGCTGGCACCCGGTGTTTCGCTATGCCGTCTGCTCGCCCGAGCCTGACGCCGTGCTCATCGCCTTCATCAAGGAGGACGACGGCAAGCGCCACCTCTTGCAGCCCGTCGGCCCGCTTAGCCCGAGACTCGCGGCCGACCTCGTGCGCGAGGCGGCGCGGCTCGACTATCCGCTGCTCATCTGCGGCGTCAGCGCGGCCTTCGTGCAAGCCAACGCCGATCTTCTCACCCACTTCTCGGTGAGCGAGCAGCCCGACTTTGCGAACTACATCTACTCGGCGAACGACCTCGCCACGCTCGGCGGCCACAAGTACGCGAAGAAGCGCAACCTCCTCGCCCAAGCCGAGCGAGCGCTCGCCTGGAGTAGCGCCCCCCTGACGCCCGCCGACGCCGATGCCTGCTTCGCTATCGCCCGACAAGCCGACGAAGCGCGGCGCCCGGTCGAAGGCGCTCTCGCCCTGATGCGCACACAAGAGCGACGCGCGCTCGAGACTGCGCTCTGTCAGTTTGCACAGCTCGAGCTGCTCGGCACCGCCGTGCGCGTCGATGGCCAGATCGCCGCCTTCTCGATCTACGAGCCCGCGAACCCCGAGATGATGGTGGTCTACTTCGAACGCGCGCTGCGTCAACACAAGGGCCTCTACCAGCTCGTCACTCGCGAGGCGGCGCGTGCCATCGCCGGTCGCGGCGTTGCGCTCATCAACCGCGAAGAAGATCTCGGCGACCCGGGCCTGCGCCAGGCCAAGCGCTCGTACTTTCCGCTGCGGCTCGAGCCGCAGTACATGTTGACGTTCCGCGGCTGAGCGATCGGTCGCAACTGCCGATCGCTCGACCCAACCAAGGATGACGCGCTACGACCAACGCTTCTTGAGCTTGTCCCACAGCTCGGCGCCGCCCTCGCTCACCTCGTCGGCGAAGTCGCGCACGAAGCGCACGAGGGGATCGTTGGAGGCGCGAAAGCTCTCCTGATAGGCGCGTGCTGAGCTACGAAAGCTGTCGTAGGCCTTCTCGTGGGCGTCACCATCGCGGCGCGGATAGTCGTCGCCGAGGATCTTGGCGTAGGCGCCGCCATCGACCCAAGCCTTGAGCTCGAGGAGCCGTTGCGCGTGAAAGGGGTGACGGATGCCAAGCAGGCTCGAGAACTTGAGGAAGCTGTCGAGCTCGGTGCCGCCCGACTCGTACTCTTTCGCCTGCGCCAAAAACTCGGGCACGCTCATCGCCGCGCCGGGGACGCCGCCCGCCACCTTGAGTATCACTGCGTAGGAGGCCTCTGGATCTTGCAGACAAAGCAGCCCGGCGCGGTCGCTCGACAGCTCGCTCTTGCGATCCCACTCGGCGAGCGCTGCCGAGACGGCCGAGATGGCCAACATGCCGATCGACAGGCCGCCGAGCGCGACGCCCAAGCGCAAGAGCAGCGCGAACATCGTCTTGTAGAGCACGTGGTCGGCGAGGATGTGACCAAGCTCGTGCCCCAAGATGAAGCGCAGCTCCTTCTCATCGAACAGCCCCATCGCCGCCGAGTTGAGGACGATGATCGGCTTGTCGACGCCGATGGCCCCGGCATTGATAAACGGCGTTTGCGTGACATAGAGCTCTGGCCGCGTCTTGATGTCGAGCACCGCGAGGCATTCCTCGTAGACGCGGTTGAGCTCGGGGAGCTGCCGACTCGAGACGCGCACCGCGCCGCCGAGCATGGCCAGGCGAATGCTGCGCTCGCCGACGAGGCCCATGATCTTGCGCAGCAAACGGTCGAAGCCTGGCACCTTCTGCATCGCGGCGAGGGCCGCGGTGTCGGCCGGGTGCAAGAAGGCGCGCGCGGAGATTTCGGGGAAGTGGTGGCTCATGCGCGGCATCATTGGCTCACCGCGCGCTGAACGCAAGGCTCGACGCAAAGCCGATGCAAGGCTGATGCAAGGCTTGACCGTTCGCGTACCGACCTGCTTTGGTGACGCCCATTCGCCCCGCTATCGTCGTTGGATGGACTGGCGACGCTTTTCTTGGGGAACGGAGGAGCTGTAATGAGTAGACACTTGCCAGGACTCGGCCTCATAGGGGCACTAGCGCTCGCCACGACGATCTCGGCCTGCGGCAAAGACAGCAAAGACAAGCCCGCGGTGACGCCGAAGGCGCTCACCATCACCGGCACGCTCGGCCAAAGCGGCGGCACCGGTGGCACGCGCGCGTTCGTGCCGTCGAGCGGTCGCTCGGAGGACGCGGTGGTGCTCAGCGAACTGCTCGTCTCGTGCGTCACGTTCACCGTGCCCCCTGTGGCCGGCGACGGTGGCATCGTGAGCAGCGCGGGTCTGTTCACCATCACCTTCCCGGTCGGCACGGTCGGCTCGAACTTCGGCTGCTTCATTAGCTCCCCGACCGACGCGAGCTTCGATCCCATCCCGATGGTGTTTGTCGATTCGACCAAGAAAGGCTTGAACGGCGAGCCGTCCAAGACCACCCGCCTCGCGGTTACGAGCAGCATCAGAATCCCGATGATCTTGCTCGACGCCGCGGCCGGCACGGCCGAGGTCGACGTCGGCACGATCGAGAACAGCGACACCGGCTCGACCACCAACATCGTGCAGGTCGCCACCGGCACGATGACCGACTTCACCGGCGTCTACGTGATCGAAGACGCGGCCGCGAGCAACATTACGCTGCCGACCGGCTATACGAGCCCCTGCCTGCCCGACGCGATCTTCGAGAGCAACTGGGCGTCGATGACCAGCAACGGCCCGCAAGGGAAGAACGGCTGCAACGGCCCGATGATCGGCATGAAGCTCTTCTTGCAGCGCTATGCCGGCAAGTCGTTTACACCCGACGCCGCCTGCGTCGCGGCGCAGCTCGAGAGCAGGAACGGCACGGGCCCAGTCACCACCTGCAACGGCACCGTCGGCACCGAGCCGCGCTTCGCGATTTCGATGTGGGCCAACCAAGACATGGGCGGTGGCGATCTGTGCCAAGTACACAACCCAGCGCTGCCCGGCGACGACACCAAGGCTTCGTGCAAGGTGAAGTTCCTCGCGCGCATCAATGGCGCCGCGGCACCGAACACGCTCTTCCAGGCTTGTGGCCGCCACCTCGGCTTCACCAACGCCGAAGCGCGGGCGGCGGGGCAAATCGACCTGCTCTCGGACCCGAACTACCTCGCCACCGGCGAGTCGACCGGCCCCGCCGACGCCCACTACTACGAGGGCGTCTACCCGTTCGCCTCGAGCGTGACGCTCACCGACCCGGCCCTGTTCGGCACCTGCACGCCAGGCGGCATGGGCCAGTGCAAGCCGTTCGCCGCGGCCGTCAACACCATCACCGACGGCTGGAAACTCTCTGAGGCGCAGTTGACCTTCGCACAGCAGAACAACTGCGGCCCGGTACCGCTCCTCGTCGGCACCATCGGTAATCTTTTGCCAACGCAGGGCTGGCGCTGTTTTGGCGACTTCTACCCGAATTGCACCGAGAACCCGCCGATGGCCTGCACGAACACCTCGGGTGTCGCGCCCGCCTTCCAAGAGAATGCCGATCTCGGCTGTACCGATGCGGCCGGTAAGCCGGTGAAGTTTGGCAACTGGAACGACTTCTTCTGCCAGCCCCCTGACTCGAGCTGCACCTGCTCGACCTCCGGCGAAGTCTTCCGCCCGGGTTCGGGCGGCCCCGTGGCGGCTGGCTATACGGTCCAAGCATGCACGGGCAAGAGCGGCTTTGTGCCGAAGGATCAAAATGGCAACGCCCTCACCGGCCTGACCGGCACGGTCACCTGCCGCAGCGGCGGCGGCTTGTTCGACGCGAGCACCGTTACGGCGCCAGTCATGATCACTATCTCCAATCCGTGGCAGAAGTTCCGCGCCGAGCAGGACGTGCCTGGCAAGCTCTGCTCCGAGATGGTGAGCACCTCGTCGGCCGTCGGCGCCGACCTCGATCGGCTCAAGCTCGCGCAGCTGCAATGCTACGCCCAGGCCTACCAGCAGGCGAGCCGCGCCCTCAGCGGCTGCACGCGTGACGTGCGCTTCAACTGGGGCACCGAGAACCCCTACGACTTCGTCGCGAGCAGCAACGGGCCGCAGCGCGCCCGCGGCCAGATGCTGCTCGAGCTCTTTACGTACGCCGATCCGAAGTCGGGATCGTTCTCTCTCGTCGAGGCGCGCATGGAAGGCGTGCAGACGCAGGACGCGCGCGGCAACATGCAGTGGGTGCCGTGCCGCATCAACGAGTCGTCGACGATCACCGTCTCGACGCTCTCGGACACGAAGCTGCTCGTCGAGCTCACGATGGTGTTGACCCTCGTCAACAAGGACAACGCGGCGTGCGTGGCGGCTGCGGCCGACGGTCAACTCCAGACCGGCACGCAGAAGCAGTTGTTCGTCATGACCAAGCTGCCCTAGGCCACACCAAGCGCGCGTAGGCCCGGGCGTCGCTCTGCGCGCCCGTGCCTACGCTTCTTGGCGATTCAGCAATACCCGCGCCAACAGAAGTCGAAGACCCGGCACGTCAAGAACACCTCGTCCACGGTGTTCTGCCGCCCGTGAGGGCCTGTTGCCGCCCTGCCGGAGTCACGCCGTTCAACAACGAAGATTCTGGATTACGATACCCATCCGCGGAGCACGCGTGAGCGGGCCGTCGGCGGTCAGAAGTGGCGCGGAGAACAGTGCCGCGGTGGCCACGTAGAACGAGTCGTACCCGGAGACGTTCTCCCGAAATTGCCACGCGGCGCGCCACAGGCGGCGGTGGGCGATCCGCTCTACGTCCCACGCCGCAAGGTCTTCAAGTGCTTCTTCGGCCCGTGCTCCCCGGAGCTCCTGCTTGAGCACGGCGCGCCTGAGCACGGCCAAAACCTCGACGTCGAGAAGCTCGGGGGCGACCAGCGTCTCGCGCTCGAGCATGGATGCCACCCTGTCTCCGAGGTCCGTCCGCAGCAGGTATTCGACGGCTATGGATGCATCCACCACGGCCGTCACGGGCCATGACCTCGTTCGCGTCGCTCGGAGTCGAGCAAGGCGGCGGGACTGGTGCTCAGCTCCACTGGCTCGCGCTGCCGCAGCCGCTGAACGAAGGTGCGGCGGTCCAACTCACGCTCGACCGCCTCGATGACGACCTCGCGAATGGGTTGACGTCGCTCCCGCGCGTGCTGGTGAAGGCGCTCGCTGAGCTCGGGTGGCAGATTCTTCACCTGAAGGTTCGGCATAGCATGATGTTGTCATGCCAACGGCATGCCGTCAATCATCGGCCGGCCGGTGCTACAACGCGATCTTGCCAATCGCCGCAACGACCGCCGCCCGCCGCCCGCGGAACTTGCTCACCTCACCCGAGGCCTCGACGATGGTCAGACGCGAGCCGCGCACGAAGACCGCCACGAGGTAGGTGTAGTCCTCCTGCCCTACCGGGGCCGCGACCTCGAGCAAGTAACCGGCCTCGGCGCCGGCCTTGGCCTCGCCGTCGGTGACGAGCGTGTAGCCGGCATCGAGCATCCGTTTCTTGAGGGCCTCACGCCAAAACGGCAGCGTTGCCTCGGGATCGTTCTTCTCGCTGCGTACGCGGTACAGCACGCCCTCGGGGCTCACGGCGCGAAAGCGCGTCCAATCGTCGAAGGCGGCAAAGCCCTCGGGCGCCTCGGCCTTAAAGCCCCGGCAAGCAGGCAGAGCAAGGCACAGCACAGAGCCGGCGAGCGCGAGAGCAAAGCGGCTAGTCATGACGAAACTCCCCGATGAGATCGACGAGGTTCACGCTGTTGAGCCAAGCGAACGACGAGGTGCCGTCACGCTCGGGCGGGCGGCGCTCACGGAACTGAAAGCTCACCGCGACCTCGGCGTACGCCATGTTGTGCTCGAGCAGGAGCAGCGCCCCTTTGAGCGTCTCGATGTCGGCGATGAGCTGCGTCATCTGCCGCTCGACCGTCACGACGGCCTGCGGCCCGGCGTCGCCGAGCACCTCGAAGTAGCGCTTGAGCACCGCCTCGCGCGAGGCGAGCAGCGTGCGCTTCTCCTCGAGCTCGAAGGTCACATCGCGGGCGTTGTGATTGCGCTGTAACACTTGGCCGAGCGCCTGCGTCTCCGCCAACAGCGCGGTGAGCGCCTCGTTCGGCACGCGCAACACGACCGCATCTTCGCGCCGCAGAGAAAAGTAGCCGCCGAGCGCCTCCGCGCGCGCGGTCAGGGCGTCGGCCGCCGCCACGCGATCCGCGACGTTGAGCACGAGGCTCGTGGTGATCGCCACGCGGGGCGACGACGCATCACGCGCGGCGAGCCATTTGCCCGACCGGGGCGCGCTCGGCGGCACCGCGCGCGCGCGCACGCCGGGCGCGTTGGAGACGAAGAGCGAAAAGAGCAGCACCGCCAGCCTCATGACTCACCTCGCTCGACCGCGGCCTTGATGGCCTCGCCGTAGCGTTTCTCCTGCTCGGCCGAAGGGAAGTAGACTTCGACGACATCGAGGCGATCACCACGCGCGCGCACGCCGATGAGATAGCGATAGGCTACGTCGCCCTGATCGACGAGGCGCAGGACCTTGAACTCGCCTATCGTTTGCGTCTCGGCGGTCTTGTACTCACGCGCCAAGCGCTCGCGCAGCGCCGCGAGCCAGAAGTCACTCGTACCCGCCGGATCATTGTCACGCGAGCTCGCCCAGATGACAGCGCCGTCGGCGCTCTCGGCGACAAAGTGCCCCTTGTTATCGAGCACGACCATACCATCGGGCGCGCGCAGCTCGAAGAACTTGCCCTGCAAAGCCACGTCGCGCTTGAACGGCGACAACTCGCGGATCCAACGAAAGGCCGCGAGCTCCTCGGCGCGTTGGTCTTCGTGCGCTTGGCGGGGCACGGCCTCGATAGTCAAGCGTGAGAACGAGGCAAGGCTCGCCAAGGTCTTGAGCTGCATCTCGAGCTGGTCGACCTCCTCGGTGAGCCGCCGGATCTCGGCCAAGATTTGTAGCTTCTCGTTCTCGTTGCGGGCGCGGGCCAGCAGCTCGATGAGCCGGTCGCGGCTCGCCTTGAGCGTGCGCAAGCGCAAGTCCGCCGCCGTAAAGGCATCGGTCACATCCTGCGCGGTCATCGACCGGTCGATGACATCGCCGAGCTTGAGCAGCGCGGCGTAGAGCTCGCGAAACTTGGCCACCGGCACGCGCAAAGTGACCGTCGTGTCACTGAGCGCCTCGACGTAGGCGCCCGCCCCCTCGCCGAGCTTGACCGCATCAGCGAGCGTCTGCTTGGCGCTCGTGACGCGCAGCTTGGCGTAGCCGTTGTAGTGCACCATGCGCGCGCGCTGTGGCTGCTCGGCCGTCGGCTGCTCCTGCCCGTCGGCCTCGCGCGCGCCTGCGTCAACGAGGGCCGAGCGACCTTCGTCGGCGGGGCGCCCGGGAGCACGCGGGGCCGAGCGCGCAGGCGCCGAGGGCGCGCCGCGCGAGGCCGACGGCGGGGCGGCGGTCGCGGCGCCACCATAGGGCTGGTTCGCGTACGACTCGGCTGGCGCCGGCGCCATCTCGGCCGAACGGCGCGGGGCACATCCACCGAGCGCGACAACGCACGCGACGGCGAGAGAAGCGGTGTGAGCGCTGGGATGCGAGTCACTCCACCCTAGAGATCGTCCAACAGCCATGAGCAAACCCTCGTAGTGTGGCAGCGCGCGCGCCCGGCGGACGAGCCGACCGTAGAGCGCGCGTCAGCGGCGCCATGAGAGTCGGTTTCTTCGCCGGGTGCAAGGCCTCTCGATCCACCCGCAGCCGACGTGCCGCGCGTCCGCCCGCGCTACTGCGAAAGGATGACGACGCTGTACGGCCCAACCGTGACCCGGCCCGCGCACGGCAAGCCATCGCGGGCCTCGCTCCAGGCGTCGGTCGCATAGAGCGGCGTATTGCCGAAGTCGCCCGCGTAGCCGCTCCAATCGCTGTTGAAGCGCGGCTGCCACATCCCGCAGCGCGGAAAGCCAATGACATAGTCGTACCGTGGATAGGTGCTGAAGTTCGCAACCACGACCACGTCGTCGCCCGGGCCACCCGCGTCGAAGCGGTGATAGGCCATGAGCTTGTCGCTGTTGTTGACGTGAAAGACGTTGACGTTGTCGCCGCGCAGACCGCGCGTGTTGTTGTCCCAATTGCGGCGCAGGTGAATGAGCTGTCGATAGAGCTCGATGATGCCGCCGAAGCGCACGCTCTTGTCCCAGTCGAGCGGGTCTTCGGCCTGAAAGTACCCATCCTCGAGCATCTCTTCGCCTTGGAACAGCATCGGGATACCGGGCGAGGTGAAGAGAATGGCAGCGCCTAAGGTCGAGCGCTTCTTCGCGGCCCAGCCGCTCGCATTGCCCGGCCAAATCGACTCGGCGAGCCGGCTCTTGCCGTTCGCGGTCTCGTCGTGGCTCTCCAAGTAGATGACGCGCTGCATGGGCTGACCGTTGTAGCGCGCGGTGATGGCGTTGCTCACCGAGTACAGATCGCGGTCGGCGTCGTTTTGGGCTTCGAGCGCGCCGCGCACCTGGTGCGAGAACGAGGCGTCCCACTGTGAGTCGAAGCCGGCGCCGCCATCATAGGTCGACTTGGTGATGTGCTCGCCCGTATGATCCTCGGCGACCATGAGCTTCCACGGCGCTGTCGTGTGCACCTCGTCATTGAGCGAGCGCAGGATCTGATAACCCTCGGGGATCGAAGCGCCGCTGTCGGTGCTGTACACCCACTTGGTGCCGTCGACGCGCAGACCATCGGCGCGGTACTCGTGCAACCACATCATCATCATGTCACGAATGTAGTCGCGCACTTCTTGGCGACCATAGTCGGGGCGCGTCGCACCCCAGGGCGTCTCGGCGCGCCAATCGGTGTAGAAATAGACGCCGCCCTTGCCGAAGCATTCCCCGTCGAAGCACCACATCGAGAGGTCACTCGGACCGAAGTGATTGACGACCACGTCGAGCGCGACGCCCACATTGAGCCCGTGCGCTACGTCGATTAAGTTCTTCAGGTCCTCGGGTGTGCCATAGGCCGACTCGGGCGCCATCGGAAACGCCGGGTTGTAGCCCCACGAGAAGTCCCCGGCGAACTCGGCGACGGGCATGACCTGCACGAGGTTGACGCCGAGTGAGCGCACATGCTCGAGCCGGTCGCGGGCGCTCGCGAAGGTTCCGGGGCCAAAGCCCGGGGAATCGTGAAAGGAGCCGATATGCAGCTCGTAGATCACGACGTCACGCCGGTCGGGGACGTCGTAGCCCGACTGCCAGGCGTAGGCGCCCGGATCATGCACGATGCTCGAGCCGGTCGAGTTCTCGATGCGAGCGCTGCGCGGATCGGCGCGCTCGATGAGCTCACCGGAGCGGGTTTGAATCACGTAGCGGTACTTCTGCCAGCGCGACGCGCCATCGATGTCGGTCGAGAAGTTGCCGTTGCGCTCGTTGCCGAGCTCGCCCTTCCACGGGTTCCAGTCGTTGAAGTCGCCCTTGACCCAGACCTTCATGGCGTTCGGCGCCCAGACGCGGAACATGACGCCGCCGTCGTAGAGCGTCGCGCCCATGCCCGGCCGCGAGCTCGCGAACGGGCTGCCACGCGAGTCACCGCTCGTAGCCGAGGCGCGCTCGGCGGCCAAGGCCTCGACGGCGCCCGGCGCACCACCGCCGCAACCCACGCCGTGCAGCGCGAGGAGCCCCGCTGCGGCAACGGCCAACAGCTTGTGATGCATGCGCGTCCCCAATCCTATTCGAGCGAACTGGTGCGGAGTGTGGCGCGCTCGCCTGGTGCATGTCAATGTAGGAGCTTGCCACACCTCGGGAGCGGACCTATACATGTGAGCAACCAATCCCAGGGTGCTTACACCGCGCTGACTTGGCGCGAGGGAGACAGAGATGGCTCAGTTTGATGTAGCGCAGCGTCGCGCCCTCACCGACGCCCCGAGCGAGGAGCTCGCCAACGAGTTCTTGTGGAAGACCTACCGCTGGATGTCGATCGGCCTCGGCGCGACAGGCCTCACCGCCCTCGCGGTTTCCGGCTCGCCAGCCCTGACAGCGCTCGTCTTCGGCAACCCGTTCGTTTTCTATGGCCTACTCATCGCCGAGCTCGCCATGGTCGCCATCTTCTCGGTCAAGGTCGGCTCCATGTCGGAGAGCGCCGCGATTACGACGTTCCTCGCCTACTCGGTCTTGAATGGCCTGACCATGTCGTTCATCTTCATGGTCTACACGGCCTCGTCGGTCACGCAGGTGTTCTTCATCAGCGCGGGCTCGTTTGCTGGTCTGTCGTTCATCGGCGCGACCACCAAGCGCGACTTGAGCGCCGTCGGGCGCTTTGTCACCTTCGGCCTCTTCGGGCTCATCATCGCCAGCGTCGTCAATATCTTCATGCGCAGCCCGGCGCTCTACTGGCTCACGTCGTACGCGGGCGTCGGCATCTTCGCGGGCCTGACCGCCTACGACAACCAGCGCCTCAAGACGATGTTCGCGGCGAACGGCGAGCGCGGCAACCTAGCGTTGCGCGGCGCGCTCATGCTCTACCTCGACTTCATCAACCTGTTCTTGTTCTTGCTGCGCCTGCTCGGCAAGCGCCGCTAGGCGCCCATCGGCAGCGAGGGCGCCCGCGCCGCGCGCGCGGTGCGCACGGCCAAGGACGCGCGGCTTGGCGCAGCCTGCAGTTCGACGATGGTCCGGCGGATGCGCGGCAGCAGCTCCTTGCGCGTGTAGCGAATGAGGTGCTCGCCCTTGATCGCCTGCGAGATGACCCACGGAATCTGGCGGCCCTTCGAGCGCAGCGACAAGAACACGAGCGACCAGAAGTGCCGCCGACTGCGGCTGAAGACGCCGATGCGCACGACGGCCTTGAGCAGAATGATGACGTCGATGAACTTGACCGGGCGGCTCCCCGGGGTCTTCGGCGACTGACGCAGCACCGCCGCACAGCGATCGTAGTAGGCTGTCGGGGCGTAGATCTGTGCGAGCAAGCGCGCATAGCCGCGCAGCAGCGTCTCTTCGTCCATGACGGTCTCGAAGTTGGGCCGCTCGAACTGATCGCCCGAGCCACTCGAGCGCAGCCGACCTTGCGTACCCAAGCGCCGCCACAGGGCCGTGCCCGGCAAGGCGGTCAAGAGCCCGACCATCGCCAATGGAATCGGCGTCGCGGCGATGAAGTCGGCTTGGCGAGCAAAGATCTGCGCGTCGTCCTCGTCGAAGCCGACGATGAAGCCACCCATCACCTCGAGACCGGCGGCCGTCATCCGCGCCACGCCTGCCGCGAGATCGAGCTTCAAGTTCTGCTTCTTGCCGGCGCCAGCGAGCGCTTCGACCGACGGAGTCTCGATGCCGATAAAGACGGCGTTGAAGCCGCAGCGCACCATCGCGGCCATCAGATCGTCGTCGGCGGCCAGGTTGATGCTCGCCTCGGTCAAGAGCTCGTACGGAAAGCGATGCTCGCGCTGCCAGCGTTCGAGCTCGGGCAAAAGAGCGCGCACGGCCTTCTTGTTGCCGATGAAGTTGTCGTCGACGAGGAACACCGGGCCGTGGAAGCCAAGCTCATAGAGCGCGTCGATCTCGGCGATGATCTGGGCCGGCGACTTGACGCGCGGGGTGTGGCCGAAGATCTCGACGATGTCGCAGAACTCGCAGGTGAACGGACAGCCGCGTGAGAACTGCACGCCCGCCACGGCGTAATGCTTGAGCTCGAGTAGGTCGAAGCGCGGCAGCGGCGAGATGGACATGGCTGGGCGGCAGCCGTCGGCGGCGCAGAGCACGAGGTGCGTCGGCGCCTTCGCGCTGATAGCCGTCACGAGCTCGTCGACCCGATCCTCGGCCTCGCCGCAAAAGACCACGTCGGCGTCGGGATAGTCGTCGGGGGACGTGGTGGGCGCCGGTCCACCGACCACGGTGCGACGACCGGCGGCGCGGGCGCGCTCCAGGATCTCGTGCATCGAGTCGGCTTGGATGCGCATGCCGCCAGTGAGCACGACATCAGCCCAGGCGAGGTCGCGATCAGTCAGGGGCCGAATGTTGACGTCGACGAGGCGCAGGGTCCAGTCGCGAGGCAGCAGCGCTGCGACTGTGACGAGTCCGAGCGGTGGCAAGTTCACGCGCTTGCCCACGAGCGACAGCGTGTGCTGGAAGCCCCAGTACGTGACTGGGAACTCGGGATTGACGAATAGGATTTTCACATCGTAAGGGTAAGCCCATTCACTCGTGGGGTGGGTAAAACCTCGGTGAATTCTCGGTCACAGGACGGTCACAGTCGCGCCCGTGACACGCGGCGCCAGACAGGCGACCGAACGAACTTACCGCGCCAGACCGCGCCGATGCCGATGACGCGCCGCAAGAAAAGAGGCCCACGCGAGCAGGTTGGCGCGTCTCGGCGCTTGACGCCGCCGCCGCCGCGGTGTGTGCTCGGCGTAGTCACGCGGGAGGATCATGCAACGCCGGCTCGTCTCGATGTCGATCCCTATCGGCCTAACGGCGCTGGCCGTCGGCCTCTCGGTCGCCTTGCTCGTCGGCTGGACCCTGGTGATGGTCATGCAGCTCGGCACAGGCGTGCGGACCTGGTTGCTCGTCACCGGCATCGTCTCGCTCGCGGTCATCATCACGGTGCTCGTGGTCTCGGCGGTGCTGCTCGTGCGCGAAGTCCTGGAGGGCCGCCGGCAAACAACCTTCATCGACTCGGTGACCCACGAGCTCAAGAGCCCGCTCGCCTCGTTGAAGCTGTGTCTCGAAACGCTCGCCCGGCCGACGCTTTCGGCCGAGCAACGTCGGTCGGTGCACGAGATGATGGCGCAGGACGTCGACCGCTTGTCGGTGTTCATCGATGACGTGCTGACGGCGAGCGAGCTGTCGAACAGCCATCAGACGTTCGAAAAGGCCGACGTCTCGCTGCGCGATGCGCTCGAGAACTGCGTGCTACGGCTGTGCGAGCGGCGCCGGGTGCCTGTCAGTCGCGTCACGGTCCAGGTCGCCGACGGCCTCGACCTGCTGACCGACCGCACGGCCCTCGAGATCATCTTCACCAACCTGCTCGATAACGCCATCAAGTACTCGAACGACGATCAACCGGTGCGCATCGAGGCCCACACGACCGCCGAGGGTGCCACGATCATCGAGGTGCACGACCAGGGAATCGGTATCGCGACGCGCCACTTGAAGGAGGTCTTCAAGCGCTTCTTCCGGGTCGATCGCGAGGAGGTGCACGCCCAGCACGGCACGGGGCTCGGCCTCTTTGTGGCGTGGGGCCTCGTGCGCCGACTCGGCGGACGCTTGAAGGCCGAGTCGCCCGGCCAGGGGCTCGGCACTGTGATGCGCGTCGTGTTGCCGGCGCGCCTACGGGCTTTGCGCCCGACGAATGGCGATCGAGCCAGCGGCGGTGCTCGCGCAGGTGAGAGCGCCGACGCTGGCGCCACGGAGCCCAACCCGGCAAAGTGAGCGTTGAGTATGGCTCGATCGACAAACAAAGTGCTGGTGGTCGAAGACGAGGCGCATCTCGCCGCGGGCCTCAAGTTGAACTTCGAGCTCGAGGGCTTCGAGGTGAGCTTGGCCGGCACCGTGCGCGAGGCGAGTCGCCTGCTCCTCGCGCCCGACGGCTTCGCCGTTATCGTCCTCGACGTGATGCTGCCCGACTCGGATGGCGTCAGCTTCTGCCGCAAGATCCGCGCCGCGGGCGACTTCACGCCGGTCATCATGCTGACCGTCAAGAGCGCCGCCACCGACCGGGTCAAGGGCCTCGAGGCGGGTGCTGACGACTACGTCCCGAAGCCGTTCGAATTCTCGGAGCTCTTAGCGCGCGTACAATCGGCGCGGCGCCGCCAGCGCTGGGATCACGACCACCCCGAGACGCGCCCGACGACGCACCGGCTGCGGCTCGGCACGGCGGTGGTCGACTTCGACACCCACGAAGTGTGGATGAACGGTGAGCTCAAGCAGCTGACGCGCCTCGAGATCGATCTGCTGCGCTACTTCGCCACCAACCCGGACCGGGTCGTATCGCGCAGCGAGCTCTTAGAGCAGGTCTGGCGCTTCGAGAACGCGCCCGACTCGCGCACGGTCGACAACTTCATCGGCCGGTTGCGCAAGCACTTCGAGAGCGACCCGACTAACCCCGTACACTTCGTCTCGGTGCGCGGCGTCGGCTATCGCTTCGTGCCGTACAAGCAAGGTCATTCGGGCTAGCCGCGCTGCCCTTTACCATGGGCCCTCATCGGCCCGCGCAGCGGAGACGACGGCCGCCGCGCCACCCCAAACGATCATGAGCACGATGGCGAGCGCGGCAAAAGGCACCGTCCCCTTCCAGGCCTCTTTGGCGACAACGTCATGCACCGCCTGCACGAGACACGCGGCGCCCGGAAAGGCGACGAACGCGAGCAGGCAAGCGAGCGCCGTGCTCGCCAAGAGCACCGGGGTACGCAGGCGCGAGCGGCGCGGCGCCGGCAGGCTCGCCATGACTCGCGCGGTGAAACCCTCGTCGGCGATGTACTCCGCGTGCCGTGCGAGCGTCGTGTCGAGCCAATCTTGCTGCTGGGCGTCGCGGGTGCTCATAGCGCCTCCTTGGGGGCCCACGCCGAGAGCCTGACGCGCAGCTTCTCCTTGGCGCGCAGGATGTGGGTCTTGGCCGTTCCGAGTGGGCATTCTAGCACGGCTGCGATCTCCTCGTGGGTGGCGCCCGCCACGAAGGCGAGGGTAATGCAGGCCCGCTCGGGCTCGCTGAGGGCTGCCATGGCCCGCGCCACGTCGACGTTCGCCACGGCCCGCTCTGCTTCCACGGGCTCGCCGCGCGGCACATCGTGTGCCACCCGCCCGAGCTCGTCGTGTCGACGCGCCCGCGCTGACAGAAAGACGTTGTAGGCGATGCGATACAACCACGACGAGAGCTTAGCACCGCCCTGATACTGACGAAGGGCGCGATAGGCGCGCAGAAACGTCTCTTGGGCGAGGTCATCGGCGAGGGCAAAGTCACCGCAGGTGAGCCGGCGCAACAGCGCGCGCACGAGCGCTTGATGGCGACGCACGAGCTCGGCGAAGGCATGGCGGTCGTCATGATCGACCACGCGCGCGATGAGCTCTGCGTCGGCGGGAAGGAGCACGGGCAACACCTACGGTAACGAGACAGGCGGGCATAGATGAGAGGTGAGGCGCAGCCACGCGCCTAGGCCTCTTGGTTCTTCTTACCCTCGAGCTTCCAAACCAAGATATAGCCGGCGCCGATGATCATCGGGATGAGCCCTAGCGCCCAAGCCCGCTCGAGAGGGCCGACGCCCACCAAGGCCAAGCATACGGCGAGGCTGACGCCGGCGGCCACGAGGATGATGCCGCGGCGCAAGTCCGAGTGCTTGCGCACCGGCGCGCTCGGGGGCGTCAGGAGTTCGGTCGGGATCTGCACCCCCTTTTCGACCATCAAGCGCAGCGTCTCTTGCAGGTGACCGTGGCGCCGAAAGCTCAAGTACAGCGGCAGCGCCACGACGAAGGCGACACACAGGAAGAAGAACAGCGGCACGAGCACCGGCACGAGCACGTCTTCGACGCTGTGCTGCGAGCGACGCGTCTCGCGCAGCTTGAGGATCTCGGCCACCTGCGCCGGGGTGAGCTTGGCGAGCAGCTCAGGCGCGAGCTCGTGGCGACTCGTCGAGTCGCTGCTCACCGCCGCCGACTCGCTCGGCGCGGCCTCGGCCTCGGCCTCGGCCGCGGGCGGCGGTGGCGCTGGCTCCTCGGCCTGGACGAAGGAAGTGAGCACAAGCGAAAACGCGATGACGGACAAGCTGCGCATGGTCGTAGTCCTCGAAGTACCGTGTGCGAAAGTGCACCTCGCCCATCAGACTCGTCGAGGGGCGGGTTTGGATTCAACGCATGGACGATTTCTCGACCCCACGCATGAGGGCGGCGCAGACGGCGAGAGGCGGCGGTCGCGAGATACACCGCGGTCGCGAGACACACCCAGGTGGCGACGTTCTCGACCACGGGTCGCTCGTCGGCGACGGCAGCCTGCACCCCGGGTTGCCGCGGCGCGGCCGAAATGCACCCTCACCGGGCCGGCCTTGACATGTCTCCATAAGAAGACAAGAGCACAACATGAGTAAACACTTGGATACATATTCACAGTCGATAGCGCGCTGCGGTCCTCGTGTTTTCGCAGCGTTAGACCGCTCGCGGAGTTGGCCCACGGATTGCTCTACAGAGATGCGTCCCGTGTGATACAACCCGTGCTAGGAGACTCGCCATGCACCGACTCTATTGGCTTACCTTTGCAGCGCTCCTCGCCGCCTGCTCGACGAGCGACGGCAGTGGCCCGAACGTCGGCACCCGGGCGCGCAGCGCGCCGGCCTTGCACAGCTTCGAGTCGTGCGACGCGCTCACCGAGCGCATGCGCGCGAGCCTCGCTGAGCGGGCGCGCATCAACCTCTTGCAGTACGAGGCGATGTACGGCCAGCGCAACATCATGTACGGCACGGCCGACACCGCGGCACCGGCCGCCGCCGATGCCACGAGCGGCGCGCCGGCCGCCAAGGAGTCGAATCGCGTCGAGGGCGTCAACTACTCGACGACCAACAACCAAGAGTTGGGTGTCGACGAGGCCGACCTCGTCAAGACCGACGGCAACACCATCTTCACCCTGAGCGGTCACACGCTCGCAGTGCTCGGGGTGCCGCAGATCGGCGCCCTCGAGAAACAGGCGGAGCTCGACATCGAAGGGTGGCCGTCGCAGCTCTTGCTGAGCCAAGCGGCGCACACGCTCACCGCGTTCTCGACTGTGTACGTCACCGCGCTGCCGGCCGACGCGCCGTTGCGCGTGACGGTGCAGAGCGGGCGCGACCTCAACAACACCATGGGCTACCGCACAACCACGCTCACGAAGCTCACGGTCATCGATGTCACGACGCCCGCGGCGCCCAAGGTCACGCGCGAGCTCTACATCGAAGGCTACTACCAAACGGCGCGCCGCATCGACACGACGGTGCGCATGATCACCTACGGCGCCCTCGACGTGCCGGGCCTCGTCACCTACCCCGACGTCTCGTACACCGGCACGACGACGCTCTCCGACGCCGAGTGGCGCGACCGCGTCCATCGGGCCGTTCTAAAAGCGATAGCCAGCAACGACACGGTGCTCGCCGCGACGCCACTGTCGGCCATGGTGCCGCAGATCTACGAGAAGTCGGGCGCAAGCTTCGTCGCGCACCCGTTTACCAAGGACGACTGCCACCACTTCACCATCGCCGAAGACAGCACCAGTCTCGGCGTGACCTCCATCTTGAGCATGGACCTCGGCGCGGCGACATTCGACGTCGCCGCCGAGCACATCGTCACGAACTGGAGCCAAGTCTACGCCTCGCTCGACACGCTCATCGTCGCCGAGCCAGCGGCCGACTGGTGGTGGTACTGGGGCAACAGCAACGTCGACGAAGCGACCAACCTGCACCGCTTCGACATCAGCAAGCCCGGCGTGACGCGCTACACAGGCAGCGGCCGCGTACCCGGTACCATCCGCGATCAGTTCGCGCTCTCGGAGCTCGACGGCAACATCCGCGTCGCCTCGACCACGGGTAACTGGAACCGTTGGTGGCTGCGAACGGCGCCGAGCGAGCCCGACAACCACGTCTACGTCCTCGCTGGCGCCGAGGCGCTCGACATCATCGGCCAACTCGACGGCATCGCCACGGGCGAGCGCCTCTGGTCGTCGCGCTTTCTCGGCAAGCGCGGCTATCTCGTCACCTTCCGCAATATCGACCCCTTGTGGACCATCGATCTCGCCGACCCGACGGCCCCGCGCATCGCCGGCGAGCTGCAAGTGCCGGGCGTCTCCACCTACATCCAACCCATCGACGAGACGCACCTGCTCACCATCGGCTTCGGCGGCACCGGCGCCGGCCTCGACTGGACCTCGCGCGTGGCGCTCTTCGACGTGACCGACTTCGCGGCGCCGAAGCTCGACGCGGTACTGCCGCTCGCCCCGCCCTCGGGCACGGGCTGGAACTGGTCGTGGAGCGAGGCTACCTACGAGCACAAGGCGTTCCAGTACTGGGCGCCGCTCGGGCTGCTCGCCGTGCCGGTATCGACCTATCGCACGCTGCCCTGCGCACCGACGACGAGCGGCACGAACGCGAGCTGCATGTACGGCTACTCCTACGAGTACTTCTCGAAGCTCGCGCTCGTGAAGGTTGACGCGCATTCGCTGTCAAACTACGGCGAGGTCGATCACTCGGGCTTCTACAACAACGACAGGTCTATCTACTGGGGCGGCAGCGACGTGCGGCGCAGCATCTTCATGCACGACGACGCCAATGGCGCCGACTTCGTCTACGCCCTCTCCGAGCGCGGCATGACCTCGAGCAGACTGCCGGACCTCTCGACCGCGGCGTCGGTGCAGCTGCCGGGCGCGCAGTACGACTACTTCTACTACGGCATGGGCGTTAATGGAGTCATGCTCCGCGACTGAGTCGTCAGCTCGGCCCTTTCACGACGCGTACGCGGCGCGGCAGCTGCACGCTCGCTAGCCTGTCGAGAATTTCGTCTTGATTGGCCCGCTCCCGCTCCCGAGCACGCTCCCGGGCTTGCTTGCAGGCACTGCGCTTTTTTTCGGGAGCGGAATCGGGAGCGGGAGCGGGGGCGGGTATGCAGTCATCTTTCCGACACGTGCCTAGCTTCGACCGCGCTCTTCGCTCGTGCCGGGTTGGATGGGTGGCCAGACGGTGTACGGCACGACCGAGTTGTCTTTGCCCTTGAACTTGATGGGCGTAAACGGCGTCGCCACAATCGTCTCCGGCAGCATCTGCGCCGTCAATTCGCTCACCCACACCTCGCCGCCGCGCGCGTGGCTGGTCATACGCGAGGCGAGGTTCACGGTGTCACCGATGACCGTGTACTCGAGGCGGCTCTTGGTACCGACGTTGCCACAGAGCATCGGGCCGGTGGCGACGCCAATGCCGATGGCGAGCTCGCCGACCTCGGCGAAGGCGCCTTGCAGGTTGAGCTCGGCGACGCGTTGCTGCACAGCGATGGCGCAGCGCGTGGCGCGCTCGGCGTGATCGACCTGCTCGAGCGGTCCATTGAACACGACGACCACGGCGTCACCGATGAACTTGTTCAAAAAGCCCTGGTACTCCTCGACCACCGGCACGACTTGATCGAGGTAGCGGTTGAGCAGGTCGACGACGCCGGCTGGCGTCAAGCGCTCGGAGATGGGCGTAAAGCCGCGGATGTCGGCGAAGAACACCGAGGCGGTGCGCAGCTCCGCGGGCAGGCGCACCGAGCCGCGCTGCGCACGGATGCGATCGAGCACCTGGCTGCTGACGTACTGACCAAAGGCGCGCTCAATGCGCTCGGCGAGGTAGAGCTTGTCGACCATCTCGTTGAACGAAAGGGCGAGCGTGAAGAACTCCTGGCTGCCGGCCTCCTCGAGGTGCACGGAGCGGTCGCCCTCGGCCACGCGATCGAACGCCTTGATGAGCGGCGGCAGGCGCTCGGTGACAGTCTCGGCGAGCTTCGAGCACACCGAGACGATGGCTGGCAACGCGACGACCGCGGCGGCCACGAAGGCCCCCAAGGCGACGCCACTCGCCTCGCCAAACAGGGCGTTCGCAAACGGCAGATCGGAGATCGAGTAGCCGACCGAACGCAGGGCATCGCGCGCCTCGCGGCTCGTGTGCAGACTCGCCACCCACGCTGGGGCGCGCAGCACGATGAGGGCGCACAACCCCGAAGCCAACGCCACGAGGGTCAGAACCGCAATGACGATGCGACGCCGAAAATCCGCGACGAGGGTGCGCAGCACGACGTCGAGCACGAGCATGAGCACGCTGCCGAGCGCGGCGCTCGCGAGCCAAATCGCGAACAAGAATACGAGCGCGGCCAACCGCTCCCCGACGCGCGGGATCTGGCCGAGCGCGAGCGCCAACAAGGCGCCGCCACCAAACCCAACCGAAATCGCCACGAGCGCGCCGACGAAGCGCGCCGCGACAGGCGCCTGGCGCAGCAGCAAGAACAAGCGCTCCTCGAGCAAGCCGGCAAGCCACGCCACACCGAGGCCGGCGAGCACGAAGCTCGCGTTGTCGGTGAAGGCCGACGGCTGGCCGCCACTGCCGCTGCGCATGCCGGCGAGCGTCACCGAGATGACGACGAGCACGAGCGGCCAAAAGGGCAAGCGAATCGGTTGCGGCTTCGGCCGCAACGTGTCCATCACCCGCTGGTCAGCGAAGCCAAACGCACCCTCGAGGGTCATCGAACCCATACTGACTCCTCGTGCCCAGGCCCCCCGCTTTCGATCGGCGCGAACGGTGCGGGCTAGAAGCACGGCACCGCTTGCGCACGAGCAGCACTTAGCGGTCGGCTGACCGCGCGTCAATGAGAGGCCGCACACCGAGCGCTGCCAACGCCCCCTTGCAGCCGGCCCGAAACTGCGACGATGATGGCCCCATGAGCAGGGGTACAGCGGGGCGCGCCGGCGATCTGTGGGGTGGCTTTGCCTCGATGCTCGTGGCTCTGCCGTCGGCCATCGGCTTCGGCATTACGATCTACGCCGTGCTCGGCCCCGAGTATGCGGGGCGCGGCGCGCTGGCTGGCCTCATCGGCACCTTTGCGCTCGGGATCGTGGCGCCGCTCTTCGGCGGCTCGCGTTTTCTCATCTCGGCGCCCTGTGGTCCGGCGGCGCTCTTGCTCGCGGCGCTCACGGCCGACCTGCTCAAGCACAGCCACGGAGAGACGGCACCGGCAGCGACCGTGTTGCTCGTACTGAGCCTCGTCGGACTTCTTTCGGCCGGTCTGCAGTTCGCCTACGGCGCGCTCGGCGGCGGGCGTCTCATCAAGTTTATCCCCTATCCGGTCGTCGCCGGGTACTTGAGCTGCATCGGCGTATTGCTGTTCGCCAAGCAGGTGCCCGACTTCTTAGGACTCAGCAAGGGAACCGCAGCCGCAAGCGGGCTCGTAAGCCCAGACACCTGGGCCGCCCCGAGCCTCGTCGTCGGCGGGCTGACCGCGGGCGCCATGCTGTTGGCGCCGCACGTCACGAAGCGCGTGCCAGCGGTCATCATCGGCCTCGGCACGGGCTGCCTCGGCTACGCGCTGCTCGGCATCTACCTGCCGCAGTTGCGCGAGCTCGACGGCAACCCGCTCGTCATCGGCGCCCTCGCCGGTAAGCCGAGTGAGCTCGCCGTCGGCTTTCTCACCCGCTTTAGCGGCCTCGGCGCGCTCAGCATGGCCGACCTCGGCCTCGCGGTCGTGCCCGCGATCACGCTCTCGGTGCTCCTCTCGATCGACACGCTCAAGACCACCGTCATCGTCGACGCCCTGACGCGCACGCGCAGCGACTCGAACAAGGAGCTGCGCGGTCAAGGCCTCGGCAACCTCGCCGCGGCTTTGCTCGGCGGCATCCCAGGCGCGGGCACCATGGGCGCCACGATGGTCAACGTGGTGAGCGGCGGCGAGAGCCGGCGCGCCGGCGTCTTCGAGGGCGCCTCAGCGCTCGTCGCCTTCGTGCTTTTCGGCGGCTCACTGCCCGGCGTCCCGAGCCTCATCGGCTGGCTGCCGAAGGCCGCGCTCGCGGGTATCATCATGGTCATCGCCTTTCGCATGATCGACCGACACAGCTTCTTCTTGCTGCGCCATCGCACGACCTGGCCGGACTTCCTCGTCGTCGTGGCGGTCATCGTCACCGGCGTGACGACGAGCCCCATCGCGGCCGCCGCGGTAGGACTGGCGCTCGCCATCATGCTCTTTACGCGCGACCAGATCCGCGGCTCGGTCGTACGGCGCAAGATGCCCGGCAACCGCATGGCCTCGAAGCGCCAGCGCCCACCCGAAGAGCTCGCGCTCTTGCAGCAGAAGGGAGCGGAGGCCATCATCTGCTCGCTGCAAGGCACGCTGTTCTTCGGCACGACGGACCAGCTCGTCGGGCTGCTCGACGACGACATCCGCATCTGCCGCTACCTCGTGCTCGATCTGCGGCGCGTGCAGTCGATTGACTACACGGCCGGGCACATGCTCGCGCAGATCGACGCCCAGCTCGGTGACCGTGGCGCGCATTTGCTCTTTAGCGGTCAGCCGCTGACCCTGCCGAAGGGGCTCGACCTGCGCGGCTACTTCAAACGCCTCGACTTCGTGCCCCGCCCGGGCACGCACCTCGTCGAGGACCTCGATCGCGCCGTCGAGTGGATCGAAAACGACATCCTCTCGACGGCAGGCATGAGTCGAGTCGAGGCCGCGGCGCCCCTCGCGCTCGCCGACTTCGACCTGTTCGGCCACCTCGGCAAGGAGGCGCTCTACACGCTCGCGCAGGTCATCGAGCCGCGTCACCTGGACGAAAGCGCCCGGCTCTTTTGCCGCGGCGACGACGGCGACGAGATCTACCTCATCCGCAGCGGTGCGGTGCAAATCCTCTTGCCCATCGAGGGCGGCCGCCGCCACCACCTCGCGACCTTCGCGCGCGGCAGCTTCTTTGGCGACATGGCATTTCTCGACGGCGACAAGCGCTCGGCCGACGCCGTGGCCGGGGAGCCGACCGACTTGTTCGTGCTGTCACGCCGGCGCTTCGACGAGCTATCCGGCAAGCATCCCGACATCGGCACGGCCTTCTTCTCGCAGCTCGCGCGCAGCATGGCGCTTCGGCTGCGACAGACCGATGCGCAGCTGCAGGCGCTCGCGGAGACCTGAGATCAAAGCGGCCGGACACCCACAAGACACCGGCCGCGACGATGCTCGACATCGACGCCACGACGGTTGCCCGCTGCGATAGGCACGTGGGCTCGAACTGGATGTGCAGGCCGTGCTAAGAGCATGGCCTAGAGCGAACATGAGTCGCCAACGGGGGAGAATCGTCATGCAGCTCATACAGTGGGTTGTTGCTTCGGGGCTGCTGCTGACACGGTTGCCTGCGGCGCTGGCCGAGCCCGCCACGCAGTCGGACACACGGGCCAATGAGCCGCCCGAGAAGCCGGCGGCGCCAGCGCCACCGACGGGCCCCACGGCAAGCGCGGCGACCGCGAGCCGCACAAGTCAAGCGAACGCCCTCAATGAGGCGGCGCTGCGCAACTTGCAGGCGCTATTCGCCGGCACCTTGCCCACCGGAGTCGGGCTCGAGACGAACTTCGCCGTATCGCTCGACGATCCAGCGGCGATCGAGGGGCGCTGGCAGGATCTCGGCGAGGAGGTGAGCGGCCTCGAACAGCGACGCGCGGCTCTGCGCTTACGACTCGCAGGCCTCGACGACGAAATGCCGTTGCCCGCGCCGCCCCCGCTCGCCACCGGAGAGGCCCCCCGTCTACCCGCCGGACTCGAGCCCGCCGACCTGCAGGGGCCGACCGCCGCTCGACGACACAGGCGTCTTAGCGCGGCCTTGCGCAGCGCGCTCGCGGCCTATCAGACGCAGCTCGCGCAACGCGCGGCGGCGCTCGCCTCCCACACCGAAGCGCTCGCAGCGGCCAAGGCCGAGCGCGACGAGCGCCGCGACGCACTCACGCTCGAGCTCGAGGAGGTCGCGACGCGCCTCGACCTTGCGAGCGAGCGACGTCGTTACCTCGACGCGTGGCGTGCCCTCGCGCGCGGGCTGGCCGTGCCCGCGCGCACGGCCCTCGCCGACCTCGCCCGCCCGCGCCTCGCAGTGCGCGCCCAGGCAGAGTTGTTTACCAAGACCGCAACGGCAGGCCGTGCACTCACCGAGCGCCTCGGGCGGCTGCAGGCGGTGGCCACCGCAGGCGGCCTGCTCGGCTTTAGGTCGCAGCAAGAAGCCGTCGTCCAGGATCTAGCGGCCCTGCGCCAGGCGCTCGACGAGCGCAGCGAGAAGGTCGAACAGCGCGTGGCTGAGCTCGCGGAGCTCGCCGAGTCGATCGAGAGCGAAGGCAAGCGCCTACGTCAGTCGCTGCTGCGCAGCGTGGTCGAGCCGAAGGGCGCAAGTACGCGCGATGAACTCTTCTTGCGCTATCTGCGTGAGCGGCGTCAGCTGCGCCGCACCATCCCTCGCGCACCGACGAGCGACCCGAAGGCGCGCGCGATGGAACTCACCGCCCGACTCGACGATCTTGTGCCAGCGACGGCCACGGTCGGGAGCGTCGGCGAAGCCGAGGGTGTGGTAGCGCAGACGACGGCCGCCGCCGAGGAACTGCAGCGCATCAGCGATCTCGGCCTCGCGAGCGCCGCGCAATGGCGTCTCGCCTTCGTACGGGAGGTCGTCACGGTCTTCGAGGGCACGGTCAGCGACGGCGCACGAGCCGAGGCACATGGCGTTTCGACCGAGATGCTGCAGGACCTGCGGGCCGACGTGCAGCAGGTCGGCGAGGGCGTCGTGGGCTGGGCACAAGGGCGCCGAGCGGCGCTCGCCGCGCTGCGCGGCCAAGGCAGCGGCGCCTTTGCGTGGATGCGACTGCTGCAGCTCGCCCTCGGAATCGGCACCACCGCGATCTGGCTATTGGCGCGACGGAGCAATCCGGCGCTCGTCAGGTGGGCAGTGCGCCGAGTGACGAGGCTGAACGCGGCGCACGGACGGATCGGAACCATCGTGCGCTGGTCGGGCTTGGCGCACGCGCTCGTGCCGACGCTGGTCGGAGGCGCGTGCGCCTACCTCGCCTTGTGGCTCATCGGCTTCGACCTGCCCGAGGTGCGCGTCGCCGAGATCATCTATCGCTGGATGTGGCTCTACGTCTTGGGCCGGCAGGCGCTCGTCGGACTTACGCGGCGACTCTCCCCTGCCCGACCGGCAGTCATCGACATGTCGACTGAGTCGGTGGCCAAGCTCTCGCTCACCTACCGGCGCGCCGGACTCGTAGTGGCGTTCGGAGCCCTCGTGATGGAGTTGAGCGAGGTCTTTCTCGGCTCAGGCCTGCTGCAGATGTTGGTGCGCTGGGGGGTGTGGCTGTGGGTCGCGATCTGGGCTACCTGGGCGGCGAGCTTCTGGCGCGAGAGCCTAGCGCGCTCGTGGCTCAACGTCTGCGGCGAGGCAGGAGTCGAGCGCCGCGTCTCGATATGGATGCGGCGAAGCCCGCGTGCCGCGTTGCTTGCACCGGTGGCCGTGGCGCGCTTGCTTGGCGGCTTGCTGTGGGCAGGCTTCGCCCGCTTGTTGTCGCAGCAAGGCATCGCGGCGTACATGAAGGCCCGCGCCCTGCACCGGCTGTCGAGCAAGGCGGCGAGCGAGGTGACGGGTGAGGAGCACGGCGAGTTGCTACCACGGTACCTGCGGGAGTTTCCGCTCTACCCCGTGCTCGGCGAGACGGACGTCGTGGTTCTATCGCGCACCGAGCAGTACCAGGCCCTCGACGAGCAGCTCGGGCGCTGGCGGCAGCAACGCACCGACAGCTCGGTCGTCGTCATCGGCGAGAAGGGGGTCGGCAAGACGACGCTGCTCGACATGTTCAGCCGTCGCTGTGGGGATCTCGACGTGCATCGCATCACGCTTGCCCATCGCGCCACGAGCGGCAAGGCTCTTTCGCTCGCGCTCAGCCGAGAGCTCGAGGTCGGCGAAGTCGAAGACGTGAACGAGCTCGCGGAGCGGCTGCGCGCTCGCCCCCCGCGCGTGGTGCTGGTCGACGACGCGCACAACTCCTTCATGCGGGTGATCGACGGCTACGGTGGGTTCGACGCGCTCGTCCACCTCGCCAACGCCACCTCCGAGAGCGTCTTCTGGGTCCTCGTCTTCAATTCCTATGCCTGGGACTTCTTGAACGCGAGCCGCGGGCGCGTGCACTACTTTCGCCGCCTGTTCTGGATCCCAAAATGGACCCTGGCCGAGATCCAAGAGCTCATCAGCCGGCGAAACCAGCGGGCCGGTTTCCAGATCGTTTTTGACGAGCAACTTCTCGACGACGAGCGCGTCGAGGGTGCGGCGTTACGCCTCATCGAGGGCGCCGACGGCTACTTTCGCTTGTTGTGGGAAGCAAGTGGCGGCAACGCTCGCTTGGCGACGCATCTATGGCTGCAATCACTGACGGCCCGTGGCGCGAACACAGTGCACGTCGGCCTCTTTCGCCAACCAAGCGCCGAGGCGCTCACCAACGCCGGCGATGACGTGCTCTTCTCGCTCGCGGCCATCTGCCAGCACGAGAACCTGACGGAGCAGGAGCTGCAACAGGTGCTCAACGTCGGCCCCGGTTTCGCGCACTTCGCGCTTCGCTACCTCACTGAGTATGGTTTCATCGAGCCGAAGGATGGCTCCCCCGAGCGCATGACGCTCTCACCGCGGCGCTACATGCAGGTTGTGCGCGCGCTCAAGGCCAAACACTTGGTCTATGTCGAAGGGTGACATGCATGCCGACTGTTGCGAACGATACCGGCAACCTCATCGAATTCTTCAACCCCGGGGTGATCCCCTACGCCATCGCTCTGCTGGTGCTGGCAATCGCGGCCATGCGGCTGCTCGACCGCGGCGCCGACGCGCTCGCCCTGCGGGTTGTGCGCCACCGCCTGGTCATCAAGCAAGTCGGGACGGTCGTCAGCTTCGTCGCCTATATTGGGACCGGCCTTGCCATCTTCAGCATGTTGTTCAACCTCTCGTCGCAGGCGCTTTTCGCCATCTCGGGGACCGTGGCCGTCACCGTCGGCTTCGCGCTCAAAGACGTCGCGGCCTCCTTCATGGCCGGCATCTCCATTCTCATCAACAAGCCGTTCCAGGTCGGTGACCGCATCACGTTCGGCGGCTTCTATGGCGAGGTGACAGAGATCGGGCTGCGCACGGTGCGCCTCGTCACCCTCGACGACAACCTCGTCACCATTCCGTCGAACAAGTTCCTGACCGACGCCGTCGCGAGCGCCAACGCCGGCGCGCTCGATTGCATGGTGGTGATGCCGTTCTATATCTCGACGCAGGCCGATCACGCGCGCGCGCGGGACATCGTGCGCGACGCCGTGCTCGCCTCGAAGTTCCTCTATCTCGGTAAGCCCATGACTGTACTCGTCGGCAACCGCTTGACCGAGCAGGGTCGCGTGGTCGTGGAGCTGGCCGCCAAGGCCTATGTGTTTGATACGCGCCACGAGAAGGCCTTCTCCACGGACGTAACCGACCGCGTGTTGCGCGCCTTTCGCGAGCACGGGATCGCCATGCCGGGCTGAGACGCAAGCGTCCAGGACAGGCTCGACGCGTCTGCGCCGTCAGCTCGACAGAGATCTGATGTGCAAGTCACGCTGCGGGAAGGGAATGGCGATCCCGGCTGCCCGAAAGGCGGCGTCGATAGCGAAGCGCAACCGTGAGCTCGTGCGTAGGTCCTGACCCGGGTCGGCGATCCATACGAGCAGCGAGAAGGCGAGGCTCGACTCGCCGAAATCGTCAAAGCGAACTTCGGGTGCCGGCTCGGCGAGCAGTGTGGGGTCAGCGCGGGCCACGCCGAGCAGCGTTTCGCCCACCAGCGCCGTATCGGAGCCGTAGGCCACCCCGACGTGCACGGCGATGCGCAAGTTGGTCGTCGGCACCGAGTGGTTGACGACCTGTGCGGTCACGAGCTCGCTGTTGGGCACGATGATGGTGACCTCGTCGCGCGTCACGACACGAGTCGCGCGTAGTCCGACATCGACGACCGAGCCATACGTCTTGCCGATTTGGATGAAGTCGCCGCGCGCGATCGGCCGCTCGATGAGCAGAATGAGGCCCGAGACAAAGTTCTGGGCGATGTTCTGCAGCCCAAGGCCGATACCGATCAACACCACGGTCGAGGCGGCGAGCAGCGCGTCGAGTCGGATCCCGATCGACATCAGCGCGACGAGCAGACCTATAAAGAGGATGACGTAGCGGGCAATCTTGCCGAGGGCGAAGGTCGCGCCGTGGGCGACCTCACGGCGGGCGAGCACGCGCGTGACGGCGCGGTTGACGGCCCCGGCCACCAAGTACGAGAGGATGACAATGAGGAGCCCGGTCAGCAGCGAGGCAAAGGTAATCGGACCGCCGGCCAAACGTACGAGGGGGTGATGCGCGAGCGCGGCCAGACTATCGAGGGTGGACATCGGGATCCCTGAGCGATGAAGACGAGGGGAACAAAGACGACTCGACCACGCGGCTACCGGCCGCGCAAGACATGCAACGTGCCGAGCCCGAGGGCCGGCATCGACGGAGAGCTTCGCCGACAGAAGAAGGCCACGTCAACGAGGCCGTCGCCGTCGAGGTCGCGCACCACCGGCGCGGGCCCGGCGGTGCTACCGGTAGCGCTCGCGCGGCAAACGATAGCGTCCGCGTCGGGGGCGGCAAGCGGGTATAGAATGGATGCTCGATGGCCTGCATCGTCGCAACGACATGCACGCTCTCGCCGCTCTTGGCCACGAACGCCGTGCTCGAGCGATGATAGTCCTCGACCGCAACCTCGAGCGTATGCGGACCAATATCGAGCCCGGGGACGATGGGCCTGGCGGGCGCGAGCGTGACCGGGCGAGCGTGGACGAGCACGATGGCGCCGGGCAGGAGGCCCGAGACCTCGAGCGGTGCTGGGCGCCGGCGCGTAGGAGCGAGCACGAGTTCCTGCGCCGCGGCGGCCACGACGACGCTCAGGGCGGCAGGATCGGCGTCCCATTTCATGCTCACGCGATTCTCGACCGCGCCGCGCGCGCTGTTGATGAGCTTGAGGTTGGCCAGGTGGCCGCTGCCGACCTTGGTGACATTGCCCGACACGAGCCGGCTGACGGCGAGGGACGCGATAAATAGGGCAAGCGCGTGCATAGACATGACTACGGCGCAGCGAGCGATTGCGATCAAGGGCGAGCGCGTCTTGACCAACCGACGCAACGGCCATAACCAAGGCTGTGCCCACGCGTCGCCTCATCATCGTAGCCAGCGCTACCGCAGCCATGTTCGTCGGCTGCGGCCGACTGGCACAGGCGCCGCCCCCGAGCGCGGCTCCAATGGCGACTCGCGACGCAACGCATCCGTCGGAGGCGGCGTCTGCGAACGGGACCGGGGCCACGCCAAGCGCAAGCGCCCCGTCACGCGACGAAGCGAAGGCCACGGCACTCGTCGAGCAAGGTCGAGCGCTATTGCGAGAACGAGGTGAAGCGGGCGCAGAGGACGCGCGGGCGGCCTTTCTGCAAGCCCTCGCCGCCGACCCGCAATGCGCCGCTGCATACTGGGAGCTCGGCTGGGCGATGCAGGTCCAAGGAGCCTTCGACGACGCCCTCGCGACCTGGGACACGTTGCGGACGCTCGCGCCAGACTATCCCGAGCTCGCGCAAAACTATCCGCTGTTGCTTATGCGGCGCGACCAGGCGGCAACGCTCGCTGCCCTGCCCGACCCAGGCGCCCTGCCACCCCGCGAAGAGGAGCCACGCGGCGGCCCGACCCTCGGGCTGCTCGCGGTCGGCGATGTACAGATGGGCACCGCCTGGCCCGAGGCCATGGCCGACTTGCCGCCCGACGACGGCCTCGTGCTCTTTGCCAAGGTCGCGGCGCTGCTCAAGAGTGCGCCCGTGCTCTTCGGCAACCTCGAAACCGCGCTCGCCGACAGCGGCGCGAGCACCAAATGCGGCAAGCGCTCGCATACCTGCTACGCTTTTCGCGTCCCGACGCGCTTCGCCAAAAGCCTCGCCACGACGGGCTTTCACGTCATGAGCAACGCCAACAACCACGCTGGCGACTTCGGCCCCGAGGCGCGCACTTCAACGATGGCGGCGCTCGATGCGGCGGGCATCCTGCACTCGGGGCCAATCGGCGACGTCGCGAAGTGGCAACAAGGCGCGCTCAAGGTGGCGCTCATCGCCTTTGCGACCGGTGCCGATATGATGCGCGTGCAAGATCTCGAGAGCGCGCGCAAGCTCGTCGCGCAGACTAAGCGCGCGCACGACCTCGTCCTCGTCTCGTTCCACGCCGGCGCCGAGGGCATCAAGGCGACGCACGTGCCAAAGGCGAACGAGCTGTTCTACGGCGAGGAACGCGGCAACGTCTACGCCTTCGCCCACACGGTCATCGACGCCGGTGCCGACCTCGTGCTCGGCCACGGGCCGCATGTGCTGCGCGGCATGGAGATCTACCGCGGTCGCTTCATCGCCTACTCGCTCGGCAACTTCTGCACGTGGAAGGGCTTCAACTTGACCGGGCCGCTCGGCGTCTCGGGGGCGTTGCGCCTCGAGCTCGCCGCCAACGGCGTCGTGCTGCGCGCCGAGCTCGTGCCGCTCGTGCTGCCGCAGCCGGGTGCGCCCGAGCCCGATCCGACGGGGCAAGCCGTAGCGGCGGTGCGGGCGTTGTCGCAGGCGGACTTCGGCGGCTCGGTGCTCGATGAGCGGGGCGTGTATGAGCTTCGCCCCCGGGCCCCGGCCGGGGCCAAGGATGGCCCGACGCGGGTGAGTGCGGTGCGGGCGGCGGATGCGGCATCAAAGGGGCAACGTTTGCCGAGGTGATTCTTGATGCGGTTCATCATCGCCAAGGCGAGTTCATGAGAAATTAGTCGCCCGCGACGATCGCTGATCTTCGTTCGCGACGCATAGATCACTGGCCATGCTACTCTGGCATCGACGGGCCACAATCTTTTCCATCCGAGTCACACGTGAGGGAATGTGACTTCGAAACGCAGGCCACCTAGGTCCCCCCGCCGTACCAGTGCGGGGTCCGCCCCCTCAGGCCGTCGCAAGGCCCACCGCTGATGATGCCCGCGATCGTGCCACCCACCCAGCCGAGGAAGTCGCCGCATGCGGATGGCAGTTGACCCTGCGCGTACACGTCGCCACGCTCGGAGGCGTGCTTCGATTTACCTACGCGCTCCTTGCCAACGCAAGGAGTGTAAGATCGTACGCACTATGCGTAAGTCCCCTCCGCTCCTGACACCGCTGTTCTCTCGCACGATGCAGGGTGTGCTCAGCGCGACGCTCCTTCGTCCCGAGCGCGAGTGGTACCAGAGCGACCTGTCCGATCCATGGGGACCTGGCGAGCATCCTCATCAAGACTATTGGCGTCGCGGAGCCTCTCCGTGAAGTCCTAGCACCACTTGCGAACGGGATCCGTGTTGCTTTCATCCACGGCTCAGTGGCCGAAATGAGAGAGCAGTCGCAAAGCGACGTGGACCTCATCATCGTTGGCGACCTACCCAACAGCGAGGTGGCC
>Ga0315268_10000168_pt1 | contig 75612 bp, 49 predicted proteins | sample C1_top_MG_FD_204535 | JGI IMG/M metagenome (GOLD analysis project Ga0315268, IMG submission 204535) | Sediment microbial communities from Yellowstone Lake, YNP, Wyoming, USA - C1_top | ecosystem: Environmental > Aquatic > Freshwater > Lake > Sediment | place: USA: Wyoming | collected 2017-08-01
CACACCGATTCCATCACGCGTGACGTCGCTGGCCGAAATGGACCGGACTGGCTGGCCGCATTCAACCGGAATGCGTGGCCGAATTGAACCGGAACGGGTGGCCGGTTATGCCGGAATCCGCATCTCGATGCAGAGCCGGCTCAACCTGGCTCTCGGTGAGGTTGTACGACCCGTCCACTTGGCCTCGATTGCGGCAGCCCTCACGGTTGTCCGCGAACGGCCGATTCGGGCGGTGCTCTTGGGTCAGGAGTCCATGACGGCCGGCTCCGCGACCGCCGTGGGCAAGCTCGCCGTGACATGCGGCGGCACTCTCATCGCGGTGGTTGGTGGCTGGACCCCGAACCTCTCGGACACCCTGCTCGCGTTCGGCCGCTACGGCGTTCGCGACGCGGTTGACGTGTCCAGCCGGGACGGCCTGTCCCGGTTGAGGGACCTCATCACCCGTTCCGAGTGGGATCTGGCAAACCGCGTCGCGCGAGCGCTGGCACCCAGCCTGCAGGACGCGTCCGAAGAGATGCGCTTCTTCGTGAACTATCTCGTTCGGAGGGCGCCGTTCGTGGGGTCGGCCAGAATGTTGGCAGCAGGGCTCCGGGTAAGCCAAAGCTCACTGAACTCTCGGTTCTTCAGGGCAGGTCTTCCTTCGCCCAAGCAGTACTTGGCGTACATCCGGCTGCTCTTCGCAGCCGCGTTGCTCGAGCAGCCGATGATCTCGGCGGCTCAGACCGCTCGTCGCCTGAACTACTCGTCACCCCAGAGCTTCATGCGTCACATGCGAACGCAACTCGGCGTGTCGGCGGGCGAGTTCCGGCAACAATACTCGTTCGAAGCACTGGCCCATCACGTCGCCTTTCATACTCTTTCACAGCACGGAGCGACGATCAGATGGTTCAGACCACTCGGCACGATCATTGCCAACACGGACGATCGGACCGGAGTCGGATGAGTGATCCATACGGACAAATGGGAACCATCCCAGGCCAGCGACATAGTTGCTGGTCTTTTTCTATATCCAAAGAGTGGCTGAGTTGTGCCTGACGCACGCCATTCCCTCTGCCACTGTTGTCCGTCCACCGGCACAATCGGAGGATGAAATCAACCACTGGAGAAGATGTAGTCACGAAACTTGGACGCACGAACACGAGCCGTAATGATCGGGTCTTCGGCATTCGACTGCGAGACCGGCGCAGTCACATGGCAATCGTCGGAAAGACCGGCACCGGGAAGTCGGTACTGTTGCAGACGATCGTCCTTCAGGACATCGCTGCTGGACGCGGATGCGTCCTGTTTGATCCGCACGGTGACCTGGTGCGCGCTGTGACGCCGCATATTCCGGAAGAACGGGTACGAGATGTCGTGCTGCTTGATGCAACGAACCCCGCAATGCAATACCGCTTCAATCCGTTCGCCGGGGTTCCCGTTGGCAATCGCGCCCTGGCCGCAGCCGGACTGGTTGAGGTCTTCAAGAAGATCTGGGTGGACGACTGGGGGCCTCGTCTTGAACACCTCCTGCGCCACGTCGTCTTCACGCTACTCGAAAGACCCGTTTCCTCGCTGGCGGACATCCCACCACTGATTGCAGATCGCAGCTTCCGTTCTCAAGTGGTCGCGAACATCGAAGATCCAGTCGTGAAGGACTTCTGGACCAATGAGTTCGAGAAGTACTCGCCAGCTTTTCGCGCCGTTGTGGTCGCACCGCTTCAAAACAAGATTGGGGCTCTGCTTACCGACCCCACGCTCCGTCGCATCCTCACTGAACCCGGCGAGGCCTTGGATCTCCGGCGAATCATGGACGAGGGCAAGATCCTGCTGGTGAACCTGGACAAGGGACGGATAGGCGAAGGGCCGGCGGCCACGCTTGGGTCGTTCTTGGTGTCGCACTTGGCACTTTCAGCCGTCGCGAGGAGCGATACCCCGGAACATGAGCGGCGGGATTTCGCCATCGTGTTGGATGAGTTCCAGACGTTCACAACACTCTCGGTCGCGACCATGCTCGCGGAACTTAGGAAGTTCCGGGTGGGGATGGTCATGGCGAATCAGCACATTTCACAACTCGACCCCGATATCCGCGACGCCGTCTTCGGGAACGCGGGCACGCTCATCGCGTTTCGTGTCGGAGCATCGGACGGGGCCTTTCTGGCGCGCGAGTTCGCGCCCACCTTTTCGGCGGAGGATTTCATCTCCTTGCCTCGCTATAACATCTACATACGTCTCCTCATTGATGGGGACGCTTCGCGCCCATTTTCGGCTACCACCCTACCGCCGCCGACGTGATTGCGCTCTCTTCTTGGGGTTCGATCCCTTTGAAAGGAGGCAGAGTGGCGCAATCGGCAGAGGTCATTTCGCATTGGCATCAGTCCGTCGACGGACTCAGCACCTCGACGCTCGATTTCTACCTGGCCGTTGAAAAGGCGATTCTGGCAAAGGAAGTGGCCGATATTCGTATCGAACGGATCGAGGTGCCGGAGCACGGGGTGCTCTCCGCGAAGCGAGCGTACCTCGGTGTGAGCTATGGCCGGCTGCGGTTCGACATTTGCGGTGCCCCATTCGGTAAGGACTTCTTCTTCTCTTGGTGGCTCGTGAAGCGGACGCCCGGTTTCGCCGCCCTCTGGGGGTGCGCCACGCTCATCGGGCTGCCGATCATCATCCTCGGATTCATCAGCGTGATGGGCTTCTTCAAGGGCATCATAGTCGCAATGCTGGCCGTGATGATTGGTTTCGCCATTCTGAGAAGCAGTGCGTCCGATGGCTGGAACGCGATCGAGGATGTGATCCTTGCAATGCCCGTCACCGGCGTTCTGTACGCCAAGTTCGTTAAGCCGGTGACGTACTTTTCCGAGGACACGCGCCTGATGTTCGAGGAAACCGTACACCGGATAGTCCTGCAGGTGGTTGGAGGAATCCTCACGCTCAACAAGCTGCCCGAGATTCCGGCCGACAGGCTGAAGCCGCAGTCCAAGAAGGCGCTCGCGTAGCATGCATCCGCACGACCTGCAGCGCCTCTTTGACGACTGGGAGTCGCAGACCCGGGGCGTCCGCCCGTCATCGGGTCGCGTCGCCGTAGAGCCAGCGTTCACGCCCCTCTTCGCGAGCGAGCGCGCGCCGAGTCCGGTACTTGATGACGGGCGCCGGCCCGGCTTGTTCGACCGCGTGCGAAAGGCGGCGCGTGGGCCGGCACCCGTTGAGGAGGCGCCGGAGAACCCAAACACCGCGCGGCACGATGGGCCGACGGATCTCGTGGAGTTCGAGCTGCTCTTGCCGCGTGACTTCGTCGTCAAGGCGGGTGCGGCGAGAAGCTGGCTCGCGTCGCTCCACAGTCTCGCCGAGCCGCTCAGCATGGAGATCATCGGGTCGCCCGAGCGGGTGACCTTCGTCATCTCCTGCGGCGCTGCGGACCGAACTTCGGTCCTTGGCGCGATGCGCGCCCATTTTCCCGAAGCCAAGCTCCGGCAAGGAACGGACGTTCTGCGCACGGCGTGGACGCGCGACGAAGGCCACGCCATCGTCGTCGGGATGGGCCTGCAGGAGCGTGTCTTCCGGCAGCTCCGTTCGGATGACCGGCTCGACGCCGATCCGTTGATCGGCATCGTCGGGGTGCTCGATCAGCTCTCGGCTGGGGAGCTGGGCGTCGTCCAAGTGATCCTGGCTCCGGCCAGCCCGAAGTGGAGGAAGGAGTTCGAGGATTTCGCGGCGAGCATCGACGACGTGGACAAGGTGATGTCCCTGATCCGCGCCAAATTTGCCGAACTCACCTATGCGATAGTGCTCCGGATTGCGGCTATTGCGGCCGATGAAGACGGAGCCGTGGACCTCGCGCAGCGGCTGGCGTATGCGGTGGCTGGCGCTACCCGCTCCGAGTCAAACGAACTAGTCCCTGCGGACTCGGGCGATCACGGCTTCGACGCAGAGATGGAAGACCTACTGGATCGCGCCACGCACCGGAGCGGCATGCTGCTGGCGCTGTCCGAGGTGCTGACATTGGTGCATCCGCCGTCCGCCTCTGTTCGGTCGGAGCGCTTGCTTCGTCAGGGCTCACGCACCAAAGCCGCGCCCGCTTCTGCGGTCGGAAAGTCGTTGCTCATCGGCACGAACGAACACGATGGCGAGACGCGCAAGGTATCCCTGTCCGTCGAAGAACGCCTACGTCACACGTATGTCATCGGCGCCAGCGGCACCGGCAAGAGCACGCTGCTTCTGTCGATGATCGCGCAGGACATCGGAGCCGGCAACGGCTTCGCGGTGCTCGACCCGCATGGCGACCTGATCGACGATGTTCTCGCTCGCATTCCGGCGGAGCGTGCCGGCGACGTCATTCTATTCGATCCGGCCGATGAGGCTTTCCCGGTGGGCTTCAACATCCTGTCTGCCCACTCAGAACTCGAACGGACCCTGCTTTCGTCCGACCTCGCGGCAGTCTTCAAGCGGCTCTCGACGACGTTCGGCGACCAAATGGCGACCGTGCTTGGGAACGCGATCCTCGCTTTTCTCGAAAGCTCCGAAGGCGGGACGCTCATCGATCTGCGGCGCTTCCTCATCGACAGGAGCTTCCGCGCCCGCTTCCTCGAGACCGTTCAGGACGAGCAGGTGGTGTCGTACTGGCAGGAGGAGTTCACCCTCTTGAAGGGCCTGCCCCACGCTCCGCTCCTGACCCGGCTCAACACCTTCCTGCGGCCCAAGCTCATTAGGCATATGGTCGCGCAGAAGGAAGATCGGCTCGACATGCGCGCCATCATGGACGGCCGGAAGATCCTATTGGCCAAACTCTCCCAAGGCGGCATCGGCGAGGAGAACTCACACCTGCTCGGCTCGCTTGTGGTGGCGAAGATAACGCAGGCCGCGATGAGTCGTCAGGATGAGGCGGCGGCAGGTCGCGTGCCGTTCTTCCTGTACATTGACGAGTTCCATCACTTCATCACGCCGTCGATTGCGGCCATCCTCTCAGGTGCCCGCAAGTACGGACTCGGCCTCACCCTCGCGCATCAGGAGATGCGGCAGCTCAAGAGTCGGAGCGAGGAAGTGGCCGCCGCCGTACTCGGCAATGCGTACACCCGTCTCGTGTTTCGTGTTGGCGATCAGGACGCGCGGACGCTCGCGGATGGGTTCTCATTCTTCGAGGCGAGGGATCTCCAGAACCTGGGGCTCGGTGAGGCCATCGCACGGATCGAGCGCCCGGACTTCGATTTCAACCTTCGGACGACTCCACTGCCGCCCGTGCCCGAGCAGATGGCGCGTGAACACCAGACTGCCGTGATCGACGCCTCGCGTGCTCGCTATGCCAAGCCCAAGGCCGAGGTGGAGGCGATTCTTCGTGCGGGGATCTCGGCAGAGCAGGGGGAGGATGAGGCGCCCGCGTCTGCGCCGAGGCGACGCCGGGCCGCCAAGGCGGAGGCTCCGGCTCAGTCCGAGTCGACGCCGGTGCCGGCTGTCGAACGACTTCCGGGCCGAGGTGGCCCGCAACACAAGTACCTGCAGCAGCTCGTTCGAAAGCTCGCTGAGGACCGCGGGTACACGGTGACGATTGAGCGTCCCGTGCTTGATGGACATGGTCACATCGATGTCCACCTTCAACGGGGTGACGTGTCGATCGGGTGTGAGATCTCGGTAAGCACCAGTGCCGAACATGAGACGCAGAATCTTGCGAAGTGCCTGTCGGCTGGGTTCGGCTATGCAGTTCTCATCAGCCCCGAGGAAGAGACCCTCGTTGAGGCCCGGTCACTTTTCGGGCACTACGACAAGCGGGTCCGGTTCGTCTCGCCGGACGGGTTCATCGCGTTTCTGGAGGAGTTTGAGGAATCCGAGGGCCGTGAGGAGGCCAAAAGGCCGAAACGGCCGCAGATGCGACCTCAGGGACCGGACGATGCCCCCGGGGGCAAGCGTATGCTCATCGCGGAGGATGCAGCTGCGTATCTCGGCCTCGCGACTCAGACGCTGGCCAAACTCCGTTTGAGTGGAGACTCACCGCCGTACTTCAAAGTGGGGCGGCGAGTGCTCTATGATCGAGATGAGTTGAACGCTTGGCTCGCAGCGAGACGGCGGCGTTCTACGTCCGATCAGGGTGAAGAATAGCTCTCCATTTGCTTCCTTTGTGCTTCCTTTAAACAAATCGCCCCGCAGGAAGTATGCGGGGCGATTTGCTGTAAGTCATTCAAAATCAATCATTTCCATCAGTCGGGGCGAGAGGATTTGAACCTCCGACCTCCTGCTCCCGAAGCAGGCGCTCTACCGGGCTAAGCTACGCCCCGATTCTCGGTAAAGTCTCAACCATCCACGATCTGCCATCTGCCATCTGCCATCTGCCATCTGCCATCTGCCGTCTGCCATCTCCTTCAGTGCGCCCGGAGGAACTCGAATCCCCAACCTTCTGATCCGTAGTCAGATGCTCTATCCAATTGAGCTACGAGCGCAAAGTCCGCCGAATATCCGCCAACCGTCGCCCCTGAGGACGCCGACGCCGGCGCAACGAGCCGCCGGCGAGACCCAAAATATACCCGCGCAAACGTCGAAGGTCAATCAGCCGACCACCGCCACGCCGCACGAGGAATACCGTCGCCGACACGCGCCGGCCTGGCGCGCATCGGCGACGTGCTACCTCACTTGATCGGCGCGTACCGCCACGCGGCAATCTTCGGCTTCGGCGAGGCGACCGAAAACGTCCCCGTTGCGCCCGCCGCCACCGACTGCACCTTCGCCACCTGCGTGTCTACCACCGCGCCCGCCAGGTCCAGGAACTCGAACGTGACCTCGTACGCCTTCGCCGTCTTCGACCGGTTCTCCACGTCGCCCTTCAGGCTCGCCCGGTCGGTGTACCGCACGAACTCGGTGATCGTCACCTTCTGCGGCATGTCGTCCGACAGCTTCATGTACTTGGCCACGGAGTCGACCCACGGACTCGGCGGCGGCGGCGGCGCCGCGACGGCCGCCACCTTCGCGCCCGGCTTCGCGGCCGCGGCCGGGGGGGCCGGAGGCGGCTCCGCCGGCTTGTTCTGCTCGTTGATAACATTGTACGCGTACGCGAACAGCGAGATGTTGTCCGGATTGTTCGGGTCGATCGCCGCCAGCTTGGTCACGAGCGGCAGCATCTCGTGGCCCTTGCGCAGCTCGTACAGCAGCGCCGCGCCGTTGTAGAGGGCGTCGCGCGCGTTCGGGTTCTTGGTCAGCGTCGCCTGGAACAGCTTCACCGCGTCGGCCGTCTTGCCGTTGCGGTTGGCGCAGATGGCCGCCTGCAGCGTCGACATGTCGTTGTACTTGTCGATCGCGCCGTCCACCAGGCTGAAGCACTTCGCGAACAGCGACGAATCCTTCAGGGAGCTCGCCGCCATCCCCAGCCCCGAGAGTGCGTACGGCGTCGCATCGGCGCCCGGCGCTTCGGTGGCCAGCGCGACCAGCACCGCGGCCGCCCGCTTCAGCGTCTCGGTGCGCTTGGGCTCGGGCTGGATCTCCGCATACTCGAGCGCCACCTGGCCGATCTGGAACTGCACGGCGTGCCGGTCTTCGAGGTAGGTCGTATCGCTTTCCGTCGCGGCCAGCGCCAGTTCGAGCTCCTTCAGCATGTCGCCCTGCGAACCGCGCTGCTGGGCCACGGCGGCGAAGACGCGGTGGGCATAGGGCGAGGTGCGATCGAGCACCTGCGAGGACTTGGCCCAGGCTTCGGCCGAGTCCACCTGGTTTGCCTGCAGCGCCTTGAATGCCGCGTTGATGCGATCCTGCCATGGCTTCGACAGGCGCCACGCCTTCGTCTCGGCCGCGCAGGCCGGATGGACGGCCTCGGCGGCGCTGAACAGCGAGTCGGCCACCTTGGCGAGGTCGATCACTGCCTCCTTGGGCAAGCCCCAGTTCAGGTCGCCGCGCGTGGCGGTGGCGGCGGCGTTGGGCTGCATCGCCCACAGCAGCAGCATCTGGCCCGTGAACAGGCCGACGCCCTGCGGATTCTGCGACACGATCTTGGGATTGCCCAGGGTCTTGAGGATGTCGCGGATGGCCTTGCCGCGCTCATCGCCCGGCGCCAGCTGCAACGCCCGCGTGCGGTTGATGTTGTAGAGGGCGACGAGCTCCTTCGGCTGGTTCATGTCGATGGGGCACGTCGCGGCCGCCGGCTGCTGCGCGGCCACGGGGGCCGCCGTCAGGGCGGCCAGAAGCGAAATGCGGATAAGTGGCGTCATCGTCTCTGCTCGGGTAATGCCGGTCCGCCGGCGGGTGACGCGGCAAAAGATAACAAAACGCCTCACGAGTTGCTCTCGTGAGGCAATGGGCGGTACAAGACTCGAACTTGTGACCTCCACGATGTCAACGTGGCGCTCTAACCAACTGAGCTAACCGCCCGAATGAGGGGCTCAAGTCGGGGCGCGGCCTACCGATACTCAATGGCATGCCACGTCCGTCTCGCGCCCCGCGGTGGATCCGACGCCAGCCGATCGTCTACCGGCCCACCGCCCCCGACTTGCGTACGACCTCCTAGAGCGGGAAACGGGACTCGAACCCGCGACCCCAACCTTGGCAAGGTTGTGCTCTACCAACTGAGCTATTCCCGCGTGTCCCGGATCGGATTCCGGAACCGGATGATCCGTGTGTGACCGGATCCCCAGTGGAGGCGAGCGGGATCGAACCGCTGACCTCTTGAATGCCATTCAAGCGCTCTCCCAACTGAGCTACGCCCCCTGGTCCCGACGGGCGCACCCATGGGTCGAGGCGTTCCGTCAGGAACCAAAAAAGCTATCCGAGCGTATCATCAAGGTCAAGCGGCGTCTCTGGCGGAAATCGCAGATGTCGCTATTTTTAGTCGCCTTTCCGTTTGTACCCAGCATTGGCCGCGCCGCCGGTGTATCACCAAGCGAGCGCGCCGTCGCCGTATCGGGACAGGCCCACGTCCGGGCCACCCGCCGAACCGATTCACGCTCGAGCCCCCTGGCTCGTCGAGGCATAGTCCATGGCCACCGAAGTCAAGCGCCGCCGCCGTCGCGCCGCGCCCGCGGGCATTGCGCCCAGCGAGCCCGAGCGCGACATCCTCGACCAGTACCTGTACGAGGTCAGCACCTATCCGCTGCTCAAGGGCACGGAGGAGATCGACGTCGCGCGCAAGATCCGCGCGGGCGATCCCGACGCGTTGCAGGAACTGGTCAAGCGCAACCTTCGGTTCGTCATCTCGGTCGCCAAGAAATACCAGAACCGCGGACTGCCCCTCATCGACCTCATTGGCGAGGGGAACGTCGGGTTGCTCACCGCGGCGCGGAAGTTCGACCCCGATCAGGGCGTCAAGTTCATCTCGTACGCCGTGTGGTGGATCCGCCAGGCCATCCTGTCGTCGCTCGCCCGCCAAGGGCGCACGGTGCGCGTGCCGCTCAACCGCACGGCCGATCTCTCGCGCATCATCAAGGCGTCGGAGATCCTGCGCCAGAAGATGCGCCGCGAGCCGACGCCCGAAGAACTGGCCAAGGTGACGGGCCTGTCGGTCGATGTCGTCTCGTCGCTCGCCGCGCTCAACAGCGGCGACGTGCGCCTCGACGCGCCGATGGATCCCGATGGCGACCGCTCGCTCATCGAGCGCTTCGTGGCCGACGAGATGCCCGACACCGAGGAGGAGGCGATGAACCGCTTCCTCACCGACGAGATCGAGCAGGCCCTCGGCACGCTGCCGCCGCGCGACGCCAAGGTGCTGCGCCTCTACTTTGGCCTAGAGGGCGGGCGCGAGCATACGCTCGAGGAAATCGGCTCCATGCTCGGCGTCACCCGCGAGCGGGTGCGCCAGTTGCGCGACCGCGCGCTCAAGCGGCTGCGCGAGGGGGATGTGGGGCGGGCGCTGCAGAGTTTTAGTGCGTAGGCTTGTGATGGGCAAGCGATGGCAGACGGCAGAAAGGCCCGGCGCGATGCGCGCCGGGCCTTTCTGCCGTACCCTGAGGTGCTTTGCCGTCTACTGGTTATCGAGACAGCCGTTCGGCTTCACCGTGCGCGCATCGCACTCGGCCTGCGGGATCGGCATGACCTTGGCCACGAACTGGCCGGTCCGGTCGATCGGGAGTTGCGCCAGACGGTTCCACCGGCGCATGTCGACCCAGCGGAGTCCTTCGAACAGCGTCGACATGCGCTTTTCGTACATCAGCGCGTCGAGGTTGGCCGTCGCCACCGCGGGCAGTTTGCCCGAGACGGCGCGGACGTTGTTGATGTCGGCCAGCGCCGACGTGGCGTTGCCGGTGGCGATGTTCGCTTCGGCGCGCAGGAGGATGAGCTCCTCGTTGCGGATGATCGACGCCGACGAGCTGGGCGTCGGGTACATCAGGAAGCGGTACGTCGCCGGGATGTTGAGCGAGCCCGGCGCGGACGCCGGCGATGCGAGTGCCACCACCTTGCGGTTGACGCGGTCGTCAAGCGTCACGCCGTCCGCCTGCTTCTGGGCGTCCGTCACGATGCTCGCGTGCGCGAACTTGTAGTTGTTGACGGCGAAGCTGTTGGCGTTCTGCGCGTCGCCCGTCGCGGTCGAATACAGGTGCATCGGACCGACGTCGAGCGCCGCCTGCGTCGTCGCGGCGCCCACCGCCGTGACGAACGACTCGCCGAGGGCGGTCAGCGCCGTGGTGTAGCACGTGTTTCCGCAGCCTTGCGAGCCGCGGATGACCTCGACGCGCGCCTTGAGGGCGCGGTTGAACTTGAGGAACCCCGCCGGCGTGTCGAAGCCCGCGAACCCGGAATGGAGCACGAACGAGAAGCTCGTCCCCGCCGCCAGGAGCGCGGTCTTCCCGTCGTCGAGGAAGCCCGAGATGGCCTTGTACATCGAGTCGCGCGTCACGAACGGCGCCGGGACGGCCGGGTCCGCGGCAATGTCCACGGGGCCGGCCAGCGAGTCGCGCAGTGCGGCAATGACGTACAGGTCGTACGCCCGCATCGTCTTGGCGAAGCCGATCACGCCACTCTTCTTGTCGGCGGCGAGCGTCGACGCGTTGGCGGCCGTGATGAGGTTCACCTCGTTCTTCATGTTCTGGTACGGTCCCGCCCAGTTCCCCGACGCAAAGCCGGCCCGCTCGAGACGCTGCGGGTTGGGGGTGCCGGTGAGATAGTTCGACACGTAGCGCGGGTCGGTCGTGAAGTAGTTGTACGCTTCACGCGCGAAGATGCCGGCGTCGAGCACATACCCGGCGTGCGACGAGCGTTCGCCGGCCTGGATGCCGGTCACCAGCAGCTGAATGCCGTTGGGGTCGCTCGCCACGCCCGTCACCGTCGGCGAGTTGTAGTTGGGAATGCCGAGGCGGTCGCTGTTGCAGGCCGCCGCCGCGACCAGGAGCGCTCCGGGGAGCGCCCACTTCCTGAGGCTGTGCATCAGAGATCCTCTCGTAATGGTTGGTCTGCGCGGCATCGTCTAGAACCCGATGTCGAGCGAGAAGAACACGTTGCGGCTCGGCGGGAACGGTGCGAGATCCACGAAGCGGGCGACGGTGTTGCCGCCGTTGTTCACTTCGGGGTCGAAGCCGTTGTAGCCGGAGATGATCCAGAGGTTGCGTCCCGACACGCTGGCGCGGAGCGACCGGGCGCCGGGAATCATGTTCACCCAGTGCGACGAGAGCTCGTAGCTGACGTTGATCTCGCGGACCTTGGTGTACGAGCCGTCGTGGATGTACTGCAGCGTGTTGTTGCCGCCGTTCCAGCTGTCGTAGCGATAGGCGCCCAGCGCCTTGCCGGTGGTCGGCGACGCCTTGTCATAGTCCCACGTGTTCAACCCCTCGTCGAAGATCTGCAGCGTCATGTTCGACAGCGAGCCGCCGCGGCGGTAGTCCACCATGGCGCTGACGCTGAGGCGCTTCCACGTCCAGTCATTGGAGAACGACATGAGGTACATCGGGTTGGCGTCGGCGATCGGGAAGTTCGGCGTGACCGCACCTGTCACGGGGTCCGTGTAGTTGCCGTAGATCTGCGACACGGGGAAGTCCGGCTGGAAGCGCAGGCGTCCGAAGGCGTTGCCGAAGCCGCCGGCGGCGCCGATCGTGAACGGCAGCACCCCGTCGGGGAACTTGGTGATGCGCGCCGCGTTCTGCGTCCAGTTCACCCGGGCCAGCCAGCTGCGGTCGTTGCCCTGCAGGATGGAGTACGTCAGGCCGATCTCGTACCCCTTCGACGCCATCACGCCGCCGTTGACCGTGGTCTGCGTGATACCGGTCGAGGAGGCGAGCACCGGGCGGACGAGGAGGTCGGTGATGTTGCGCTTGAAGTACGTCACCTCGATGTGGGCGCGTTCCTTCAGGAACGACGCGTCGATGCCGTATTCGTTCTCGGCGAGCCGTTCCGGTGCGATGTTCGCGTTGCCCACCGTCCCTGGCGTGCCGAATCCGGCGAGTCCGCCGATGAGGCCGTACGACGCGATCGTCAGGTCGCGCACGCCGTACCCGGGCTGGTTCCCCGACTGGCCGTAGTTCGCGCGGAACTTGATCTCGTCGGTGTACGGCACCCACTTGGGATCGGTCCAGCGGTACGAGGCCGCGAAGCGCGGGAAGGAATAGATCTTGTCGCGGTTGCCGTTCACCGACGAGCGCTCGCCGCGCACGGAGGCCGAGACGTACAGCTTCTCGTTGAGGAGCTGCGTCTCTTCCTGCAGGTAGTACGCCTGGTTGGCGACCAGCGTGCGGCTGTTGCTCACCGCGGTGTTGGCGGCGCCGGACGCGTCCACCTGCTGCGGTCCGAGTCCCCGGCCGGTAATGATGTAATCGTTGGCCCCGCGGGTCTCGGTCTGCAGGCCCGTCTGGAACGTCGAGGTCCACCCGTTGCCGGTGTAGGCCCACGTCCCGCCGAAGGTGGCGTTCGAGAACAGGTTGGTGCCGTTGCCCTGGATGACCGTGCCGGGGAAGCTGCCGCCCTGCGTGGTCTTGGCCATCTGGAATTGCAGCGATTGCGGCGCCACGATGTAGCCCTCGGTCGACGACCGGTCGGCGCCGCCCGCGAACGAGACGTTGATGTTGTTGTGCGCGTCAGCGTACGCGTTCCAGTTCACGCGGCTGCTGATGATCATGCGGTACACGTCCTCGTCGTTCTTCATGAGGTCGAACGTCTGGAACGGGTTCGACGTGTGGAGGACGCCCTGGAAGACGTTCAGTGGGTACAGCCCGCTGGCGTCCTTCGTGTTCAGGTTCACCAAGGATGGCGTGTACGCGAAGGAGTAGATTGGCGACGAGAGCGCGTTGTCGTTGTTCGAGATGCCGCGCTTCGAATACGACCGCATGACGTTCGCGCCGATGTTGAACGTGACCTTGCTGCCGATCGTCTGGTCGAGGTTCGCGCGCACCGACTGCCGCCGCGCCCCCGTGTTGTTGGCGATGCCGGCTTCCTGGTTGTCGTGCATCGACACGAAGTAGCGCGAGTTGTTGGCCCCGCCCGACATCGACATGATCGTCTCGCTCGACGGGTCGGTGCGGCCGTACAGCTGCTGCTGGTAGTCGTACCACGCGCAGGTCACCTTGCAGGCCGCGGCCACCACCGCCGTCACGTTCGGATCACCCATCTGCGACGCCATGTCGGCGGCCGTCGCCGGCGTGAAGTGCCGCGCGCCCCGCTTGCGGATCAGCTGGTAGCTGCCGAAGCGCTGCGTCAGGTTGAACCGCGGCTGCCCCATGGTGCCCTTCTTCGTCGTGATGACGATGACGCCGTTGGTCGCCTGCGAGCCGTAGATGGCCGACGCGGCGGCGCCCTTCAGGACTTCGATGTTCTCGATGTCGTTGGGGTTGATGTCCGCCAGGCGGTTCGTCCCGTTCTCTTCGCCGGAGTTCAGCGAGCCGGTGACCGTCGCCATGCCGTTCGAGCGCACGGCGTTGGAGATGATGACGCCATCGACCACGTATAGCGGATCGATGCGGCCGATGAGCGACGAGGCGCCGCGAATCTGCACCTGGCCACCGCCGCCCGGGGCGCCGTTGTTCATGTTGATCGACGCACCCACCACCTTGCCCTGCATCGCGTTTTCCAGCGAGACCGACGGCACGCGGATGAGCACCTCGGCCGTCACCGCCGACACGGCGGTCGCCGCGCTGCGCTTCTCGATGGTCGACGCCACGCCCGTCACGGTGACGCCTTCCAGCTGCAGCACGTCCTTGTCGAGCTTGAAGTCCGCCGTGCGCTGGTCCGCCGTGAGGCGCATCGTCACGCGCTTGAAGCCGATGGCGCGTGCCTGCAGCGTGACGTCGCCCGCCGGAATGCGCAGGCGAAACTCGCCCCGTTCATTGGTACGCACGCCGATCGCCTGGCCGAGGACGCCGATGCTCGCGTCCTGCAGCGCTGTGCCACTGGCCTGCGTGACCTTGCCGGACACCTCCCGCGCGCCCTGCGCGAGGGCGGTCGAACCGCCCACGGCGAGGAACAGCACGGCAGTCGCCGCGAAGAGAATCCTCTTACCCACGTGACCTCCAAGGAAAGTGGTCGAACTGCCTGCCCACCATGTGCACAGGTGCTTCACGGCGCATCGCCTGCGAACTCGCACGCGAGGTTGTTCCCGCGCTTCATGGGCGCCGAAACGGGCCGTGTGAGGAACTGGACCCACCAACAAGGTAAACAAATGAGCACGGTGTCAACCCTTACACCACCGCAAGTGTTCGTCGGACCATATCCCGTTGATGACCGCGGCAAACACCCCACATATTATGGGGACTTAACCGCACTACTCGCGCAGGCAAACGTTTGTCACCGGCTTGCTCATCATTGATGCGAGACGTCTCCGACTGCCTGCCGGGCGACGATCCCTCGGTCGCCCACCCGAAATACGGATGGCCCTCGCCGCGCCCCGTCTCCGCACGCATATTCACCGGATCGCCTCCTCCGTCCCACGTTTTGTGATCAGCCTCGACAACGTCCACAAGGCCTTTGGCCCCCGGCAAGTCCTGCAGGGCTTCTCCCTCGAGGTGCCGGAAGGGGACACCGTCGCGATCATCGGCTACTCGGGGACGGGGAAGTCGGTGGCCATCAAGCACATCGTCGGCCTGCTCGAGCCCGACCAGGGGACCGTCCTCGTGGACGGGCTCGAGGTCGCCGCGCTCAGCCGACAGGAGCTGTATCAGCTGCGCGCGAAGATCGGCTACGTGTTCCAGTTTGCCGCGCTCTTCGACTCGCTCTCGGTCGGCGACAACGTCGCCATGGGGCTCCGTCAGCAGCGGACGCTCACCGCGGGCGAGATCGACGCGCGCGTGCACGAGGCGCTCGATCTCGTCGACCTGCCCGACGCGGCGCTCACCATGCCGATCGAACTCTCGGGCGGCATGCGCAAGCGCGTCGGGATCGCGCGGGCCATCGCGCTGCGCCCGAAGTACCTGCTGTACGACGAACCGACCACCGGCCTCGATCCCGTCACCAGCGCCGTCATCAACGAACTCATGCTGCGCATGCAGCGCACGCTCGGCGTCACGTCGATCGTCATCACGCACGACATGCACTCCGCATACACCGTGGCCACGCGCATCGCCATGCTGTACGAGGGACGGGTGCGGCAGGTCGGCACCGTCGACGAAATCCGGCAGTCCGACGATCCGGTCGTGCGCGGCTTCATCGAGGGGCGTGCCGACCTCGATTCGGGACGCGTCGGCCATCATCTCGCGCCCGCCGACTCGGGTGCGGGGCGCGCGCCATGACGGAGCCATCCGCCGGCGCCCGCGAGGAGGTGTCCGCCGGCGGCATCGTTTTTCGCCGTTCGGCCGGCCGCGTGCGCGTGCTCCTCATCCGCGACAGCTACCGGAACTGGGGCTTTCCCAAGGGGCACCTCGAGGCCGGCGAGTCGGCCGCCGCTGCCGCCATGCGCGAGGTGCGCGAAGAGACGGGGCTGTCCGGGCTGACGCTCACGGCGCCGGTGGACGTCATCGACTGGAACTTCAAGTTTCGCGGGCGACTCGTGCACAAGGTCTGCCACTTCTTCCTCATCGAGGCGGTCGCCGGCCGGGCGCGCCCGCTGCGCAAGGAAGGGATCACCGCCTGCCGCTGGCTCGACTTCGACGAGGCGGCGACGATGGTGTCGTACGACAACGCGCGCGCCGTGCTCTCGCGGGCCAAGGCGTTGCTGACCGAGGGGGACCGGGCGTGAACGAGCCGTCGCTCCCGCGGGAGTTTCCGCCCACGGTGCTGGCCGTCACGGCCCGCGACAAGGTCCGCGAGCTGTTGCGGCACGCCTTCACGCGCCGCCGCTCGCGGCTCGTCGTGGTCCGCACCGCGGAGGCCGCCGGCCGGACGCTGCGCACCGAGCTGGTGGACGCGGTCGTCACCGATGTCTGCACCGGCCTCGACGAGACGTGGGCGGTGGCCGCGATGGCACGCGAACTGCCGAGCATTCCGTTTTTCGCGTTCGTCGCGCCGCGCCTCGCCGACGCCGCCGTCTTTGGCCGCTGCGCCGCGCTCGACATGGCCGACCTGCTCGTCGAGGGCGTGGACGATGCGGCGTTGCGCGAACTGGTGGTGCCCCACGCGTTCACCGCGCGCTTTGCCGCTGCGCTGCGCGGCGCGCATGCCGTGCTGGGCCTCGACGCCCCACTGCAGCAGGGGGCGTGGGAGGCGATCGTGCTCGCCGCCGGCCGCCCCGTACGCACCGATGAGATCGCCGCCGTACTCGGCGTGACGCGAGAACACCTCAGCCGGTCATTTGCCGCGTCCGGCGCGCCGAATCTCAAGCGCGTGATCGACCTCGTGCGGCTCATCGCGGCGGCCGAACTCGCCAAGAACCCGGGGTACGACCTGGTCGACGTGGCGACGGTGCTCGGCTTCGCCTCCCCGTCGCACCTGGCCAGCACGGCCGAGCGGGTGGCCGGCATTCGCGCCGCGTCGCTGACGCGACTGCGCACGCAGGATCTCCTGGCGCGATTCCGACAGGGGCGGTCGCGCAGTCGCGACTAATTGTCCGACCTGACGGCGTTCCAGTGGCTCACCGTGGTGTGAGGAAACCGCTGGTGATAGCGGTCTTTGCGGTAAAGGAAAGCCCTGCTACATCGGGGCAATTTCCTGATGCTCCATGCAAAGAGTGGTTGGCATAATCCTGAATTGCTGAATCATCGCGAATTTTTGTGATGCTTCACATTCGGCAGAGTCGTCGACCGAGCTCTGTGCGTTTCGGTATGATTGGGTGAGTAGGTATCATATTGAAGTAGCAGTTGCGTCCTAATCCCCGCCCCCTCAAGGAGAGCGCAGAATGAACATCCGATTGGCCCGCGCCTGGCTCGCGGGCGTGGTCGGGCTGGCCATGTGCACCGGCGCGAGCGCCGTGGCACAGGCTCAGGCACCCACCACCATCAAGGGTCGCGTTGTGACCGAAGCCGGCAATCCGCTCGCCGGCACCAGTGTCTTTATCGACGCGCTCAAGACGGGCGCCCAGACGGGCGAAGACGGCCGATACACCATCGTCGTGGCGGGCAGGACCCGCGGGCCCGCCGTCCTCGTCGCGCGGCGCATCGGGTACAAGCGTGCCACGACGAACATCAACCTGAGCGGGACAGCGCTCACGATCGACTTCACCCTGCAGTCGCAGGCGATGCAACTGACCGGCATGGTGGTGACGGCGCTCAGCGTGCAGCGCGAGAAGACGACCATCGGCACGTCGCAGCAGGCGCTGGACAACACCAGCTTGACGCAGACGCGCGAGGCGAACCTGATCAACGCGATGTCGGGCAAGACGTCGGGCGTCTCGATTCAGGGGAGCGGCAACATCGGCGGCTCGTCGCGCATCGTGATCCGCGGCGCCGGCTCGATCACCGGCAACAACCAGCCGCTGTTCATCGTGGACGGCGTGCCGGTGTCGAACCAGGGCTTTTCGACCGCGTCGGCCGGAGGCGGCCGTGACTACGGCAACGCCATCTCCGACCTGAATCCCGACGACATCGCGAGCATCACGGTGCTCAAGGGCCCCAACGCCGCGGCGCTGTACGGCTCGCGCGCGTCGAACGGCGCGGTCGTGATCTCGACCAAGAACGGCCGCGGCGCGGCCGAGGGCGTCACGGTCCAGATCCGCAACTACATGACGTACGACCAGTTCTCGGTGATGCCCAAGTTCCAGAACCGGTACGGCCAGGGCTTCATGGGCGAGTTCTCGTTCGTCGATGGCGCCGGCAGCGGCGTGAACGACGGCGCGGACGAATCGTGGGGTCCGCAGCTCAACGGCCAGCCGATCGACCAGTTCACCGGCCCGAAGATGCCGTGGGTGGCGCATCCGAACAACGTCAAGGACTTCTTCCAGGCCGGGCATACGGTGTCGAACGCCGTGAGCGTCACCGCCAACGGCGCCAAGAGCGCGGCGCGCCTGTCGCTGACGAAGGACAACACGCAGGGCATCGTGCCCAACTCGTCGCTCGCGCGGCTGGCGGCGGTCGTGTCGGCCACGACGGCGATCACGGACAAGTTGAGCGTGTCGGGCTCGCTGCAACTGGTGCAGAACCAGGGCTTCAACCGTCCGATCAACGGCTACGACGAAGGCAACCCGTTCATGGGCTTTACCTGGTTCGGCCGGCAGGTGGACGTGCAGGCCCTCAAGGCCCAGTACTACCAGGCGGACGGCAGCCTGTTCAACTGGAACTACAACTACCACAACAACCCGTACTGGACGGCGTACGAGAACTCCGAAATCGATTCGCGCGACCGCGTCATCTCGCAGGCGTCGGTGAACTACACGGCGACCGACTGGCTGAAGGGGATGCTGCGCGTCGGGCAGGATTTCTACCGCAACGTGGCCGACGAGCACTTCGCCAAGGGCAACATCGACCACGGGAATGCCTCGTACAACGGCATGTTCACCAACAGCGCCCGGCGGGCCTACGAGTCGAACATCGAGGGCTTGCTGACGGCCAACCGGAGCTACGGGAAGTTCGACTTCACCGGGACGATGGGTGGCAACATCCGCCGCAACGACGAGTTCCGGTCGGCCTACTCGACGACCGGCATCACCGTGGAGAAGATCTACAACCTCTCCAACGCGGCCATCGTGCCGACGGTGACCAACTCCGAATACCACTGGGGCGTGAACTCGATCTACGGATCGGCGGTCGCCACCTGGAACAAGGTCGCGACAGTGGAAGTCACCGGGCGCAACGACTACTCGTCGACGCTCCCCAAGGAAAACAGTTCATACTTCTACCCGTCGGTGAACGGTTCGCTGGTCGTGTCCGACCTGCTCCCGGCGATCACGAAGGGCGGCTGGGTGAGCTTCATGAAGGTGCGCGGCGGCTGGGCGCAGGTCGGCTCGGACGCGCAACCGTACCAGCTGCAGACGACGTTTGCCGGCAGTTCCAACAAGTTCGGCGGTCGGACGCAGTTCTCGCTCCCCGACCAGTCGGCGAACTCGGTGCTGAAGCCCGAGCGCACGTACGGCACCGAGGGCGGCATTGAAGTGTCGCTGCTCGACGACAAGGTGACGGTCGACGCGACCCTGTACAACAAGATCACCAAGAACCAGATCTTCCCGTTGACCACGGCGTCGGCGATCGGCTACAGCTCGGCCGTCGTGAACGCGGGGCAGATGAGCAACAAGGGCGTCGAGGCGATGGTCACCCTGCGGACGCTGGAGCTGAAGAACGGCTTCAACTGGCGCACCACCATCAACTACACGCGGAACCGCAACAAGGTGGACGAGCTGGCGCCGGGCCTGACGACCATTCAGCTGGCCCGCCAGTGGAGCACGAACATCGAGGCGCGGGTCGGCCAGCCGTACGGCACGATCTTCGGCAAGCCATTCGCCCGCGATTCGGTCACCGGCAAGATTCTTACCCAGGACGGCCTGCCGCTGGGTTCGTCCACCCTCAAGGTGCTCGGCAACGTCAACCCCGATTGGACGGGCGGCGTGAACAACGAGTTCCGGTACAAGAACTACACGTTCAGCGTCCTGTTCGACATCCGGCAGGGCGGCGAGAACTTCTCCATCGGCAACTGGTGGGGCAAGTACTCGGGCATCCTGCAGGAGACGCTGAAGGGGCGCGAGGAGGCCTGGGACAAGCCCGGCATCGTCTTCGACGGCATCGACAAGGTCACCGGCAAGCCGAACACGGTCAATGTGACGGCGGAAGACCTCAATCACAACGCGAACTACCCGATCATCGAAGGGTCGATCTACAACACCGGGTTCGTGAAGCTGCGTGAGGCGCGCCTGAGCTGGGACGTCCCGGGGACGCTGCTCGAGGGGCTGCATCTGAAGGCCCTGAATGTGGCCCTCGTCGGCCGCAACCTCTTCACGTGGACGAAGTTCCCGAATTACGACCCCGAGAACGCCGCGAACTCCGACAATGGGGGTCAGGGCTTCGACATGGGTGCACTGCCGACGACGCGGTCGATCGGCCTCAACTTCACGATCACTCCGTGACCGCCAACCGGGAGATTGAATGATGCGAACCACTCGGCTCTCGGTCGCCATGCTCGCCGCCGTCGCAGTCGCGGCCGCGGCATGCAAGACCGACCTTACCGGGTTGAACGTCAACCCGAACAGTCCTTCCATCGCCACGCCGCCACCGGCGGGCACCATCTTCGCCAACGCGGTGCGCGTCACGAACCAGCGCGTGGGCGGTTCGGCGTACCAGTTGTCGCAGATGGAACTCCTCGCCCAGCACATTTCGCAGGTGCAGTACGTGGACGAGGACCGCTTCAACTATCGCGTCGGCAACATCGCGAACTTCTTCGACCAGCCGTATTACCTCGACCTGATGGATTATCAGCAGGTTTATCAGATCGGGTCGACCGCGAAGGATGCGAACAGCTGGGGTCCGGCGAAGGTCATGCAGACGTACGTGTACCAGAGCATGACCGACACGTGGGGCGATATCCCGTTCAGCCAGGCGCTGCAGGGGATGACGGGTCCCATGAAGCCGGTGTACGATGCCCAGAAGGACATCTACTATGCCATGCTCAAGGCGCTCACCGATGCCAGCACCGCCATGGGCACGGGTGCGGGCCTCGGAAGCTCCGACCCGGTCTACGGCGGCGACGCGGCGAAGTGGAAGAAGTTCTCCAACGCGTTGCGCGCGCGCATGGCGATGCGCCTGCAGAAGGCCGACCCGGCCAAGGCGACCGCGGAACTCGCGGCGGCCTTCTCCGGGCCGGGCGGGTTGATGGCGTCGAACGCCGACAACGCCAAGATCAGCTGGCCGGGCGACGCGGTGTACGACAATCCGTGGGCGGCCAACTTCTCGACGCGCGACGACCATCGCGTGAGCAAGACGCTGCTCGACTACATGGGGCCGCTGAACGACCCGCGCGTGCCGATCTTCGCCCAGCCGACGGTGGCTGACCCCACGAAGTACACGGGGCTGCAGAACGGGATGGACAACGCGACGGCCAATTCGTTCTTCAACACGACGTCGCGCCCGGGGGCGATCTTCTACCCCGGCAAGACGACGTACGGGACGTACGGCTCGACGGCGGGGCGTGCCACGCCGACGTACATGATGACGTATGCCGAGCAATGCTTCATTCAGGCCGAAGCGGCCAACCGGGGCATTGGCGGCTTGAGCGCGGCGCAGGCGAAGGGTTTCTACGACGCCGGCGTCACCGCCTCGATCACGCAGTGGGGCGGCACCGCCGCGCAGGCCGCGACCTTCCTCGCCGATCCGAACGTGGCGTACAAGAGCGGCACGGACGGCCTGACCCAGATTCTGATGCAGAAGTGGGTCGCCCTGTTCTCGCAGGGGGGTGAGGCGTGGTCGGACTGGCGCCGCACGGGCATTCCGACGGCCATCGCCGCGGGTCCGAAGGCGCTGGCCACGACGATGCCGCGTCGCATGCAGTATTCGACCACCGAGCAGTCGGTGAACAACGACCAGCTGCTGGCGGCAATCGCCCGGCAGGGGGCCGATGCCCTGACGACCCGCATGTGGTGGGACAAGTAGTCGGCAGGCGATAGACGCACGAACCAGGCGGGGCACCCGAAAGGGTGCCCCGTTTGGCGCCCGCCCCAGGCCTCGACGCCTTGAAGTCAGTGGTCTCAGGTGACTAAATTACTAAGCTATGCCCGAAAGGCGTCCGGTCCGGTCCTGTCCGACCGATGCCGCTGTCGGGTCATCCCCCGCACTCCGCACCCCGCACCCCGCTTCGCATGTCTGCCACGTCGCTGCGCCCCGGTGAAATCAAGGACATCCTGCTTCGCGAAATCGAAGCCGCGGACCTGAACAAGCTGGACGTCGAAGAGATCGGCACGGTGCTGGAGGTGAAGGACGGCATCGCCCGCATCTACGGCCTCAAGAAGGCGATGTCGGGCGAGATGCTGGAGATCACGGCCGGCCATACGGCGGAGCGGATCACGGCCCTCGCGCTGAACCTCGAAGAGGACAACATCGGCGCCGTGGTGCTGGGCGACTACCTGCAGATCAAGGAAGGGGACGACGTCCGCCGCACGGGGCGCGTGCTCGAGGTGCCGGTCGGCCCAGAGCTGATCGGCCGTGTGGTCGACCCGCTGGGCCGCCCGATCGACGGCCTGGGTCCGATCAACGCGACGCACACGCGCAAGGTGGAGTCGGTTGCCCCGGGCATCATCGTGCGCCAGCCGGTGAAGGAGCCGCTGCAGACGGGCATCAAGGCGGTCGATTCGATGATTCCGATCGGCCGCGGGCAGCGCGAACTGATCATCGGCGACCGCGGCACGGGCAAGACGGCCGTTGCCATCGACACGATCATCAACCAGAAGGGCCAGGGCGTCATCTGCGTCTACGTGGCCATCGGGCAGAAGGCGTCGACGATCGCGTCGGTGCTGGAGAAGCTGAAGGAAGCGGGGGCGATGGAGTTCACGATCATCGTCGCCGCGTCGGCGTCCGATCCGGCCCCGATGCAGTACATCGCCCCCTACTCGGGCGCGGCGATGGCCGAGTACTTCATGTACCACGAGGGGAAGGCGACGCTGGCGGTGTACGACGACCTGTCGAAGCAGGCGGCGGCGTACCGCCAGATCTCGCTGGTGCTGCGCCGCCCGCCGGGGCGCGAGGCATATCCGGGCGACGTCTTCTACCTGCACTCGCGATTGCTGGAGCGCGCGGCGAAGATCAGCAACGATCCCAAGGTGGTGGATGGCGTCAACATCCTGGCGCCGGGCGGCTCGCTGACGGCGCTGCCGATCATCGAGACGCAGGCCGGCGACGTGTCGGCGTACATCCCGACGAACGTCATCTCGATCACCGACGGCCAGATCTTTCTCGAGTCCGACCTGTTCTTCTCGGGCGTGCGTCCGGCGATCAACGTCGGCATCTCGGTGTCGCGCGTCGGCGGCTCGGCGCAGATCAAGGCAATGCGGTCGGTGGCCGGCCGGTTGCGCCTCGACCTGGCGCAGTACCGCGAGCTCGAGGCGTTTGCCGCGTTCGCGTCGGATCTCGACGCCGCCACCAAGCGGCAGCTCGATCGCGGCGCCCGCACGGTGGAGATCCTGAAGCAGGGGCAGTACCGGCCGATGGCGGCCGAACAGCAGGTGATGAGCATCTACGCGGTGACCAACGGCTTCATCGACGACGTGCCGGTGGCGAAGGTGCGCGAGTGGGAGGCGGGCCTGCACGCCTACATGGCGGCGAAGTATCCCCAGGTGGGCGAGGCGATCCGCAAGGAGAAGGTGCTGTCGAAGGAGACGGAAGCGACGCTGAAACAGGCGATCGAGTCGTACAAGAAGTCCCTCGCCTGACCGCGGTTGTCAACCGTCCACCGTCCACCGTACACCGTCTAGCGCATGGCTAAGGGTCGCGAACTAGTAGGCCGCATCAAGACCACCGAGAATACGCGGAAGATCACGCGGACGATGGAAATGGTGGCCACGTCGAAGATGAAGCGCGCGTCGGATCGCGTGACGGCGGCCCGTCCCTACGCGACGGCGCTCGGCGACGTCATTGCGAGCCTGTTCAACGCGGACCTCGCGGAGCGGTTTCCGCTGCTGCGCCAGCCGGCGGCGGAGCGGCGCGCGGCCGTGCTGCTCATCACGGCCAATCGCGGCCTGTGCGGTGCGTTCAATGCCAACCTCATCAAGGAAGCGCGGCTGACCGTCGCGTTCCTCGAGGAGAAGGGCGTGGCGGTCGACCTGCACGTCGTGGGGCGCAAGGGGATCGGCTACTTCCGATACGTCGGCCGCGATCTCGCGACGGCGCGCACCGACATCACCGACAAGCCGACCGCGACCGACGCCTCGTCGCTGGTCGACGCGCTGATGGCCGATTTCACGACGGGCGCGCTCGACGCGGTGTATGTCGTGCATTCCAAGTTCAATTCGGTGCTCTCGACGCCGCCGCACACCGATCGGGTGCTGCCGGTGGCGGCGCCGAAGCGCGCCGGCGCCGGGCGCGACTACCTGCTGTATCCGTCGGCGGACGCGATTCTCACCGAGCTGCTGCCGTCGTACGTGCGCAACGCGGTGTATCGTGCGCTCGTCGAGACGGCAGCGGCCGAGCAGGCGGCGCGGCGCACCGCCATGAAGAGCGCCACCGACAACGCGGGGGAGATGCTGAATCTGCTCCGCCGCACCTACAACCGCGCCCGCCAGGCCAACATCACGCAGGAGATCGCCGAAATCGTCGGCGGCGCTGCGGCACTCCAGGGTTGACCCCATCATGACGACTGCCACTGCCACTGCCACGAATATCGGGAAGATTGTCCAGGTCATCGGTCCGGTGATCGACGTCGAGTTTGCGCCCGGTCACCTGCCCGATCTGTACAACGCGCTCGAAGTGAAGACGACGACCGACGACGGCGCGGCGATCCGCGTGGTCGCCGAGGTGCAGCAGCACATCGGGCGCAACCAGGTGCGCGCGGTGGGCATGAGCACCACCGACGGCGTGGTGCGCGGCATGGAGGTGACGGACCTCGGCCGCGCCATCTCGGTGCCGGTGGGGTCCGCGGCGCTGGGGCGCATTCTCAACGTGCTGGGCGAACCGGTGGACAACGGCGCCGAGATCGGCCCCGAGGTCGAGCGCTGGCCGATTCATCGCAAGCGTCCGGACTTCGTGAACCTCGAGCCGAAGACGGAGATTTTCGAGACGGGCATCAAGGTCATCGACCTGATCGCGCCGTTCGTGAAGGGCGGCAAGATCGGTTTGTTCGGCGGCGCCGGCGTGGGCAAGACGGTCGTGATCATGGAGCTCATCAACAACGTGGCCAAGGGACACGGCGGCAAGTCGGTGTTCTGCGGCGTGGGCGAGCGGACGCGCGAGGGGAACGACCTGTACCTCGAGATGCAGGAGTCGGGCGTCATCAAGAGCACGGCGCTGATCTACGGCCAGATGAACGAGCCGCCGGGCGCGCGGTTGCGCGTGGGCCTCGCCGGGCTGACGGTGGCCGAGTACTTCCGCGACCGCGAGAAGGCGGACGTGCTGGTGTTCATCGACAATATCTTCCGGTTCACGCAGGCCGGGTCGGAAGTGTCGGCGCTGCTCGGCCGCATGCCGAGCGCGGTGGGGTACCAGCCGACGCTGGCGACGGAGATGGGCGACCTGCAGGAGCGCATCACGTCGACGCGCGACGGGTCGATCACGTCGGTGCAGGCCATCTACGTGCCGGCCGACGACATCACCGACCCGGCACCGGCGACGGCGTTCGCGCACCTCGACGCAACGGTCGTGCTGTCGCGCGCCATCACCGAACTGGGCATCTACCCCGCCGTGGACCCGTTGGCGTCGGGCTCGCGCATTCTGGATCCGCAGTTCATCGGTGAGCGCCACTACAGGGCGGCGACCGAGGTGCAGCGCATTTTGCAGCGCTACAAGGAACTGCAGGACATCATCGCGATCCTCGGCATGGACGAACTGTCGGAAGACGACAAGAAGGTGGTGGGACGTGCCCGCCGCATCCAGCGGTTCATGTCGCAGCCCTTCTCGGTGGCCGAGCAGTTCACGGGCATCCCGGGCAGGTACTGCAAGATCGACGAGACCATTTCGTCGTTTGAGCGTCTGTGCGCGGGCGAGTTCGACCATCTGCCGGAGCAGGCTTTCTTCATGGCCGGCGGGATCGAGGACGTGGTGGAGAACGCCAAGAAGCTCCAGGGCTGACGGATGCTCAAGGTCTCGGTGGTTTCGCCGGAAGCGACGCTGTACGAGGGAGAAGCCACGTCGGTGGTGGCGCCGGCGTTCGACGGCGAGGTGGGCATTCTCGAGCACCACGCGCCGATGATCACGGTGCTGGGGCAGGGAACGCTGCGGGTGGACGGGGCGACGCCGGCACGATTCACGGTGTCGGGCGGCTTCGTGCAGGTGGTGGACAACACCGTGCGCGTCGTGACCGAGAAGGCGGCGCGGGCGTAGACGCGCCGGTGCGAGGGGACGGGGCCGCTCCGAGATGGAGCGGTCCTTCGTTTTCGGGAACGGCTTGCCGCGGATTGCGCGGATGTACACGGAGGAACGCGGATTGGACGTGACGGGGCCTTCGTGGGCCGTATCCGCGTGCATCCGTGTTCATCCGCGATATCCGTGGCGATGCTGTGGTCGTACCGCCGGGCGGAATCGATAGGATCTGGCCGGACGACCCCATACTTTTCGCGCATGCGCCACCTCGTCCTGTTTGCCACTCTCTCGCTGACCGCGGCAACGTTAGATGCCCAGCAGCCCGCGCCGTCCGTCGCCATTCCGCGTCTCGATGCGCGCGTCACCGTAGACGGCCGGCTCGACGAGCCGGTGTGGAAGGAGGCGGCACTGCTCGACGGCTTTCATCAGTACCAGCCGTCGGACAGCCGCCCCGCGCAGGAGCGCACCGAGGTGCTGGTGTGGTATGCGCCGGATGCCCTGATGGTCGGCATTCGGGCGTTCACGGCGGACGTGGCCTCGCTGCGCGCCACGCGCGCCGACCGCGACAAGATCGACAACGACGACCGCGTCGTGCTGTACCTCGACACGTTCAACGACCGCCGGCGCGCCTTCATGTTCGGCGTGAACGCGCTGGGCGTGCAGCTCGACGGCGTGCGCACCGAGGGGGCGTCGAGTGCGACGAGCATGTTCGGCGGGAGCATCGATTACAACCCCGACTTCTATTACGAGTCGCGCGGCCGGCTGACGGCGCAGGGCTACGAGGTGGAGCTGCGCATTCCGTTCAAGAGCCTGCGGCTGCCGGGAACCGGCGAGCAGGTGTGGGGCTTCAACGTCCACCGGTTTTCCCCGTCGTCGGGCTACGAGGACACGTGGACCGACGTGCGCCGCGCGGGCGCGTCGTTCCTGGCGCAAGCGGGGACGCTGACGGGGCTGCACGATCTCGAGCGTGGCGTCGTGACCGAGGTGCAGCCGTTCGTGACGGGGGCCATGGCCGGGGCGAAGGACGCGACGGGCCGGTTCACGCGCGAGCCGGCGGTCGTCACGGCGGGGGCCAACGTGCGGCTGGGGTTCACGCAGCTCTCGCTCGACGCGACCTTCAACCCCGATTTCAGCCAGGTGGAGAGCGACGCCGGGCTGGTGACCCTGAACGAACGGTTCGCGCTCTATATCCCCGAGAAGCGTCCCTTCTTTCTCGAGGGGATCGAGCTGTTCGCCACGCCCAACCAGCTCGTCTACACGCGGCAGCTCATGGATCCGTCGGTGGGGGGCAAGGTCACCGGCAAGCTGGGCGCGTACAGTGTGGCGATGCTGAGCGCCCTCGATCACGAGGCGGCGGGGAACGCGCAGTTCGAGGTGGCGCGCGTGCGCCGCGACCTCGGGGCGGAATCGAACGCCGGCCTCACGGTGACGGACAAGGAGCGCGGCGGTGGGTACAATCGCGTGGCGGCCGCCGACGTGCGTTGGGTCTACGGCAAGCTGTATTACTTCGAGGGACAGCTCGGCGGGGCGTCGACGCGCGACGACGCGTCGGGGGCCACGCGCGACGGCGCAATCTGGAAGCTGGAGAACGACCGCACGGGGCGGCATTGGGGCTACAACATCCAGTGGGTAGACATCGGGCGCGACTTCCAGAGCCAGGCGGGATTCGTGCCGCGAACCGACGTCACCACGTGGCATTGGTTCAACCGGTTCTCGTGGTACGGCGCGCCGGGCGCGCGCCTGGAAAGCATCACCACGTTCTTCGGGCCGAGTCGCGTGTGGCGCTCGGGGGGCGCGGCCGCCCGCGCTCCGCTCGAGGGAAGCGACAACGTCACCCTGATGATGCGCCTCCGCGGGGGATGGAACATCACCTCGGAGGTGGGGAGCCAGTTCTACCACGTGCCCTCAGCCGGCGACGTGCGCTACCCGAAGTATGGAGCGTCCGCTCCGACCCCCTGGGTGCCGGCCTCGGTGCAAAACGGACTCATCGACGCAAAGGTCGAAGTGGCCACGCCCGTGCTGCAGCGCGTCAACGCGACGCTGCAGGTGCAACGAACCGAGGCCCCGATCTTCGCCGAAGGCTCGCGCGGCACCGACCTGCGACTCTCCGGTTCGCTGTTGCTGCGGCCGAGTGCCGCCACCCGCGTGGAGGCCACGCTCGCCACGTCGCGCATCACGCGTGAGCGCGATGGCTCGCGGTTTGCGCAGGCCGTCATTCCGCGCGTGAAGTGCGAATACCAGCTGAACCGGGCCACGTTCGTGCGGCTGGTGGGCGAATACCGCTCCGAGGAGCGCGATGCGCTCCGCGACGGCGCCGGAGCCAAGCTGTACGTCGGCGGCGCGGAATCGACGGCGTTGGCGTCCAGCCGGCTGCGACTCGACTGGCTGGTGTCGTACCAGCCGACGCCGGGTACCGTCGCCTTCCTGGGGTACGGTTCCGGCATGGACGCGCCGCGCGCGGCCGAGGTGTCGGAGCTGAGGCGAAGCGACGACGCGATCTTTGTGAAGCTGGCATACCAATTCAGACGGTAGACGGCGGACGGCGGACGGCAGATCGCGGAGGCGCTGGCGTGACTTGGGACATCGAGGTTCGTCTGGGGTACGACGCCCGTCCTTTTCGGAGAACCTTGTCGTGAGACGTATCTTCATCGCATGCCTTTTCGCGCCGGCCGTCGTGGGCGCGCAGTCGTATACGCATCCTTCGTTCCAGCTTCCCACGCTCGTCGAGCGCGAATACAACTTTGCGGCTGCCGACGGGGGGCGGGCGGGGACCACGCTGCTCTTCCAGTGGCGCGAATCGGTGTCGCCGCAATGGCAGGTTGGGGTCGATGCCGGCCTCGCCGACCCCGATGGCAATGCGTTGACGCGCCTCGTGCTCGGCGGGCACGTGGCGCGCCAACTGGCGCGTGCGACGGCGGACGTTCCGTTCGACGCCGTGCTGACCGGCGGCGTGGGTTTCTCGGGCGTCGACGGTCACACCGTCGTGCGCATTCCGGTTGGCGCGTCGGTGGGCCATCGCTTCGTCCTCGATGGCGGGATGAGCGTGACGCCGTTCGTGCATCCACGACTGTCGTTCGATCGCTGCAACGACTGCAAACTTGGCGCCGGGGATTCCAAGCTCAATGTTGCGGTGGATCTCGGCGGAAACCTCCAGCTCACCGCTCAGGTGGCGCTGCGCATTGCCGCCACGGCCGGCGGGAGCGACTACCTGGGTTCGGGCAACGGCATCGGCTTCAGCGTGGCGTGGACGCCGAAGGGGCTGAAGAAGAATTAGGATCAGGAATCCGGGTGCGTCCCCCGTCGACTTGCGGGCACGCACCGTCCGCTACGTCGCGTCGAGCAGCGCCAGCACCATGTTCAGCGAACGCTCGGCCGCGCCGCGTCCCGCTTGGACAAGGGCGCGCGCTCGTGCGCCCGACGTGGCGCGCGCCGAGGCATCGCAGAGCCACACAACGAGGGCATCGCCGAGTTCCGGCGCGTTCGCCACGCTGCGGCCGCCCTGCGCAGCGATGAGCAGCGAGGCGTCGCGGCTGAGTTGAAACCGCGGGCCGAACAACACGGGAGCACCGAACGCCGCGGGCTCGAGCACGGAGTGCAGCCCCGCCGCGTGGAATCCGCCGCCGACAAACGCCACATCGGCCAGGGCGTACAGGTCGCCGAGCACGCCGACGCGATCGACCAGCACGAGGTCGGCGTGCTCCGCGTCGGGGGTACCGAGCCGTGCGGCGCGCACGCCGAGGCGGTCGGCCCAGGCCTCGATTGCCGCGAGATGCGGCGGCGTGGGTTCATGCGGGGCGATGATGAGACGCGCATCGGCGACGCGCCGCCGAACCTCGCGCCACGCGTCAACCAGCACCTGTTCGTCGGCGGGCCACGTCGAGCCGGCGACGAGCGTCGGGCGCCCGCTCGCCAGCGGCGCGATCAGGGACGCGGCGCGGTCCACCGTCTGGGCATGGGTCCAGACCTGGTCGTAGCGCGTGTCACCGGTCACATGCACCCTGGCGCCGTCGACCCCCAGCGCCACCAGCCGGAGTGCGTCGGCGGCGTCGATAGCGCCCACGGAGCAGAGCGCGGCGTAGGCGTCGTGCAGCAGGGCGCGCGCGAAGAGGCCGCTGCGCCCCGACCGCTCGGTCATCGTCGCGGCGATCATCGCCACGCGCACCCCCTGCTGCACCGCTTCGTCAACGAGCACCGGCCAGACGTCGAGCTTGCTGAAGACCAGCGCCGTGGGACGCAGCGCGCGAAGGATCGCGCGTGCGCCGCGGGGCGTATCGAACGGGAGGTAGTCGGCGTAGTCGGCGCCGATGCGCGCGGCCAGCGGCGCGGCGCTGCTCGAAAAGTGCGTGTACACCACCTGCACGTCGGGACGCCGCTGGCGCAGCATCTCGATGACGGGGCGCGCCTGCAGGCCCTCCCCGACCGAGGGGGCGTGCACCCAGACGAGCGGCCGTCGCGGATCGCGATGAGCCGCCGCCCAGCGCGCAAAGCGCTCGAGGACGCCTCGCCGCCCGGCCAGCGATGCGACGGTCTTGCCGCCGCCGTCGGGCGCGAGCATCGCCGCCCACTCCGCCAGCGTACCGGCGGTGGCGTAGGCGACGCGGAGCGCAGGGTTCACGCGGCGGGCGGCTTACTTGCCGGACGGCTTGGCCGAGAGCGCCGCATCGAGCGCCTCGCGGAAGGCAGCCAACGGCTGTGCCCCGATGACCGGCTTGCCGCCGACGAAGAAGGTCGGGGTGGACTGCGCTCCTGCTTTCGTGGCGCGGTCCTCGTCGCCCTGAATCAGCGGCCGCATCGCGCCCGACGTCACGCAGGCGCGCAGGGAATCCGCGTTGGCGCCGGCTTCGCGCGCCAGGGCCTCGAAGGCCGGAGCCGGGTCGACCGCGCCCTTCCATTCCTGCTGCGTGCGGAAGAGCGCGTCCTGCATGGGCCAGAACTTTCCCTGCACCGCGGCGCACATGGCGGCCTGCGCCGCCGGCAACGCATTGCGGTGCATGGAGAGCGGCAGATTGACGTACGCCACCCGGATCTTGCCGGTCTCGACGTACTCCTTGCGCAGGGCGTCCCACGTCTCATCGTGCCAGTTCTTGCAGTATGGACACTGGAAGTCGCTGACGATGATGAGCCAGACGTTGGCGCCGGCGTTCCCGATGATGCGGCCGGCGTCGGCCTTGGCGAGCAGGGCGGCCACCGAATCGCCCGCCGTTGCGGGACGAGCCGCGGTTGCGGCGTGCTGCAGCGTGGATGCATCGGCCGCCCGCGCACCCGCAGAGCCCTTCTGGCTCGAGCAGCCAATGAGGGCGACGGCCAGAAGGGGCGACAGGAGGCGACGGGGCATCAGCGGAGGGGGAAGTCGGACCGAATGCGGTGCACGGCAGGCGCCGTGCGGTCGAGAACATAAGTGTAGTCGCCTCGTTCCCCCAGCGCGACGGCAAAGCCCATCTGGCGCGCCAAGCCGAGCACCGTGCCGCGTGGCGCGCGCGCGTCGAGCACGAACAACCCCTCGCCGCCGGCCGCGACGTACAGGCGTTCGCGCGTGATCAATGCGTCGTACACAAAGCGCGCCCCCGTCCACACGAACCGTTCGCGCGCGACCGCGGCGCCGTCGGTGTCGAACAGCCGGAGCCCGCGCTCGCCCGCGGCGACCGCCACGCGCGTGCCGTCGGTGCGCACGGCGCGCGCCCCGCCGCGCAGTCGCGTGGTGGACTGCAACCGCAGCGAATCCCCCGAAAGGGTGAACGCGACGAGCGCGCTGTCGGTGGCCACCCAGAGCACCGTGCCGCGCGCATCGGACGTCATGGCGCGCACGGGGGCGCCGGCCGCGCGCGAACGCCACGCGGTGTCGGCCGCACCGGCTGCCGGGGCCAGTGCGAGGCGGTCGCCTACGCCCACCACCCGCCGATCGCCGAGCACTGCCGTGGCCGCGATGTCGCCGTCGCGCACGTGCGTTCCGATGGCCGAGTCGGCAGCGAACGCGTAGAGCCCCGTCGCCGCGGCCACGGTGACGGCGTCGCGGCCGCTGTCGACCGCGTGCAGGCCGCGAATGCCGATCGCGCGGCGGGCGAGCGAGCGGGGCGGGCCGTCGAGGCTGAACAACTGCACGCCACCCACGCCGGCCGCGGCGCCGTATCGCTCGCCGATCGACAGCCACTGCGGTTCGCCCTGCAGCGTCAGCCACTGTCCGGCCGCATACACCGGCTGGCCGCGTCGATAGCGCAGCGCATGCGCCTGGTCCATTTCGCGACCCATCAGGTAGCCGACGATCAGCCCGATGCCGAGGCTCACGGGGAGCACGCACCTCGGACCCGTGCACGAGCCCACCGGATCGTCGGCGTTCGAGAGGAAATAGGCCGACGCGGTGACCGCGGCCGCCGCGCCCATGACCAGGGGCATGACGACACGCCGGGGGATGCGCCGGCTGGCGCTCGGCGCGTCCGCCTGCTGCGCGGCGACCGGATGCGCCGCAAGGAGGAGCGCGACGCACAGGGCGCGCCACCGTGTACGACGGACTGCGTTCATGGGGATGGCCGCTTGAGGGTGAGGATGCGTTCGGTGCGGGCCGCGCGTCCCGACGCCAGGTCGGTCACTTCGATGGTCAGCGCATACCGGCCCGGCGGTGCGTCGCCGAGGCCCAGCGCCAACTGGTGTGGCACGGCCGCGCCGCCGCGGACGGCGCGTTCGTAGAGGAGCGATACCTGTTCATCGCCGACCGCGCTCAAGCCCACGGCGTCGGCGATGCCGCCGATGATGCGCGCGCCGAACGATCGGCCGCGGTCGAGCGACAGCACGCGCAGGGTGATGCGTACCTGCAGGCGCGCGGCGCCGTCGGTGCGTGCCGTGGCGTTGTAGGTCTCCCAGTAGAGCGCGACGGTGTCGTGCGCCGCGAAACGCATCGCCGGGTTGGCGTCGATGCGGTAGGCGTCACGCGTGGCCGCGTTGTCGGGCGCCAGCACCCGATCGGCGACGACGAGGTCGGAGATGTCGAATCCGCCGCCGGCGCCGATGGGCAGGACGCCGAACGTGCCGTCACCGCGCGCGCCGCGTCCCGTGTCGGGCTGGCGCGCCTCGATGCGATACGCGTACTCGCGTCCGGTCGGCACGGTGCGGGTCCAGGCGCGCCGCACCGGCCGCGCCGCGGCGCCCGCCGCCAGGCGCAGCGTGTCGCGCAGCATCTGCGGCTCGCGCTGCGCGGCGTCGGAGCCGAAGGCGAATCCCCCCTCGACGAGCGCGGGCGACAGGTCGATGTCGGCCAGCATGTGATCGGTCGGCCACTGCGCGAACAGCTCCACGCGCGTGCCGTCGGCGCCGCGGAACCGGGCTACCTGCACGTCGATGGTGTCGAGCCGCATGGTCGCGTGCGCGTCGTCGAGTCGCATGGGAATGATGCCGCGCACATTCTCGGCATAGGCGCGAAAGTTTCCGGCAAATCCCGCGGCATTGATGGCCGGCGGTCCGCGGAAGATGAAGCGCAGCGCCGTGGCGGGATACCACCAGATGGTGATGACGCGCGCGGTGTTCTCGGCGCCGTAGATCTCCTGCGTTTCGGGCGCGAGCGTGGCGATGACGCCGGGCGCGCCGTAGCGAATCCAGATCTGCCCGCGGTCGGTCCGCCAGCCGGGGAGTTGCGCTTCCTCCGACGTGAACCGCAGGTCGGCATACGCGATGCGGGCCAGCAGCGTCACGCGTGCCTCGTTCACCGGCGTGAGCGCGAGCGGGTCGGCCGATCGCCACCACGCCTGTTCGGTGGCCTGGCGCTCGCCGGGCGGCAGCGTGGCGAGGTGCGCGGCGTCGTCGGGGCGCAGCCACTGTGCGAGGTCGAGCATGTCGCGGCGCACCGAATCGGGCCACAGCGCGAGCGCGGTGTCGAAGACGGCCGCGGCCTCGTCGAGCCGCTCTCGTGCCACGAGTGCGAGTCCAAGCGCCATCCAGGTGCGGGGCGCGCGCGTCTGGCGGTGCGCGAGTGCCGTGGCCAGCGGGAGCATTTCGTCGACGCGTCCCGATTCGTACAGCAGGCCCAGCAGGTCGGCGGCCGCCCCGGCGTGCGACGAATCGGCGGCCAGTGCGGCGTGCAGGTGCTCTTCGGCCTTCAGCCGGTCGATCTCGCCCGCGTCGGCCACGGGCGCGGTGCGCTGCTCGAGAAAATCGCGCACGTAGTGCCAGTCGTCGGCCGCCGCCTCGAAGTCGACGGCCGTCGTGGTGCCGGTGAGAATGCGGCGATAGCGCATGGCGTTGAACCGGCGGGCCGAGACGAGCCCCAGTTCGTACTCGATGACGGCGAGCAGTGGCGCGTCGTGCCGGTCGCGGGCGGCGCGCTGCGCCTTGGCGAACAGCCGCTCGGCTTCGATGCGCAGGAACGGGGTCTTGAGGCGCAGGCGGCCGAGTTCGAGCAGGTAGAGCGGATTGTCGGCGTCGAGGTCGAGGGCCCGTTCGAGTTTTTCGCCGGCGCGGCGGCGGCGGAAGACGTCAGTTGGGGCGAGCCCCATTTCGGATCGGCGCGAGAGAATGACGCCGTGCTCGAAGAAGGCCCCGGGAAAGCGCGGGGCGCGGCGCTCCACCTGTTCGAGGAGGTCGAGTGCGGCGGTGGTGTCGGCGGCGGCAAGTCGCAGCCGAGCCGACTGGTACAGGGAGTCGGTGGCGGCGGGTAGCGCCCGAACGCCCTGGGCGTTCAGCGTGCGGTCGGCGGGGGCGAAGGCCCAGCCGAGCAGGGCAATAACGAGGAGGGTGCCGCAGGCGCGCATGATGGAGAAGATATGCGAGCCGCAATCAGTCGACATGCCGGTCTGTGCGGGGCGCGGCGCGTCGGCGGTGCGTCAGAACACTGTCAGGTGAGATCGGGGAGCGGCGGGCCGGCGGCTCGACACTGGCGTCTCTTCTAATGGTACGCGGGCGGCTCCCAGCTACGGGTTCTTGTGTGGTGGATACCCCTACGGTCGATGTTGCACATTTCGGAACTCCCACGTAGGATTTCCGCCTGTGACAAAGGTCACGCTTCCTGAGTAGGGAAGTGTGCAGCCCGTGGGCTACCGCTCAGGGGTGCGTGCCATTTTGCATGCGTGCGGCGCGGGTGCGCCGTGGCGTTGCTCGATTTCGGATGTTCTTGCGGGATCGTGGTGTTGCTACACCGCGGGCCTGCTGAAGTTCCGCCCCGCATGCGGGGCAGCAGTGCGAAGCACCTGATGTCGGCAGTTGGTTGAGCTTTTCACCTTATGTAGAGGGAGTCCGATGACCATGAGTACTCGGTTTCGCTGGATGACGACCGCAGTACTGGCTCTCCTGTTCGGCGTCTCGGCGTCTGCGCTCGCGCAGAACGCCACCATTACCGGCAAGATTTTGTCGGATGGCGGTCAGGCGCTGTATGGAGCCAACGTTGTGATCGAGGCCCTGCAGATCTCGGTCGGTACGAACGCCCAGGGCGTGTACTCGATCGTGATTCCCGGGGCGCGCGTCAAGGGACAGCCGGTGGTGATGCGCGTGCGCGGCATCGGCTACCAGCCGCAGGTCGTGAATTTCAACGTCACGGCGGGCACGCAGACGTTCAACTTCGAGCTGAAGGTCGACGTCAACCGCCTGAACCAGGTGGTGGTGACTGGCGTGGCGGGCGCGACGGAAGTGAAGAAGCTGGCGTTCTCCGTGGCGCAGATTTCGCAGGCCGACGTTCCGGTGGCGGGCTCGAATCCGCTGTCGCAGATGCAAGGGAAGGTGGCGGGCGCCAACATCGTGTCGGCCAGCGGCCGTCCGGGAACGGCGCCTTCGATCATTCTCCGCGGCCCGCAGTCGATCAACGGGTCGGGTCGTGGCCAGGAGCCGCTGTACATCATCGACGGCGTGGTTTCGCAGGGTGGCCTGGCGGACATCAATCCGCAGGACATCGAGAACATCGAAGTGGTGAAGGGCGCCGCGGCATCGTCGATGTACGGATCGCGCGCCGGCAACGGCGTCATCCAGATCACGACGCGGTCGGGCAAGAACGCGCAGGACGGCATCAAGTTCCGCGCCGGCATGGAGTATGGCCGCTCGGACATCGAGCATGTGTATGGCATTCCGAACCGCCACAGCCTGCTGATGAACGAGGACATGACGCGGTTCTGCGTCAGCGCGTCGGGCGCGCCGGAGTGCACGCGCACGGTGGATATCTACGCCGAGGCGTATCGCATCAACGATCAGGGGGCCGATTTCGCGCTGCCGCCGGCACTGTTCACCAACGACGCCGGCATCTCGACGCGCCCCAGCTACATGAACATGCGCGCGCTGTACATGGTGAATCAGTACCCGAAGGCCGGCACGCCGATCCGCCAGATTCTGACCGACGGCGCGCAGTACAACGCGACGGTGGACGCCACGGGTCGTGTGGGTCGCACGAATTTCTTCGCCTCGGCCAACCAGTTCCGCCAGCAGGGGTCGCTGCGGTATGTCGACGGTTACTTCCGTAACGCGATCCGGCTGAACATCGACCAGCAGATGGCGGGCAACTGGAACTTCAGCGTGCGGTCCGCGTACACTGACGCCGTTGACAACACGGGCGACACGTACTGGCTCTCCCTCACGCGCCAGCCGGCCAACGCCGAGCTGCTCAAGCGCGACTCGAAGGGCCGGCTCTACATCCGGACCATCCCGCAGTCGGGTGGTGCACAGAACTACAATCCGGCGTACGACACGGAAGTCATCCGTCCGCGCGACCGCATTGGCCGTTTCGTCGGCGCCTTCTCGGTGAAGTGGCAGCCGCTGACGTGGCTCGATGCGTCGGGTGAACTCGGCTACGATTCCAAGAACGACTTCTACACGTATCAATACGACAAGGGGTATCGCACCACCTCGTCGAGCTCCAGCAACTTGGGCCGCCTGATCTGGAATGCGCGCAAGCAGTACGCGCTCAACGGTGCGGCGATGGTGACGGCGCGCAAGTCGTGGCTGGAGAATGCGCTGGACTCGCGCCTTACGTTGCGCAGCTCGTACGAATCGTCGAGCAACATGTACCAGCAGCTCAGCGGCCGGAATCTCGCCGTGCCGGGGCTGTCGGATCCTGATGCCATCATTCAGAGCCAGGCGGTCACCGGCAGCAGCGAGGATGTCCGGGCGCTCGGCATGTTCGCCAACGTCGATCTCGACTACAAGGGCCGGTACATCGTGGGCGGCCTGGTCCGTCGCGATGCGGCGTCGCTGTTCGGCGCGTCCCAGCGCTGGCAGACGTACGGCCGCGGGTCGCTGGCGTGGCGCGTGAGCGAGGAGCCGTGGTTCAAGGTCTCGCAGATCTCGGACCTCAAGTTCCGCATCTCGGAAGGGACGGCGGGCAACCGGCCGCGGTACAACGCCCAGTACGAAACCTTCGATCTCTCCAACGGCACGTTCTCGCCACAGAACCTGGGCAACAAGAACCTGCGCCCGGAAGTGTCGCGTGAAGTCGAGGTCGGGATCGACATCGAGATCATGAACAAGTATGGCATCACGATCACGAACGCCAACAACGTCATCAACGATCAGCTGCTCCCGGTGACCCCGCCGGCGGCGTCGGGCTTCGGCACGCAGTGGCAGAACGCGGGCGAGCTGACGAACAAGACGTGGGAAGTGTCGCTGAACGTCCCGATCATCCAGAGCCGTGATTTGAGCTACTCGGTGCGCTTGAACTACGATGCGACGACGTCGGTCGTGTCGCGGCTCGACATGCCGGAGACCTACTACACCGCCAACGACCAGCAAGGGTCGGAGACGATGTTCAAGATCAAGCAGGGCGAAGTATTCGGCTCCATCTGGGGCAATTACTTCATCAATAAATGCAGCCAGCTGCCGGCGGCCTTCGCGGCGAAGTGCGGTGCAGGCCAGGACTTCCAGGTCAACAACGATGGGTGGGTGGTGTATGTCGGAGCCGGCAACACTCCGGCCGACGGTATCACGAAGAACCTGTGGTTCACGCGCATCCCGGCCGCGCAGGCGCCGTGGGCCGGCGGCACCACGATCGACAACCTGAGTTGGGGTGCGCCAATCCTGCTGCGCGACTCCACGGGTGCTCCGTCGATCGTGGCCCTCGGCCATGCACTGCCCGACTACCACTGGTCGTTCAGCCAGAACTTTGCGTACAAGAAGTTCACGGTGTACGCCCTGCTGGACGCCACGATGGGCAAGTCGGTGTGGAACGAGCAGCGGCAGTGGTCGCTGGGCGACTTCCAGACGGCCGAAGCCGACCAGTTCGGCCGGTCGGTGGGTGACGCCAAGCCGCTCGGGTACTATTACCGTACCGTGTCGAACGGCCCGAGCTTCGGTGGGCTGTACAACGTGCTCGCGCCAAACAATCACACGGTGGAAGATGCGAGTTTCGTGAAGCTGCGCGAACTCTCGATCGGCTACCGGATCGGAAAGCTTCCGAGCGTGCCGGGTGAGTGGTCGGTTTCGCTCATCGGTCGCAATCTGAAGACCTGGACCAACTACACCGGCTACGATCCCGAAGTAGGCATCGGCGGCGGAAACCTTGGCTCGGGCGCACTCAATGCCATCGATGCTTTCAATTTCCCGAACCTGCGGCAGATCACCTTCTCGATCGGCACCAGCTTCTAACGCCGTGGGTCGCCGGTGGCGTCGCCGAATGGCGCCGCCGCCGGGTGGCCGAACTGAGGACTTTCAATGCGCAAGCATTTTCTCTGGATCGGGGCGGCGCTCGCAGTAGTGACTGCGTGCGGCGATAACCTGAACGTAGCCAACCTGAACAACCCGGACGTCGCCCGCGCGTACGCCTCGCCGGCCGGCGTGGAGGGTGTGGTGGGCGGACTTGGCTCGAATTTGAACAACACGCAGCGGGCCAGTGAGTCCATCAACACGCAGGCCAAGATTCTAGACGGCGAACAGTTCGCGACGGTGGCGAACTTCGGCATGGCGGCGCGCTCGGCGATCCCGCGCACGCCGATTTCCAACGACATGGGCAACGACCAGCAGACGGGCAATCGCGCCAACTGGGATTCCTTCTCCCGGACGGAGCGTTCGGCATGCGTATCCGTCGCCGCCATCAATGCATACCAGGCGAAGGGGCAAACGATGGGCAGCTCGGCGCAGGACGCTCGCGCCAAGGCGTTCGCCTACATGATTGCTGGCGAGGCGCTGGGGTACCTGTCGCTCGGGTACGACTCCGCCGCGATCGTGACTCCGCTGACGGGGAGTTCCGAGGTGCCCCCGCTCTCCGGGTACAAGGATGTGAACAAGGCGGCGCTCGCACTGCTCGACTCGGCGATTGCCGTTGCCAATTCGGCGGCGGCTGCTTCTGGGTCCAACGGATTTCCCCTGCCGGGGACGTGGATCAGTGGCCGGTCGGACTTGACGATCGCCAATTTCACGCGGCTCGTGCGCTCGTACAAGGCGCGCATCCGCGCGGGCGTCGCCCGCACTCCGGCTGAGCGTGCGGCGGTGGACTGGGCTGCGGTCATCAGCGATGCGACCAACGGCATCACCGCCGACAACAACGTCAACATCGGCGGCAGCACCGGCTGGACGGCAAGCTTTGATGCCAGCCAGTCCTACGTGACTGGTGGCTGGCATTCAATGGGACTGATGTACTACGGCATGGCCGACGTCGGTGGCGGTTACGATGCATGGCTCAAGGTGGGGATGGATGCACGCCGTGCGTTCCTGGTGGTCACCCCCGACAAGCGCTGGCCGCAGGGCGCCACACGTGCGGCGCAGCAGGCGGAGATGCCCACGGGGCAGTCTGCTTTGCCGGCGGGGCGCTACGTCCGCAATCGCTCGCTCGGTGAAGACGTGGCGACGATCGGTTGGGGCGAGTCGTGGTACGACCACCGCCGCTACAACGCGGTCTACCTGAACACGGTGACGGGGCCGTACACCGACATGTCGAAGACGGAAATCGACATGCTGGCGGCCGAGGGGTACATCCGCACCGGCAACCTCGCGGCAGCGGCGGCCCTGATCGACATCACGCGCATCAAGAATGGCCTGCCGTCGATTGGCGTGCCGGCCAGCGCAACGGCGCCGATTTCGAGCGCGGCGGATTGCGTGCCGCGCGTGCCGCAGGCCCCGAGCTTCACGTCGGTGGGTTGCGGCAACATCCTAGAGGCGATGAAGTACGAGAAGCGCATGGAAACGTCGTTCACGGGCTATCTGGTGTGGTATGCCGACAGCCGCGGCTGGGGCGATCTGGTGACCGGGACGGTGGTGGAATGGGCCGTGCCGTACCAGGAGATGCAGGCCCGGTTCAGTCCGTCGCATACGAGCAACAACATGGCCGCCAAGGGCACCTACGGTTTCTGAGGCTGAATCATCATGACGACTCCTTCGATGAACCGGCGTGGGCGCTACTGGCGCCGGTTCGTCGCTGGCCTCTGCGCCGCGTCGCTGTTGCTGCAAGTGGGGTGCTACACGTTCAAGCCCCTGCAGACCAGCGCACCGGTGACGGGCAATCGGATTGCGGTGGTGCTGAATGACCGCGGCCGATTCACCCTGGGAGACCGATTGGGGTCCGCGGTTGATAATGTCGACGGGCTACTGGTCGCGGTGGACAGCACGACCGTTACCCTCGAGGTGTACCGGACGACCGACCTGCGGGGCGGGACTGCCTCGTGGACGGGCGAACGGGTCCTGATGCCGAAGGACGCGATTGTCGGCTACCAGGAGCGCCAGTTCTCGAAGCGCCGCACCTATGTGCTCGTTGCCACGGTAGTTGGCGTGATTGCGGCCACGATGATGATGACGAATCTCAACCTGTTCAACGGTGCCAATCACCCGGATCCGGGCGGCGGCACCACAGGCAATACCAGGTAGGTGCGGTTGGACTTGCCTGATTCCTACGACGTTCTTTCACGGAGTCTCAGACTCATGCGGATTTCCAAGTTCCCGTTGCTGGCTGTCGTACTGGCTCTCGGTGCCGTCGGATGCAAGACGGACAACGGCGCCTTGACGGCGAGTACCACCCCGCCTCTCGCGTACGTCCGGTATGTCAACGCGCTGCCGGACACGATGAACACGACGGTGCGCTGGGTGGACTTCATCGAGTTCACGCCCCAGACCTTCGTCAACGTCGCGTACCGCGCCTTTGGCCAGGGCATGTACCAGGGTCTGAAGCCGGGCTCGCGGCACTTCAAGATCTTCAACTCCGACATCGTCAATTACTCGGTGGCGGGCAATACGGCCGTGCTGACCGACCAGACGCTCAGCTTCGAAGCGGGCAAGTACTACACGATCCTCTTCACTGGCTACGCTCGTGGCGGTGGCCAGAAGGTCGTCGTCTTCGAGGACGTGATTGCGGCGCCGGGCAGCAACGTCGCCCTGCGCGTGCTGAACGCGAACACCGGGCTTGGCGCGGTGGACGTGTACAAGCTCGCCGCCGCGGGCGATGCGGTGACTGGCTCGCCGACAATTGCGGCGGTGGCCGAACAGAAGTACTCGTCGTACGCGACATTCGCTCCGGGGGCGTTCGCGCTTCGCGTAGCGAACGCCGCCAACCCGACAGGCCTTGGCACGACGGGTACGGCGGCGCCGACCGGCACTGCCGGCACGACGTCTGCCGATCCGATCGGTGGTGCCACGGTTGCCGGCACGGTGATGACGGCGATGGTCTTCCCGGCGTCGGTGACCGGTTCGACGGCGCTGGCGTCAACGACACCGAGCATCGTGTTCATCGTCGACAAGCAGCCGCCGCGCACGACGTCGCCGTAACGCAGGACAGGATGCAGCAGGACGACACGGCCGCCGGCGATCTCGCCGGCGGTCGTGTCCCATTTCCCGGAGACCACCGTGAGCGCGTCCCCCCGTCTCAGGTTCTGGCGTTGCGCGATTGTGGCAGCGGTGATTGCGTCACCGGTGGATGCCCAGGTGATGAGGGGCGTCGTGCGGTCGCAGACGACGTCGCGCACCATCGAGCGCGCACGGCTGACGGCGCAGGACCGGGCCGGGCGCGTCGTTGGCGAGACGACGTCGGACGACGGGGGGCGGTTCACGCTCAGAGTGCAGGCCAACGGACAGCCGTTCATGGTGACCGTGCGGCGCATCGGCGTGGAGCCATCGACGACGGCGGAGTTCGCACTCGCGCCGGGCGACACCGCAGAGTACGAACTCTCCGTTCCCGAGCGGTCGGTGGTGGGTGATACGGTGCGCGTGATGGGGATGGCCTCGCTGAACGAGTCGAGGTACCAGGAGGCGATGCGGCGCGGCTGGAAGGTCTTTTCGCCCGCCGAGGTGGCCAAGCACCGCGACGAAGCCACCCATGTGTACGATCTGCTGCGCTGGGCCGGCGCCGGCAGCCTGGTGATTCCCAACCGTCCCACCGAGTGCGTGAAATCGGCGCGGTACATCGCGGGAGAGCGTCGCGGGGAGCGGTGCATGGTCTGGGTCGTCGACGGATACGTGCTGGGGCCGACTCCGGTGCTGAATCCGGCGGACACATACTTCATGGCCATCCTTACCGCGTCGGAGTCGGCAGTGCAATTCGGGGACAAGGCTCCGTGGGGGGCGATTGTGCTGTACACGAGGATGAATGGGGATCGGATACATCCTTGACCCACGGCGGGGACGAGTGCGGGGTGCGGGGGCTTGGGAGGGGTGCGGAGTGGGGTGCGGGGGAAGCGGGAGGGGGGGTGGTACTTGCCGGTTCTCTTGGCGTATCCCTCCACGCGGTGCTTCCGGGACGTAACTTTCCGTTGGCAACGTTCGTATGGCTCTCGGCGCCGCGTTCGTTGGCGCACACTCCACCGGAGAAGAACAGATGGCCCTGGCGGTGCAAACCGCCCTGCTGGCGATGACGGTCCTGGCGCAGGAGCCACAGATCCCTGCGCCGCGCGGCTACGTCAACGACTTTGCGGGCGTGATTGGCGCCGAGGCAGCCGCGCGGATGGAGCGCGTGATCGGCGACGTGCGCGCGAAGTCCGGCGGCGAGATCGTCGTGGTGACGCTCTCCGACATCGGCGATCGAAATCCGGGCGACGTGGCGCTGCAGATTGGCCGCCAGTGGAAGGTGGGGGCCGCCGCCGAGGTGGGCGACCGGAAGCGGAACACGGGACTCGTGATCCTCGTGGTGCCCAAGGAGACGAGTTCCAACGGCCGCGGCCAGATCAGCCTGATGAGCGGCAACGGCGTCGAGGGCTTCATCACCGATGCACACGCCGGTGACATCCGCCGCGAGGCGGTGCCGCTGCTGATGCAGAAGGACTACGGGGCGGCCATCGAACTGATGACGGTGCGCGTGGCGCAGGCGTACGCTGGCGAGTTCGGTTTTGCGCTGGACGGCAGCACCGAGGTGCCGCGAGCGCCGCCGCCGCCGCGCGGGCGGCGCGGCCTGCCGCCAGGGCTCTTCCTCGTCGGGTTTCTCGTTCTGATGTCGCTTCTGGGTTCACGCCGGCGGGGCGGCAACGGTTGCCTCTGGTTTCTGCTGGGCCAGGCGATGAGCGGGCGGGGCGGCGGGTGGGGTGGCGGCGGTTTCAGCGGTGGCGGTGGCGGGTTTGGCGGAGGCGGTTTCGGCGGGTTCGGCGGTGGCGGCGGTTTTTCGGGCGGTGGCTCGAGCGGGAGTTGGTGACATGGCCAAGAAGATGACGCTGGACGAACTGGTGCAGCAGCTCCGCGCGGCGCACGGCGACGCACTGGAAGCCGTGGTGCTCTATGGCTCGGCGGCGCGCCATGCGGAGCCCTCGTCGGGTCCCATGGATGTGCTGGTGGTGGTGCGGGCGCTGGCCGATGATGCGCTGCGCGCCGCCGGCGCGGCGACGCGCGCGTGGTCGGAGGCCGGCCATCCGGCGCCCCTGACGTTGACGTCGACCGAGTGGGCGTCGAGCGCCGACATCTTCGCCATCGAGTACGCCGACCTGCTGTCGGCGCATCGGGTGCTGCACGGCGCGCTGCGCACGGACGGGATTGCGGTGACGCGGCACGACCTGCGCCTGCAGCTGGAGCGCGAGGTGATGGGCAAGGTGCTGCAGCTGCGGCGCGAACTGCACGCGCGTCATGGCGACGGCGCGGCCGAGCGCAAGCTGCTCGAGGCGGCGCACGGGGGCATCTTTGCGCTGCTGCGGGCGACGTTGCGGCTGACCGACGGCGTCACCGCACCGCACGCGGATTCGGGGACGGTGGCGAAGGACGTTGCCGCCCAGGCCGGGTTCGATGCGTCGCCGTTCGAGGCGCTGGTTGCGCACCGACGGGGCACGGCGAAGATCAAGGATCGCGACGCGCACGCGGTGCTGCGGGGGTGTCATGATGCGCTGCAGCGGCTGGCGGGGTATCTCGACGGGATGGCGATAGACGGGTGAGGGCGCATGGGACGGCAGATGGCAGATGGCAGATGGCAGATGGCAGTTCCCCCTTTCTTCACGGAGTAAGAGACAGATGTTACGTCGCGGTTTGTTCCTACTGCTGCCGCTCTTTCTGGCGGGGTGCGGGTACAACACCATCCAGAGCTACGACGAAGCGGCCGCCAAGGCCAAGCAGGATATCGAGGTGCAGCTGCAGCGGCGGGCCGACCTGGTGCCGAACCTGGTGAACACGGTCAAGGGTTTCGCGCAGCAGGAGCAGGATGTGTTCGTGAAGGTCACCGAGGCGCGGGCGGGACTGACGGGCGCGATCAAGGGCGGCAAGATGGCCGAGATGGCCGATGCCAACCAGACGCTGACCGGTGCCCTTGGCCGGATGATGGTGACGGTGGAGGCGTATCCGCAGCTGAAGAGCGACCAGAACTTCCTTCAGCTGCAGGATGAGCTGACGGGCACGGAGAATCGTATTTCGGTGGCCCGCAAGGACTACAACGAGTCGGTGGGCACGCTCAATGCGTACATCCGCAAGTTCCCGCAGGTGCTGACGGCAAAGGTCACGGGGGCGAAGGCCCGCGAATACTTCGAGGTCTCGAATGCCGCGGCGCGTGAGGCGCCGACGGTGGACTTCGGCAAGAAGCCGTAGCGCGACACCTCGTACGCTGGGCAGGGGCCGCCTCGAGTCAGGGGCGGCCTTCTTCCATCTGCCCGTTCCCTGTCCTGGTGATTCGGCGTTTGTACGGTTCCCGCGTTGCCGGGGCCGGCGGGCCCGGATATGTTGCACGGATGTCACGCCGCCGCTGGACCATCATGATCGTGCCGCACGGCACGGCGGAGCCCCGGAGCTACGAGCTGGGTGTGCGCGGCGTGCGCGTGGTGATGGGCGTGGTGGCTGGCCTGGCGTTCGTCGTGGCCATGGCCGCGGCGGTGCTGTTCACGCCATGGGCGACCCCGTCGGCGCGGATGGCGGCCCGCGATAACGCGCGGCTCAAGGCGGACCTGGCGGCCATCGACCAACGGCTGCAGACGCTGATGGACACGATCTCGAGCATCGAGCGGCAGGACCAGCGTATCCGCACGCTGGCCGGCATCGAGGTCGATTCCACGGGCGACTTGGCGGCCAAGGAAGTGGCGTCGGTCGGGGCGGGGACGGCACGAGCCGGTTCGAGGGCTGATTGGCGGGACAAGCCGCAGCGCTTTGCGAGCCGGCCATTCCTGGGGCGCCTCGGCTTTGGCGGCGCCAAGCCCGATCTGGACGGAATGATTCGTCGCGCGACCGAACTGTCGGCGAGCTTCCGCGCGGTCAGCGACACGCTGGCGCACAATGTGGAGCGGATGGCGAACCTGCCGTCCATCATGCCGACGAGCGGCTGGCTCACGAGCCAGTTCACGAAGAGCCGCTTCCATCCCATCCTGCACACGTCCCGGGCGCACGAAGGCATCGACGTGGTCGCGCCGCTGGGCGCGCCGATCGTGGCGCCGGCGGCGGGGCGCGTCATCTGGGCCGGGCGCGAGAGCGGCTACGGGCTGACGGTGCAGATCGACCACGGCAACGGGCTCCAGACGACGTATGCGCACGCGTCGCGGATCGTGGTGTCGGTGGGCCAGCATGTGACGCGCGGGCAGGTGATCGCAATGGTCGGCAACACGGGACTGAGCACGGGCCCGCACCTGCACTACGAGATCAAGCTACATGGCAAGCCGGTGGATCCGCTGACGTTCGTGATGCCGGCGGGGAAGATTACGGACTGACGGCCGGCGGCGCGTCGGGCTTGGGGAAGAGCGGCGCGCCCTTGGTGACCTTCCAGCCCGCCACGTCGATGGGGCGGTCGAGCCGCACCGCGGAGACGTCGCCCGCGCCGCCGAGCTGCTCCCAGAGCGCCTGCATCTTGGTGGGCATCACCGGGGCGAGCCACGCGGCGCAGAGCGCCAGCGAGGCGGCGAGCGAAGCGAGCACGGTGTCGAGCTGCGCGGCATTGGCCGGGTCCTTGGCGAGGACCCACGGTTGGGTGCGCTGGATGTACTCGTTGGTGCGGCGCGCCACGTCCAACATCGCGGCGATGACCTCGTTGGGCCGATGGCGGCGTGCGCCGTCGACGGCCGCGCGGGCCTGCGCCACCGCGGCGTGCCGGGCCGCGGCGAGCTCGGTGTCGGGCGTCGCGGCGGGCACGACGCCCGCGCGATACTTCTCGATCATCGCGATGGACCGGCTGCCGAGGTTGCCGAGGGTGTTGGCGAGGTCGGCGTTGTACACCTCCTCGAAGCGCTCCCACGAAAAATTGCCGTCGCTGTCGAAGGGGATATCGCGCAGCAGGTAGTACCGGAAGGCGTCGACGCCGTAGCGATCGATGGCTTCGCCGAGCGTAAGCGTGACGCCGGCCGACTTGGAAAAGCGTTCGCCGCCGAGCGAGATGAAGCCGTGCGCCCACACCTGCGCGGGAAGCGGCTCGCCCGCGGCGAGGAGCATGGCCGGCCAGATGACGCAGTGGAAGCGCGTGATGTCCTTGCCGATGATGTGCAGGTCGGCGGGCCAGGCTGCCTTGTCGGCGAATCCCGGGAAGAAGCGCGCGGTCCAGTAGTTGGGGAGCGCATCGAACCAGACGTACGTCGTCTGCACCTCGCCGTTCGACAGCGGACGCGGGAAGGGCACGCCCCAGTCGAAGCGCGACCGGCTGGCGGAAATGTCGTCGAGCCCCTGCTCGAGGAGCTGCAGAATCTCGTTGCGCCGGCTTTCGGGCTCGAGGAATGACGGGTTGGCCGCGAACAGCGCCTTGAGCCGGTCGGTGTACGCGGAGAGGCGGAAGAACCAGTTGTGTTCGGTGACTTCCTCGAGCGTGCGCGTGGGATGCACCGCGCACGTGCCGTCGGCAATGTCGGCGGGTTGCTTGAAGCTTTCGCAGCCGACGCAGTAGCGGCCGGTGTACGAGCGCTCGTAGAAGTTGCGCGCGTGTTCGGGGAGCGAATCGTCGGCGGCGAAGATCTGCTCGATGAGCCGGGTGACGGCGGCCTTGTGCTCGGGCGCGGTGGTGCGAATGAACTGGTCGTGCGCGACGCCGAGCCGCGACCACATGTCGAGGAAGAGGGCGGCGGTGTCGTCGACGAAGCGCTGCGGGGGAACGCCCTGCTTTTCGGCGGTCTGCGCCACCTTCTGGCCGTGCTCGTCCATGCCGATGAGCAGGTGCACGTCGTAGCCGAGCTGTCGGTGCAGGCGGGCAATGGCATCGGCGCCGACTTTTTCGAGGGCGTGCCCGAGGTGCGGCTCGCCGTTGGCGTAGTCGATGGCGGTGGTCAGGAAGAAGCGGGGCACTGATCAGGGGTCCGTGTTCGAGGGGGGCGCGCCGTTGGCGCCGCCGTTGTTGCCGTCGGGATGGTTGTCGCCACGATGGCGACGTCCGCCGCGGCGGCCGCGTCGCCGGCGGCCGCGCCGCTGTTCGCCCTCACCGCCGGGCGCGGCCAGCGTGTCAGGTGCGCCGGGTGCTGGTGCTGGTACCGGTGTCGGCGCTGGAGCCGGCTCGGGTGGTGCGATTGCCTCGGGTCGATCGTCGGGGCGTCCGTTCGGACGGGGCCCTCGCTGTGGCTGACGCCGGTCGTCGCGGCGGGGCTGCTCGCGACGCGGTTCGGGCCGACGCTGCTGGCGTGCCGCCAAGGTCGCGCCCCGTTGGAGCTGCGCCGGCGCGGCGCCCGGCGACTCGGCGTTCATGTGCTCGTCGTTGTCGTCGACATCGAGGTCCAGGGAATCGTGCACGTCGTCATCGGCGGGCGTCAGATCGCCCGCGAGTTCGCGGCGGAATTGCGCCAGCGTGATGGTGCGCGTCTCGCCCGCCGGGTTTCGCAGGCTGACGAGGTCGCGAAAGATGTCGGTGTTCTCGATCTTCTCCTCGCCCTGCAGGGTGGTGACGATCTTGCCCTGCTTGGGAAAGCGTTTGCGGGCCGCCACGTAGAACTCGTGCTCGTAGCGGAGACAGCACATCAGGCGGCCGCAGGCGCCGGAGATCTGCGTCGGCGTGATGGTGGAGAGGCGCTGCTCCTTGGCGAGGGAGGTCTTGACAGGAAGCAGCTCGGGGAGCCATGCGGCGGAACAGAGCTGGCGCCCGCAGTGGCCGACGCCGTCGAGGCGCTTGGCTTCGTCGCGCGGTCCGATGTGCCACATCTGCACGCGGACGCCGAACTGGCTTTCGAGCTGGCGCACGAGGGTGCGAAAGTCGACGCGTTCCTCGGCGGTGAAGTAGAAGGTCAGGCGGCGGCGGTCCCACTGCCACTCGGCGTCGGAGATCTTCATCAGCAGGCCGAGTTCGCGCGCCTTCTGCACGGCGGCGCGGCGGGCCGTTTCCTCGTCGTCGCGGCACGTCTGAGCGCGGGCAATGTCGTCGATGGTCGCGAGGCGACGCGCGGCACGGAGCGGTTCGCGCTGCTCCTTGCCGTGCGTGGTGCCGGCCTTGCGCCGCTCGGCGAGCTCACCGGTGGCGTGCACGTGGCCAAGGTCTTCGCCGCGCTCGACATCGACGATGATCGCCGCGCGCACCGGGGGCGGCGCCTCGAACGACCAGCGGAAGAATTCGCGGCGATTGCCCTTGAAGGCGACTTCGATCAGATGCTCCACCCTACTCCCCGAACTGGCCCATCTTCAGGAACTTCTCGCGCCGCCGGCGGACGAGCTTTTCGGGCTTGAGCTTGCGGAGCTCGTCGAGGTGCTCGCCGAGGTGTTCGGCCAGCGTCGCGGCGGCCGCGGCGTGATCGGCGTGCGCGCCGCCCTCGGGTTCGGGGAGGATGGCGTCGATGACGCCGAGTTCAAGGAGGTCGGGCGCGGTGATGCGCAGGGCGCTCGCGGCGCGCTCGCGCATCTCGGGGCTCTTGCCGTCCTTCCAGAGAATGGCGGCGCACCCTTCGATGGTGATGACGGAATAGACCGAGTGCTCGAACATCAGGATGCGGTCGGCGACTCCGAGGGCGAGCGCGCCCCCCGAGCCGCCCTCGCCGATGACGGTGGCGATGATGGGCACCTGCAGTTCGCTCATCGAAAAGAGATTGCGCGCGATGGCTTCGCTCTGCCCGCGTTCCTCGGCGCCGAGGCCGGCCCAGGCGCCCGGCGTGTCGATGAAGGTGAGCACGGGGACGTGGAACTTTTCGGCGAGCTTCATGAGGCGCAGCGCCTTGCGGTAGCCCTCGGGATGGGGCATGCCGAAGTTGCGATGGATGTTCTCCTTGGTGTCGCGGCCGCGCTGGTGGCCGATGATCATCACCGTCTCGCCTTCGAGGCGCGCCCAGCCGCCGACGATGGCGGCGTCGTCGCGGAAGAGCCGGTCGCCGTGCAGTTCGATGAAGTCGGTGAAGCAGAGCCTGATGTAGTCGAGCGTGAACGGGCGCCGCGCGTTGCGCGCCACCTGCACCTTCTGCACGGGCGCGAGGTTCTTGTAGACTTCGCGACGCAGCTCGGCGAGCTTGTGCTCGAGTGGCGCGAGTTCCGCGGTAATGTTGATGCTCTGCACTTCGGAACTGCGGCGCATCTCCTCGATCTGCCGTTCGAGCTCGATGATCGGCTTTTCGAATTCCAGGGCGGATGTGCCCATGTCAGCTCCCGCGCACGAGGCGCACGCGCTCCTCACCGAGGAGCGCCCGTAGTTCCAGCAGTGAGGCGCCGGCCGTCGAGACGGTCAGCGTCGACGACCGGAAGCGCGTGGTCGCGCCATCCGGCCCCTTCCAGTGCAATTCCAGCGGTGCCGCGCCCGGGTGCAACTCGGCGACGGCGCGCACGTCCTGCATCACGGCGCCGGCCAACCCGCAACTGGCGGCGAGATCGATCGCCACCGCAATCTGGCCCGTGGTGCGCAACTCGGCGAGTCGGGTGACGCTCTCGACGATGAAGGTGGGGTTGTCGACACCCTGGTCACGGCGCGAGTAATTGCCCTTGACGAGCACGGGGACGTCGGTCTGCACCCGATCGCCGATGGCCGCCCACGCCTCGGGGAAGACGAGCACCTCGCCGGCGCCGGAGAAGTCTTCGACGGCGAGGCGGGCGAACTCGGCCCCCGACTTCTTGCTGAGCTGCCGGCGGACGGCGGTGATGACGCAGCCGATGGAGACCGGCTGGTCGGTCCAGTGGCCGAGCCCGGCGATGGTGTGCGAGGCGAGCAGCTCGCACTCCGCTCGGAAGGGCTCGAGCGGGTGGCCCGAGATGTAGAAGCCGAGGATCTCCTTTTCGCGCTGCAGCCGTTCGCTTTCGGGCATCGGCTTGAGCGCGGGGAGCGTCGGGGCGATGTGCTGCTTGGCCTCGGGGGCAGCGCCGAAGTTGCCGAACAGCGAGCCCTGGCCCGAGGCCTTCTCCTGCTGGACGAGCGAGGCCGACTGCATGGCGCCGTCGAGGGCGGCGGCGAGCTGGGCGCGGTGTCCGAGGCTGTCCATGGCGCCGGCGAAGATGAGCGCCTCGAAGACGCGCTTGTTGCAGGTGCGGAGGTCGACGCGCTCGCACATGTCGTACAGCGTCGTGATGGGCTGCGTGGCGCGCGCGACGATGATCGAGTCGATGGCCGACCGGCCGACGTTGCGGATGGCGCCGAGGCCGAAGCGGATGCGGGCCTCGCCGACAACGGTGAACTTGTAGCCCGACTCGTTGACGTCGGGGGGAAGGATTTGCAAACCGAGGTCGCGTGCCTCGTTGATGTACTTGACCACCGAGTCGGTGTCGCCGATGCAGGCGCTGAGGAGCGCGGCCATGAACTCGGCCGGAAAGTGCGCCTTGAGGTAGGCCGTCTGGTACGAGAGGACGGAGTAGGCGACCGAGTGCGACTTGTTGAAGCCGTAGCGGCCGAAGGTCTCGATCTGCGCGCCGATGTCCTCGATGACCTTCTTCTGGTAGCCGCGTGCGATCGCCTTCTCGACGAACTTGCCGATCTCCTTCCGGATGAGCTCGGCGTCCTTCTTGCCGACCGCCTTGCGGAGGACGTCGGCTTCGGCGAGCGAGATGCCGGCGAGCCGCTGCGCGATGCGCATCACCTGTTCCTGGTAGGTGATGACGCCGTAGGTGGGAGCGAGAATCTCTTCGAGTTCGGGAAGGGCGTAGGTGACCGGTTCTTCGCCCTTCTTGCGGCGGCAGTACACCTTGTGCATCCCGGCGTCGAGCGGGCCGGGGCGGAGCAGGGCGTTGGAGGCGACGAGGTCGTCGAACCGGTCGGCGCGCATGGCGCGCACCATGTCGGTGGCGAGCGGCGACTCGAACTGGAAGACGCCCCCGGTGCGCCCGGCGCGGAGCATCCGGTAGGTGGCGTCGTCGTCGTACGGAATGCCGTCGAGGTCGACGTCGAGGCCACGGCGCGCCTTGATGGCGACGAGCGCGTCGTGGATGACCGTGAGCGTCGTCAGCCCGAGGAAATCCATCTTCAACATGCCGGCGTGCTCGAGCATGTTCATGTCGTACTGCGTGACGACGACGCGTTCGTCGCTGCCCGAGCCGGAGCCGCGGGACTCCTGCGTGCAGACCGGCACGTAATCGTCGAGCGGGCCCGGCGCGATGACGACGCCGGCGGCGTGGATGCCGGCGTGCCGCGACAGCCCTTCGAGGGCGATGGCGAAATCGAAGAGCTGCCGGTGGCGTTCGTCCTGCTCGTAGAGCTTGCTGACCTCGGGCACCCGGGCGATGGCGTCCTTGACGGTCAGCGAATAGTTGGGCGCGTTGGGAATGAGCTTGGCGATCGCGTCGGTCTCGCCCGGCGTGAAGCCGAGCACGCGGCCCACGTCCTTGATGGCGGCGCGCGACTTGAGCGTCCCGAACGTGATGATCTGCCCCACCGAGTCGCGACCGTACTTTTCGCGAACGTACTCGATGACCTCGCCGCGCCGCTCTTCGCAGAAGTCGACGTCGATGTCGGGCATCGACACGCGTTCGGGGTTCAGGAAGCGCTCGAAGAGCAGGTCGTACTTGAGGGGGCAGACGTCGGTGATCCTGAGCGCGTACGCGACGATGGAGCCGGCGGCGGAGCCGCGGCCAGGGCCCACGGGGATGCCGCGGTCGCGCGCCGCCTGGATGAAGTCGGCGACAATGAGGAAATAGCCGGCGTAGCCCAACTTGGTGATGACGTCGAGCTCGAAATCGAGCCGCTCGCGGACGTTGGACGGCATCGGATCGCCGTAGCGGGCCACGGCACCGTCGGTCGCCATCTGCACGAGCAGCTGGTTTTCGGTCTTGACCCCAGCCGGGAGCGGGAAGGACGGCACGTGGTACTTCTTGTCGAACTGCACGTCCACCTGGTCGGCGATCTTGAGCGTGTTGTCGAGCACCTCGGGGTGGCCGGCGAAGTGCGCCTGGACCTCGGGGGCGCTCTTGAAGTAGAGCCCGCGGTCGTAGCGCATGCGGTCGGCGTCGGTGCGGTCCTTCTTGAGGCCGATGCAGAGCAGGATGTCGTGCGCGTCGTGGTCCTCGGCGCGCAGGAAGTGCGCGTCGTTGGTGGCGATGACGGGGAGGTTGAGCCGGCCGGCCAACGCGAAGACCCGTTCATTGAGGAGCGTCTGCTCGCCCGAATTGTGGGCCTGCACCTCGAGGTAGTAGCGGTCCTTGAAGACGTCGGCGTACCATTCGGCAGTGCGGCGGGCGTCGTCGGGGCGATCGGCCAACAGGTGCGTGGCGACTTCGCCGGCCATGCACGCCGAGGAAACGATGATTCCCTCGTTGTACCGGGCGAGCAACTCGCGGTCGACGCGCGGCTTTCCGTAGAAGCCCTCGGTGTAGGCGAGCGACGAGAGCTTCACCAGGTTGCGGTACCCGGCGAGATTGCTGGCGAGCAGGATGAGATGGTAGTAGTTGCGTTCGCCCGGAGCGCCGCGGGTGCGGGCGTGCCGGTCGGACGTGGCGACGTACGCCTCCATGCCGACGATGGGGCGGAGAGCGGCCTTGCGGGCCTTCTCCTGGAACTCCCAGGCGGCATGCAGGTTACCGTGATCGGTGATGGCGAGGGCCGGTTGCTCGAACTCCAGCGCGCGCTCGATCAGGTCATCGATCCGGTTCGCTCCGTCGAGGAGGGAGAACTCGGAATGGCAGTGCAGATGGACAAACGACATGGAATTCATAAGGATAGCGCGAGCGCGGGGCCGCGTCAAAGCAGCTTGCGGACGTGGCGACGTGTGTAATCTCTTGCGTGTCAAGGGGTTAGTTTCGCGCGTCGCCTGGCGCGTCGGACAATTTGCCGCCGTGGCGCTGCTGGCCGGGTGCGCGCACGAGCGCGTGCTCGCTTCGGGGCACTTCTACACGCTGCGTGTCGTGGCCGGCGATGCGCAGACCGCGCCGGCCGGAACGCTCCTGCCGCAGCCGCTCACCGTCGAGGTGCGCGATGCGGCCGGGATGCCGATCAGGGCAACCATCGTGGTCTTCCGCGTCATCGCGGGAGCGGGGGACGGCGCTGCCGTGCTCGACACGCTGTCGGTGACCGATGATGCGGGGCGGGCGCAGGCGGAGTTGCGGCTGGGATCGCGTGCGGGGGCCGTGGAGGTGCGGGTCCTCCCGATTGCGGCCGAGGAACGGGCGGTGAGCGTGCGGGCGACGGCGACGGGAGGGCCAACGATCAGTGGCGTGCTGCCCGGCAGCGTTGGGCCGGGCGACACGCTCGCCATCGCGGGGAGTGCGTTGGGCGGGGCCGCGTCGACCGTGGAGTTCGGGTCGGTTCGGGTGCGGGCTGTGGCCGGGTCGGACGGCGAGATTCGGGTTGTGGTCCCCGATTGCCTTCCACCCGGGGCGATCGACGTGCGTGTGCTGAGTGGTGCGGCGTGGACCGCGACGCGACCCGTGACGTACGCACCGCGGCGGCGGCCGATCAGCCTGCGTCTGTTCGAGGCGGTGCTGATCCCGGCGGGTGAGCTGGCATCGTGCGCGACGCTGGCCAGCGATGCCGGCGCCGAGTATCTGCTGATTCCCCAACTGGCGGCGCAGGCGGCGTCGCCGGTGTCGACGGTATTGCGTGTGACGGTCGGCGGGGCAACGACGGCGGCGTTGTTCGGCGGCACGTCGCCCGCGGGACTGACGCGTGACGCGGCGTGGAGCGCGCAATCGGCGCTCGACCACGCGCTCCGGGAACAGGAGCGGCGCCTGGCGCCGTTCTCGCGCGGCGCCGAGCCGGCTCCGCAGCTGATGCTTGCGTTGACGCTCGGCAGCCTGCGGACGTTTCACGTGATCACGACGCTGGCCGGCGACGAGTTCACGGATGCGACGGGCAAGCTGCGGTGGCTTGGCCAGCACCTCGGCATCTACGTCGACACGACCACCGCGTCGGCCTACACCGATGCGGATCTCGAACGCCTCGGCCGACTGTTCGACACCGACCTGTACGGCACGGTCGTCGGGGCGTTCGGTCCCGAGTCGGACATCGACCGCAACGGCCGGGTGCTGGTGTTCCTCACGCCGCGCGTGAACGCGCTGGTGGCATCGAGTGACTGCGGGCAGCGCGGTTTCGTGACCGGGTTCTTCTACGGCCGCGACCTGCTGCCGTCGATGGCCAATTCGAACGCGGGCGAGATCTTCTACGGCTTGGTCCCCGATGCCTACCTCCGGTACAGCTGCTCGCACGCGCCGTACGACGTGGAGCGCCTGCTGCCGGGAACGTTCGTGCACGAGATGCAGCACATGATCTCGTTCTTTCACCACGTCGTGGCGCGCGGGGGCGACGCGGAAGAGCACTGGGTGAACGAGGGACTGAGCCACATTGCCGAGGAGCTGGCGTCGCAGGTGTTCGAGGCGCGCTACCCGTGGCCGTTGCGGCGCACGACGCCCGGGCAGCTCTTTCCCGACTCGGCCGGGCTGTTCATGTCGCAGCAGTTGATGAACGCGTACGTGTATCTGTACAACTCGGCCGCGCACTCGGTGACGACCTTCCAGGGCACGGGGTCGATGGAGGAACGCGGCGCCGCCTGGCTGTTTCTGCGCTGGCTCGGCGACCAGAAGGGGGCGTCGATCTACCGCAAGCTGGTGCAGACGTCGCTGACGGGCGTGGCCAACGTGGAGGCGCGCAGCGGCGAACGGTTTGCAACGCTGTTCGGCGATTTCACGGTGGCGATCTGGGCGGACAGCATTCCCGGGGTCCCGCGCAGCCAGGTGGCGCCGCGATATCGGTTCGCCAGCCGCAACCTTCGTCAGTTGATGGCTCGACAAGCGTTCGTGTCCCTTTGGCCGGATTCATTTCCCGTGAGGCCGGTGCATGTGCCGAATGCCGGACTGGCCGAAGGTTCGCTCTTGCCGGGGACCATGGTGTACCTCTCGCTCGGGCCGTTCGCGGCAGGGCAGGGCGCGACGGTGCTGGGTATGGCGAAGTCCGCGGGCGGGGCGTTCTCAGTGGGCGAGGGGGCGCAGTTGGGGATATTGCGAGTGAGATAGTTTGGAGCGGGGGGATGGTAGACGGTAGACGGTAGACGGTGGATGCGATGGCGAGATTGCTCTCGGTGACTTGGCCTGTTTGCGTGCGTTGTGACACATTGTGACATGATGACTATTCGGCGCGTGATTCTTCTTTCATTGCTTGCCGCGGTCGGCGGGGCGCCCGTGGGGTTGCGTGCGCAGCGGGCGGGCGTGGTGCTTGCGCTGCCGGCGAGCGCGCGCGCGGCCGGGGCGGGGGATGCGTTGTCGCTGGCGACGGGAGCGGACGCGCTGTTCTACGGCGCGCAGAACCTGCCGCGGGAGCGCAGTGTGGCGGCGAGTGCGGGAACGTGGCTGGGCAACGCGCAGTTTGCCACGGTCGCGGGTTCTTTCCCGCTCGGCCGGAACGCCGTCGCCGGGTTGGGCGTGCAGTCGCTGGACTACGGCAGCGCCGACGAGTACGTGAGCGACCCGCTGACGGCCGGAACGCGCGGCATCGCGACGGGCGATCAGGTTGGCGCGAGCGAGACGGCGCTTGCCGCCGCCGTGCAGCTGCGTCGCGGCACGATGCGGCATGCCGTGACCGTCGAGTATGTGCATCAGCAGGTGGCGAACCTCGCCGCGAGCACGGTGGCCTTCAGCTGGGGATTCGGCATTGCGCGACGCGGATGGGATCTGGCGTTGGGAGTCCAGCATGGTGCGGGGCGGATGACGCTTGGGGCAATCACGTCGACGCTGGTGTGGACGCGCCGGGCGGCGCTGCGGTCGAGCAGCGTGGCGGTTGGCGGCTGGCAGTGGGCGGGGGTGGCCGAGTGGCGTGATGTGCGCGGCGAAGGGAGGGCGGCGCTCGCTGGCGTCGAGGGGACCGTCGCCACGCATGCCGGTTGGCAACTGACGGTGCGCGGCGCCGCCGTGTCGCAGCCGGCGGAGACGGCGCGCGAGCCGTGGACGGCTGGCGGCAGTGCGGCGCGCGGTGCATGGTCGCTGGACTATGGCTATCAGGGATTCGGCGCGCTGGGGGTGGTGCATCGCATGGGGGTGACGTGGCGCTCGCGCGGCCCGCGAAGCCCCTCCCGCTGAGCGGAGCGGGCATGCACCGGCGATGGGGCAGCGTGGGCGTGGCCCTGCTGGCCGCGCTGGGCGGCGCCGCGGTGCTGACGGCGGCGACGCGTACCGGACGCTACCTGGTGCGCGCGGCGTGGGAGGAGGGGAAGATTCTCCGTCATCGGCGGTCGATCGCCGAACTGGTGCGGGATCCGCGCACCGACGCGACGACGCGCGGCAAGCTGCAGCTGGTGCTCGAGGCGCGGGCGTTCGCGTCGGACTCGCTGGGGCTGCCGGCACGCGACGCGTTCACGCAGTATACGCGTCTGTCGACGGACACGCTGGTGCTGCTGCTCAGCGGCGCGGCGCGCGACACGCTGGCCCCGGTGACGTGGTGGTTTCCGGTCGTGGGGCGCGTGCCGTACAAGGGATTCTTCAACGTGCGCGAGGCGGTGCGCGAAGAGGCGCGTTTGCGCGACCGCGGGTTCGATGCCTACCTGCGCCCGGCGCCGGCGTTCAGCACGCTCGGCTGGTTCAACGATCCGGTGCTGTCGACGACGCTGCGCAACGATTCGGCCGACGTGGCGAACACGGTGGTGCACGAACTGACGCACAACCGGTACTACGCACCCGGGGGGGCGATCTTCAACGAGAGCTTCGCCAACTTCGTGGGCGCGCGGGGGGCGGCGGCGTTCTTCCGCTCGCGCGGCGACACGGCGAATGCGTTGCGCTGCGACCGGCAGTGGGAGGATGAGAAACTTCTTGGCGCGTTCTGGGCGCGCGTGACGGACTCGCTCGAAGCGGGATACGCCGCGCATCCGGGATCGGCCGGTAGGGGTGAGCGACTGGCCGCGCGCGAGCGCATCTACGCGTGGGCGCGGCAGCAGCTCGTCGACAGCGTGGGGCCGCGGTTGACCACGTTTCCGGCCTGGTACGCGTCACGGGTGCGGCTCGACAACGCGGCACTGCTTGCGCGGCGGGTCTACCTGACGCGGCTCGCCGACTTCGACGCGGTGTGGGAGCGCGAGGGGCGCGACCTGCGGCGGACGATCGCCACGCTCATCGCCGAGCACGAACGGCGGTAGATCGCGCTCAGATCGCGCTCAGGGTGATCGCGCTCAGGGTTGGGGCTCGCCGAACCGGCCACGCATGATGGCCCGCAGGTCGACCACCGGCGTGGCCGGCGCGTCGGACGGGGGCAATTGGGCCACCGGCGGCTCGGCGACGACGCGCTGCATCGTGGCTCGCACCCCGCGGTCGAGGAACCGGGAAATCTGGTCGAAGGTGTAGTCGGCGCCGCGCCACGTGTCGTACACGTTGAGAGGATAGGTGACGGCCAGGTGGTGGCGCGCGCGCGTCAGGGCCACGTACATCAGCCGTCGCTCCTCGTCGATCTGGTCGTCGGAGCCGAGCGATCGCGACAGCGGGAAGTAGCCGTCGACCGCCCAGATGACGAAGACGGCGTCCCACTCGCGTCCCTTGGCGCTGTGCGCGGTGGAGAGGACCAGCGTATCGTCCTCGCTGTCGGCGCCGAAGCCGAGGTCTTGCGTACCCTGCGGTGGCTCGAGCGCGAGCGCACTGAGGAAGACCGCCCGGCTTGGATAGCCTCCGGCGATGACCTGCAGCTGGTCGAGGTCGGCGAGGCGCGGATCGGGGCGATCGTATTTTTCGCGCAGGATGTCGTCGTAGAGCACGCGGACGCGCGCGATCTCGCGGGCCACGGCGCCCTCGTCGTCGAACGGGCCGCCGCGCAGGCTGTCGAGCAGGGTGACGAGCGCCTGATGGGCGGCCTTGGCCCGCGGCGGCGGCCGGAACTGGCCGAAGGCGGCGTGACTCCAGGCGTGCTCGGCCATCACTTCCATGGCGTTGCGCGCGGTCACCTCGCCGATGCCGGGCATCAGGAGGAGCAGCCGGTACCAGCTCACCTCGTCGCGCGGGTTCTCGAGGATGCGCAGAAAGGCGAGGACGTCCTTGACGTGCGCGGCCTCGAGAAACTTGAGGCCGCCCCACTTGTCGAACGGGATGTTGCGCGCGGTGAGCTCGATTTCGAGATCGGCACTGTGATACCCCGCCCGGAAGAGCACGGCGATCTCGCGTAGCGGCGTGCCCTCTTCGTGCAATTCGAGAATGCGGTCGACGACGAACCGCGTCTGCGTCGGCTCGTCCTGCGCCGTCACGAGCCAGGGCTTGTCGCCGCCGGTGCGGTGCGTGAAGAGGGTCTTGCTGTACCGCTCGCCGGCGCGCGAGATCAGGATATTGGACGTGTCGAGAATCGGCTGCGTGGAGCGATAGTTCTCCTCGAGCGCGACGACGGTCGTGCCGGGGAATGCCCCCGGGAAGTCGAGAATGTTGCGGATGGTCGCACCGCGGAACGAGTAGATGCTCTGCGCGTCGTCGCCGACGACGGTGAGGTTGCGGTGCGTGCGGCACATGCCCCGCAGGATGCGCGCCTGCAGCAGGTTGGTGTCCTGGTATTCGTCGACGAGGATCTGGTCGTAGAGTCCCGCGATGCGTTCGGCGAGTGCCGGGACCTGCTCGAGCAGAGTGGCCCAGAAGAGCAGCAAGTCGTCGTAGTCGACGAGATTGCGCTCCTGCTTGCGCTGGGTGTAGTCGGCGAAGACCTTCGCGATCTCTATCTCGTGTTCCACGAAGTGGGGATACTCGTCGCGCAACAGCACCCGTACCGGGATATCGGTGTTGACGTGGCGCGAATAGAGGTGGTGCAGGGTCTCCTTCTTCGGAAAGCGCTTCTTGCGGTCGCGAAAACCGAGCCGGGCGCGCGAGAACTGCATCAGGTCCTCGGCGTCCGACTGATCCATGATGGTGAAGTCGGGACGCAGGCCGGCCTGCTCGCCGAAGCGCCGCAGCAGGCGATGGGCGGTGGCGTGGAACGTGCCGCCGTGCACCTGACGGCTCGCGCTGCCGACCAGTCGTTCGACACGGGCCAGCATTTCCTGCGCGGAGCGCCGGGTGAAGGTGAGCAGCAGGATCCGCTCGGGGCGCACGCCGCGCTCCAGCAGGACGCCGACGCGATGGACGAGCGTGCGCGTCTTTCCGGTGCCGGCACCGGCCACGATGAGGAGCGGACCGTCGCCGTGGGTGGCGGCGCGCCGCTGGGCCTCGTTCAGGCCGTCGGCGGCGCCCCCGCTGTCGCCACGGGGTGCGATGTCGCGCTCGCGCGCGGCGTAGAGGCGGGGGTCGTCGGACACGGTCCCAAATATACGCCGAAGCGGGCGGTGTGAGAGGGCGCGCGCGCCGGCCTTTACCCTCGCTCGCCGTTCGGCGTCACGGGCGCTATCGCGTCCTTGCCAGAAAGGCGCTGATCCGCGACCGTATGTGAGAGGCGCCGGCACTGACTGGCGCCGGACACGAGGGGGTCCCGATGCGACGTGCCGTGAGTGTGGCGCTGGCGGCGGCGCTGGTGGCGATGAGCGCCGGAGCCCAGCAGGGCGCGACGATCCTCGTGTTCGGGACGGTGCGCAACGCGTCGGGCGTGGCCGTGGCGGGAGCCGAAGTCTGGATCGACGGTACCGACCGGCGCGTCGTGTCCAACGACTCGGGCGAGTTTCACATCGACCATGCGCCGAGCGGACGGGTGAAGGTGATGGTGCGCCGGCTCGGTTTTCGGCCCGACAGCAAGCGCGTTGCGCTTCAGCCCGGCGACACGCGGCAGGTGAAATTCGTGCTCGACGGACTGCTCGACGAACTCGAGACGGTGCTCGTCACCGCCCGCGCGGGGTCCAGCGGGCGCATGCAGGAATTCTGGGCGCGGCGCATGGTCGGGCTCGGCGTCTTCATCACGCGCGAGGAGATCGAGCGCCGTCGCCCGGCGCGGACGGTCGATCTGTTTCGTTCGGTCATGGGCGTGCGCATCGTGAGCGGCGGCAACGGCGAGGTCACGCGGCTGGTCTCCGGGCGCCACGCGGTGTCGGTTGCGAGCAAGAATTCCGCGGCGTCGGGCGCCTGTTCCATGCAGTACTACGTCGACGGCATCTTCATGACACCCGGCACGTTCACGGTGGATGAGGTCCCGCCGGAGACGCTGGAAGCGATCGAGGTGTATCGCGGTCCGTCCGAGATTCCGGCGCGGTTCAGGCAGCGCGAGACGGGCTGCGGACTGGTGGTGATCTGGACGCGCGAGCCGCCGGCGCGCGAGCGCAAGGAGCCGGCGGACGCGCGCCGGTGATGCGACTGTCGGCCGGCGGCACCTCGTCCGGACGCAGCGCTACCGCCGGTCGCCCCGTCTGGACGCGGCGCTACCGCCGGTCGCCCCGGAACCGATAGAACGTCAGCCCGCCCCTCCTGGTCGCCGGCAGCAGTCGCCGCTCGGCCGGCGTCCTCCCCTCGGCGAGCAGCAGCGCGAGATCGGCGAGGAATCCCTGATTGCCGAACAGCGTGTGGCCGAGGAGGTCGGCGCTGACGCGCGACGCGTCGATGGTGTCCATGCCGTCGATGACGATCAGCGAGTCGCCGCCGAGTCCCAGCCGGCCGGCGCCGTTGACGACGCGCGACGCCCGCAGGGCCTCGTCATCGCTCGAGGCGTAGAGCGTGATGTGCGTCGCGTGCGGGGCAAGACGGGGGAGGATTTCGCGGCGGAAGACGCGCGCGTCCACGTCGGGCGCGGCGAAGACCACCTGGCTGAGCCGCGGCGTCGAATCGGCGGGCGAGGTGAGCGTGATCGCCTTGCCGACGAGTTCGGCGCCCATCGAGTGCGCGAGCAGATGCACCCGATCGGGTTGCGCGGCGACGGCGTGATGACGCAGCACGCGGAGCAACTGGTAGCCGGCGTTGCGCGCCGACTGCTGGTCGCGGACATAGGCCGTCACCGAGGCGGCCGATGGCCACGAGAAGAGCAGCACCGAGCCATCGAAGTTGAGATCGGCGACCACCTGCGCGGCGCGCACGGCGGCGTCCTCGAACGAGACGTTGTATCCGTGGACGAAGACGAGCAGATCGCGCGAGCGCGACAACGCGAGGTCGGCCGCGAGCCGCTGCACGAAGCGCGCGCTGTCCACCGGAATGGCGGACGTCACGAAGAAGTCGCGCTGCGGGTCCGGGCGATAGGTCAGCGCGTTGGCCCGCAGGGTGCCCGGGCGCGGCAGTTCCCCCGTGCCGCGCACGCGGTACGACGGCACATTCACGCTGACCGCGGCGAATTGCAGCGAGTCGCCGTCGTCGGGGCCGTAGCGTTCGCCCGGGCGATCGCTGGTCACCGAGCGGCGCGTGGTGGCGAGCAGCAGGGTCACCCGCGCGGGTCCGGTGTCGAGCACAGCGTACGAGCGCGGCTCGGCGGCGCGGGGCACGGCGACGGGCGGCGGCACTGGCGCCGGAAGGAGCGACGCCGGCGGGCCGCTTCGGCAGGCGGTCAGTGCGAGCACGAGTGCGAGTGCGAAGGCGAGCCGGTGGTGCATCATGGGGCGATGGTGGACGTAAGCGCCGCGGCGTCCGCCAGATGCGGCGTCAGGTCGAACAGCGACGCGAAGGCGGTCACGATGCGCGACCGCACGTCGTCGAGGAGCGTGGGCGAGAGTGCAACGTGCGGAGGGTACGCCGAGCCGAGTAGTTCCCGCTCGACGCTCGTCATCACGACGTCCTGGATGCCGCAGGGCACGATCAGGTCGAAGCAGGACAGGTCGGTGGTCACGTTGAGCGCGAAGCCGTGCCAGGTCACCCACTGCCGCGCATGCACGCCGATGGAGGCGATCTTGCGGCCGTCCACCCAGACGCCCGTCTTGCCCGGGTTGCGCGCGGCGGCGATGCCGAACGCGGCGAGCGCGTGCATCAGCACCTCCTCGAGCTGGCGGAGGTACCAATGCAGGTCGGGGCGGTGCCGTTCGAGGTTGACGATCGGATAACCGACGAGTTGTCCGGGCCCATGGAACGTGATGTCGCCACCGCGTTCGACGTCGAACAGTTCGACGCCGCGCGCGGCGAGCAGGGCGGGCGAGGCGATCAGGTTGTCGGCCTTGGCGGAACGCCCCCGCGTGATCACGGGGGGATGCTCGACGAGCAGGAGCACGTCCTCGGCGAGGGCGCCCGAGAGCCGCGCGCGGGCCGCGTCGCGCTGCAGCGCGAGCGCGTCGCCGTAGCGCATGACCCCGAGATCGATGACGTGCAGGATCCGTTCGTTCACCCCGGAAATCTAGCGGCTCGCGGCTCGGCGGAGGCGCAGGCCGCGCGCGCTATGGCTTGCCGCCGATCTCCCGCACGAGTTCGCTGGCCGGATCGGCCCCGCGGCGAATGGTCAGCTGCACCGGCGCGCCGACGCGCAGCCACCGCGCGCCGCCCTGCTCGGCGAGCATAGCCGGGGCGGGATGCAGGAACAGCCCCGACGCGGCCACAGTGTCGAGCGCGACGACCTCATCGAGGTCGCCGATTTCGCGCACGCGGGCGCGACCGCCGCGCAGCGCGTCGTCGTAGTTGAACGACAGGTCCACGCGCACCGGCGGCTGGCCGGGAATCACCAGCGAGGCGCCTTGCACGAGAACATCCACCGCCGAGCCGCTGTTGACCGGCATCGAGGTGTAGACGTCGGCGTTCTCGTTGCGGAAGTCGCCGGTGGCGATGGCGTCGAGGGCGCTGAGAATGCCGATGACGTTCACGCGGCGGAGGTGCTGCTTGTCGGCGTCACCGGGCAGCGCGCCGCTTTCGATGAGCACGAGGCGCGTTCCCCACGACTGCATCAAGTCGCCGAAGGCGCGCGGATTGAACGTGTCGTCGTAGCGGGCAATGCGTCCCGGAATCTCGCGCTCGAGCACCGAGCGCACGCGGGCAGCGACCAGGCGCGCGTCGGTGCGCACCGGGCCGAAGCCGTTGGTGACTTCGGCCGCGGGCGCGAGCAGCGCGATGCCCACGCGCTGGTTGCCGGGGCGACCGAGCGTGCGCGCGTTCTGGTCGTGCAGGTTGAAGCCGAACGCCGGCTTGATGGAGTCGCGCACCGCCTTCAGCACGCGCGCCTCGGGCGTGGACAAGCGCCGCACGTCGCGGTTGATGTCGACGCCGAAGGCATCCTCGCGCTGAAACAGCTCGGCGCCGTCGGGGTTGAGCATCGGCAGCATCACTACCGTCAGACGCTCGGCGATTCGGTCGCGCACGGCGTCCCTGGCCGCGGGCTTCTCGGCGAGCCAGTGCAGGAGGTCGGCGAGCGCCATCGTGGCCGTGGACTCGTCGCCGTGCATCTGCGACCAGAGGAAGACCGTCGTCGGTCCCGTGCCGTACGTGATGGCGCGCAGCGCCCGGCCCTGCGCCGACGCGCCGACGAGGGTGACTTTCAACGCCGAAGACTTCAGGATCGGTTCGAGCGCCGCCCAGTAGTCGGCATGGGTGAAGCGACGCGTGGCAATGGCGGCCACGCGGTGCTCCGCGGCCACGCGGCGGCCGAGGTCGAGGCAGCAGTCGGCGGCGGGGGCCACGTTCGGCGTCATGCTTCGCGGCGCGCTGACGCAGGCCAACATGCCGCAGAGCGGCAGGACAGCCAGGCGACGGACGGTGATCAACATGGTGTGGGCTCCACGTTATGGATGACGACGGGATGGCAGACGGCGGACGGCGGACGGCGGACGGCGGAGGGCAGAGGGTGCGAGGTGGTCTTGACGTGGGCAAACGTATGCCCGACGAACGGGCACGGCAACGAACGCATGTCTTCGCCCGCGGCCCACTCCGCGCGCGGTCCATCGACACCATCGCACCCGTCAGGTAGAATTGCACGGGGACAACCGCTCACTCTCGATTCCGACCATGAAGCAGGCCCTTCGACAACACCGGCAGTACCTCCTGACGGGCGTTTCGTACGTGATCCCGATGATCGCCTGCGGCGGGATCCTGATTGCGTCGGCGATCGCCTTGCTGACGTTCCTGCATCCGGGGTCGATGACCGCCACCGGCGGCCCGGATTTCACGGCGGCGCCCACGTTGAAAGTGGTGCTCGATATCGGCGTGGCGGCGTTCACGCTGGCGCTGCCGGTGCTGGCCGGGTACATCGCGTACGCCATGGCGGGACGCCCGGGGCTCGTGCCGGGACTGATCGGCGGCTACCTGGCCGGGACGACGAAGGCGGGATTCCTTGGCGCGCTGCTCGCCGGCCTGCTCGCCGGCCACGTGGTGCTGCTGCTCAAGAAAATGCCGGTGCACAAGCTGGTTCGCCCGATCATGCCGATCATCATCATTCCCATCGTCTCGGGCCTGGCGGTGGGCTTCGTGATGCTCGAGGTGGTGGGCGTGCCGATCGCCGACTTCATGGCGTTCCTGAGCGGCTGGCTGGCGGCGATGAGCCAGGGGAACGCGCTGGTGCTGGCCGCGATCCTCGGCGGCATGATCGCGTTCGACATGGGCGGCCCGGTGAACAAGGCCGCGTTCTTCTTTGGCGCGGCGATGATCAAGGAAGGCAACTTCGCGGTGATGGGCGCCGTTGCGGCGGCCATCTGCACGCCGCCGCTCGGCCTGGCGCTGGCCACGCTGACGGGCCGACGGCTCTGGTCCGAGGAGCAGCGGGAGTCGGGCCTCGCGGCGCTCGGCATGGGCATGGTCGGGATCACGGAGGGCGCCATTCCGTTCGCTGCCGCCGATCCGGTGCGCGTCATTCCATCGATCATGGCCGGGTCGATCGTCGCGGCGCTGATCGCGATGCTCGGCGGCGTCGGCGATCACGCCCCGCACGGCGGGCCGATCGTCATTCCGGTGGTGGACCATCGCCTGATGTACATCCTGGCCATCGTGGTCGGATCGGCGGTGACGGCGCTCGCGATCAACGTCCTGAAGCGAACCACGGACCATGGCGCGGCCGGCGTGACGGGAGCGGCCACGTGAAGATCGTCGCCGTGACCGCGTGCCCGACGGGCATCGCCCACACCTACATGGCGGCCGAGCAATTGGCCAAGACCGCGACCGGCCTCGGCCATTCGATCAAGGTCGAGACGCAAGGGGCGATGGGCATCGAGAACGAACTCAGCCAGGCGGAGATCGACGCGGCCGATGTCGCGATTCTCGCCGTGGACATCGCCATCGAGCAGCCCGAGCGATTCGCGCGCATCCGCACCATCGAAGTGCCGGTGCACGCGGTGCTGCAGCATCCCGCGGAGTTGTTCGCGAGGCTGTGATCGGTGGCACTCGACTGCGCGTTCACCTGCCCGCTGCCCAACGGCGTGCATGCCCGTCCGGCGAGTGCGCTGGAAGCAGTGACGCGTCGCTTTGCCTGCGCACTCACGATCGTGAACGAGCGGACGGGCCAGTCGGCGAATGCCAAGAGCGTGCTGGGCATCGTCGGGCTCGACATCCGGCTGGATGATCGCTGCATCATTGCCGCCGACGGTTCCGATGCCGACGACGCGATGGCCGCGGTCTCTCGCTTCGTGCAAGACGAGTTCGCGGGATGCGACGATGCGCCGCTGGCGGTGGTGCCAACGGCAGGCGAAACGCCGCTGCCGCCTCTGCTGGCCGCAGCCCATGTCGAGTGCCTGCGCGGCACGATCGCGGTGCCGGGCATTGGAGCCGGGAGCGTGGTGCGCATCGGGGCGCTGCTCATACCAGGGGCGCCGAGCGACGAGCCAGCGGTCGACGCCGACGCCGAGTGGGACCGCGTCGAACTGGGATTGCGGGCGCTGGACGAACGGTACGAGAGCCGACTGGCCGCGGGTCACCATGGCGGTGTGGCCGCGACCGTGATCGAGGCACACCATGCGATCGCCCGGGATCCGGCCTTTCGCGAGTTTCTCGCGACCGCCGTGCGCACGGATCGCCAGACGGCGGCGCGGGCCATCGCCGGCGCCGATGCGCATTTTGGCGCGGCGCTCGCGGCGTCGAGCAGCCTGCTCCTGCGCGAACGCGCGCTGGACGTTCGCGACGTCTGCAGCGAGCTGTATCATGCGATCCACGGCGGCGGCGATCGCACGGTGCGGACGGCTCTCACTGCCGACGCCGTGTGCATCGCGGATCACCTGACGCCCGGGGACTTCCTGTCGTTGGACCGGACCTTCCTCAAGGGGCTGGTGCTGGCGCAGTCGTCGTCGACTTCGCACACCATCGTGCTGGCGCGATCGTTCGGCGTGCCGACGCTCACCGGCGTCGAGGGGCTCGTCGATCCCGCGCTGGACGGGCAAACGGTGATCGTCGATGCCGATCTTGGCGTGCTGGTGCGGTCGGGCACCCCCGCGGTCGACCGGTACTACGAGATGGAGCGCGCGCGCCTTGGCGCTCGGCGGGCGCGGCAGCTCCAAGGTGCCGGCCAGCCAGCGACGACTGCCGACGGGCGGTGCCTGGAGATTGGCGCCAACGTCGCCAGCGCGGCCGAAGCGTCAGGCGCCTTTGCCGCCGGCGCCGATGGCATCGGCTTGTTCCGCACCGAGATGCTGTTCGTCAATCGCGACCGCGCGCCGGACGAGGAGGAACAGTTCGAGGAGTACCGTCAGGCGATGGTGGCCGCAGCGGGCAAGCCGGTGATCATCCGCACGCTCGACGTGGGCGGCGACAAGCCGATTGCCTACCTGCACCTGCCGACAGAAGAGAATCCGTTTCTCGGATATCGTGCGGTCCGGATGTACCCCGCGTTTGAGCCGCTCGTGCGTACGCAGGTGCGTGCGATGGTGCGCGCCTCGGCGTTCGGGCCGCTCCGGCTCATGGTGCCGATGGTGTCGCGGCTTGAGGAAGTGCGGTGGATGAGGCGGCTGATCGCCGAGGAGCAGGCCGCGTGCGCTGCCGCTGGCATCGCGCACGACCCGGCGATGCAGGTCGGCGCGATGGTCGAAGTGCCGTCGATGGCGTTCCAGCTTGATCACTATTGCCGCGAACTCGACTTCTTCAGCATCGGAACGAACGACCTGCTGCAGTATTTCGTCGCGATCGACCGGACGAGCGAACAGGTCGCCGGTCTCTACGACCCGATGGCGCCCGCGTTTCTGCGCTTGCTGCAGAAGATCGTCGACGACGTCCACGCGGCCGGCCGATGGGTGGGCATGTGCGGCGAACTCGCCGGGCAACCGAACGCGCTTCCGCTGCTGGTCGGCCTCGGCGTCGACGAACTGAGCATGGCCGCCCCCGGCATCGCGGCGGCGAAAGCGGGTGTGCGCTTGCTCGACACTGTGTCGTGCCGGGCGCTGCTGGGCGAAGCGTTGGCGTGCGCGACGGGGCGTGACGTCGAAGACCTGCTCGCGGCATTCGATGGCCGCTCGCCGCGTCCCCTCGTCACGCCTGAACTCGTGATCCTCGACGCGGAATGCGAGACGCGGGAAGAGGCGGTCAAGCTGCTCGCCGATCAGCTCTACGTGACCGGGCGCACGGAGGATCCGCGCGACATCGAAGCCGCGGTCTGGCAACGCGAAGCGCTGTACTCGACCGCCTTCGGCCACGGGTTTGCCATTCCGCACTGCAAGACCGATGCGCTGAAGGCCAACTCGCTGGCCATCCTGCGGCTGCGGCGGCCCGTGGCCTGGGCGTCGCTCGATGGCGAGCCGGTGTCGGTGCTGGTGCTCCTCGCCATCCGGCAGTCGGGGGGCGCGGAGGCCCACCTGAAGGTCCTGGCGACGCTCGCGCGCCGGGTGATGCATGAGGACTTTCGCGAGAGGCTGCGGCAGGAACAGGATCCCCGCACACTGTGCGATTACGTGCGGGAATGCGTTGGTGGATAGGGACTGGGTATGCGTGCGACGAACTTCAATCCGCAGAGGAAGGTCATGCAACGATACGTGAGACTGTTCGCGGTGCTGCTGGTCGCCTGGCTGGCCGTGCCGGCCGGGGCGTGCGCGCAGGGCGCGCCCTCGACTGCGCCGGACCTCACCACGCAACCGACTCTCTATGTGGTGCCCTACGCGCACCTCGACACGGAATGGCGCTGGGATTACCCGACGACGATTCGCGAATACCTCCCGGCGACGTTGCGCGACAACTTCGCGCTGTTCGAGAAGTATCCGCACTACGTCTTCAACTTCAGCGGCGCCAACCGGTACCGGATGATCAAGGAGTACTATCCGGACGACTATGCGACGATGAAGAAATACATCGCGGCGGGGCGCTGGTTCCCCTCGGGTTCTTCCATGGAAGAGAACGACGTGAACTCGCCGTCGGCCGAGTCGACGATGCGGCAGATCCTCTACGGCATGCAGTACTTCCGGCGCGAGTTCGGCAAGACGAGCGCCGAGTACATGCTGCCCGACTGCTTCGGGTTCCCCGCGTCGCTGCCGAGCATCCTGGCGCACATGGGGCTCAAGGGCTTCTCGACGCAGAAACTGAGCTGGAACTCGGCGATGGGCATTCCGTTCAACGTCGGCGTCTGGCAGGGACTCGATGGCAAGGGTGTGGTCGCGGCGCTCAACGCGATGACGTACAGTGGTGACGTGCGGCAGGACATCACCCGGAGTCCCCCTCCTCCTCCGAACCCCGCACCGCGCAATCTTCCCACCGACTGGCCCAAGCGCATCCAGGAGAACGCGCAGAAGGGCGGCCTGCTGACGGACTACTATTACTATGGCACCGGCGACATCGGCGGATCTCCCCGGGAACCGTCGGTGGCGCTGATGGAAGCGATCGTCACCAAGGGGCAGGGGATCATCCCGCCGCCGCAGGCGCCGCGCGTTGCCGGCCAGCCGCAGCCGGTGATCGAGATGCCGGTGCCGGTGCAGGTGGGCGACGGTCCAGTGCATGTCGTCCAGGGCACGGCCGAGCAGATGTTCCTCGACATCAAACCCGACCAGTGGGCTCGCCTGCCGCACTACACGGGCGACCTGCTGCTCACGCAGCATTCGGCCGGCTCGATCACGTCGCAGACGTACCTGAAGCGCTGGAATCGCCAGAACGAAGTGCTGGCCGACGCCGCGGAGCGCGCGTCGGTGGCCGCGGACTGGCTCGGCCGGCGACCGTACCCGCTCCAGCGCCTGAACGACGCGTGGACGCTGGTGATGGGCGGGCAGTTTCATGACATCATTCCCGGCACGAGCATCCCGAAGGCGTACGAGTATGCCTGGAACGATCAGCTGCTCGCGCTGAACCAGTTTGCCGGTGTGGTGACCAGCGCCACCGATGCCATTGCCTCGGCGATGAACACGCTGGGGAAGGGAACGCCGGTGATCGTGTTCAATCCGCTGAACATCGCGCGAGAGGATGTGGTCGAAGCGACGGTGGCATTTGCGAATGGCGCGCCGAAGGGGGTGCGCGTGTCCGGGCCCGATGGCAAGGACGTCGCGGCGCAGGTGACGGCGGACGGGAAGGTGCTGTTCGTCGCCAAGGTGCCGTCGTCGGGCTTTGCCGTGTTCGACGTGCAGCCGGTGGATGGCGCGGCAGGCGGCGCGGCACCGGCGGCGACGAGCGGTGCGGGCCGCGCGGCCGCGTTGAAGGTCACGGCATCGACGCTCGAGAATGCGCGCTATCGCATCGCGCTCGACCAGAACGGCGACGTGGCGAGTCTGTTCGACAAGTCGACGAAGCGCGAACTGCTCCAGGCGCCGATTCGCCTGGCGATCAAGACCGACAAGCCGGTGGATTGGCCGGCGTGGAACATGGACTGGGCCGACCAGCAGCAGGCGCCGCGCGCGTTCGTGCAGGGGACGCCGAAGATTCGCGTCGTCGAAAACGGTCCGGCGCGCGTCGCCATCGAGGTCGCCCGCGAAACCGAAGGCTCGACGTTCGTGCAGACCATCCGGCTGTCGGCGGGCGACGCGGGCAACCGCGTCGAGTTCGGCAACGTCGTCGACTGGAAGACGGCCGAGGCCAACCTGAAGGCCACATTCCCGCTGACGGCGTCGAACCCGCAGGCCACGTACAACTGGGACATCGGCACGCTGGCGCGCGGCAACAACGACGAAAAGAAGTTCGAGGTGCCGTCGCATCAGTGGTTCGACCTGACCGACAAGTCCGGCAAGTTCGGCGTGACGGTGCTGCAGGACAGCAAGAATGCGTCGGACAAGCCCGATGACCACACGCTGCGTCTCACGCTCATGCGCACGCCGGGCATCGGGACGGGCAACGGGCGTTCGTACGCCGATCAATCGAGCCAGGACTGGGGGCACCACGAGTTCGTGTTCGGCCTCGCGGCGCACGCCGGCGACTGGCGGCAGGGTCAGACCGATTGGCAGGCCTGGCGGCTGAACCAGCCGCTGCTCGCGTTCGAGGTGTCGAAGCACGCGGGCACGCTCGGCACGTCGTTCTCGTTGTTCAAGCTCAACAACAGCCGCGTGCGCGCGCTGGCGGTGAAGCACGCCGAACAGGGCAACGAGATCGTGGTGCGCCTGGTGGAACTGGATGGCAAGCCGGCCAAGGACGTGCGTCTCTCGTTTGCCGGGCCGATCGCGAGTGCGCGCGAGATCACCGGGGCAGAGCAACCTCTCGGCTCGGCGACGGTGACGGCCGGCGCGTTGGTGACCGACTTCACGCCGTACCAGGTGCGCAGCTTTGCGCTCACGCTCGGCGCGCCATCGGGGGCGACCGGCGCGGCGGCAGACGCATCGAGCGCGTCACCCCTGCCGGCATCGCAGCCGGTCACGCTGATATACGATCGCAAGGTGGCCAGCACCGACCACTCGGTGGGTGGCGGCACGTTCGACGGATCGGGGCGCAGCCTGCCGGCCGAGCTGTTGCCGCGCGACCTGCCGTTCGGCGGCATTCACTTTGCGCTGGCACGGGCGGACACGTTCAACGCGGTCGTGGCGCAGGGGCAGACGATCGCGCTACCGGCCGGAAAGTTCAATCGCGTCTACCTGCTGGCGGCGGCCGACGGCGACCAGACGGCGACGTTCCGCGTGGGGAGCGCGCCGGTGGCGCTGACCATTCAGGATTGGGGCGGCTACATCGGCCAGTGGGACAACCGCGTGTGGACGCGCCGCGATACCGTGATTCCTCCGCGTCCCGATGCCCCTCCCGGCACGCCGGCGCGCACGCGCACGCTGAGCGAATATGCCGGCCTGGTGCCGGGCTTCGTGAAGCGTGCGCCGGTGGCGTGGTATGCGTCGCATCGCCACCTGAGCGACGGGAGCAACGATCCGTACGCCTATGCGTACCTCTTTGCGTATGCCATCGACCTGCCTGTCGGCGCGACCTCGGTGACGCTGCCGTCCAACAGCCGAATTCGCGTGCTGGCGATGACGGTGTCCTCAGAGGACGCGGCGACGCGTCCGGTGGCCCCGCTCTATGATGCGCTTCAACGATAGCGTCTGACCCTTGTCCATCGTCCACGGCAGTTACCGAGCCTCTTCGCGCCGCACCCGCGGCCTCATCCGTAATCCCATGACTCGCCGGTTCGCCCGTTCGTCGTTCGCCGCTGTCGCGCTGCTCTCGCTCGTCGCATGCGCGATGGCGCGCACGCGGCCGGCGGCCACATCCGTGCAGACGGGGGCGCTCGAGGCGGCCGGCATCAACCGGTCGCTGCCGCCGCAGCTCGATTCCATCATGACCGCGGCGATCGCCGACCACGCGTCCCCCGGCGTCACCATCGCCATCGGCCATCACGGGCGCATTGTCTACACCAATGCCTGGGGGCAGACGGACTGGGCATCGTCGGCGCCGCGCACCAGCGACAGCACCATCTACGACATGGCGTCGCTCACGAAGGTCGTGGCGTCGACCACGGCGGCGATGCTGATGGAAGAGGACGGCAAGCTCGACATCGAACGCACGGTGGTCAGCTACCTGCCGGAGTTCAACGACCCGGAAAAGGCGGCGATCACCGTGCGCATGCTGCTCACGCACACGAGCGGCATGCGGCAGAACCAGTATCTGTACAAGGAGATCAAGGGACGCGAGGCCTACCTGCAGCGCATCAACGCCAAGCCGCTGGTGCGCAAGCCAGGCGAGGCGTTCGAGTACAGCGACTGGAGCATGATCGTGCTGCAGGCGGTGATCGAGCGCCTCTCGGGCAAGACGCTCGATGTCCTGCTGGCCGAGCGCGTGTTCGGCCCGCTAGGCATGCGCGACACCGGGTTCAATCCACCCGAATCGCTGAAGCCGCGCATCGCGCCGACCGAGATCCAGGAGTTTCGCGGCGGCAAGTTGTGGGGCGTCGTCCACGACGAGAACGCGTGGGCAATGGGTGGCGTGTCGGGCAACGCCGGGCTCTTCTCGAGCGCGCGCGACCTCGGCGTCTTCGTGCAGATGCTGCTCAACGGCGGCGAGTTCAACGGCGTGCGCGTGTTGCGGCCCGAGACGATCGCGCGCTGGACCGCGCGGCAGCGCAAGGACGCGGCGCGCGCCCTCGGATGGGAAACGCCGTCGCCGCGATCGAGCGCGGGGCGCTATTTCTCGATGCGCAGCTTCGGGCACACCGGGTACACCGGCACCTCGATCTGGGCCGATCCGGAAAAACAGCTCTTCGTCGTGCTGCTGACGAATCGCGTGAACCCGTCGCGCGACAACCCCAAGCTGGGACCGCTGCGCCGCACGGTCATGGACGCCGTGCAGCAGGCGGTGCTCGACGCGCCGCTGGTGCAGTGGGAGGCGCCGCTGCCGGCGCGGTAGCGCCTACGCGTGCACCACGCGCCCCATCGAATCCAGCACCGCCTCGGCGATCGCCTCGGAGAACGTCGGGTGCGCGTGAATGGCCAGGTCGACTTCCTCCACCGTAAACTCGTTCTCGCGCGCCACCAGCAGCTCGTGGATCAGCTCGGTGGCGTGCGGGCCGACGATGTGCGCGCCGAGAATCTCGCCGTACTTCGCGCCGCGCAGGATCTTGACGAAACCTTCCGATTCGCCCGCCGTGCGCGCGCGGCCGTTGGCGCTGAACGGAAACTTGCCCGCCTTGTAGTCGAGCTTCTGCTCCTTGCACTGGGCCTCGGTGAGGCCGATCGACGCCACTTCGGGGTGGCAGTAGGTGCAGTTGGGAATGTTGCCGTAGTTGATCGGGTGGTGAGGCTGCCCGGCGATGATCTCGGCGACGATCATCCCCTCGCGCTCTCCCTTGTGCGCCAGCATGGGCGGACCGGCCACGTCGCCGATGGCGTAGATCCCCTTGGCGGTCGTCTCGAGCGTCGCGCTCACCTTGATGAAACCGCGGTCGGTGAGCTGCACGCCGGCTTCCTTGAGGCCGAGGTGTTCGACGTTGGCGGCGCGACCGGCGGCGACGAGCACCTTGTCGACGACCAGCTCCTGCGACTTGCCGAGCGCCTCGACCGTCAGCGTCACGCTCTCCTTGCCGGCCTTGACGTTCGTCAGCTTCGCGCCGGCCAGCACGTCGATGCCGCGCTTCTTGAACGAGCGCGCCACCTCGGCTGAGCTGTCCTCGTCCTCGAGCGGGAGGATGCGCGGTAGCACTTCAAGCACGGTCACCTTGGTGCCGAACGCATTGAAGACGTCGGCAAATTCGCACCCGACCGCGCCGGCGCCGACGATGGCGAGGCTCTTCGGCGCCTGCTCGAGCACGAGCGCCTCATCGGATGAAATGATCGTCGTCTTGTTGAGCTCCAGGCCCGCTTGGGGCAGGCCGCGCACCCGCGAGCCCGTGCCGATCACCACTGCCTTGGTGGCGGTGTGCGTCTCGCTCTTGCCGTCGGCGGTGGCGACCTTCACGGTCTTCCCCGCGCCGAGCACGCCTGTCCCCTTGATCCAGGTGATCTTGTTCTTCTTGAACAGGAACTCGACGCCCTTGGAGTTCTTGCCCGACACGTCGCGCGAACGCTTCATCGCCACGCCGAAGTCGAGCGTGATGTCGCCGACCTTTACGCCGAACTCGGCGGCGTGCTTGAGGCGATTGGCGATGTGCGACGACTCGAGCAACGCCTTGGCGGGAATGCAGCCCCAGAGCACGCAGGTGCCGCCGAGCCCTTCGCGCTCGATCACGCCGACGGTGAGACCGAGCTGGGCGGCGCGAATCGCGCCGACGTAGCCGGCGGGGCCGCCGCCGAGGAAGATCACATCGAAGTTGGCCATGTCAGAATACCAGCATCAGAGGGTTCTCCAGCATCCTGCGCACGTCCTGCAGGAATCGCGCGCCCACCGCGCCGTCGATCACGCGGTGGTCGCAGCTCATCGTGACGCGCAGCCGCTTGCGCACGGCGACCGCGCCATCGACCACCACCGGCGCATCCTCGAGCGCGCCGACGGCGAGGATGCCGGACTCGGGCGGGCTGATGATCGCGGTGAATTGCTCGATCTGCATCATGCCGAGGTTCGACACGGAGAAGGTGGACCCCGTGTACTCCTCGGGCTTCAGTTTGCGCTCGCGCGCCCGGGCGGCGAGTTCGCGCGACTCGCGAGCGATCGCGCGCAGGCCCTTGCGGTCGGCGTCGAAGATCACCGGCACGATGAGCCCGTCGTCGGTGGCCACCGCCATGCCGAGATGCACGCGGTTGAACAGGCGGATGCGGTCGCCGAGCCAGTGCGCGTTGACTTCCGGGTGGGCCGCGAGCGCGGTGGCCACCGCCTTCAGCACGATGTCGTTGATCGATACCTTGAACTCGTCGCCGAGCGCCGCCGCCTGCGCGCGCAGTTCCACCGCGCGCATCAGGTCGAACGTGGCGGTCAGGTAGAACGTCGGAATCGGGCCGATACTTTCGGCCAGGCGCTTGGCGATGGTCTTGCGGATTTGCGTGAGTGGCTGGTCCATGAAGTCGGCTGCGCCGACGACGGTGGACGGTTGACGGTGGACGGTGGAGGACACGGCGCTGCCTGTTCCGCCGCTCATCGCGGCCTCGATGTCGCGCTTGATCACTCGGCCACCGGGGCCGGAGCCGGCGACGGCGCCGAGGTCGATGCCGCTCTCGCGTGCGATGCGGCGCGCGAGCGGAGAGCTCTTCGGTGCGCCGCCGGCCATCGCAGCGGCGACGGGGGCGGCCGCGGGTGCAGTCGCGGCGGGGAGGGGGGCGGGGTGCGGAGTTGCGCTGGTCGGCGGCGACGGTCCGGCGGCGGGGGGGGGGGGGGGGGGGGACGTGGCGGGGGGGGGGGGCCGGCTGGCGGC
>Ga0315268_10000169_pt1 | contig 75527 bp, 62 predicted proteins | sample C1_top_MG_FD_204535 | JGI IMG/M metagenome (GOLD analysis project Ga0315268, IMG submission 204535) | Sediment microbial communities from Yellowstone Lake, YNP, Wyoming, USA - C1_top | ecosystem: Environmental > Aquatic > Freshwater > Lake > Sediment | place: USA: Wyoming | collected 2017-08-01
TAATCGCCTATGCTGGCTGTCATTTGGAGAGCGGTCTGAACTTGGCTACTCTTATCGCCTGAATTTCCTTCCTTGCGGGTCTATCTTCTTCCGTATCTCATTTTTTACCAATTTCCGAACGATCACCAACCTCCCACTCGTGACTTGGTCGCTTCCATTATGCGTCCGGGGTCAGTCAGGTTTACCGCGTTTGGTCGGCATTGCGCCACCAGTTGAAAGTTAGAGCGAAGCCGATGAGGCTGGCGATGATCACAACCATATAACTATGCAGACCAATCTGATCTTTGTGTGAACTTGCAAACAACGCCGGGACTGCCCAGGGAAACCAATCTCCCCAGCCCATGAACGAAGCGGTCTGCGCCAGCGCGACCATCAGAATCATCCATCCAATCGGAGACAGGTAGCCGCGTCCGATGCCAGCCAGCAAAGCGACAAACGGCAACAGCATGATGGTCAGCACAACGGAGCCGATTATGTTCACGAACGCGGCGCGGAGCAATTCCATTGACCAGCCGGGGATGTTCACCAAATATCCAACCACAATTCCAAACCCGAACACGAACAGACTCGTGGTCACTGCCCATACAATGATAACCACAAATTTTGCGGCTACAATCGCCTCGCGCGAAGTGGGCAATGCCAGCAATTCCTTGACTGTATGGTCGGAAAACTCGCGCCCAAAAACCCAGGATGTGACGATGCCAAATAGGATGAACCCGCCGACTGCAATGGCTTGCGTGAGCAGGTTGAACAAGGATGACCATTCAGCGGTGCCAGCCGCAATCTGTGCCTTCATACTGATCAAGCCCATCGAGCGCGCGGCTTCCGGGTCTTTCAAAATGATCATAAACAGTCCGCCCATTAGTGGAATCATTGAGAAGCCAAGCGTGGTGAACAGCGGTACTTTTGAACGACGCATTTTGAGCGTCTCGATCCATAGCGCGGAAAAGAAATTGTTTTTCATTGTTTAACTTCTTGTGAACCGCATAAAATGTTCTTCAAGGTTTTGCTGGCGCATGACAAGATGCGTCGGCGGCGCGCCCGCGCGGACAAGAACGCCCGCGACATCGTCGGGATGTTCGATGGCGCGCGGCTCTTCAAGCAGAATCATATCGTCTTGAAGCGCTGGTTTATATCCCGCGCTTTGCAAACCTGAATATGCGTCATGGATGTTGCGCGCTTTTATTTCAAGCCGCAGTGAGCGCAACGTTTCAAGTTTATCGGCATCGAGTTCTTCGATCAACTTACCTTTGTGAATAATCCCGATGCGCGTCGCGAGGCGATCCACTTCGGTGAGTATGTGGCTGGACATAAACACGGTCACGCCGCGCTCGTGCGCCAGAGTCCGCAACAACTCGCGAATTTCAACCACGCCCGCGGGGTCGAGTCCGTTGGCAGGTTCATCCAATATCAATAACGCCGGATTATGCAGTAACGCGCGCGCGAGTCCCAGACGCTGGAGATTGCCGGTTGACAGCGCGCCTGCTTTACGGTCCGCGTAAGAAGCGATGGCAAGTTGCTCCATAATTTCATCCACAATGTTTGAATCTTTTATTTGATGCAATCGCCGCGCCACATCTAAATTTTCACGGACGGTCAACTCGGGATATGCGGATGGACTTTCCACCAGATGACCGACGCGCGGCCACGGACCGCGTCCATGCGGACCGATGGCTTGGTCCAGCAATTTGGCATTTCCCTCGCTCGGGCGGACCATGCCCAGCAACGCGCGGATGGTTGTTGTTTTGCCCGCGCCGTTGAGACCAAGGAAACCATATATCTCGCCGTATCTCACGCGCAAGTTCACTTGATCTACCGCGCGCACGTCGCCATAAAACTTGGACAAGTTATTTGTTTCGATCGCGTAATCCATGCCTGCTCGTTTCTATGGCATCGCCATAAATGATTTCCCCGCGCCGCCAACCCCATGAAACACGATCAGACGTTTGGGCAATTTCTCTGCGGACACATATTCGTTGAATATGCCGCGCAGATGTTCCATGTCCGTAAAATAACTTTGCAGGTCGTTGTCGTAGTCGGTTTGCATGGCGTCCCTTCCTTGATGTCATTGCGGGCGGAGCGACCGCGAAGCGTGCCTTTGGCAAGCAATCTCCTCGTGTAACATTCACGTTATTTTTGGCAAGTATAGCATGGCTTGAATTTGTTTTCCCATGCCATAATCTTTATGAACAAAACTATTGTTCACGGAAAGAAGCAGCCGATCAATCCTTTTGTTTTATCCTCATCCTGCTTCGCCCGCCCCCCGTAGGTCTCGAAATTGCACAGCGCGGCGCGGATGGATTCAATGACCTCATCCAAATCGCGCAGAATATCCTGATTGGTAAAGCGGATGACGCGGATGCCCTTCTCGGTTTCCAACCACTCAGTGCGTTCGTTATCGTAGACTTCTTGTTCCAGATGTGTGCCGCCATCCACCTCAATGGCAAGTTTTGCTTTTGCACAATAGAAATCAAGGATATAAGTTCCAACGGCGTGCTGGCGACGGAAATACGCGCCGTCCAATTGTTCCCCTCGCAAAGCATTCCATAATTTGATCTCGGCAGGGGTCATTTGTTTGCGCAATTCCTTCGCGCGTTGTTGAATATTTTGCGAGGCGCGCCAGCGGACTTTGTTACTCACTTAGCCCCCTCTGGCGTGGAGAAAATTCTCCTCCCCCGTGCGCGGGGGGAAGAACATTAGGATGGCTTTCTTTATTGCGTGGAGAGAATTCTCCTCCCCCGTACACGGGGGAGGTTGGGTGGGGGCTTCTTCTCATTTCATCCCCTCAATCTCCGCAATCAACCCCTTCGTCCTATCTTCATCATCCTTCGCCCGCCCCCCGTATGACTCGAAATTGCGCAGCGCGGCGCGGGCGTAGAGCAGCGCGTCGGAGAGGCGTCCGTTATTGGCAAGAACAATAGCCATATTGTGGCGAGTCGTTCCTGCTGCATAAATATTTCCAGCCGCTTCTTTATATTGAACTGATTTATTGTAATGCTCCAGCGCGCGTTCCAAATTGCCTGCGTTATCGTAAATAATGCCAAGTTGATTATGCGTCACCGCAAGATCATCTACGGCGTCGGGCGGCAGGAGAGCGAGGGCTTGTTGGTAGTAGTCTTCGGTAACGTTGAGGTACTTCAATAATTCTTCTTTCGGCTTTCCTTCTTTCTTTGCGTCATCGAAGCGTTCAGAGGCAACGAAGCCAAGTTGCCCTAAATCTGCTGCTCGTCCTTTTTTGTCATTCGGATTTTCAAGTTCTAAAGCACGTTGATACCAACGTTCGGATTCATCCAGATTCCGCAGGGCGGGCAGTTGCATGTAGGCGTGTCCGAGGTTGAAGGCTGAAATGGCTTCCGTAGATTTATCTCCAATGAATTGATAAATGCCGATGGCTTCCTTTGAAGGTTCAACACATTCTGCCTTACCCTGTTCTCTAAGCAATATTGCTAATTGTTCTAATGACACCGCGAATGTCCGCAGAGTATTTTTCTCCTCAGCACTCAACGATTCCGCTGGACGGGCAAGCAGGGAGGTAGCACGGCGACGATTGTACTCAACTTCTTTTCTAATTTGATTTTCTGCGGCTTGATAATCATGTTGTTCCTTGAACAAAAACCGTATCCACTGAGATACTAACAACCATTGGGCTTCACGCTCAGGAATAGGATTATTGTCTTTGTCAACAAAGTCTGGCACGATCTCCTCCACCAGCCTTTTCCACTCAGCGCGGCGTCCCGTGTGGTCGTAGAGTTGGCGTAGTCCCTGCATGGCGTTGATGATAGCCTGCCACCATCCATGCTGACAGGCGAGGGAGCGCGCGTGCAGGAGGTTGGGTTCCTCACTGCGGAGGGGCGCGATCACGTCGCGGTTGCCATCTTCGTATTGGTTGAAGTAGTAGTTACTGAGTTCGCCCATGGATTCGACAAAGGCACGAAGAGCGACCATGGACGGAGGACGGATGACCGAGGATTTCTCTGTCCTCTGTCTTTCGTCCTCTGTCTGCTGTCCTTCGTCCACCGTCGGGTACTCCCGCTCAAACAGCGAGCGGAAGAACCACGGCAGGGCGGGGTGGATGGTGTAGTATCCGCCGCCGTGCGAGGTCAGCAAGCCGATGTCAGCGGCTTTGTCCAAAATGGCAATGCCTGTTTCATCAGTGAAATCCTTATGACCTAATCCCCAATCACCATTTTTAGGATTCAACATTATTCGTAAGACTTGTACATCCACAAACCCCTGAAAGAAATGCAGAAGCGCGAGAACTTTGCGTTCGTCTGCGCTAAAGGCTTGCTCGAAGCCGTAACTGAGCGAAGCGCCCAGCGATTTCGAGCGTCCTTCGCTGGCTTCGTCGTCAAAGGCAGTCTCGCCGTTATGCAGTTTATTCAAGTAGGCTTCGATTTGTGCTTGCGATGAAATCCCGTCGCGTAGCGCCTGTCCGACCATCACGGTGATGGTCAACGGGTTGCCTTGCGTAAAGCGCAGCAAGGGCAGCCAGTCCTTCACGTCGGCGATTCGTTTGCCTTGTTTGTCAGCCAGCGCGCGGGTCAGTCGCACGCGTTCCTGCATGGGCATAGGCGGCAGGGTCACACGCTTGGGGATGTCGCCCAGCCATTCGCGTTCGTCGCGGCGCGAGGTCAGCAGGAATTTAGTCTTGCTTTGCGCGGTCACGATCTGCAGGAAGGTACGCAACTCGCGCTGTTCGCTCAAACTCCACGCCGAATCCGCGCCCGCGGGGAAGCCGTTGACAGGCTCGACGTTGTCCCAGATCCACAGCGGCGGAATCTGCTGGAAGATTTGCAGCGTCAGGTTCAGGCGGTCGTCGTCGCTCAGCGCCAGCCACTGGATGTTGTTCTGTTCCAACACGGGACGATACGTTTCTTCCACCGCAGATAAGACCTGTGCCATCGGTTTGTATTGTTCGAAAGATGTGAATAATATCGGCGCACGTAGGGGCGGATCGCGATCCGCCCCTACCACGTTCAATCCGCCCGTCTGCGCATACCAGCGCGCGAACTCGGCGGCGGTCATCGTCTTGCCGCTGCCCGCGTAGGCATTTAACAAAACAACCGATTGCGTATCAAAGGCGCGGTCAAGCGCGAGGATGGTCTCGTCGCGCCCGAAGAATCCGACATCGGGACGCGGGAGGTTATCCTCCGCGCGGGTGTTTTTCGATAAATCAATCCGTTGGGGCGACTCGCGAGTCGCCCCAACCTGCGCCCCCACAGACGCGAACAATTGAATCGGCGCGGCTTCATACACAACTGGCACTGACCAATCCTGCAAGGGGATGGGGTCGAAGGCGATCTCGCGCAGCGGCTGGGCGGCGAGTTGCTTGCGTCCCATGCTCACGGCTTCGCCGAGTCCCTGCCCGCCCGCGAGCGCGGCATACAAGTCCGCCACGAATTGGGCGGCGGTCACCACGTACACGTTGTAGCGCATGGCGACCACGCCCGCCACGCCCTCGTTCATCACCTCCTGCGCCAGCGAACCGAACGCCCGCACCTGCGAATGGACGTCTTCCTCCCCTCTCCCATTGTTGGGAGAGGGGTCGGGGGTGAGGGCAAACTCCGCGTGCGCCGAACGGCACGCGTTTAGGATCAACACGGGCGTATCGGTCTCCGCCAGAAGTTTGCCCAGCGCGGGTCCATCCACCAGTTGGGAGTTTTCATTGTTCGCATCGGGCTTGGGATGTTCAAAGAACAGGTAGCCATGCGAGCCATCGCGCGGTCCGCTCAAAAACAGGGGAATCAGAGAATGCAGCCATTCGGCTGGCTTGTCTTTGTCGGTGTTGAGATATCCGCCGTGCCCATCAAAATGAACGATGTGATATGGCTTGCCATTGGCTTTGGCGTTGCGCAACGTTTTGCTCAACTGCTCGAAGGTCGGCGGTCGCAGTACATCAAGTTCAAACCGCTCACGTGCCGCGTTCGTCCGTCTTCGGGTCGCGCAATAATTCCCACGGCAGTGCGGTCGCGCCTTTGACATCCGTCGCCACCTCCACACGTGTATTGGCTAATTTATCCCTCAGCTTTGCCCAAAGATCGTGTGTGTTATCGTTGGCATGAAAGATTTGCTTGAACAGTTCGATTCCCAATTCCCGAATGCGCCCCTCAATTCGTTCCGCGATCTTCGGCGCGGGCTCCAGCGGATATTGAAGATAATCCTCCAGATACCAGCGCAGATCACTTCGATCCTCATTGGTCATCTTAAACTCAAAACACGCTTTTGCAGTCTGGCGCGTGCCATCATTCTCGAACTCTATTTGAATACGATAGTCATCTTCTTTTTCAATGTGTTGTGTTAAGCGCAGCAAAGACATGTTTCAACCTCCCGAACATTTATGTGTGGAAATATTTTATTCGAGCAACACTCGGTGGTCGAGTAGGACGAGCGTTCTTCTCGCCCGTATCGAGACCACCAGTAAATGAAATATTCTCTATTGCGTGTTGGTTTCGACACCGCACTGGCGTACGGTGCCAGTGTACGCCCCGCAAAGTGCGCGGGACTACTCAACCAACGGGTGATAGTTGGAATTTATTTCTCACCAGCTCCGCCCCGACGTTAACGTCGGGGCTATTCTACAAAGCCGCCTTCAGCGGCTCAGTCCGCTTTAGCGGGCTTCGTGAGAATAGCACGGCGGTTCATCGCCGTGCGGTTTTGCGGCGCGGAATTATCTCTCTCCAACAACCCATCTCAACCTGGCTTGTTCCATCTCTGGCGTCGAGACTCTTATCTCTTATCGGACCAAACCTGCCCTCGGCGCTCACCGTCAATTCCAATGTTGCCAACACAGTTTTCATCCCATCGGGTAATGAAACAATCGCCACCATGCGTCGACTCCCCGTCAGCGGATATTTGGCGTGTTCAGAATATTTCCAACAAAGTTTTGACTCTTGCAAACCTTCCACATGCACAACGGGAATCACACTGCCCAGATCGAACTTCGCCTCCGCTTTGGCAAGCGAAGCGTCTGTCGTCCCAAACTTGAAATCGGGGCCAATGCCGAGCGTGACCGAGTCGTCAGTTGCAATGGTTTGTTCTCTTGGGAAAGCGTCAAAGACCAGCGCTTTTTTATCTCCCTGCCTGCCAAGTGTCAGGCAAAAATCCGCTGAGGTCACTTTGATATTTCCGCGCGGACTGAGCGTGAATGCGAGTTGTAAAAGATAAAAACGATTGCCGCCGACAGGCGGTTTCCAATTGCCGCCCAACATTTCCCCGTCCGCCCATTGGAAAGGCTCTCCAATGCTGGCAGAGATTTCATCCGTACTGCGGGTATACGCCACCGCTGGCTGTTCGAGCGTCCCCTCCCATAATGCCGTTGTCTCACGAAACTGAAGTTCCATAGCGCCCTGCCTTTCCCGATAACGATTATGATCTGCACATTATAGACTTTTCTCTCGAGACTAAAGTTGCCTCATTATAACCCTCGCAGACTTCTGAAGTCTCAAAGATTTCGGAAGTCTTGATAGTGATTTTATAAAGCCTTTACCAATACATTCCTCAACTCGTCCTCCCTCAATGCAACGGATTCCCCTTAAAATCTATCCGAAACCGAACCCATTTTCGGCGGCATCATCCTTCGACCATCCTTCGACTATCCTTCGACTATCCTATATCCTCGGCGAAGTGGTCTCACCACCGATTTCCAACCTGCCAATTCCCAATTTACCAATTTCCCAATCTACCAACCTGCCAATTCCCAATCTACCAATTTACCAATTTCCCAATTCCCAACTTACCAATTCCCAATTTACCAATTTCCCAATCTACCAACCTGCCAATTTTCATCCTTCGGTCATCCTGTACACATCCTATACTCATCCTATACCTCGGCGAAGTGGTCTCGCCACCGCTTCCCAATTTACCAATTCCCAATTTACCAATTCCCAATTTACCAATTTCCCAATTCCCAACTTACCAATTCCCAATTTACCAATTTCCCAATTCCCAACTTACCAATTCCCAATTTCCCAATTCCCAATCTACCAATCTACCATTTCCCAACCTACCAATCTACCAATTTCCCAACCTTCCAACTTTCAACCTGCAACCTTCCCTTCACTTGGTATAATTCCGCCACTAAATATTTCTGGAGTCCGAATGAAAAAACCAACCGGCGCACAGATCCGCCAAACCTACATTGATTTCTTCGTCGAGCATGGACACACCGCAGTCCCGTCCGCTTCGCTTGTGCCGGGCGGAGACGCCACCTTGCTCTTCACCAATTCCGGCATGGTGCAGTTCAAGGATGTTTTTATCGGCACAGACAAACGTCCCTACACCCGCGCCGTCGACTCGCAGAAGTGTCTGCGCGTGGCAGGCAAGCACAACGACCTCGACGAAGTCGGGCGCGATGACACGCATCACACCTTCTTTGAAATGCTCGGCAACTGGTCGTTTGGCGATTACTACAAAAAGGAAGCCATTGAATGGGCGTGGCAATTGCTCACCGATGTTTGGGGTTTGGATAAAGCTCAGTTGTGGGCAACCTGCTTTGAGGGCGAAAAGCCTGGCCTGAGCGTAGCCGAAGGCAACGTGCCCGCCGATGAAGAAGCCGCCAATTATTGGCGCACCCAGCCCGGCTTCATCGCAGATCACGTTGGCTACTTCGGCAAGAAGGATAATTTTTGGGAGATGGCGGAAACCGGTCCATGTGGTCCGTGTTCCGAAATCCATTATGATCGCGGCTTGAAGTATTGCGACAAGCAGGATATCCCCGGTCACGTCTGCGCGGTCAACGGCGATTGCAAACGCTTCCTCGAACTTTGGAATTTGGTCTTCATGCAATACAACCGCCTCGGTCCCGACTCGCTGGAGCCGCTTCCCGCCACGCACGTTGATACTGGCATGGGCTTTGAACGAATCGTCTCGGTCTTGCAGGATGTGGACTCCAATTACAAAACCGATCTCTTCACCAAATCGCTTGATGTTCTGCGCGGTCTCACCGGCGATTCCGTTGCCAGGATGGACGCCAACTTCACGCCTTATCGCGTCGTTGCCGATCATACTCGCTCCGCCGCGTTCCTCATCGCCGATGGCGTTGTTCCCGGCAACATGGGACGCAACTACATCTGCCGCATGATTATCCGCCGCGCCGCGCGCTTCGGAACCAAGATCGGACTTACTCAACCGTTCCTTGCAAAAGTTGCCGAAGCCGTGATTGATACCTATGCAGATTTTTATCCCGAACTGGAAAAAAGCCGCGCCGCCATTTTGGATAACCTGACGCGGGAAGAAATCCGCTTCGCGCGTACCGTTGAATCTGGTACCGCTCAATTAGAGAATCTACTCTCCGACCTCCGCGCTAAAAATGATCGCGCTGAGGGTAGTCGAAGCGCCACCGTGCTTGACGGTCACAAAGCCTTCGACCTCTACGCCACGTATGGATTGCCATTTGAAATCTCGCGTGACATCGCGCGTGAACAAGGTTTGGATGTTGATGAAGTCGGTTACAACGAAGCCAAAGATAAACACAGTCTCGCGTCTGGCGGCGGAAAAGCCATGGGTAAAATGGGCGGCGACGACGCGGAAATCTTCACCGCCATCCTCAAGGATTTGCAGAAGAAGAAAAAACTTGGCGCGAACGGCGTTGAATATGATCCATATAACGGCCCGCGCGTTGAAGGTGAAGTATTAGGATTAATGGTTAATGGCGAAGCAGTTTCATCCGCATCTTTTGGCGATTCCGTTGAAGTCATCCTTCCAAAGACTGGTTTTTACATCGCCTCTGGCGGACAAATAAATGATACTGGTTACATTCGCTCTGCCCCCCTCCGTCTCCCCCCAAATTCGGGGAATTTGGGGGGAGAGAAAGAGGGGGGTAGTGAATGGGAAATTGAAATCACCGACCTGCGCCGACCCGCGCCCGGTGTCATTGTCCACATCGGCGAAGTGATCTCCGGTCAACCCAAAGTTGGCGATAAATGTATGGCTGAAATAGACCGCGCTCGCCGTCACGACATCATGCGGAACCATACTGCCACGCATCTTATGCACGCCGCGTTACATCAAGTGTTAGGCGAACAGGCTGTTCAAGCTGGCTCGCTTGTCGCGCCGGACCATCTGCGCTTTGACTTTAATCAACCCGAAGCCATGACTCCCGAACAGATCGAACGCGTTGAGAAAATTGTCAACGACGCGGTCGCCGCGGATATGGCGGTCACGTTCAAAGAGAAGTCGCTTGAAGAAGCGAAAAAAGAAGGAGCCATGGCGCTCTTCGGTGAAAAATATGGCGAGAAGGTGAGAACAATCACCGTTGCCGACAACGATCATCGTTATTCCTACGAACTGTGCGGCGGCACACATCTGGATCGTACCAGTGATGTCGGCGCGTTCATCATTGTCAGCGAAGGTTCTGCCGCGGCAGGCGTCCGCCGCATTGAAGCGGTAACCGGACGCGGCGCGTATGACTTGATTGCCAAACGCTTCAAGACATTGAAACAGACTGCTGGCGCGTTGAAATCTTCCATCGAGGAAGTTCCTCAAAAAGTGGACGCTTTACAGGATGAAGTTTCCGAGCTAAAGAAAGAACTTGCGAACCTTCGATCACAGCAAGCTCTTTCAACTTTCAACCTGCAACTTTCCAATGTTCAAATTGTGAAGGATGTAAATGTACTTGCTTTGGAAATCCCCGACTCAAACGTGGATACCTTACGAATGTTGGCGGACAAGTTCCGCGAGAAATATCCTCAAAGCGGCGCGGCAGTCCTCGTAACCGGATCAACCGTCATCGCGGTAGTGACCGAAGATTTGGTCAAACGCGGATTGAAAGCCGGCGACCTCATCCAAGCCATCGGCGGCAAAGGCGGCGGACGACCGAATCTCGCGCAAGGCAGTCTGCCAAACGCGGCGAAAGCCAACGAAGCGATGGGTAAGGTCGCAACGGTAGTGGAAGCAAAATTGAAGTAGCTCTCTGACTAAATTTAATAAATCCCTCTTTAGCTGTAAAACAGGCCGACTTATCAGGTGAGTCGGCCTGTTTATTTGATTGGCTGGTCGAAACTGCACACACAATTTCGACCAGTTTTTTTCGCTTGATATAAGGCCTGGTCAGCCGCATCTATGATTTTTGCCAGTGGTGGGTAATATCCAGCAACGCAAGCGACACCCAGGCTGATTTGCACTTCATGGATTTTCCCTGTTTCCAGAGAGAATTTTGTTTCCGCTACGGCGCCTCGCATACGTTCTGCAATTGCAATCGCCTCGGACATTTTGGTATCGGGCAAGATCACAATAAACTCTTCGCCTCCCCATCGCCCAATGCGGTCATATTGACGCAGCTTACTGGTGAGTACCTCTGTCAGGCGGCGTAAGGTATGGTCGCCGGCCGCATGTCCATATTGATCGTTGATGGCTTTGAAATGATCAATATCCAGTAATATGACACTGAATGGGGTCTCTTTTCTTTTGGCATGTTCAAGCTCAACCCTGGCATGTTCCTCAATTGCCCGTCGGTTGAATATTCCGGTCAGCCCATCTTGCATGGCTAGAACTTCCATTTGATGATGGTCCCTAGTCAGACCTTCCTCCAGTTTGATGATCCGTTCACCGCTGGCCACGCGGGCAATCAACTCCTTGCTGTCGAATGGCTTGGTCAAATATTCGTCTGCACCAGCCTCCAGACCCATCACCACATTGGGCTTGTCGTCTATGGCTGTCAGCATAATGATATAGGTGTAACCTTTCTGGCCGCTGGATCGGATGTTTTGAATCAGCCCTGGTCCATCAAGGTTTGGCATCATCCAATCGGTGATCACTATGTGAAATGGTTCCTGTTGGAATAGCTTCCACGCTGTTTGCCCATCCTCCGCCTCCACGATCTCGTGGCCGGCAGCCGACAAACGCAACTTGATCAATCGCCGCGCGCTGGAGTCATCCTCAGCTATTAGTATCTTCATAATTTTATAAGTTCACTATAACATATTCCATTTTATTTGGAAATTTTTAATGGTAACGAAAAAAAAGCACGATGGGCATTCGCGTGGGGAACTTTCTCCGCGCATGATACGTCATTTCATAAATCGCCAAAAAGGAGCGCTTATGATAATATGTCCTGACTTGCTCTGCGGAGTTCAGCAGGACGCCGCTTGCTGTTCTTCCTGTCGTGCCTTTCAATTGCTCAATATTCCTTGTTGGTCAAGCAGCCGCGATAGCGGCATATCGAGACCATCAAAGAACATTCAAAGGAGATGAAAAAATGTTCACCTTACGCAAGATAATCAATTTGAGCGTCCTGCTTGTGTTGTTGTTCGCAACTGCTTGTGGCGGCGCCGCCGCGACCAAAGCGCCCACAGAGAGCGACTCGAATAATAATTATGATGCGCCTGTCGCGACTGAAGCGCCTGCAATGGAAGAATACACATACGCGCCGACTCAATCTCAATCATCGAAGGGGGCAGACCAACCGTTTGGCGGGGCAAATCAGCCGTCGTCTGGCGCGCCAGAGCCATCGTCAAAGAATGAACCGTATGATATGTTCTTTCAAGATTACGGAGTCAATCCATCCATAGTTACCGAAGACGATAACCTTTCCACCTTCGCGCTGGATGTGGATACCGGCTCATATACCATCATGCGAAATTATCTTTCGGATGGAAATTTGCCGCCTCCTGATTCTGTGCGCGTCGAAGAGTATGTCAATTTCTTTGAGCAGGGTTATCCCATCCCGCCCGCGCATCAAGCCTTTGGCATTTACGTGGATGGCGGTCCCTCGCCGTTCACACAGACCGAACGCTATGACATGATCCGCGTTGGAATTCAAGGCTATGAAGTCGCAGACGAAGACCGCAAAGATGCCGCGCTTACTTTTGTGATTGATGTTTCCGGTTCGATGGATATGGATAATCGTCTCGGACTTGTCAAGCGTTCATTGGAATTGCTGGTGGAACAACTACGCCCGACGGACAGCGTCAGCATCGTCGTCTATGGGACAGAGGCGCGCGTCGTTATCAACCCGACGGCTGGTTCTAAAAAAGGAGAGATTCTCTCGGCGATTTACAGTCTGCAACCCGAAGGCACAACGAACGCGGAAGCCGGTTTGCGTTTAGGTTATGGAATGGCAATGGAAGGTTTTATGCGCGGCGGAATCAACCGCGTCATCTTATGTTCAGATGGCGTCGCCAATGTCGGCGAAACGGGACCGGATGCCATCCTCGAAGAAGTTGATCATTATGTCGAAAAGGGAATCACGCTGACCACCGTCGGCTTCGGCATGGACAATTACAACGATACGCTCATGGAACAACTCGCCGATCATGGAAATGGTTTCTATGCCTACGTGGATGATATAAGTGAGGCGCGCCGCTTATTCATTGACGAAATCACAGGTACGCTTCAAACCATCGCGCTGGACGCCAAAGTGCAGGTGGAGTTTGATCCCGAAGTTGTTACGCGTTATCGTTTGGTCGGCTTCGAGAATCGCGCCGTGGCTGACGATCAATTCCGCGATAACAGCGTGGACGCGGGCGAGATCGGCGCGGGACATACGGTTACCGCGTTGTATGAAGTCAAACTTTCTCCAAATGCTCACGGCAAAATTGCAACCGTATATTTACGCTGGGAAGACCCCGACACGCATCAGATAACAGAACTTTCGCAGGATTTTAGCGCCAGCGAAATGGCGTCCGACTTCCGCGAAACCGATCCATATTTTCAGCGCGCGGTGGTCGTCGCGGAATATGCCGAGATTCTTAAGGAAAGTTATTGGGCGAAAGATGGTTCGCTTTCAGATGTATACAAGGAATCCGAACGGATTGCCGAATACCTTTACCGCGACGATGTGATGGATGAGTTTGTGGATTTGGTCCGCGAAGCGCGGCGCTTGAAAGATTAAGAGCGTTAATATAAAATCTCCTCGTACATGGTGCGAGGAGATTTTTATTTGATCGATTCAACTGAATGGGGATTCTAATTCGACTTTCTTGCCATAAACCAACCCCAGCCTTGTTCACCGCGCTGGTTGCGGACGATCTTTTTCTGCCACGATTGTCTAATTTCTGGAATGGAGCCATCGTCAGGCAGGAGATCGAGTTCCAAATGCAGGTAATCGCCGAATAGTTTCGTTTTGTCCATTGCCTGCACTTCTACAAACCCTGCCTGTTCGATTAATTTTCCATAATCTTTGGGAGTGTGCAAATCGTATTCGCGCTGTTCCACATAGGTAAGAAATTCCTGACTGTGTTCGCCCTCGCCCCAGCAATAATCCGTGAAGAAAAGTATGCCATTCGGTTTGAGAGCTTTTTCAATCACCTGAAAAAGAAGAGGCTTATTCTCGATGTGGAGGAATGCATCCCGGCTGTATGCAACATCATAAACGGATTCCGCCTCGCTCTCGAGGATGTCGCCATATTCAAATGTAACCAGCGATTTCAGGTTCAATCCTTCCAATCTTTCGTTTGCAATCGCGAGCATATTATGAGAGAGATCAAGTCCGTGTACCTGCGTCCCATATTCCTGCGCCATGAGAAACGCAGAGCCGCCAATGCCGCTGCCTATATCCAAAACCTTCATGCCAGGTCGAAGGTTTAGCATTTTGATAATTTCCCGCGTGCTGACCAGTCCGCCTGTACTAATAAAGTTGTGACCATAAATGGCTTCGTACTTCAAGATTGATTCCCGTGTATATTGAGTAGCGTCAAGATGCGCGCTATGTTCCTCCTTTGAAATTGATGGGGCGCTGATAAGTATGTCCATTGAGTTTCCTTTTCGAAATATGATTATCTTTCAAGACTTTCGCTTGAATTACTAAAACACAAAATCAGGATTAAGATCGGTTTGATTGTGCATTGTTCTGTTGTTTGCCAATTCCTGTGCGTAGGCGTGCAATTCATCCACCGACTCGATCAACACATCCGCAAAAGGCGCGAGATCTTTTGTATCGGAAACGCCCGAAAGCACACCAACGACCAGACCTGCTCCCGCAGAACGCGCCATTTTCAAGTCCGCGGTTGTATCTCCCACCACCATGACTTTGGCTGGATGAACGCCCATCCTTTCGCAGATCGTTAACACCATATCAGGCGCGGGCTTGGCTTTGATGCCGTCATCCGCGCATACCATGGTGGTCATATATTCCTCAATATCAAACGCTTCGATCATGGCTTGGGTCGGCGCGCGGTCATCGGTGGTGGCAATGCCGATCTTTATATCCATATTATGCAAGCGGCTGAATAATGCGCGCGTATCTGTAAAAGGTTTTGCCAGAATGACCGGGTCGGGGATGCGCCATGCCTGTTCCACCGCGCGCTCGGCGTCTTCCAGATTCAAACCAAGCGATTGCATAACTTCCACCGTCAAACGACGGAGTAACCACATGGGCGTCATGGCTAATTTTCCAGTGGCTAATACTTTGCTATGTTCGTCATCATAGCCCATTGCCAGACATAACGGTCCGCGCACAACAAGCCCGGTGACTGTGTGTAATTGCTCCGCTAAAAAAACGACCCAGCCGCCCCACATCGCGTCGAAGTCAATGAGTGTGCCGTCCTTATCGAAAATAATTGCCTGTGCCTTGAAATTTTTCAATCTATCCATTTATTTTTTTTCTTCCTCTGAAATTTTTTATAAATAAAGAGACGAGTCGATCGCTCGTCTCTTTATTTATATTTACTTAACGTGTGCTATTTTACTTGTATTTCCAGTTTTGTGCGCCCCAACTCATACTTCCCCACGTACTGACGGCGTAGCCGGTCAATTTATCGGAGAAGCCATATCCATCCACAAATACATACAAATATACCTGAGGCAGATCCTTGTTGACCTGCTCGGCAATCTTGCAGTACGCATCCTTGCGAGTTTGTTGATCAAAATTACTGCCGGCAACTTTCAGGGCTTCATCCACGGCGGGGTTGATCCAACGGAAATAATTGCCACCGGTGGGGTTTGTGGCGGAAGGAATTTTGTCCGATCCATAAGCGTCTGCGACATACCCTTGCGGCTCGGTTGTAAACCCGCGGTCGAAGATCAACATATCATAATCGCCGATTGAACGCGGAGAGCTATCCTCAAATGTCCCAAAGATGATCGAGAAATCATAGTTTTGGATTCTTGCTTCGATGCCGACTGCTTTCAGGTTTTCAACGATAAATTCTTCGGTGCGTTGAAGCGGCTCGAAACTGGTATAACCTTGAAGTTCCAACGAAAGACGTGTGCCATCTTTCGCATACATCGCGCCCTTCGCCACGCGGATTCCATCAGCGCCCATGGCCCAGCCAGCCTCATCCAGAAGTTGATTGGCTTTGGCAACATCATACGGGAATGGACGCGCCATATCGCATTTGTACCAGCCGTACGCAAACGGATTGGTAGATGCAGATGTGGTGCCTTTTGTCACGTCATTAATTAATGAGTCGTAATTAATCGCGGAGGCAATTGCCTGACGCACACGCAGGTCGCCCAAAATTGGGTGCGGCGGAGTCGCGCCTGGGTCGCCGTCAAAAGGCGCGCTCAAATTGAAGTCAATCGCCATATTCCAGATGCCCGGTACTAATTCATAATGGGCTTTTCCTGCTAAAAGTTTGTTATATTCAGCAGGCGCTTCGCCGGGCCACAAATGCACTTGCGCCTCGCCTTGCAGCATCATAGCCGTCTGCGCGGCGGGTTCAGGCACAACGCGAAAGACTAAAGTATCAAGATATGGTTTGCCCGCTTCAAAATAATTCGGATTGCGCGTAAAGGTGAGGCTTTGCCCCGATTCCCAACTGGAGAGGATAAACGGTCCCGCGCCGACGGGATTACGATTCCATTCCCAGTTTGCCATATCTTCAGGCTTGCCGGTCGCATGACGCGGAAAGAGTCCATAAGCAAATTGATCAATATAACCGGGATACGGACTTGAATATTTAAGCACCGCGGTTGTAACATCCGGCGTTTCAACGCTCGTAATCTGATTGAAACCGGTCGTGCCAACCAACGCGCCTGAATTCGGATTTGAAAGCGCTTCCCATGTAAATTTTATATCGTCTGACGTGATCGGTTTTCCATCAGACCATTTCAAGTTCGGCTTTAATTTCCATGTAACTGTTAAGTAGTCGCTGGAAAGTCCGCCGTTCTTGGTTGTCGGCAATTCCGCCGCCAGTACCGGCACAAACTCGCCTTGTTGATTGATCGTGGCAAGTCCGGTCATACTCGTGGCTTCTGCAACTTGACGGACAATGGACGCGTCAGCCGCGAAGTAATTGAGCAAAGCGGGTTCTTCGGGGATAATAAGAGTCACGGTTCCTCCGCCGCCCGAAGCTGGCGCGGTTGCAACAGCCGGTTCTGTCACGACGACTGGCGTCGCGGTTTTGGCGCCACCGCCGCACGCGCTCATGAATAATCCCAGCACAACGAACATAGTCAAAATCTTGATTTTCATTTTCTTCTCCTTTGGTTTATGTCAGACCTGATAGATTTCCAAAATCTTCAGATCTGCTTGCTACTTATCAGTGTGGATCACATAAGGATCGAACGCGTCGCGCAAACCATCGCCGATATAGTTAATCGCCATTACTGTGATGAAGATCATCAAGCCGGGATAAACCGCCAGCCATGGCGCACGGAATACATGCGTTTGCGCGGTGGATAAGATACTGCCCCAGGTAGGCGTTGGAGGCTGTACGCCGAATCCCAAATAACTCAAGCCTGATTCCGTTATGATGGCAGACGCCATCTGAAGCGTCCCGCTGACTAAAATAGGACCGATACAATTTGGCAGAATATGTAAAGCAATGATACGCAAGTCACTGCCGCCCATTGCGCGTGAAGCGGAAACAAATTCGCGTTCGCGTAGAACGAGAAAGAGTCCGCGCACCAAACGCGCGGGCCATGTCCATGAAAGTACGGCGATGATAATGATTACGACTATCACGCTGTTCTTTAGCCAGGGAATGGGTTGTTCGCGCAGGAATGCGCCAAGAATGATCAAAACAAAAATGGTGGGAAAAGTTAGGAAGGCGTCGGTAATTCGCATCAGAATCGAATCGATCCAGCCGCCGAAATAGCCGGATAATGAACCGACAATGACTCCCAACGCGATGGACAGGAAAGTGGACAACAGCCCAACGGTCAGAGAGACGCGTCCACCGTATAAAATCCGCGTGAATATGTCGCGTCCCAATTCATCCGTCCCAAACCAATGCTGTGCGTTTGGTTTTTGAAAACTATTGGCGGGTTCCTGTTGTGTCGCTTTGTAAGGACTCAGGAAAGCAAATGCCGAAAAAAGAATTAAGAGTACGAGCGTCGCGATGGCGAAACCCGCCAGGCGATGTTTGAAGAAACGCTTGACGATCAAGCGCGCTATGTTTTGTTCCTGCGGAATGGCGGATGTAAATTCAGTCATACTTTACCTGCGGATTAAGCCAGCCATACGCCAGATCGGCAAGAATGTTAAAGAAAATAATCAATACCGCTGTAATCATCACCACACCAAGCAGGATGGGATAATCGCGTCCGCGCGCCGCGTCCCAAAACAAACGTCCCATACCGGGCCACGAAAAGATGGTTTCCACGAACAACGCGCCTGCGAATAAACTTGGCAGGTCGAGCGCGATAAGAGTCACGAGCGGCAGGATGGCGTTTCGCAAAGCATGTTTGTAATAAACAACTCGTTCACTGGCGCCTTTCGCGCGCGCAGTACGGATGTAATCTTCGTGCAACACATCCAACATGCTTGAGCGCAGGAAACGCGAATACCATGCGATCCAGCTTGAACTGAGCGCGATCACAGGCAACACCAAATGCCAGAGCGTATCAAAAATATTATCTTCTTTGCCGAGCGTGTTCATGCCTCCGCTTGGAAAAAAGGGAGCGCCTGTAAAAGGGTTTTTAAGCATGACATAGAAGATCAAGATCAGCGCCAATCCCAGCCAATAGACGGGAATGGATTGCCCAATGAATGTGATCGTTGTCATTACATAATCAAAGATCGAGTAAGGTTTGCGCGCTGAAATAATGCCGATCGGAATGGCGATTAACAATGTGACCAAAAATGAAATCCCCACCAAAAAAAGCGTGTTTGGGATTCGTTCCACGATCATGTCCGAAACCGGACGGCGAAACTTGATCGAGTTGCCCATATCGCCTTTGAGCATATTTCCCAGCCAATTTATATATTGCACCGGCAATGGTTTATCCAGTCCAAGTTGTTTTTTGAGATTCTCAATTTGTTCTATCGAGACGTTTGGATTTCGGCGCGCCGCAGAAAGCGGACCGCCAGGCGCGGAACGCACCAGAAAAAACAGTAGAATGCTGATGATAAGCAGGATGGGAACGGTTTGTAAAATACGGCGTATGGCGTAAGTCTGCATTCGCTATGCCTCGAACACAACCTTGCCGTCTACAATCGTCATCACAGCTTTGGCGGTCATAATATCTTTTGGTTCCAGCGCGAACAGATCGTGTGAAAATAAAACCATGTCGGCAAGATACCCTGCCTTGATCTGACCTTTTTCATTTTCCATAAATTCCGCGTACGCCGCGTCGCGCGTGTAGCCCAGGATACATTCTTCCAAAGTTAATCGCTGGTCTGGATCAGTGGCTAACCATTTTTCACGGTTAAGCGCGACGTGCAGGTTTATCATTGGGTCAAATGGAGCGACTGTCCAATCGCTTCCAAGCGCCATGCGCGCGCCGGCATTTTTTATGTCGCGCCATGCGAAGGAATATTTCCAGCGCTTTTCGCCAACGCGCAGGGGCCATATATCGCCTTCATCAATGCTGAACGGAGCATGACTGGTCTGCATGGACGCGATCACATCGAGTTGTTTGAAACGCGGCATATCGTCGGGATGACAGACTTCGATATGCTCCACGCGGTGACGGCTGTCACGCTTCCCATTTAACTTTTGGACTGCTTCGTAACCATCCAGCACGCGGCGCACCGCGCCATCTCCGCAACAATGGACAAAGATTTGCAATCCCAATTTGTCGCAAGCCGCGGCTAATTGCGTGAATCGTTCCAATGTGTGAATGCCTTCGACTTTTGCATTTGCATCGTCTGCGTAAGGCTCGATGTTCAACGCGGTATAAGATTCCCAGACGCCATCCATAAAGAATTTGACACAACCGCCGCGCGCATATTCGCCTTGTATCTTTGCCATTTCAGCGGCTTCTTTTAAGTCGGCGTCTGTCGCTTCCGGCTTGACCCAATATGGAGTGTACACACGCAAGGTCATTTCACCCGCGTCTTCCAGCGCGGCATACACCATCAATTCCTGCATGTCGCCATTCATATTGTGGACACTGGTTACGCCTGTTGAATTAATTTTTTTAATCGCCATCTTAAGCAGTTCGCGTTTGCGCGCGTCGCTTGGTTCGGGGATCAAGTCTGAAACCAGATTCATCGCGGCTTCGCGCAGTTCGCCGGTGGCAAGTCCATTTTCACCGCGCACAACCACGCCGTTTGAAGGAGCTTCCTTGCCGGGCTGAAGAATTCCCGCCATCTCCAGCGCTTTTGTATTTGCCCATGAAGTGTGACCATCATACGCGTTGATATATATCGGTCGGTCTGAAATGATCGCATCAAGTTCTTGTCGCGTGGAGATAATTCCATATTTAATGCCGCGCCCATCCACCCATTCATTCGTCTTGTTTTGCGCGGCAAAAGTTTGTAATTCCACTTTTACATCGTCCAGATTTTGCGCGTCGCGTAACTGCGCGCTTCCCATCCAGATCGAACCCCACAATAAATGAAAATGCGAATCGATGAAACCGGAAGTAACCGTACAACCTTTTGCATCAATTACGCGCGTGGATTTATCCTGCCATTTTTTTGCATCAGCGGCGCTTCCGACAAATACAATGCGATTCCCTTTTATTGCCGCGGCTTCAGCATTTGGATTATTTCCGTCACTTGTAAAAACTTTGGCGTTCGTAATGATAAGGTCGGCGGATGGGGACATATCTTCTCCTCATGAATTGAATAGTAATTGAAGGTCTATCGATTCACCAGACTACCCTAACCAGACCGGATTCAGCGATCGTTTTGTCAAATGTAATTAACGCGGCATTGCATAATATCGCGCTGACAACGATCATGCGATCGTGCATTTCCGGGATGGCGATCAGGTCGCGTAATTTCAAAGCCGATTCGTAATCAAAGTCAATAAATTCGATGTTGGGACTATTCTTGATTGCGCTGAGAATTCCATCCAAATCTGCTTGGATAGGTTTATTCTCAATTGTAAATATCAATTCCGCTAGAACGATTGTAGGAATTAATAATTTCGCTTCCCCATTAGCAATTTCTTGAAAAGCTTGACGGGCGTTTTCACCCAATTTGCGCGGTTTTTGAAAAGCCCATATCAGGCTGTGCGTGTCAGCCATATAAATGGTCATATTACTTTAATGCCCTTGCCAGTTTCTTGACTTTTGATTTGGATCTTTGCCGCGCGCGGGCAAGGGAATCCTCCAAATTAATATCCTTTGGCGCATTTTCCCACATCCCAATTAAAGAAGCGAATTCTGTTTTCTTATTGGCAGAGCGTATTGATTTAACCTTGAGCGTCACAAGGCTATGTTCTGGTAATTTCAATTTTTTCTTTGGTTTCAAAACGCCCTTTTCATAAACGGCTTGAACGGTAAATGTTTCCATAACTGCCTCCATGCAAATTATAGCAGACCTTTCATTCTGCAAGGCATTATAATCAGCCGCAGTGAAAACACAGATCATCACGCTCGAATCGCATGACGACCTAATCTCCATCCGCGACCGTTTATCGTGGGTGAAGACGCCGCGCGTTTTGCTGGTCGTGCCTAAATATGCAAAAGTCACATTACGCTTTGTGGATTTAAAAGTTTTGCAAAGACATGCCGAATCGCTTGGCTCACAGCTTGGATTGGTGACTCGCCGCGCGAGTTTGCGACGCGACGCCGAAGCGCTGAACATTCCAATATTTGACTCAACCACCGCCGCTCAAAAGGACCTTTGGCATGTTCGCCGTTTAAAGGACCGTCGCAAGCGTCAGCCTCCGCGCCGTGACTTGCGCGCCCTGCGCGACTCTGTCCGTGTGCCGGAAGCAAAGTGGATGTCGAATCCGTTTGTGCGCGTGGCGGTTTTTTCAATGGCAGTATTAGCCGTTTTAACGGTAGCCAGCCTCTTCGTCCCGCGCGCCGCGTTGACGTTATATCCCGAAGCGCGGACTCAATCCATCATCATCCCGGTAACTACAAACGAGTCAATTAAATCCGTATCCATCACCGGAAATGTGCCGATGCAGACCGCGTATGTGACGGTGAGCGGCGCGCAAACTTTGACAGTGACAGGCGAGATAAAAATCCCGCAAGCCAAGGCAAAAGGATTGGCGCGCTTCAAGAATCTTTCCGACTCTGAAATTACGATTCCGGCAGGCACGATCATTTACGCGCTGAATGAATCGAAGGCGCATATAAATTTTTCGACATTGCATGAAACGCGTTTACTCGCCGGAGTTGGCAAATTTGTCGAAGCGCCAATTGAAGCGGTTTTAGCTGGCGCGGACGCGAACCTTCCCGCGGATACAATTCAAATTGTAGATGGCGGACTGGCGCTTTCCATATCTGTCACAAATCCCGAACCGACCGAAGGCGGCGCCGAGAAAACTGCGCGCGGCGCATCTGAAGAAGACCGCGCGCGTCTGCGCGGCTTGCTGTTAAAGACAATTGAATCGAAAGCCAAAGATGAATTAAGCAAGACGCGTTCAATCAATGATCTTATTCTATTTGATACCTTAACTGTTTCTGAAATAAAAGAAGAGATTTATGACCCGCCGATGGGACAGCCGGGCAATTCATTGAAGTTGACGATGACTGTGGATTATCAAGCACAGGTCGTGGCTGGAGACGATCTCCGTCAATTGGCAGATGCAACGCTGACGGGCTCGACGCCTCCTGATTTTTTGTCCGCGCCTGATTCGATTAAGTTCTCGGTCCAATCCACGCCGGTGATCGGTGATGATAATAGCATTTCGTTTGAGCTAAAAGCCGAACAGACTTTACTGCGCAAGACCAATGAATCCCAAGCGCTTGAATATGTCGGCGGGCGCTCCAAAGAAAATGCAATCGCAAATTTACAAGCAGGATTACTCTTGCGCCAACCGCCTAAGATTGAACTCTCTCCCGCGTGGTGGCCCTGGATGCCGCTCATTCCATTCCGTATTTCGGTTGAAATCAAATGAAAATTTTAGCCGTTGACCATGGCGAAAAACGCATTGGCATTGCAATCAGCGACTCAACCGCGACAATCGCCAGTCCGCTTAGAGTGATAAAGCATGTTTCGCGTTTGTTGGACGCCGCGCAGGTCGCGGACATCGCGTCTGAAAATGACGCGGGCTTGATCGTGATCGGTCAATCTTTCGATGAAGAAGGTTTGCCAAATCTCGCGGGCAGACGCGCGGCGCGTTTTGCCGAATCATTAAAAGAGCAGACTCAAATCCCCATAATTCTTTGGGACGAATCTTTTAGCACACAAGACGCGCGCGCGGCGCGCATCAAAATGGGCGTCTCGCGCAAGAATCGCTCCGGTCACCTGGATGAACTCGCGGCTGTGATGATCCTGCAATCGTATCTTGAAGAAATGAGAAATAAGAAGTGAGAAATAAAAAAGTTGTAATCATCAATCGTAAATCGTAAATCATTATGCGTCGTATCACTCCCATCTTCATTGTTATCATACTTATTTGTATGGTATTTGCATTTATTTTTTTCTCCGTCCCATCAAGCGCGGCTCGGCGGTATGGTCCGCCGTCCGACGCGCTTACGTCCGCGCAAGTCTATGAATATTCAACAAAATTAATTTGGTATGACGGTTTACTCACCGAGCCGCTTGATCCCAATGGCGGCGCGCAAATTTTCACCGTTGAAGATGGACAGCCTGTTTTCATCATCGCGGACAACTTGCAAAGTTTTGGCGTCATTCGCGATACATCCGCGTTTGTTGATTATTTAATTTATACCGGGCTGGATACTTCCATTCAAAGCGGAACTTATAAATTAAGTTCGGCGATGTCCATCGTAGACATCGCGCGCGAGTTACAGGATTCAACGCCTGCGGAAGTAACCTTTGTCATTTTGCCCGGCTGGCGCATGGAGGAAATCGCCGCTTCTCTCCTGACCTCCGGCTTGGACGCCACACCCGAACAGTTTCTTGAATCCGCGCGTGATCCGCGTTACCTGAACTCCATGCCTGACGCTGTTTCAACCGAGGGATTTCTTTATCCTGATTCTTACATCCTGCCGCGCGCAACAAACGCCGAAAGATTGGTCGAAGAGCTAACGCGTAATTTTTCCCTGCATCTCACCACGGATTTGACCGAAGGTTTTTCCCGCCAGAACTTGACCGTTTATCAAGCCGTAACGCTTGCATCCATTGTCGAACGCGAATCAATGCAGGATGAAGAAGCCCCGCAGATTGCATCCGTGTATTTGAATCGTTTGAACATCGGCATGAAACTGGACGCTGACCCGACTGTGCAATATGCTTTGGGATTTAATCCCGTTCAAAATTCATGGTGGACAAATCCGCTTAACGCAGAGGACTTGCATATCGCGTCGCCATATAATACTTACGGAAATGCCGGTCTGCCGCCGGGACCGATCAGCAATCCAAGTTTGAATTCTTTGCAAGCTGTCGCATTCCCCGCCGAGACGCCGTATTACTATTTCCGCGCACGTTGCGACGGTTCAGGCTTCCACATTTTTGCTTCAACGCTTGATGAACAGATCGCGAATGGGTGTCAGTAAGTCGGATTGCCAATTCGGCTTACTCAATGCTATCCGGTAAGTTCTTGTTGATTTTCTTCCTCATAGGATTAAAAGAGAACAATGTTAGCACTGTTGTCAGTGACAGCAGTGCCGACAGGTTGGTTCTCTCCCACTCAGTTTGGAGACAGAAAATGTTGATCCGGCTGACTGCATAGATTCCAGCCGGGAACCAGGACATCCAAAAATGCGATGACATTTGAATTAGAAGATGTCAGTCCATCGCAATAATCGAAAGCCAATTCAGTTAGTTCGGCTAATTTGGCAATGGATGCGGGAAATTCACCGCTGAATTGATTGTCATTAAGGTAAAGTTTATGCAATCTCCTTAGGTTGCCCAACTCAGGTGGGATGCTGCCGGTCAATTGATTACCACTAATATCCAACCAGGTCAGCTTGGACAATTTCCCGATCTCTGGCGGCAGGCCGGTCAATTGATTGCCATCAAGTTCCAATCGATATAAATTGGACAAGTTCCCGATTTCTGGCGGCAGGCTGGCCAATTGATTTTCAGTAAGTCCCAAGGTATCCAAATTAGATAAGTTCCCGATTTCTGGCGGTAAGCCAGTCAATTGATTGCCACTAAGATACAACAAGGCCAGCCCGGACAATTTCCCGATTTCTGGCGGCAGGCTGGTCAATTGATTACCATCAAGTTCCAATCGATACAGATTGGACAATTCCCCGATCTTTGGCGGCAGGCCGGTCAATTGATTGCCATCAAGTTCCAATCGATACAGACTGGACAATTTCCCGATCTTTGACGGCAGGTTGGTCAATTGGTTGTTACTAATATACAATTCATTCAATTTGGACAAGCTTCCGATTTCTGACGGTAGGCTGGTCAACTGATTGCCATCAAGTTTCAACTGAGTCAGCTTGGACAGGTTCCCGATTTCTGGTGGCAGGCTGGTCAATTGATTGTTATCAATTAACAACCGAGTCAGACTAGATAAATTCCCGATTCCTGGTGGCAGGCTGGTCAATTGGTTGTTAAAAAGATACAAATGAGCCAGCTTGGACAGGTTCCCGATTTCTGGCGGCAGGCTGGTCAATTGGTTTTCAGTAAGTCCCAAGGTACCCAAATTGAATAAGTTCCCGATTTCTGGTAGCAGGCTGGTCAATTGGTTGTTATCAATATACAATTCATTCAATTTGGACAAGTTTCCGATTTCTGACGGTAGTCTGGTCAATTGATTGCCATAGAGTTCCAAATGAGTCAGACTAGACAAATTCCCGATTTCTGGTGGCAGGCTGGTCAATTGGTTGTGAAAAAGAAACAGGGCAATCAGATTTGATAAGTTCCCGATCTCTGGTGGCAGACTGGTCAATTGATTGCCATCAAGTTTCAACTGAGTCAGACTAGACAAATTTCCGATTCCTAGTGGCAGGCTGGTCAATTGGTTGTTAGAAAGATACAGGGCAATCAGATTTGATAAGTTCCCGATTTCTGGTGGCAGGCTGGTCAATTGATTGTGAGAAAGGTCCAAGTAGATCAGTTTGGACAAGTTCCCGATCTTTGGCGGCAGGCTGGTCAATTGGTTGTGAGAAAGAAACAAGTAAGTCAGTTTGGACAAGTTCCCGATCTCTGATGGTAGGCTGGTCAATTGATTGCCATCAAGTTTCAACTGAGTCAGTTTGGACAGGTTCCCGATTTCTAATGGTAGGCTGGTCAATTGATTGCCATCAAGTTTCAACTGAGTCAGCTTGGACAGGTTCCCGATTTCTGGCGGAATGGTACCGAACAAATTGTTTGACCACAGCCCTAATCCTATTACATCGGTTCCCGACTCACAAGATACCCCAACCCAATTGCACGGAGTATTTGTTTGCAGCCAGCCCGTGTTATAGACCCAGTTTGCGCCGTCGGTGCTGTTGTACAGGGCTACAAGCGCTTCACATTGCGTCTGTGGGATTTCGGTTACCTCCGCGCAGATAGTGAATGTGTCGCCTGGAATGCTGGCTTGCGGGCTCGCCATAATAGGTGTGGTAACGTCAACTTGCTGGGGGATTTTGGTTACTTCTGAGCAGGCAATGAGTGTGACGCCCAAAAAGAACAGGCAGACGATCACGAGCAAAAAGGACAACCGCGATCGAAAACGCAAATTTGATTTGTTTTTCATGTTGCTCTCCGGGGCGAAAGAAAGATACGAAAGTTTGGATAAAACAGGGGCTCAAAGCAAGATGATAAACGAACTATCAGCGCCGAGGCTGCATTACGCAAAACATCCCGCAGGTTTCCCCGCAAAACAAGGTTGATTCGCCCAAAGCTACGGGACGGTGCATAGCATTGGTTAGTTACGCGGGTTTTACAATTTCAATATAATCTTTCGTCATAATTTCGCCATCGCCCGCGCCGAGCAGGTTGCTCAATTCATTGACCAGTTCAGTCTTGTGATCCGCGTCCGTGCGGCTCCAGGTGCGGCTCTTGATCTCAAGGAAATATCCCAGCGCGGGTTCCAGCATTTCATCCAGGTTCACAAAAAATTCCGTATCCTTGTAATTGACCAGCCAGCGCCAGCGGTCTTTTGTAATATTAATTTCGGCGGCAGGCTTGAAATATTCGCGGTAGAAGCGCAGGCTTTGCACGGCAGGCGCAAGAAAACGGCTACGCGACAAAAGCACATCATGCGCCATCTTATCCTCGCGCTTGGCGCCGATCAACGTCAGCCGCGCGCGCGTGTTCATAGCTTTACCTTTGTTGTCCAGAAAATCATCTTCACGATAACGCAGGCGACCTTCATTCGAATCTATGAATGAGAAGTAAGTATCATGTTGACGATAGTGTACGCTTCGGATGATTTGGATTTCGGGACGCTTCATTGCCTGGACAACGCGGTCTGGTTCCGATAACTTGACCTTTGCTTGCACCTCGAACGACTCCTGTTCCATCGAGCCGCCCAACGCGATCAGCTTCGATAATACCGATTGTTCACGCGCAATCAGGAACGCGTCGATCTTTCTCGCTATTTCATGCGCTTTTACCAGTAACTCTTCTTCATTCAAAGTCAATAATTTATGCGCGCGCATTAACCATTTGCCATTGACCATCACATCGCTCACATCCGTTGAATGGGACGCGTAAACGATCTGGGCATAAGCGCTATTAGGATCGCGATAGAAGCGCGGTGAGTTATGCAATGGACTGGCGTGGACCACGATCAGATCGGCGCGTTTGCCTGGTTCCAGCGATCCGGTCAAATGTCCGATGTGAAGCGCCTGCGCGCCCATGCGCGTCGCCATCGTTAAAGCAGTCGCGGCTGGAACAACAGTCGGATCATTGCTCGCGGCTTTCGCAATAAACGAAGCAAGACGCACTTCTTCAAACATATCCAGGTCATTATTTGACGCGGGACCGTCTGTCCCAATGCCAACATTGAGTCCGATCTCAAGCATTTTTTGAACAGGCGCGAACCCCGAAGCGAGTTTGAGATTCGATGATGGGTTATGAGCGACGCCCGCCTTTGCATGGGCAAGAGTCCACATTTCGCCTTTATCAATATGCACGCAATGCGCGGCAATAACCTTGGCTTCAAGTATGCCTTGTTTTTTCACATAAGGCACGACAGGCATACCGTTTTCATTGCGCATGGTTTCCACTTCAAAAGCGGTTTCCGAAATATGGATGTGCAAAGGCACATCGAATTCGATGGCAAGTTTGGCGGCAGCCTTTAAGATTTCGGGTGTGCAACTGTATGCGGCATGTGGCGCGACAGCCGGGACGATCAATGGATGGTTTTTCCATTTCTTGATAAATTCGCGCGCCATCGCCAGCGAATCTTCAAACGCATCTGCATCCGGCGCGGAATATTTCATCACGGTTTGTCCGCATACCGCGCGCATGCCTGCATCCGCGGCGGCTTGTGCGACGTCATCTTCGTAATAATACATATCGTTAAAGGTGGTGACGCCGCCGCGGATCTGTTCGGCGCACGCGAGCAAAGTTCCCAGCCTGACAAATTCCGGCGAAACGAATTCGCGTTCGACAGGCAGCATGTAACCCATCAGCCATACGTCGAGACGCAGGTCGTCGGCGAGTCCGCGCAGAAGAGTCATCGGCACATGAGTATGCGCGTTGATCAGACCCGGCATAAGAATGTTGGCGCCGCAATCAATTATTTCTTCCGCCGAGTATTCATTTTTGAGATCGGCTTCCATGCCGACAGCTACGACGCTGTCAGCTTTCACAGCCACCGCACCGGGAAAATACTGGTTCAGTTTTTCGTCCATGGTAAGGACGAGCGCGTTGGTAAATAGTGTGTCAATTTTTTGAGTCATTCGTTATCCTTTTTTTACGCGGGTCACGCTGTCATGGTTTCCAGTTAAGTAATATGTTCAGTACTTTTAGATTCATATCATAATCGGTGCGTTGATGGTCGGTCAATTCCATATCCACAGCCGCGGCGCCAAGCGAGACCGCGTAATCAGCCAGTGTGCCTGTATATGTACAACCAATATCCATTGGCGGAAATGGATAGCTGGTCACTTTTTTGATGTCTTTCGCGAACCTGATGGAATTTTTTTCCCAGGGTTCGCCGCCCGGAAATATTCCCAGCGCCGCGCTATGATAGCTGATCAAGGCTTCGATCTTGTGACTAAGCAGAAATGCCATCAAGGCGCGCGTCTCAGGTTCGGAGCCGGCTGAGTCGCCGCCGGTCGTGGGAGCCATATCCCAGCAGTTGTCGCGGTCCCATTCTTTTACCCAGTTGGTCGGAAAGTTACGATTCAAATCCACACCATGATCGTTGACGCGGCCATCTACACCGTGGTCGCGCGCGTCGCCATCCGGATTCAGGTTGCGGATAATATATAAAGTTACATCGGCAGGAACAACTTGAGGATGATCGTTCAAATACAAAATCAGTTGGTCTGCCAGCGCGATGGTATTCCATTCATAACCGCCGTGAATCCCGGCGACGATGGCGCGTTGTTTTTTGCCATTTCCAAAAGTATATAATTCGATCGGTCTACCGGAAACGGAATAACCGATAACCGGAGCCATATATCCGTTTGGCAGTACAAACGGAGTTGGGGTTTCAAAAACGATCTGCGTTGAACGCGGATTACGCGTTACCGTTGGAAGATAATATATCGAGGGAAATGGCGTGGATGTTAAAATAGCCGCGCTGGTGAGGCTAATCTGCTGGACGGGCGCGGCTTGCACCGGGCGCGTTGCAAAGTAAATTCCCAGCACAAGCGCTATGCCGCCCAACCCTGCCAGGTTTAATATCCATACAAGCGTAACCAGTCCTGAGACGTTTTTTTGTCGCGCCATTTATGAAATATCTTCCGCTTCCATACGGAGCCAGTTGAATGCCAAATTCATTGCCCAACGCGGCAGACTGCGCGGCGGTCCGCCATAAGTAATGCGATGCGTTTTTTCGCCGCGCGGTGTGATCATTGCCATTTGAGCGGCGCGCTCTTCGAGATAGACTGAAACGCCCAGCGCCACATCTGCTTTGGAATCAGCTCTGGCGACGCGTAAGGCATCCATAAGGGAATCAGGCATCAGCGCGGGTAAAGAAGCGGTGTGAGGACCGCGAAGCGTGCGCGCCAACAATCCATCCAATCCAGATTCAATCGCAGTTAATGTCCAGCCGCGTTTGGCGAGTCTATCCAGCATTACTTCTTCAAGTTTATCTTCATCAACGCCGAAGACCACATGACCGAGTCTTTCGCGCACTTGTGATTCGATGGCGTCAATTTTTTGATTCGCTTCGGACTCGCTTCCGGCTTTGGCGGCGATGCGAATATCCACCACGCCGGTATGCGCGGCAAGCCCAACGGTTGGATTGCTCAACATTTCCAGATCGGCGATTTTTTCATCTATCATGCCTTCGCCGAGGCCGGCACAATGAAGCACGCGCACTTTGATCAACTCGCGCAGGTCAAATCTTTTTTGCAGATATGGAATAATGGATTCGTGCAGGACTTGTTCCATTTCATTCGGCACACCGGGCAAGGAGATAACCGCGTTGCGTTTGGTTTCAACAATGAAGCATGGAGCGGTGCCGACCGGATTATGCACAGCCAGCGCGCCTTTGGGAACATAAGCCTGTCGTTTTTGATTTTCAGACGGCTTGCGTCCATAGCGTCCGATTGTTTCCACCACTTGCCGCCAAAGTTCTTCACGAAATTCCGTTTCAACGCCGATGGCTTTTGCAACCGCGTCACGCGTGGGATCGTCAATGGTTGGACCCAGTCCGCCGGTGGTGATGACAATATCCGCGCGTTCCATTGATTCGCGGATGGCGCTCGCGATGCGGTCTTCGTTATCGCCGATGGTGATGGTGCGGTATAAGTCCACGCCCATGCCGCGCAGAATGTGCGCGATATGGCGCGTGTTGGTATCCACGATTTCGCCGAGCAATATCTCAGTTCCGATAGTGATGATTTCTGCGGATGTCATAGTTTGATTTTATCAAAAGGATTTGTAAATTATGGAAAATGGAGAATGGAGAATGGAGAATTTTTTATCATCCTTCATCCTTTCCATGCTACATTGTACTCTAATCAAACGACCTTCTACTGCAAAAATTCCATTGCTTGCCTAAATTCCGTGAACCGAGATTCCGAAGGCATGTCATATATGATACGATTGCGTTTGGATATTTCAAAAAACAAGGACTAATATGGAAAACAAATCTGCAATACGCAAGTTGCATCCAAATATCTGGATCGTCACGGTTACATCTTTTCTAACCGACATTTCATCCGAGATGCTTGTTTATCTCGTGCCATTATTTCTCGCAAATGTGCTTGGTGTGCGGACAATCATCATCGGCTTGATAGACGGCGTGGCAGAGACAACCGCCAGTCTGGTCAAAATCTATTCGGGCGCGCTTTCAGACAAGCTCGGCAAACGTAAATGGCTGGCAGTGTTGGGATACGGACTTTCCACAATTTCCAAGCCGTTTTTATATTTTGCCAATACGTGGGGCTGGGTATTCGGCGTGAGATTCTCTGACCGCGTCGGCAAAGGCATCCGCACCGCGCCGCGCGATGCGCTCGTCGCCGCCAGCACAGATGAAAAGAATCGCGGACTGGCGTTTGGCTTGCACCGCGCCGGAGATACAGCCGGCGCGTTTTTAGGCATTGCCATCGCCGCGCTGATTATTTGGTTAACTCAAACAAACGAAGCATTGTTGAGTATGAAAACATTTCGCATCGCGGTACTGGCGAGCATTCTTCCGGCAGTGTTGGCGGTGATCGTTCTGGCGTTGGGCGCAAAAGATTTAACGGTGGCAGGCAAAAGCGGCGACAAGAAGCGAATGGATATAAACACGATGGACCCGCGCTTCAAGTCATTCCTGCTGGTTATGATCCTGTTCACGTTAGGCAATTCATCCGATTCATTTATTATTCTACGCGCGCAGGAACGCGGTCTCAGTGTGTTGCAAACAATGGGTATGTTGATGACTTTCACCGCCGTTTACATGATCTTCTCTGGTCCGCTCGGCGCGCTTTCAGATAAGGTTGGGCGGCGCAAGTTGATGATCGGCGGCTGGCTGGCTTATGGACTTGTATATTTGGGATTCGCCCTAGCGGGCGCTGGCTGGCAGATATGGATATTGTTTGGATTCTATGGACTGTATTATGCCGCCACAGAGGGAACAGCCAAAGCGTTCGTCGCGGACCTCGTGCCTGATTCCCAACGAGGGACAGCTTACGGTCTTTTCAACGCCGCCATCGGTCTGACAGCTTTGCCCGCTTCGGTAATCGCGGGTTTGCTCTGGCAAGGCGTTGGCACATGGACAGGGTTTGGCGCAAGCGCGCCATTTTTATTTGGCGCGTGTTTGTCTTTAATGGCAGGCATCCTGTTATGGCGCGTTACAAAATAATAAACGATCAGCGTTCCGAAGATTTAATCGCGTTTTGCAATTAAATCTTCGGGACGTTATTTATTCCGAATTGTCGAGATGAACCTGGATGTTTCTTTTCGTAAACAAAAGCGATGTCGTCTTGATCGGGATAAAAACCGGCAGTCGTGAGCGCATCTTCTACTGAATCATTAACGGGCGCGACCCAAAGTACCTGCTTACATCCCCGACTGGCGGCGAGATGGCGGATATCGAACAGGAGTTCGGGGAGTATTTCAATCGGACAGGCTGGCAAACTAATACCGAGCGCTTTTGCTTCCTCATCATCGTCATTGTCCCGTGCCCATGTGAGAAGCAAACCATCGCCGCCGCGCCACCAAAAAGCGCGCCTCGCGCGGATAAATTCCCCGAGCAAAATTTCATTCGGCTTGACTTGTCTCCAGAAATCATCCATCAAGCCAGTCATTTTAAGGATTGGACTCTTGAATGCAAATTCGAGGACCGCATTCACTTCATCCGGCGTCGCAGGTTGAAACGCATCTATCGGACCATCCAGCGCGGCGGATACATAATTTATCACCACATCCGCAATTTTATGATAACCGAATTTCTCGCATAGATGATGCACTTTGACGCGCCTGCAACTGGTCATCAGACGCGCATAACCGTCTCCGTGTTCAAGCCACCATCGATCAACGTATTCATGTAAATGCGAACCGATCTTGAGTCCCTGTAATTTGGGGTCAACGCGGAAGCCTTCGAACCACCATTGTCCTTGTGAAATAAAAGTGATTTTCGAAATGCCAACCGCGCGTCCGCCGTATTCTGCGGTAACGAGTAAACCGCGCGCGTCTGCCAGCCATTCATCCCAAACGTATTGGATATAATCCTGTCCGTCCCAGATGCCTTTGCAAAACTCAAGCACGTCCGCGGCGTCACGCGGCAAGGCGGGGCGGCAAACAACTTGGGGAGATGCAAAAGTTTGGTCCATGGGATCAGATTGAGATGCGGGAAAGAATCGGGTTTATATCACGATGGGAAAATTTTCTCGAATACTTCTGGGCAATACTTCTGTACCATTTCAGAAGACAGTCCATTTTCTTTGCATATCTCGGCATAAAGGTCCACGGATGGACGCCGGATTCGTTTCTGCGTTTCGACATCGAGTCCCCAAAGACCGAAGCGTTGAGTCCAGCCGCGCTCCCATTCAAAATTATCCACGAGCGTCCAATGAAAGTAACCTTTAACCGGCATGTTGAAATTAACGGCGCGCCACATCTGATGAATATGATGGGCGATGTAGCGCGGACGCATGTGATCGTCCGCGTCTTCGACTCCGTTTTCAGAAATGATAATGGGCAGGTTTGGGTATGCGCGCGCCACCCACTTGATCGAATTATAAAAACCTTCGGGGATGTTCGCCATAAAATTTGTGTCGCTCATATCGGCGTCTTTGGGATAACCGCTGTCAGAAAAAAGCTGGCGGCTCTTAAGCGGATTAAACCAAACCGTATCCACCGAATAATAGTTGAGACCGAGATAATCCTGCGTACCTTTGGCTTCAGGCACGGCAATTTTTTTGAGCAGAGATTTCATCACGCCCGTACTAATCGCGGATGGAAATCCCATGTTCACGCCCTGATAGCGGATATTACGCATCAACGCATCCAACGGTGACCAGGGATTACGTGCCACCATCGGACGGTAATGCAAAGCATAGCCGACGCGCGACTCCGGTTGCGCCTGATGAATGGCATGATACGCGGCGACATGTCCGCGCAGCATGTTGACAATCACCTGCATCGCCATATCCAGTCCCTTATTGTGGACGGGGAAATCGCCAGCCACATAACCAGATAAGGCATAAACATTCGGCTCGTTGATCGTACACCACAACGTACAATATTCTTTGAGCGCGTCCACCGCTTTGCGGACATATTTTTCAAATAACGGCACAACCATTTCATTTTCCCAACCGCATTTTTCATACAACCAAAGCGGATCAGAAAAATGATGCAATGTGACCATCGGCGTGATGCCGCGTTCGCGCAGACCGCGTAACATCATGCGATAATGTTCAAGCGCGTCTTCATCCCATTTATCCGGCTCGGGCTGAATGCGACTCCATTCAATGGACAGGCGATGCGCGTTCTGTCCGGTTTCAGCGGCGCGGTCAAAATCTTCGCGCCAGCGTCCGCCCCACCAATCGCAAGCCAAACCGGATTTGTGCGCGGTATGTGTTTCCTGTTCCCACTTCCACCAATTGTTATTCGTGTTATTGCCTTCCACTTGATGCGAGGATGTAGCCGTTCCCCATAGGAAGCCGCGCGGAAAATGATAAGTTGCTTCGGGCATGAATTGTTCTCCAAATATCAAATCCTAAAGGTCTTAAAGACCTTTAGGATTTTTTGCTTCTCTCAAGATACGCGAGATACAATGCCACCGATCCCGCGACTGCCGCATTAAGCGACTCGACCTGTCCGCGCATGGGGAGCTTCAACAAAATATCACACTTTGCGCGCACAAGCGGGCGCATGCCATCACCCTCCGAGCCAACGACGAGTCCCAGCGCGCCTTGTAAATGGCGGCTTGTTTTATCGCCGATGGTCTCTCCGTTTTGGTCAATGCCAACTACCCAGACATTTTCGCTTTTGAGCGTCTCAATGGTCTGCGCCAGATTAGACTGCGCGATCAACAAATGTTCGCTCGCGCCAGAAGACGCATTGACCACCGCCGGCGTAACCTCCACACGATGCGCCAGCGGAATAATCACGCCATGCACGCCTACGGCTTCAGCCGTTCGCAAAAGTGTGCCGAAATTCTGCGGGTCTTGAAGCGAATCCAGCATCAACAAAAAAGGCGCTTCATTTTTCGCGCGGGCGCTCTCAAGGATTTCAAGTTCATCACTGTATGGATAAGAGCTGACTTCAAGTCCCACGCCCTGATGATTGACCTCAAGACGTTCCAGCTTGGAGCGCGGCACACGTCTCACCGGGACTTTTAGCTGTTTCGCCAATTCGAGAATTTCCAGCGCCCGACCTTTTTCCTGCGCGCCTTCGGCAAATTCCAATGCAAAAATTTGCCTGCGTTTTATCCGCAGGGTTTCGTAGACCGCGTTACGACCATATATAAATTCTTTCATCAATTATTCCTTTATGTTTGAACGGTATACATTCCGGCACAAGATGAGATTTGCGAATATGTAACCGCAAGCCCGACTTTTTGCAATGCTGTCAGGGACTCATCCGCCAGCCAGTAAAACTCATCTTCCCAATCGTCAATTTTTTGCTTGAAATCTTCCAGCGCGGTCCTTGTAGAGAAAGACAAATCCGCAATGACCAGCTTTCCATCTGATACAAGCCGCTGTGCAGCCAGCGCTTTGCACAAGCTAACCTTTTTCTCCAATTCAAAATGATGAAAAACATAAGCCGAAACAATGCGATCAAAGCGCCGGTCGAATTCAGCGGGCCAGTCAGCGCGCAGATCGTGCAGGGCAAAATGTGCGTTTGGCAGTTTGGCACGCGCCTTTTCAAGCATTGCTGTGGAGAAATCAGTGCACCATAAATCGCAACCCAGTTGATCGAATAGAATGGCAAGATTTCCCGTGCCACATCCCAGATCAAGTATAGATAAACCGGGGCGGACAGCACATTGGCGGATTACGGCGTCCAGTACTCGCGCGTAGCCATCAAAAGGAAATATTGTATCTTCGCGGATGGATATATCATAGCTGTCAGCCCATGCATCAAATTCAGAGGGCGGGAAGGGGTTATTAGGTAACATGGAGCAATTGTACTAAATAAAGACTTCGGAAGTTTTCAAAACTTCCGAAGTCTGATAATTCCCAATCTACGAATACCGCCAGGTTGTTCCATCCTTGTTATCTTCAATCGTCACGCCAAGTTCTTTCAATTTATCGCGGATTAAATCCGAGAGTTGCCAAAGTTTTTGCTTTCTCACTTCCGCGCGGACTTCGATGAGCAGGTTGATGAATTTATCCGTGTCGCCGGAACCTTGTTTAGCCTGCATCCGCAAGCCAAGCACGGAAGTTAACTCGCGTAAAGTCGCTTGCGCGGATTTTAGCTGGTCGTTCGCCGCGCCGTTGTCGCGCGCGGTGTTAATGACTTTGATAAGTTCAAAGAGCGCGGCGACCGCGCCTGCGGTATTGAAGTCATCGTCCATTGCGGAGGTGAAGTTCGCCTTTGCGGATTCAGTTGACGCGGCGAGCGCGGATGCGGCGTCAGCGGCGAGTCCATTTGCGGAAACGGAAGCAGGTCGAAGTCCGGATTTGAGGCGTTCGACGGCTTTTTCGGCGGCGTCCAATGTTTCATCGTTGAATAATAATGGCGCGCGATAAGTCCCATTTAAGACAAGCATCCGCATAACATCGGCGTCACGCTTCGATAAAAATTCTTTGATGCTGACAATGTTGCCAAGCGACTTGGACATTTTCTCACCGCTGAGTTGCAACATGCCGTTATGAATCCAATAGCGCGCAAAAGATTTGCCGGTGTAACATTCGCTTTGCGCGATCTCGTTTTCGTGATGCGGAAAGATCAGGTCGTTGCCGCCGCCGTGAATGTCAATTTGTTCGCCGAGTTCCGCGAGGTTCATGGCAGAACATTCGATGTGCCAGCCGGGCCTGCCTTTGCCCCATGGACTTTCCCACGAAATTTCACCGGGCTTTGCGGCTTTCCACAAGGCGAAATCCATCGGATGCGTTTTTTGTTCACCAACTTCAATGCGCGCGCCTGCCTGCATATCGTCAAGTTTACGACCGGAGAGTTTGCCATAATCGTCGTCACTGGTGACGCTGAAATAGACATCGCCGTTCGGCGCGGGATAGGCATGTTTTTTTTGAATTAAGCCTTCGATGAATTTAATAATGAGCGGCATCGTTCCGCTTACGCGCGGATTAACCGTGGCAGGCAGAATGTTAAGATCAGCCAGATTCTGAGCATAATCGTTAATGTAACGTTCCGCCAATTTAAGCGGATCTTCGCCGAGTTTGTTGGCGCGGTTGATGATCTTATCGTCCACGTCGGTGAAGTTCATGACGTGCCTGACCTTGTAGCCACGATATTCCAAATAACGGCGGATGATGTCAAACACAAGCGCAGACATGGCATGACCGACATGCGCGTCGTTATAGACCGTCACGCCGCAGACGTAAAGCCTGACGGCATTTGGTTCAAGAGTTTCAAAATCTTCTTTCTTGCGAGTGAGGGTGTTATAGACACGAATCATAATTACCTGTTTCTGTCATTTTTTCTTCTTGCCGTTATTTTCTTCCACGCGGGCAAAGATCATGCGTCCCGCGGCAGTTTGCAGGACCTTGGTGATATGCACATCTCGATATTCGCCGATATAGTCTTTGCCGTTTTCTACAACGACCATCGTGCCGTCATCCATATAACCCACGCCTTGACTGGATTCCTTGCCTTCCTGGATTACGTTAATGTGCATGATCTCACCGGGCAGGACAACCGATTTAACCGCGTTGGCGAGTTCGTTGATGTTTAAAATCGTGACGCCTTGCAATTCAGCAACGCGGTTCAAATTGTAATCGTTCGTCAAAACCGGACATTTAAGCTGTTTCGCCAAAATAACCAATTTATCGTCCACCTCGCGCACACCTTCAACATTGATGTCGCTGATGCGTACAAGAATGTTGGGAAGTTTTTGCAATTCAGCCAAAACTTCCATCCCGCGCCGTCCGCGTTGACGACGCAAACCGTCCGGCGAATCCGCAACATATTGCAATTCATTCAAAACAAAGCGCGGAATAAGAAGCGTACCAGGCAGGAAGCCGGTCTTGGCAATATCAGCCACGCGTCCGTCAATAATGACGCTGGTATCAAGTAAGATGGTGCGATTGAGATTTGTCCATGAAGATGATGAACCGCTCTCACCGGCGCGCCCGCTGAGCGAACCGAGCAGCGCCATAATGTCGCCCTGTCTCATCACGAAAAGCGAAACGCCGAAATAAGAGAAAATCAAAACGCCTACGAACGGCAGTATCTGCCCAAACGGCTCGGGCAAAAGGGAAAGCGGAAATCCCAGCAATGCCGCGATCAATAAACCCACCACCAGTCCGGTCATACCCGCGAATAAACTTTCAGCGGATAACCGTCCAAGCAAAGAACGCATGGCACGCGCAGGTCTCGTAGTTATGTAAGGCGTGAGAATTAATCCTGCGAGTGTGCCTACCAGCCCAAAAGCAAGCGTATTAAGTACAACGATCCCTGGGTCATACTTGAAAATACTGTATCCCCAGTAGCTTCCGCCTATACCAAAAACAAACATGCCAATAATGCGTAAAACAAATTCAAAACTCATAATGCCTCCTTTCAGTTTATAAGGAACAGAATAATGGCAAAAATCCAAAAATTCTGTCTGGATGATAGCACGGCTATAAGCCGCCGTCAATCGAAAAATGGAATTTCCAATAATCTTGTTATAATTCTCAAACACCATGGCAATTGACAGATTTGGACGAAACATTCACTACCTGCGCATTAGTCTCACCGACCATTGCAACCTGCGCTGTATCTACTGTATACCTGAGGAACAAATCTTCCGCCCCAACGCGGAACTCATGCAGGATGATGAGATTTTGCTATTCACGCGGCTCTTCGCCAGCCTCGGCTTTGACAAGATCCGTTTGACAGGCGGCGAGCCGACGGTACGCGCCAATATCGTGGACATTGTGCGCGGCATTGCATCCACCGAAGGTATCCGCTCCATTTCTTTAACGACGAACGGAATCCTGCTTAAGAAGCTGGCTCAACCTCTAGCCTCTGCCGGATTAGATCGCGTCAACATCAGCATTGATACGCTTGATCCCAAAAAATTCAAACGCCTCACACGCTGGGGCAAAGTACAGGATGTTTGGGATGGTATCCTTGCCGCCGAAAACGCCGGACTAAAACCCATTAAACTCAACGCCGTCATAGTCAAAGGTTATAACGAAGACGATGTCGTTGAGCTTGCGCGCCTGACCATTGACCATCCCTGGCAGATGCGTTTCATCGAGATGATGCCTTTCGCGGGCGTCACAGATACACAAACCGGACATATCATCACCGCGTCAGAGATCCGCGAACGGATCGAAGATTCACTCGGAGATTTGCAGGAATCCAACGACGGCGATCTGGATGGCGAAGCGCGTATTTACCACATCCCCGGCGCGCAAGGCGACGTGGGTTTTATCTCGTCGGTCACCAGTCCATTTTGCGCCTCATGTACGCGCGCGCGCCTCACCGCCGATGGACGATTGCGCCTATGCCTGCTCCGCGAAAAAGAAGTGGACTTGCTTACGCCTTTGCGCGCCGGCGCGAGCATGGAAGAATTACGCCAGCTTATTTTGGATGGTATATGGTACAAACCCTGGGGACATGGTCTGGCAGATGGTCTCATTCCACTTAATCGCGCGATGAACGAAATCGGCGGATAAGGAAAGCATAAACTCACTCATGATAAAAAATATTCTCTTTGATTTCGATGGAACTCTTCGACACAGCATCCCCTCCGGCGGGGATGTTTTTACGGATTACGCGCGAACGCTTGGACTTTCCATCAGCGCGGATGGATGCCAGATCGCCGAACGCTGGGAACATTTTTATTGGGCGAATTCATACGAACTGCGCGCAGACTTTGAAATTTACAAGGAAGAAAATAACGGTTTCTGGGACAGTTATGCGCGCCGCCGTCTTATTGCGCTTGGAGCCGGACCTAGACGCGCGCAGGAACTTGCGCCGCTTATCAATCAATATATGCAGGATACGCACAAAAACGAGAGCATCGTCCCGGCGGAAATTCATGAAACGCTGAGTCAGCTCAAAGAAACGGGATACAGGCTCGGGGTCGTTTCGAATCGTGACCATCCATATACAGAAATATTGGAAAAGCTGGATTTGAATCCATACTTTGATTTTTCGCTGGCAGGCGGCGAAGTCGGTTCTTTTAAACCGGAGGCTGGAATCTTTCAAGCCGCGTTGAAAAAAATAGACGCGTCCGCACAAGAGACGGTATATGTAGGCGATAATTATTTTGCGGATGTAGTCGGCTCGCGGCGCGCGGGACTTATGCCTGTGCTCTACGACCCGCGCGGACTCTTCCCTGAAGCCGGTTGCCCAACCATCACTTCATTCGACCAGTTGATTTGTATTATCCAAACCTTGTAAGCAAGCGCCGCCTATTGGCAAAAAAAGCGCGGATGGGTTTTATGCGGAAGATCAACAGTATGAGCAGGATAAGTCCATAAATAAAGGGGCGGATAATGTCGCCTTGCAAGGTTAGGATGTTTCCCTTTTTGCTCCACGCGTAATGCAAAATGACAAGCGGCGCAATGAAATAAACGACTTGATGCAGGCGTTTCCAGTTTTTGCCGAGACGCATTTTCCAAAAGTCAAACGATGTGAGCGCGATTGGAATGAGCAGAAGGAACGACGCCATGCCCACAAGGATGTATGGCTTGTCAAATACTGAATGCAGAATAAGACTCCAGACGAAACCGTAATCGAGACCTATAAAGATAATAACGTGGATGGCGGCATACATGAAAGCATACAATCCAAGCGCGCGGCGGCGCTTGAGAGGTTCGCGCCAGCCGAAGAGCATATTGAGCGGCATACATGCCAGCGATAAAATCAGCAAAGTGGCCGCGTGAAGACCGGTGCGTTGTTCCATCTCTTGAATGGGATTAACCGAGAGAGCGCCGGTGGCGAATTCAATCAGCAGGCGCGCAATGACAGACCACGCATAGAGATATATGGCAATCTGAAGGATAGTGTAGCGGGAGAGAAGTTTTTTCACTTATTGACTCACTCTTTCAATGTCATGCTGAGCGAAGCGAAGCATCTCGTACTTCAGAAGTAGAGACCCTTCACTTCGTTCAGGGCTTCGGCTCAGGGAGTCATGCTTAGACGAGTAAGGTCGCTTATTAACAAATGGCGCTATTTAATAATCCAGACTCAAATCCATGCCTTTATACAAATAAGCCACTTGTTTTTCATAACCGTTGAACATCAGAGTCGCGCGGCGGCTGAGTTCGCCGATGCGGCGCTCGGTTGCCTGTGACCAGCGCGGATGATCCACGTTGGGATTTACATTGGCGTAGAAGCCGTATTCATTGGGCGCAATCGCTGACCATAATGTACCTGGTTGACTATCGGTCAATTCGATCTTCACAATAGCCTTAATGGATTTAAATCCATATTTCCACGGTACGACGAGTCGAATGGGTCCGCCGTCTTGCGGAGGCAAAGGCTCGCCGTATAAGCCGGTGGCAAGAATGGTCAAATCGTTCATGACTTCGTCGAGGCGCAGACCTTCCTGATAGGGCCAGGGATAGGATTGGCTTTCCTCCCCAGGCATTTGCGCGGGATCAAGAAGCGTTTCAAAGCGCACATACTTTGCCGCGGATGTCGGCTCGACGGTTTTGAGCAAACCTGCCAGTGCGAATCCCTGCCACGGAATGACCATGCTCCAGGCTTCCACGCAACGCAGGCGATAAATGCGTTCCTCCGCCGGAAAAAGTTTCTGTAATTCTTCCACGCCAAACGTCTGAGGCTTGTTGACCAGTCCGCCGACTGCAACTGTCCACGGCTGGGTCTTGAAATCCTTCGCCAGCGACGCGACAGCGCCTTTATCGGTACTGAATTCGTAATAGTTGTTGTAGTTGGTAATATCTTCAAAAGAGTTGACTGTGTTGCCAAGTTCATCGGTCATATCGGACCCCGGAGGAATTGGCGCGGCAGTTCCTCCGCTTGATGCAATCGTCGGCGCGCAAGCGGCTAACAGCGCGCTGCCCGTCATAATTCCCGCGGCTTTGAGAAAATCACGCCGGGAAAGATAAAGCGATTTGGGCGTGATCTCGGATGATTTGATGCCGGCAGACTGATAAGTTTTATTCATAGCATTTCTCCTGTTTGACGAATAAAGAATTACAGGACTTTCGCTTAAAACTGTCCTTCGACTACGCTCAGGACGAAGAACATCCGCGCTGAGCGTAGTCGAAGCGCTTGACAAGCGAAAGCCTGAATTAAATATCCCATACCGCTTTTTAGGCGGACTGACTGTACAAAATCTTCCTTGAATTTAGATTATGGATATATTAGAGTTTATGCCATCGTGAGTGTATTTCCGTCCATGGACTGGGCAATAATTTTTGCCGTTCAGCGGATATAATTCCCTTATCCACCATACTGAATCGTTTCAAGAGGCGCAATGAAAAAAAGATATTTATATTCAATATTGTTCGGAGTACCCGGTTTCTTTGTTTCCTTGATAATTTCCGTTGTTGTCTTCGGAGTCGTGGCTGGTATTCTTTGGATCTATGTTTTTGGCGATAACCCCTGGCCAGCCTCAATCGAAAAGATACTTCCGATCTTATTCGCGCTCACTTTCTTAATGGCTTGGATCGCATCCATAACCATCGGATATGTGACCGGAAAAAAACTTGAGAAAGACCCGGCTTTGAATAAAACGCATATTCTGGTTTCAGGGGGGCTGACCATCATGTTTCTCCTTCTTATAGTTCTTCAGCAATTGAGCGTGGGAAATCTCGGACCAAAATCAGACGATACACTATGCAGCGAATTTTGCAGCGGCAAGGGATATTCGGGGAGTGGAATGCCTCCGAGAAACTCTGGTGATAGAAGTTGCAGTTGTTACGACAATTTTGGCCGCGAAGTTCTGAAAGTCCCACTGGATGATATTTTGAAATGATTTTTGATATTATGCGCACGGGAGATTTTGTGCTAAAGTAGGGAAGTGCAATGATGAATTATGAAGGATGAAGAATCTGAGGGTAGGCATGGCAGAAACCGAATTCAAATATGATGCTTTCATCGCCCCTTGAAGGAGAAAAAATATATGCTTCGTAAAGTTTTCTCGATTGGTCTTCTTTTTGTCTTATTGGTTTCAGCTTGCGTGCCAGCTTCGGAAACATCACCAACAGTAGTGCCCTCTCTGACATCTATGCCCTTGCCCATCGCAACAGCATCGAAAACACAGATAGCGGCGACGCCGACAGAGGTGGCGGAGATAATTGCCGGATTCAAGCCCGAAGGGGAAGGTGTAACGTTAGATATGGAAAAAGCCCGTTGGAAAAATACAAGGGGGCAATATTGGAGCCCAGAAGTAAATAGTTGGGTAGACTTGCGGAATGCGGACGGCAAAGATATTTTCCTCTTGGGAGGAGCGACTGACTTTTATGGCTCCGCACCGACGTTTCCCTTACGGATCTATGCAAAAACGGGAGAACTGACAAGTCAGGGGAGTTTTGCCCATCCGGCAGGATATGATGAGGAATTTGGGCCAGCTTCTGGAAATTGGTTTAATTTTTCACTGCCGACACAGTTAGCATCACTATTGACGGAAGTTAAGAGCTACCCTACCCCAAGGACAGAATTGACGAAAAGCCAAGTGGAAGTTGTTTTAGAAGCCTTTCGAAACAATTTTTTTGAACTGACATTTAAAATACCATCGAATGCAAAAGACCCCAGCACAGTTGCAAATATGACTTGTGATTTAGGAAAAGGCCTTGATGTCATTGTGGTGAATTGGAACGATGCAAATTCTGCAGTAGACCATTCGTTTTATGAGACAAATAACATCCGATGGAAGTTACAATGTGACAAAGACACACACAGAACTACAGAAACTATTGCTTTTTCTACCACGCACAAAGTAAAAGATTCTAAATTTCGTCAAGGGGCGCTTGGTCCGTTGATGCAAGCACTGATTCGCTATGGGGAATTACCTGTCCCGTTGACCGAATTTGAAGTAGAAACAACCAGCTTAGCTGACGGTGGGGAAAATCACACGTTCGGAGGAATACCAGTAAATAATTCTTTTATTGTGTCAGTGCAACCATGATATTAGAGCGCTTCGCACAAACATTTTCCCTCTGGTTGTAAATTCTATTGGTATCCATTCCTCTAAATAGAGGATGCCTATGAGTCTTTTTTGGAAACAAGCTGTGAACGGTAATTTGACCTGACGCAAACGGCGGTTTTTGTGCTAAAGTAGGGACATCGCGAGCAAGGATGAAGGATGAAGTGAAAGTACCAATTCCGCGACGGTAAGGAATCGCTCCGCAACAGTAAGGAAGCGTTCAGTAACTCTAAGGAATCGTTCAGCAACCCTTAGCAACCGTTCAGCAACCCTTAGCAACCGTTGAGTAACCCTTAGCAACCGTTGAGTAACCCTTAGCAACCGTTGAGCAACCCTTAGCAACCGTTGAGTAACCCTTAGCAACCGTTGAGTAACCCTTAGCAACCGTTGAGTAACCCTTAGCAACCGTTGAGTAACCCTTAGCAACCGTTGAGTAACTCGTAGCAATCGTTCAGTAACTCGTAGCAACCAGCTAACCTTCGACCTTCAACCTGTAACCTTAAACCCGTAACCTGCAACTCTAATTTGACATCCTCCGCCTTTTTTGCTACACTAGATTTGTCAGACAACTTGCCGCTTACCAACCTACCAATCTACCAACCTACCAATTTACCAAAATGTCCACCCTCCTCATAAAAAACGCCTACATCGTCACAATGGATGACCACCAGCGGGAAATTCCCGATGGTGGTCTTTTTATTCGCAACGGTCTCATCGAAAAGGTCGGTCTCACCAGCGAGCTTCCCGCCACCGCCGATGAAGTCCTCGACCTCAAGGGTCACATCGTCCTGCCGGGGCTGGTCAACACGCACCATCATTTCTATCAAACCCTCACGCGCGCCGTCCCAGCCGCGCAGGATGCCAACCTCTTCAACTGGCTCAAAACGCTTTATCCCATTTGGGCGCGCCTCACGCCGGATGATATTTTTATTTCGACTTCCACCGCGCTGGCTGAACTCGCGCTTTCGGGATGTACCACCGCATCCGATCATCTCTACCTTTTTCCAAACGGATCAAAACTCGACGATGAGATTGCCGCCGCCAATCAAATCGGACTCCGCATTCAAGCCTCGCGCGGCTCAATGAGCCTCGGCGAATCCAAAGGCGGACTTCCGCCTGATTCCGTTGTAGACACCGAAGAAAATATCCTAAAAGATTCCCAGCGCCTCATCGAAAAATATCATGATGCCAAGCCCGGCGCCATGACTCAAATTGTCCTTGCGCCCTGCTCGCCATTTTCAGTCACATCCGACTTGATGAAACAGTCTGCAAAGCTGGCGCGTGAATATGGCGTTCACCTTCACACGCATCTTGCCGAGACCGAAGACGAAGAACAATTCTGTATGCAGATGTTTGGTCATCGTCCCGTCGGTTACATGCAAGAAGTGGGTTGGGTCGGCGACGATGTTTGGTTCGCACATTCGGTGTGGGTCAACGATGAAGAGATTCAAGTCTTTGCCAAACATCATTGCGGCGTCGCGCATTGTCCCACCTCGAACATGCGCCTGGCTTCCGGCATCGCGCCGATCAAAGAATATCGCGCCGCTGGCGTCAACGTCGGTCTCGGCGTGGACGGTTCCGCTTCCAATGACGGCTCGCATCTGTTAGCCGAAGTTCGTCAAGCCATGTTATTGTCACGTGTAAAAGAAGGAATTACAGGCTTCTCCGCATCTCCGCTCCCCTCTCCCAGCGGGAGAGGGGTTGGGGGTGAGGTCCGCAAATTGATGACCGCCCGCGAAGCGCTTTATCTTGGCACACGCGGCGGAGCGGCGGTGTTGGGGCGCGGTGATATTGGTAGTCTGGAAATTGGTAAGTGCGCGGACTTCTTCGCCGTGAATCTCAATCGCATTGAATTTACCGGTATGCACGATCCGGTCTCTGCCATCGTCTTTGGTCAACCTGTCCGCGTCGATTACACCGTTGTCAATGGAAAGTTTATCGTCAAAGAAGGACAACTTGTTACAATTGATGAACGTAAGTTAATTGAGAAACATAACAAAGCATCGAAGAGATTGCTCAATGGCTAAACTTCCCCTCTCCGCCAAAAAATATTTCTGGGACGTCAACTTCGATGAGTTGGATCCATCAAAACGTTCGCGCTTTGTCATTGAGCGTCTGTTGGAATATGGCGATTTCCCTGAATTGAAGTGGCTGTTTGCCGAGTTTAATGAAAAGCAAATTGTGGATACTCTCAAATATTCCCGCCGCCTGTCAAAGAGGCGAGCCAGTGGATGGGCAAATTATTTTGGAGTTCCCCGTCAAGAGGTAACATGTTTGAACAAAGTTTACCCGAGTCAACCCGCCGCTATCTGGCCTTATTAGCCGAGAAAAAAATCAGCCAGATGTTTTATCTGGCTGGCGGCACGGCAATAGCGTTACATCTTGGTCATCGCTTATCCATTGACCTTGATTTTTTCACGCCGGAACATTTCGATATAAACATGTTGGAAGAATCTTTACGGAAATTCGGTTCATATTCGCGCGAGCGTGTAGCGGAAGACACATTGCTTGGTTCATTGGAAGATTTGCGCGTCAGTTTTTTTCGATATCATTATAAAATTTTGGAAAATCCATTACAAGCATTAGGAACTAATTTCCTGCAACTCCCCGACCTCGCCGCAATGAAGATTGAGGCAATAGCCCAGCGAAACACAAAACGCGACTTTGTAGATTTATATTTCATCGCGCACGAAGCGGGGATTCTGCCAGAAACGGCAATTGGGTATCATCGTCAAAAATACGCGGAATTAAACGTAAATTTAACCCATATCATCTTATCGCTTGGTTATTTTGACGAAGCCGATGATGATGATATGCCTCCCATGTTAAAGCCTGTGAACTGGGATGATATCAAAAAGTATTTTTCCACTCAATCAAAAGAATTGATGAAAAAATATAACGTTTCCTAACCTGGAGTTTCCATGCCTTCTTCCACAAAACTTATCCGCTCTCTCGTAGACGTCGCCATGGGCCGCCAGCCCGCTGACCTTGTCATTCGCAATGGTCAATGGGTCTGTGTGCAATCCGGCGAGATTATCCCAAACGCCGATATTGCCGTCAAAGATGGTCATATCGCGTATGTCGGCGAAGATGCGCGTCACACCATCGGCAAAAAGACCAAAGTCATTAATGCCAATGGACGTTATCTTGTGCCGGGACTTTTAGATGGGCATGTGCATGTTGAATCGGGCATGGTCACGGTCACGGAATTTGTGCGCGCAGTTGGCGCGCGCGGCACAACCGGCATGTTCATTGATCCGCATGAGATTGCAAACATTTTCGGCTTGAAAGGCGTCAAGCTCATGGTGGATGAAGCCGCCAAACAACCGATCCATGTTTGGGTGCAAATGCCATCCTGCATCCCATCCTCACCGGGATTTGAAACCGCGGGCGCGTCCATCGGTCCCAAAGAAGTCGCGCAAGCCATGAAATGGCCCGGCATCATCGGTCTTGGCGAAATGATGAATTTCTCCGGCGTATTTCACAGTGACGAAAAAATGCTGGCTGAAATGTCCATCACGCGCGCGGCTGGAAAAACAGTCGGCGGACATTACGCCTCGCCAGACCTCGGACTTCCATTTCATGGATACGTTGCCGGCGGCGCGGAAGACGACCACGAAGGCACACAACTCGAAGACGCCGTCGAACGCGTGAGGCAGGGAATGAAGCCCATGCTCCGCTATGGATCCGCCTGGCATGATGTAGCGTCTCAAGTGGGAGCCATCACGAAAATGGGACTCGACTCGAGACGCTTCATCTTGTGCGCAGACGACGCGCATGCTCAGACCATTTCGCATGAAGGTCACATGGACAGAGTCCTGCGTCACGCCATCAGCGAAGGACTTGACCCGGTCACCGCGCTGCAAATGATGACCATCAATACCGCCGAACATTTCGGTCTTGCAAAAGAAATCGGCATGATCGCTCCCGGTCGTTGGGCTGACGTTCTGCTTGTCAAAGACTTACGCAACTTCCAAGCCGATGTTGTGATTGCAAAAGGACAAGTCATTGCAGAGCGTGGTTCATTAACCGCGCAACTGCCTAAATTCAAATATCCAACCTGGGTTACGAATTCGGTACATCTAAAAAAACAACTTCAAGCAAGCGACTTCATCCTGCGCGCGCCAAAAGGACACAAAGGCAAAGTCAAAGCCCATGTGATCGGCATCATTGAAAATCAAGCCCCGACGCGGCATGTCGTAATACAAGTCCCGGTCAAGAATGATGAAGTCAAAGCGGATATAAAGAATGACATTGCCAAGGTCGCCATCATCAAACGGCATAAAGGCACAAGCGGCGTGACAATGGGCTTGGTCACCGGTTTTGGGTTTACTGAAAAATGCGCCGTTGCATCAACCTTTGTACATGATAGTCACCAGATGATTATCGTCGGTACAGATGAAGAGAACATGGCGTTTGCCGCCAATAAACTTGCCGAAGTCGGCGGAGGTCAGGTGGTGGTGAGAAACGGCAAGGAACTGGGACTGGTCGAATTGGGCATAGCAGGTTTGATGTCCACGGAAAGAGCGGAGGTCGTCGCCAAAAAAGCCGCTACAGTCCTCAGCGGATTCCGGTTCTGCGGCTGTACATTAAATAATCCGAATATGCAATTAAGTTTGCTGGCGCTGGTCGTCATCCCCGAACTTCGTATTTCAGATAAAGGTTTGGTGGATGTGACGAAATTCAAGTTCATACCGGTATTGGAAAAATAATGTCTAACTTTCCATTTCAACGTTTACAGAATGATCTCGCCGCGTTGATCGCTAAAACAAGCGCGGGGAAACGCCTGCCTTCCGAACCGTTTCTTGCCAAGCAATTGGGCGTCTCGCGCGCCACTTTGCGCGAAGCCATGCGCATGTTTGAAACGCAGGGAAAGATTCGCCGCAGGCAAGGTTCAGGTACGTTTGTGATTGGGCAAGCGCCGGTGATGGATACCGGGCTTGAAGCGCTCGAAAGTCTTGAGACAATGGCGAAGCGGCTTGGTCTTGAAGTTTCGGTAAGCGATCTGCAAGTGGAACAAGTCTCTGCGGACGCCGAACTTGCCGGCGGCTTGGGCGTTGAGCAAGGCAAAAAGCTCACGCGTATTCGCCGCGTCATTCGTGAAGATGAACGTCCGGTTGCCTATCTGGTGGATACTTTGCCCGAGGATTTTCTTAAGCCTTCAGATTTACCCATTTCCTTCAAAGGCTCAGTCCTGGACTTTTTGCTTGCGCGCGGCGATCCTATGACCGTTTCGCGCGCCGCCATCAGCGCGACCGGCGCGGTTGCAGAAGTCGCCAAGGCGCTTGAGATTCAGCGCGGCGATGTGTTGCTGCAATTTATCTCCCAACTTTTTACAGATGAAAGCCGCGTGGTAGATTACTCGTTAAGTTATTTTATTCCGGGCTACTTTAATTTCCATGTGGTGAGACGCGTGGGAACTTCTTAGTTTCAGGTTCCAGGTTGCAGATTTGACGGCTTCCAACCTTTGACTTTCGACCTTCAACCTTGAACTTTCAAACTTATGAGGTATGCATGACAATCGTGAACGAAATCAAAAAGAAAACGCAAGATAATCGCGAGAACATCATCCGGTTCATGCGCGATATTATCGCCATTCCCAGCATGGACGGTCAACTCAAGGAAGTCGGTGACCGCATCGGCGCGGAGATGACCAAGCTTGGCTTTGACGAAGTCCGCTTTGACAAAATGGGTAATATCATGGGACGTATTGGCGCTACGCTCAACGCGAAACGGACGATTGTGTATGATTCGCATATTGACACTGTTGGCGTAGGCGACTCTGCCACCTGGGGCTGGGATCCGTTTAAAGGCAAAATTGAAAATGGAATTTTATACGGGCGCGGCGCTTGCGATGAAAAAGGCTCGACGCCCGGCATGGTCTATGGTTTATCGTTTGCGAAAGAGTTGGGATTACTCGAAGATACATCTGCCTGGTATTTCGGCAACATGGAAGAATGGTGCGACGGCATCGCGCCGAATGCGTTTGTCGAAGTTGACCCAAAGATCAAACCCGATTTTGTCCTTATCGGCGAGCCGACCAAAATGCAAATCTATTGCGGACATAAAGGACGCGTTGAGTTGAAGATCACCGCCACCGGGCGGTCGGCGCACGCGGCGTCACATTATTTGGGCGACAATGCCGTTTATAAGATGATGGCAATCATCACGCAAATCCGCGAACTGGATCGGCGGATGCGCTTTGGCATGGGCTATCATCCGGTGCAGGGACATCCATCCATCGCGGTGACCGACGTCTCGGCGCGCACAGCTTCGCTCAACGCGGTGCCAGACCAATTCACGATCTATATTGACCGCCGCATCACTTTGAACGAGCCGCGCGACGAAGTGATCGCGCAGATCAAGGGGCTGATCCCAGATTATTTGCAGGACGAGATACTCGTCGAAGAACTGTTCTACGACGCGCCGTCCTACACCGGCTTCATCTTTCCGGTATCGAAGTTTTTTCCGCCCTGGCTGTTGGATGACGCGCATCCATTAACACAGGCTGGGCAGAACACCATCGAGGCGCTGTGGGGCGAAAAGCGGACGCTGGGCACGTGGGACTTCTCGACCAACGGAACATACTGGGCTGGCAAAGCCGGAATCCCATCCATTGGGTTTGGTCCCGGCGATGAGGTCCACGCTCACACCAGCCTTGAGCAGGTCCCGTTGGATGAAGTTGTCGCGGCGACGGAGTTTTACGCGTTGTTCCCAAAAATGTTAAGTGAAAAGGTAAAGTAAGTTATCGCGCTGAGCGTAGTCGAAGCGCTTCGACTACGCTCAGCGCGAAGGAAAATTTGTCGTCATCCAAAATCCAATAATCTAATCGGAGGTTTGTATGCGTAGTTTTGCTGGTCGTGATATTCTGTCACTTAAGGAATTCGAGCGGAATGAATTCTTCCACGTGTTTGATGTGGCTCAGAAAATGGAGCCAATTGCACGCGCAAGAAAAAATGTGGATTTGCTCAAAGAGAAGACTCTGGTAACGGCGTTTTATCAGCCTTCGACGCGCACGCGTCTGGCGCATGAATCCGCCATGCACCGCCTCGGCGGTCATGTCACCGGATTCTCGGACGCCAAGATGACGCGCGCCGGCGACTTCTATCAGGAGTCAATTAAGGATACAGTCAAAATGTTGGAATATTACGGCGATGTGATTGTGATGCGCCACTTCCAGCAAGGCGCGCCGCATGAAGCCGCGCGCTGGGCGAGCATTCCGATCATCAACGGCGGCGATGGCTGGGGCGAACATCCCACGCAAATTCTCACCGACCTTTATACAGTCTTGCGTGAGAAGGGACGCATTGACGGACTTAAGTGGCTGGCAGTCGGCGATATGCGTATGAGGACCATGCACTCGCTTGGTTATGCCTTAAGTCAATTTGATTGCCCGATTACTTTTGTCGCCCCGCCTGAAATGGGACTCACTCCTGAATTCAAAGCGGAGTTGAAACAACTCAGTGTTAATTTCAAGGAAGTGGACCATGTTGAGAAAGCCATTGCCGAAGCGGATGTCATTCTGGTCGAGCCGGTCGTTCAGCCCGATTACACCAAATCCCGCGATGAACGCACAGGTGAGCTAAATCTCACGCCTGTCAATTACAAGATCACGCGCGAACTGCTGGAGAAGAAAGCCAAATCCGACGCGATCTTGCTTCATTCTCTTCCGCGCATGGATGAAATTCCCACCGACGTAGACATTACACACTGGTCACGCTACTGGCAGGAAGCCTTCAACGGCGTTGTCATGAGAATGACTCTGCTGGCGTTGGTGCTGGGCGCGATGGAGTAGGCCGGTTAATTGGTAAAATAGAAATTGGTAGACTGGCGATTTTCCAGTCTACCAATTTGTTGTTCTTGCTGGCTCAACAAACATGCATCCAGAATTGCAGGGATTGAGAGAAAGACATTACATCAAATTGACTGATACATTTAGGGCGGCGGCAATACATCCCATGGACTAACGACAGTGCTGGCAGTGCGAACCTCAAAGTGCAAATGCGGACCGCTCGAATGACCGGTATTGCCAACTGCACCAATAGTCTGACCCTGACTTACACTTTGCCCGCACGCTACAAATAATTGACTCAAGTGCGCGTATAAAGTTTGGAATCCCGTACCGTGGTCTACCATAATCATGTTACCGTAACCGTAGCTATTCTGACCGGCATACACAATCACGCCGCCATCGGCGGCATAAACGTTATCGCCCTCATTGCCCATCAAATCAATACCCAGGTGATTAGACTTAACAGAATAATCATAGCCTGATAAAGCATGTTTGGGAGTTGGATAAACAAATGAGCCAACGCCTATCGCGCCGCCGGTAATAACGCCGCAAGAACCGTCGCCTCCCACCTGCGCGGACGCCGGATTATCGCGCGATATCCACGAAATCTGACCCGGCACATGATATTGATAATAACCGCCGGGGATAATCAACCAGGTATCTTTCGGAATATTCGCGTTGGCGTAATCGCCGACTGCGACAGGATCCAAATGATTGGCGGGATAATTTATAATATCTTCCGGCTTAACTTTAAAGTATTCCGCCCATCCGCCAAACTGTATGCCTCCCAACCATTGCCAATAAACCCCATCCACTGGAAGAATTTTAAGTTTTTGATCGGGCTGAAGATTATCCGGATTGTCCTGCAAAATTTCATAATTAGCGGCAAAAACCGTCTTGGGTTGAAGTCCGTATTTATCGGCAATGCCGGTAATCGTATCGCCTTTTTGGACGGTGTAATTAACAATATCCTGCCGGGGACGCGAGGGTATGATCGTGTGGATATTTGCCCCACGCAGAATTCCGCTTATGCCGATATTTTCCACTGCCGGCACGGACTCAATTTCAACTGACGGCGTCACAGTCGGAGCTTGAGCCTGCGCGCCCCGCACAAGCGAATCCGGCGATTGATTCAAATACGCGCGCGCAAGCGCGATAACGATAATGATGCCTGCAATGGATAACGCGTGTGTGCCGACTCGAAGGATGGATTCGCCCAATCCCATATGGATCAGGCTTTCGGTCCATTGAGCGAGCGCGCCGCGTTTCTTTTTTGTGGCGGCCGATCCGTCTTTTCCGTTTTCATCCCCAATATTTTCTTTAAAATCGTTTTTCATTCACTCTCCAACGATTCATCATAACATGAGCCAAAATTTCACGTCAAGCGGGCTTTTCAAACGCTCATACTCCGTTAACCCTCCGACGATTTACGAACGCTCGGACGAAACACTTGTATGCTTCCAATTGTTACCAAGCAGGTCCAACCGCAAACGGCGGCGGTTATGGATAATCCCCATTGCTGGGTCATCCAGCCAATGAGCAAACTTCCGATGGGCGCGACGCCTTGCAAAGCCCATAGATATACGCTGAAGACGCGCCCGCGCAATTCGTTGGGGATTTGTAATTGAAGCAATGTATTCATAGTGGCAAGTTGTGTGACGGAACCCCAGCCCATAAAAGCGATTAATATCAGCGCGGGAGTGAGTGAATGGACAAGAGCCAAACCAAGCATACCTATAATGAAACATGCCTCTCCTAGGATCAGACGCGTCCCACGCCATTTTTCGGAGTTGTTGATCGCGATCATAAATGCAGCGATTACCGCGCCCACGCCTTGCGCGGTATACAACGCGCTGTTGCGCGTGTCCACGCTGGCTTTGGTATCGTTGATAACCGCGAGAATATCTTTGGAAAGCACGGGGATTTGCTGAGTAATCGGGAACGCGAATAATCCCAAAATTGCCGCGAGTAAAATGATCATGCCAACCGAAGCCGTTCTAGCGATATATTTTTGTCCGTCCAGCATTTCGTTGAAAAGAGATTTTGTAACCGGCGCGAGATTTTCCTTATAACGCGTTTGTACAAAAAATAAACTGATAATAATGGCGATAAAACTAACGCCGTTTAAGAGAAATATCCAGCCTTCGCCGTTTTTTGGAAATGTGAGTAACAATAGCGCGGTGAAAGATGGACCGAGTACACGCGCTACGTTGAAGGCGGCGGATTGTAAAGCGATGGCGTTTGGCAGGGACTCGCGCCCCACCAGTTCTATCAGCATGGCTTGACGCGCGGTGATCTCGAAAGCAGTGGCAATTCCTAAAACAAGCGCGAGTATTATGATATGCCAGATTTGGATCATGCCGCTTAAAGTTAAATATGCCAGCGCGAACGCTTCCAGCATCATCACGGCTTGCAGAATGATGATGGTCTTGCGTTTGTCCCATCGTTCGATCAACACGCCGCCGGGCAAGGCGAGGAAAAAAATCGGCAGGCTCAATGCAAAGCCGATCAAGCCCAGATCAAATGGACGACCGCTCAGGCGATAGGCGAGTAACGGTTGCGCGGTATTTTGCATGGCTGTGCCGATCAGCGAAAGTAAATGTCCCACCCAAAAGATGGCAAAGTCGCGCGAAGCAAGCGCGGGAAAATGGCGCGTTATGAAATTCATTGGTGGGATTCGTGATGCGTGTTCCGTTGTTTATTCTTTCACAGGCACAACCAATTCCGCGCGGTCGTTTGCGGGACTGTTGACCATTGTCGAAACAGGATACGCTGACATTTTATCGGCGGAAAAAGGCTTGATAAGCGGAAGCAGGTTTTCGGGAGTCTGAGGCGCAGTATCCAGCCACGCGGCATAATCCTGTTGATTTAATATTACAGGCATACGGTTATGAATCCCAGCCATCAATTCATTTGCTTCGATGGTGATAATGGTACAGGAACGAATCGAAGAACCATCCGGCGACTGCCATTCATCCCACAGACCGGCAAACGCAAACGGCGCGCGGTCTTTCATGTGAATGAAATACGGAATTTTTATTTTTGTTTTCAACTGTGATTTCCATTCATAAAATCCGTCCGCAAGGATGAGACAACGTTTATATTTGAAACTGCCGCGAAAAGACGGTTTCTCTGCGATCGTTTCGCCGCGCGCATTGATGAGACGACTTCCAATCGTTGGGTCTTTTGCCCACGAAGGGATAAGTCCCCACATAAAAAAATCGGCTTCGTTTTTTCCATCGTTTGGAATGGCAAGTACAGGTTGTGAAGGCGCAATGTTAAAGCGCGGCGCGAATTTTGTTGGAAAAATATAATCGGCAAACGCTTCCTGTAATTCTGACGGGTCAACGGTAAGAGTAAATCGTCCGCACATTTTTTCTCCTTGCGTAGTAACGACTTAAGTCGTTACTACTTTCTCAACTTTCTAAAATCACCATCGCGCACGGTAATGCCGTTTGCATCGAGATGTTCGAGCAAAGCCTGCGCGTACTTGCGGCTGGTGTCGAAAAGATCGCGCACTTCCGCCAATGTGATTTGTCCGTTTTGTTGCAGAGCCGCGCGCGTCTTTGCAATCATCGCGTCATAATCCTGTTTGCGAAAAATAACATCCGCTGAAACAATTACAAATTCATTTAACTCGATTAACGCGTTCAAGACATCTTCGCCGATTTCTGCCTGACATTCCTTGACGCTTGGCGGACTGAACGGATTCTGCTCAAACTTCCGCTTCAATGCCTGGACTTTTGCCTGTTGCTCGGCGTTGAACTTTATCTCATGTTCGATTTGTTTTACCATGCCCCGCGCATCTGTGAGAATATTGCGTAATTCGTAGTACGTAATAAGCGCATTGAATACACGCGGCGATAATTTCAATTTGCTCTTCAATTCCTCGCGCGGGATGCCGCGCCGTAACGGATAATTTTGATGATAAGAGGAAATTATTTGTATCATCTTTTCGTGCAACGCGTTCCAATGCGGCAACGCGGCGACAAGCAAATCACTGGATGCAGTTACGTTTCCATCTTCCAGCGCCAGCAATTTCCCATTTTCCATTAATTCTTTGAGCGCGTCCGCCGCGGCATCTTTTTCCAACCGAGATTTTGAGACGACATCTTTTATGCTTGCAATGTTCAATGCCAGCGCGGCTTCAAGCAACACATCCGCAGGCGAACCTTGCGCGAGAGACGCGAGCGATTTCAATATGTCCTCATCAAAACGTTTATGACGACCTTTTGGCTGATGGTCCACGATCATGCCGCCGCCGAGAGTTTCGCCGGGAGATGGTCGCCGTAAAATATATCTATCGCCGCGCACGGCAATAACCGGATTCCGCAGTTCGAGTTGAATCCAGCCAGATTCGCCGGGGATAATTTCTTCGACGCCAAGCAGGCGCACGGTTGCGATGGTTTCACTCGCGCCCACGAAAAATTTAACTTCGCTGGAATGTTTGAGAGGCGCGGACGCGTCTTTTAACAAACGGAAATGCGCGTCGAGTCTGCGCGTGACCTGATATTGATTCGGACGCGCGACTATATCTCCGCGCTGGATTTGATCCATTTCCACGCCTGAAATATTTACCGCGACGCGCGAGCCGGGGATGGCGGTCTCTTCTTTCTTTTTATGAGTCTGAAGTCCGCGTACGCGTCCTTTGTGACCGGCTGGCAAAATTTCGACTTCATCGCCAATGCTGAGACGACCATCCAATAAAGTGCCGGTGACGACTGTGCCGAATCCGCTCATGGTAAAGACGCGATCAATCGGCAGGCGCGGACGGTTAAGGTCAAGGCGGGCTGGTTTGTGTTGAAGAAGAGATTGGAGATTGGTAATTAGTAAATCGAGACCGGTTTTATTTTTTGCAGAGACGCGCACGATGGCGGCGTCTTGCATAACGGTATCGGCTATGGCGGCGCGAATGTCTGTTTCAACGAGAGCAAGCCAGGCTGAGTCTGAGGCGAGATCGGTCTTCGTCAAAACGATGATGCCCGCCGGAATCTGCAATAAGTCAAGAATGGCGAGATGTTCCCTGGTCTGCGGCATGACGCCTTCATCTGCCGCGATGACGAGTAGCGCCGCGTCGATGCCGCCAATTCCTGAGAGCATGTTTTCGATGAAGTCGCGGTGACCGGGTACATCTACAATGCCAAGCTCTTCGCCGTTTGGCAAAGTGAGCCAGCCGAAGCCAAGTTCGATGGTCATCTCGCGCGCTTGTTCTTCTTTCAGGCGGTCGGGATGAACGCCGGTAAGCGCGGCGATGAGTGTTGATTTTCCGTGGTCAACGTGACCAGCTGTGCCAATGACGCGCATGATTCTCTCGTGCTTTTATTTAGCGGATTTTTTTGCCTTGCCGTGTCCCATGATCCTTTGATAGGACGACATCCATTCATGAGTTACGTTCATGAATTCTTGAAGTTGTTTTTCTGTTGCATCTGTGGTTTGGTGTAATTGGTCTTGCAGAATCTGGGTGGCGTCGTTCAATATGGTGATACGTTCTTCGAGTTTTGGAATATCTTTGCGAATGTCGCGCATGGATTCTTCCGATGAGATTGTGTATCCTGTCCAGCGTTTTTGGTCATCGGCTTTAAAGGCGATCCATTCCTGGCGCAAACGATCTTCAGTGAGGCGCTGCATTTCGGTCACTTCGTTGATTCGGCGCTCGAGTTTGGTGTTGAGTTCCACAGAAATTTCCTGCGTTTTCTTTGCGGCGCGCAAAGTGTCGTCAAGGACTTGCACTTGCGTATCCAGCGTTTCGGCTTCTTTGAGGAAATTCTCGTATTTATCGCGCCAGTCTTTCCATGCGCGGTCACGGTCAATTTGAGCGAGCGCCTGTTGTTCAAGGAAACTGATTTGCGATTGTTTGCGTTCCAGTTCATTATTAAGTAATTCGGTGATTCGGTTTTCAATACTGCGGATGTTATCTGAATGAAGCGTAAATTTATCGCGGCTGTCATCTACGCGTTTACGTATGGCGGTCATTTCGCCTTGCACATCGGCGATGCGGTTAATATCCTGTTTGTGCGCATTGTCTGCCAGTTTTTGAGTCTGCATAATAGCCCGGCTGGTCTTGACCACGTCTTCCACGCGTTCTTTAAGATCGGCGATATGGTCAGCCAAGCGCTGGGTTTCGTCAGCGCGTTCTTTGAATTTCTTTTTAAGTTCCGCGGGCGCAACAGTTTTCATTAATTCAGAAACCGTCTTGTTGATCGCTTCCACCTCAGACTGATATTGTTTGGAAGTTTCGGTTATTTGGCGTTGACTGCGCTTTTCGTTCTCCGCGATCATTTTTTTCAAATCTTCGCGCTGTTTGGCAAGCATGTCCTCAAACTGGTTCAGGCGCGAAGAAACCGCGCCAATGTCCGCGATCTGTTTACTCAGGGTCTTCACTTGTTTGGATGCGGCATTAACGCTGGTCTCCATTGAAGCCATCTGCTCTTTAAAAGACGAGATGGCTTCTTTATCTTTTTGGCGTTCTTTTTCCAGCCAGTCTATTCGTTTAATGAGTTGTTCAAATTCCATGGATCCCTCCGAGATGATTTAGAATTATAGCATGATGGCTTATTGACCCAGACGCTCAAACATGCGCGGCAAGCTGGATAGGAACGGCTGCATGACTTGCGGGAAAACGCCAAGGATGAAAAGCCCGATCGCGCCGCACCCCAGCATGATCAGTTGTACCCGGCTTTCGTTCCACGTCCAGCCTGTTTTTTCGGGAGCCATCACAAAGACAGCCAGAGTGCGGACGGCGCCGATCAGTAATCCAAACAAACCGATCAATAACCAAAAGGAAATCGTCAAAGATATATCTGCAAGTCCTTCCCAGAGAGCAATCAATGGTGGAAAACCTGCCAGTAGTGGAAAACCCGCGACAGAAAGATTCGCCAGAATAATACATACGGTCGCCATTGGATAAATGCGCGCATATCCTTGAACGGCAGAGAAGCGCAACGGCGCCGAATCTTTCTGAATGGTGGAAAGAGCCAGACCCCAGAGCGCGAGCGTAAGTCCGCGTGGAATAAGCAGAAGCGCGGCAACCTCAACAATTTTTCCGGGCACGAGGCTGAAAGCCAGCAGGGTAAATCCCGTTTCTACGATGGATGCATAAGACATGATTCGCCCCAGGTGACGTTGGAACGCAGCCCATACTCCGCCGGTGACGACCATGATGATTCCACCAATTTGAACAGCCAGCGAAAGTTGTGATGAAGTGCGAAGCCATGCGTAATGATCTAAAAAGCCCATGTAGAAAAGCGTTGTTACCGTAGGCAGCGCCCACAGCATGAAGCTAATAATATACGGCGATGTCTCTTCTGCCAGCAATGGAATCCAGTTGTAGAGCGGAAAAACGGTCAGCAAAAAAGCAAAACCCAAACCAAGCATGATGGCTGATTGAACCGTCATTGTCAGGTCGCCGGGACTTGCTTCCACGCCTGCAAGCGACCAGCCTGAAAAAAGGATAAAGGGCATTGCCATGGTTTGATAAATCAGAAAGCGTACCGTGCCGCGTCCGGGTTTTTGGTTTGGCGGCGAAAGTAATGGAATGGAAAGCAAAACTGCAATTTCAATCAGAAGCGCCGCATAAAGAAAAGGTTCCACTGCGATTGACGCGACAAGCAAAGCAATGATCATCATTCCAAATGGAACCAATCGCCGCGCCATGCCAACGGCTTCCGCGCCAAAGAACCAAAGCGCAGACAAGCTATAAAGAATGGCGAGCAAAGGTCCATGCGCGGCGTCAAATTTCAAACTGCGTCCAAAGAACTGAATACCGGCGCTAATCTTAAAAGATATTGGACCAAGAAGAAGCGCCTGGTCAATTGGAACAATCAGCGCGATCAAAGCAAGCAGTGAAGCCGACGCGCCGCCGATCAATGCCACGCTTCGCTCATTTTGCAAAAGCAAAAGAAACGCTCCAATAATAATCGGCAATATGACCCAAATAATTGGCGCGTTCATACAAGTTCCTCATTATCGGATTCGGCGGCGTCATACGAATTTCCGATCAAATACGCGCCGACCAGCGCCAGTCCCAGATCAACAATTGCAAGCAGTCCCGCGACAAGCGCCGATCCTTCCACCGCGGCGTACAGCGTTTCAAAACCTGTCAGCATGGTTAAAAGACCGAGTATGACGCGAAAAATATCGGATGTCGAACCAAGCAGTAGAAGTCCCATTCCAATGGGAAGTAAACTGCCTGCGATCACGGGCAATCCCAGCCCCGGCGTGACCGCTTCAATGCGCGGAGACGCGGCTAATACGATCAACGCGGTTACACCGCTTATGAACAGACGAAAGGAAATTCCCTGCGGCAGAAATTGTTCCTCGGTTTGATTTTTTTGGCGATGGGCATCATCTTCAGATAATGGCAAAAGAGTCATTGCCAGCGCGGCGATAGCCATCCAGCCGGTCACCAATTTTACTGCCGCCATGCCAAGGGGCCAGTGACGCGTGACCAGCCAGAACGATCCAAGATATTGCACGGCGAGTAATGCCAGACTCCAACGCCAGTTGCGGCTAATCAACAATCCGCTTGAAGCGGCTAGGATGAGAAACACTGCAATCCATGAGAGATAAGATATAAGCATGGTTATGGATTCCGCTGGGTCATTAATGAAATGAAGAGCGCGAGGAATAAAAGAGTCCACATGATGCCGCTATTGCCTTCCAGTATCGTGGTGACGGCCTGTGTGATTTGTCCAAGCTGGCGATATAGATCCCATAGAACGCGGTATGCTCTTTCCAGCCAGGATGAACTCGCGGGTTGTATCCAGTGGGCGCGCGCAGGATTGAGCGTCCGAATACGCGGCATAGCCCAGACCAGCCCAAAGGTTAGGAGTGACGCGATTAATCCAATTATCCAATTTCCCAGTTGTAATGAACCGTTCCATCCGAAGAATCCCAGAAAGACAATGGTAAAAAGAAGCAAGCCAATGCCGGTAAGATATGCGCCGCGCGCCCATGCCGCTTGAGATTCATAACTTAAGCGCGCAGAGGGTCTTAATATATGTCTGATCCATCCGGCGGCAAGTATGGCTTGCGCGAGTAAAAGAAATGGGAATAACCAGTTTGTAGTTGAAGTCCACGCGCTGGCGGTGAGTGAAAATGGAAGCGCAGAGATTCCCCATGCTCCAATAAGCGCCACGCGGCTTAATATGGTTTGTTGTACAGAGATTAAAAAGAGCGCGCCGCCGGCAAGGATCAACGCGCAGCCCCATGCCACAGCCGCGATGGGATTGGCTGTCAGCGCAGCGCTGACAGCCAGCGCGCTCATGCCAATAATCCAAAAGGGACGTCCGGTTAATTCATCGGGCGCGCGTAACCACATCCAGCCGCCATAAATTGCGGCAAGCGCGCTAAGCACAAGCATGAAAATTGTGACAGATGAATTTACGCTTTCTGTTGGAATACGCGCCAACAAGACCAGGCTTGACGCGGCGGATGTCAAACGTACCATTGTGCCGAAGCCGCGCCGCATGGCTGATTCGCCTGTATAAGGTAAATGTAACGGCAAAACGCCGAGACGTAATCCAGCTGCGGCTACGAGATACAAACCAGCTTGTGGAGGCATGGATAAAAAATCAAGACGCGCACCCGCGTTAACGCTAACGATGTTTGCCCACAATAAAAGTCCCATGCCTACTGCGCGCGTGGAAAATGCAATCACCACGCGTTCGCTGTCTTGCGGCGTATCCACAGAACGAAGCTGTGTAATTAATTCGGCAATATCAATTGCCGCCCACGCCATCACCAGCGACAGCGGATTTCCGGCAGTGACAGCCAAAAGACTTAATCCGCTTAATATCAAAATGCCAGCCCATGTGAATAGGTCTTGAAAATTCTCGCGCACCACAGCCGTCAAAAGCACGGCAAGCGTCAGGCTAAGGATGCTGAACGCATAGGGCCACGAAAGTCCATCTACAAGAAAGCCGGGCGAATCCATGAAAAGACTGGCAGGCTGCCATGGCGGCAATTTAAAAGAAATCGGCATTTGTAATTGCCAGAAAAATATCATCAACCAAGCCAGCAAAGCGCTGCCCACCGCGATCAACCAGGCGGGACGAAAATCTGGACGCATGACGCGCAAGATAACCAATGCGAGAGCCGCAATAAACAGAACCAAAACTGTGATCGGTATTAACATGGGATAACGCAATTGTAACAGTTTTGCGCGCGGCTGACATGCCTCGCTTTGGTAAAATAAACCCATGATTCAACGCCCGCTACAATGGACCTTCGCAACTGTTTTAATTCTGACGTTAACCCTCTCCTGCGCCTCAACTTCGGACCTCGGGCTGATTCCGCTAAATGCAGGCGGGACGCCAACCCCAACGCCTTTTCAACCCGAACCCGGCGTATATGATTTGCCGTTCTTTGACGCGGTTAATCCACAAGCCATCGCCACATATACACCTTATCCGACCACAACCGTTTATCAAAATGGCGTTTCTAATCCGCAGATTTTACCGCCCGACGCGAATGTAAATCCTCCTTTTTCTGCGGTCACAAATCCTCTTACCGGCTTGCCGGCTGCGGAGCCGCTTTTACTGGAGCGCCGTCCGATTGCCATTAAGATAGCGAACTTTCCTCGTTACAACCGCCCGCAATCCGGATTAACTTTAGCGGACGTAGTTTTTGAATACTATATCGAATCTCTGCTCACGCGCTTCATCGCGATCTTTTATGGCAACGATACACCGCAAGCAGGTCCCGTGCGTTCAGGCAGATATTTTGACGAACATATCCTGCGTATGTACAACGCATTCTTTGTTTTTCAATATGCCGACCCGCGTGAATTGAATTATTTCAAGACCAGCGACTTTGCGGATTTTTTGGTCTTGCAAGGATATGCCGGCGCCGCCTGTCCGCCATTTAAAACAGGCAAATATAAACGAGACCTTTATAACAACGCTTTTTTTGACACAACCCGTTTCAGAGATTGTATTGCGCGCAAGAGCGTGGACAATACCCGTCCTAATTTGCATGGCGGCTTTTTCAGTGAAGACCCGCCCGATAGCGCGCTGGTTTTCAATCGCATCTCCACTTACTATTCCACGGATTCTTATAACTATTGGGAATATGATCCAACCAGCAAAAGATACTTTCGTTATCAGGAAGTATCCGATACGCGTAAGGGCAAACCGCCTTCCTTCGCGCCGTTGATGGACGATCAGACTCACCTGCCTGTCACAGCGGATAATGTAGTGGTCATTTTTGTTCCGCATACATTTGCAACACAAAATGAAGCGGAAGATGAGATCTATCACATTGACTTGTTGAATTATGGCGAAGCCTATGTTTTTCGTAACGGACTGGCATATCCCGCGCAATGGCATCGCACCAGCCTTGACCAACCTTTATTGCTGACCGACCTCAACAATTTGCCGATCTACCTCAAACCTGGACGAACTTTTTATCAGGTCATCGGAAGAACCTCGACTTATTCACAAAGCGGCACAGATTGGTATTTTAATTTCAAGACGCCGTAAAAACCGCAATTTTGAACGATAAGCAGTAAAATAAGCAACCTGATTTTAGTTAAAATTGAAAGTTACTTCGCGCTGAGCGAAGTCGAAGCGTATCTGCAAAAATGTCCTTCGACTACGCTCAGGACGAAAAGGTTCAATTACTTCTTGGAGACAACATGACTTTTGATCCATCCTTTCTCAGCGGATTTACGCTCCTGCTCACCGGCTTCGGCGCGGCGTTTTTAGCCGCGCTTTGGATCAGCCTCGTTATCTGGACGTATCGCGATATCCGTTCACGCACGCGCGATACATTGATGCAAGTCCTTGCCGCCATTTTAACGGCGATCCTAAGTATTCCAGGCGTACTTGTTTATCTCATCCTTCGTCCGCAGCGCACGCTGGAAGAGGAATATCAACATACATTGGAAGAGGAAGCCCTGCTTCAAGCCTTGGAGGACCTTCCGCTTTGCCCAGGCTGTGAGCGGAGAATCAAAGACGATTGGCAGGTCTGCCCGAACTGCCACACCAGACTCAAAAAAGATTGCCACAACTGCGGCAAATTAATGGAACTGCCCTGGAATATCTGCCCATATTGTGGAATCCCCGCGCCGGGTATGCGTCTCGAATCCACCAGCATGGACGCCGCCCTGCGCGGCTTGAAACTTGACGATGAATCGAAAGAAATAAAACCGGAGTAAACCCAAAATGAAAATTGATTCCATTACTTTGCACCATATTAGTATGCCGCTCGTCGCGCCGTTTGAAACCTCTTTTGGGCGCGAAACCGACCGCGAATGTATTTTGATCGAAATTCAATCTGAAGGGTTGACGGGATACGGCGAATGTGTGGCGTCGCGCGACCCCGGTTATAACTACGAAACTACCGGCACAGCCGGACATATTCTCAAAGATTTCATCGCGCCTCTTTTAATTGGACAGGATGTAATAGACGCGGCAGATTTTCAACTCCGCGTACAAGGGATTCGCGGACATCAACTCGCCAAGGCAGGCGTGGAGATGGCATTATGGGATTTGCTCGGCAAACGCACCGGCAAGTCTCTGCGCGAACTTTTCGGCGGCGAGCGCGAAAAGGTTGACGTGGGAGTCTCGGTTGGGATTCAGGAGTCGCCAGAAGTCCTAAAAAGAAGCGTAGCCGGTTACTTGGATCAAGGCTATCGCCGCGTCAAAATCAAAATTAAACCAGGCAGGGATATAGACGAGACATCCGCAGTTAGAAAAGCATATCCTGAATTACGCCTGCAAGTGGACGCGAATTCTGCCTACTCGCTTGAAAGCGCGGATGTTCTCAAGCCTTTGGATGACCTGAATCTTTTGCTGATCGAACAGCCTTTGTTTGAAGACGATATTTGGGATCACCGCAAAATGCAGGAAAAATTCAAGACGCCGATCTGTCTCGATGAAAGCGTGACTTCGCCGCGCCATGCGCGCTACGCGCTTGAGATGAAGGCATGTCGAATCATTAACATCAAAGCCGGGCGCGTTGGCGGGTTGAGTCAAGCCATTATGATTCACGATCTTTGCCGCGCACAAAACATACCGGTATGGTGCGGCGGCATGTTGGAAACAGGCGTGGGGCGCGCTTCAAACCTCGCACTGGCTTCTTTGCCCGGTTTTATTTTGCCCGGCGACATTTCAGCATCCGATCGTTATTACAAAAATGATATTACAAACGAACGATTCGCGCTGAATCCTGACAGTACCATTACAGTTCCAAACGCTCCCGGTTTGGGCGTGACTATAAATTATATTATCCTTGCAGAACACGCATTATCAAAGGTGAAAATTTAGAGAGTTATATAATGCGGAGGCTATGAAGAAACGGCCCTCCTATTTACTTTTATTCTCTATTTCCTTTTTTACTATTTTCTTTTCCGATGCTCCTTATGTTTTTCAACCAATGATGACACGACCGGGCGCATCCGTACAAGCCGCGCCGCTCGCGCAAAACGAATCTCCAAAATCATTGAGCTTGTGGGTCTCGCCCGGTTTACCTGCTTTTTTACATGACACTGCATTAGCATGGGGACTTCCAACAACGACCGACCGCGCCGCCGCGACCATATCAGTAGACATTGCCCATCCGCGACCGGGCGCAATGCGCGTCTCAACCTGGATTTATGCGCTAGTCGCGCCGTTCCCAACTGTGACGGATGGAGTCACATCCGATGAATTAATCGCCGCATGGAACGGTTCTGCTTCCGGACCATTTGCCGGTCAGCCGTTATTGATGGATCAAACTACCCTGAATGCTTTTACCGCACTATGGGGACAACCAGCCGAGAATGCCGCGAAAGCCCTTCCAGCAAATAAGTTATTGGATACCGCCTGGTCCAAGATGCCTTCGTGGGCAATTGTCCCGTTTGAAGCGCTTGAACAAAAATGGAAAGTACTGACCGTGGACGGTCAATCTCCCATCTATAAAGAATTTGACCCGATCCAATATGCCCTGGCGATCAACTATCGTTTGACTTGCGCCGACCCTTGTCCGTTGCCAAGCCTGCCTGCTTTTGAACTCACAAACCGCGACCCATCTGTGATGAGTACTTTGATCATGACAGGCGTAACCGCGCTGGTGCGCGGCACTGCCACCATCATGGAAAGAAAAGGAATTACATATCCGGGAATTGATATTCGAGATACATTGCGTGAAGCAGATATCACACATATCAGCAATGAAATTCCGTTTTTTGACGGTTGCGAAAATCCAAGCATGGAAAGCGGCCAGTTGGTATTTTGCAGCAGTCCGAAATATATTGACCTGCTTACCGATGTAGGAACAGATGTGATTGAATTGACCGGTAATCACTTTGCCGATTACGGTCCGATCGCCATGAAACAAACGCTTGATATTTATAACAAAAATAACCTGCCATATTTTGCAGGCGGCATGAACATTGCTGAATCCAAAAAACCGCTTCTCATGGAAAGCAACGGCAATAAATTCGCCTTCCTGGGATGCAATCGCCCGGATGTAGGCAGTGGTCCAACAGCTACCAAAAACCGCCCCGGCGCCGCTCCATGTGATGACTTTCCCGCCATGACCGCGCAAATCCGCGCGCTGGCGGCGCAGGGTTATATCGTTGTTACAACATTCCAATGGAATGAAAGTTACAATAAACAACCAGCCTCCCAACAGATCCGTGATTTTGAAATGATGTCTGATGCCGGCGCGTCCATTGTCAGCGGCAGTCAGGCGCATTATTCACAGACGATGGAATTTCATAACAACTCATTTATTCATTTTGGTCTGGGCAATATGTTCTTTGATCAAATGGACAAGCCCGTTTATGGCACGCGTCGTGAATTCATGGACCGTTATGTGGTCTATGATGGAAAACTCATCAGCGTGGAACTTTTGACCAATATGCTTATGGATTATTCGCGTCCGCGTCCGATGACACAAGATGAACGCAAGAATTTTTTAACTCTTTATTTCACAGAAAGCGGCTGGCTGCCTTCGGCGCCGCTCGAGTACGTCTCGAAATAAATGTAGTAACAGGTCTTTCGCTTGGAGCGCTAAATCTCCTGATTTTGCTCCGAAGTCTGGAGACTTCGGACTCCGTTCTGAGTAAGCTATAATCATGGTCTTGACTATCAGATGTTCATCTTTGAGTCGGAGCCATGAAAAAAATTCTCATTACAATTATCCTCATATCCATTCTTGCCGCTTGCGGCAGTCCTGCGCCTGAACCATCCATAACCCCAACCCTCTCGCCTGTCCCAACTGTACCATCTGCAACTTATACCAACACACCCGCGCCGTCAGTATTGTGGATCAGCCCAACGGCGCCGCCTGCTTTGCGGCTCGCCATGCAAGACGCGGGAATCCCAACCACAGATAAATCCGAACAAGCCACGCTTCACTTTGACGTCACTCCATCAAATGATTCGCAAGTCATTTGGATTTACGCGCTAGCCGCGCCGTTTCCAACGATTATTGATAATGTAACCGAAGCGGATTTACGCGGCTTCTGGAGCGGTTCTTCTCCCGGACCGTTTAACCGGCAACCGTTACTAATGGCCGAATCCACTCTAATGGCGTTTACTGCCCTTTGGGGCGAGCCAGCCCAAGGGTCGGTAAAGATCGTGCCTGAAAACAACTTGCTTGATACAGCTTGGACATCCATGCCTTCGTGGGCAATCATCCCATTTGAATCCATCCAGCCGCGCTGGAAAGTATTGACCATAGACGGTCAATCTCCGATTCGTAAAAAATTTGACGCGCAAAAATATCCGCTTCGAGTCGCTTTCGCGCTTACCGGCAGCGCGGATAAAGTTCCAAAAATTCCCGCATCGAATTATGACCCGTCCAAATTAACCACCGTGATCTTAACCGGCGTGACCGCGCTGTGGAGAGGCACGGCTTATACGATGGAGATCAAAGGCATAACTTATCCCGGCTCATCCATCCGTGATATTTTGCGTGAAGCCGATATTACTCACATCAGCAATGAAGTGCCTTTTGACGATAAGTGTCCGTATCCCAACCCCGGCGAAACCAGCTTGTCCATTCTTTGCAGTCGTCCCGAATACATGGACTTGTTCCTTGATATTGGCATGGATGTCGTTGAATTAAGCGGCGATCATTTTGATAATCGCGGCGTAAAAGCCATGTTTGCGACGCTTAATTTATATAAAGAAAAAGGGATGCTTTTTTATGGCGGCGGCGTGAATGATGTGGAAGCCAAAAAACCTTTGCTGTTGGAAAGAAATGGAAATAAGCTGGCTTTCATCGGTTGCAATGCCAAGTTGGATTATCCACATGCCACCGCGACAATTCCGGGCGCGGCTCCATGCGACTTCAAATACATGACAGACCAGATCAAAACTTTGCGCGCCGACGGCTATCTACCTATTGCAACCTTCCAGCATTATGAATATTATTCTCCTGAGGCGCGTCCTGGGCAACTCAAAGATTTTCACATGATGGCAGATGCCGGCGCGGTGGTGGTAAGCGGCAGTCAGGCACATTCTCCGCAAATGATGGAATTCTATAACGGCGCTTTTATACATTATGGATTAGGCAATCTTTTCTATGACCAGATGGTTTATCCGTTGGGAAACGGAAAATACACCGACCGTACGCGCGATGAATTCATAGACCGCCACGTTTTTTATGATGGTCATTACCTCGGCGTAGAAATACTAACAGCTATTCTGATGGATTATTCCCGCCCTCAATGGATGACCGAAAAACAAAGACAAGCCTTTCTTTCGGATTATTTTTATGCCAGCGGTTGGATTCCATTGTTGCCGACTCCGATCCCCGCGCCGACAGTCACGTTGACTCCGCTTGCCTTGCCGCAGCCGATAAGCGCAACTCCAACTCCGTAGAAATTAAAACGGGCTTTTTTCAAAGCCCGTTTTGATTTAATAAATATGTCGTGTCCTTCGACTGCCCTCACATCGTCCCGATGTCCTTCGGGAGGACGAAGAGCATCTGCACTGACGGTTCGCCTTTCGCTCACCGAGTCGAAGCGTAAGTTAATCGCGCAGTTGTTTTTCAAACTCCGCCAAATCTACGCGCGCAGTCATATCAAGGCTGATAGGCGTCACCGAGATCAAACGTTTTCGGCGCATGATGAACACATCGGTATCTTCTTTTTCGTCATCAAGGCTGGCGCTTTCTTTATATCCAACGATCGCGGGTTGGTCCCATGAAGAACGCTCGGGGCGTGTCGGCTCATAATAACGGCGGCGCGAGAGACGAGTCATTTGCCACGCGGTCTCTTTTACCGCATTTGAAGGCACATCAATTTTTAGCAGGTCTACTTCCTCGGAAAATTTCTTTTCCAAAAGTTTTTGCGCGAACAATTTTGTAAAATATGCCGCCGCGGAAAAATCCAATTCATCGGAATAGCTCAAGTGATATTTCGAATCGGCTTCAAGCGAAACAGCCAGCGCGGGGTATCCCAACGCCGCGCCTTCCATCGCCGCGCCAACCGTCCCTGAGATCGTAATCCCTGTGCCAACGTTTTCGCCATAATTAATTCCCGAAACGACAATATCCGGTTTCTCAGGCATGATCTCAAGGATGGCATGTAAGACGGCTTGCGCCGGCGATCCGCCAACGGCGTACACGCTCCATTCCTGACCGTTGACCTGAATCCGTTCATTGTGAATGATCCCATCTGACGAATTGGGCAGACTGCGTCCCATGCCCGAAGATTGGTCGCGCGGCGCGGCAACGGTGACATACCCAATCTCCGAGAGAGACGCGGCAGCCGCCCATAGACCGGGAGAACGTATCCCGTCGTCATTGGTTAATAGGATGTGTGGTCTTTTTTTATCCATAAATTTCCTAAAAAAAAGAAGCGGGAAAAATCCGCTTCTAAAGTGATGGTGCCCTCGGCGCGACTCGAACGCGCGACCTATTGCTCCGCAAGCAAGCGCTCTAATCCACTGAGCTACGAAGGCGTTATTAAAAAAGATTTTAATGCAGAATCAGGCGCTGGTCAAGGAAACAGAAATTCTTTTTTTGCCAGACTCTGAGTTTTTCAAAAACTCGGAGTCTGGCAATATGTATCAAGAATTTTTTGTCGCTTTCGCGCGCATCACAAAACGGTTGATCGCTCCAAAGCGATATTTATATTCTTCATCGCCGCGCATGAAATCAAACTCTGCGCGCCCATTATCATTGACCCACTTTAGAACATGTCCCAGCAATACCCAGCCGGGCGAGAGTTCCATATATTCGCGGCTCACGCCGGAGTTGTAACCCCATAATTTATTTTTATAATCAAAATTTAGAGATGCCGCGGCTTTGACGCCATCCACTTCGAGGAATCCCAGCCACAGATAACCGTTGTCGAATGCCGCGCGTAAAGAAGCGGTCATTTGCGCGCGCATGGATTCGGTCAGGAATTTAGCTTTGTTTGGGTCTGTCACCATGAGTGTAAAGAACGCATCAATTTCGGAGTCAATGGCAGCGGAATCATCCGCGATGTAAAAGCGAACGGGATATTCGGATTCTTCCGCGCGGCGCATTTTGCGGCGAACTTCGTGACGTTGTTTTTTATCAATGCCCGCGAGGTAGGCATCAAAATCGCCGGGCATGGAAATATACGGAGTCGGGCGATATATCTCTTGATGATAGTTCCAGCCGCGGGATTCGGATTCAGCTTGAAGCGCCGCGAGCGTGGGAGATGAATCAGGTAGGTTATACCAATCGAAGCCGCGCCAACTGTCAGGTAGGGATGAAGCGAGGAAATTGAGAAGCTCTGCCAGAAAGCGCGTTAAGTCCGCGGGTCGTACGATCAAATCCAAATAATCCGATATTTCAATACTGCCCAGCAATAATAAAACTTGTTGCCCGTCGTGTTCAGCAAGAAATAGCGGCGCAATGCCGACCAGTTGACCATTTTCGCTTGCAGAAATAAGAATCAGTTCGGCTTGCCGCCATTCACCGCCGCCGAGCGTTTGCCACCACGAACTAAGATATTCGTGACGCAGAAAGGGCGCGTCGGTAGCGCTCTCTGATACAAGAGAATTCCATGTTGACGAAGGTATTTCAGAAAAATCTTTATGAAGAGTAAATTGCATTTAGTTGTCCCGTGATATTTATCCGCAGGTTGAGCAGATTTCACAGATTGAAAATCTGCGGATATTTTCTTTAATATATTACAAGCTAAATTCCTGTTGTGAGGAGATTGCTTCGCGAAGTACGCTCGCAATGACATAACTATCAAAGGAATTTTACCAGTATAATGATAACAACTTCACCGTTATTCTTACTGCCGTGACACTCGATCTCAACTTTTCTCCGCTTTACCGCATCAATGGACAGGAGCCTGCTTCCATGCCAGGTTTGCTTGCCATGACGCCGCCGCGCAAAGCCGCGCGCGGACGCGAACAGGATCGTCTGATCGTTTATCTCCTGCTCACAGGCAACGCCAGTTTTACCACCGCCGAATATATGCAATTCGCCAGCGAGGCGGCGAACGCTTTTTATCAAACATCAGGCGCGTTGACTACAGCCATGCGCAACGCGGCAGAGGCTGTCAATCGCGTATTGCTTGAACGCAATATATCCACCAGTGGGCGCGGGCAATATGCAACCGGCTGGCTGGCATTGGGAGCATTGCGAGAATCACAATTCACATTACTACTCAGCGGACCCATTCACGAATACACGATCAATCAAAGCGAAACAAAACATATCCATGAGCCGGCGCTTTCAGGCAAAGGCTTGGGGCTGGGACAAACGCTCACGCATTATTTCACACAGACTTCATTACAATCTGGCGACCGCATCGTTTTGTGCGGCAAAATCCCAATTGGATGGGAAACCGCGCTGATAGACCATTCGCCGGCTTCGCTCGAAATCACGCGCCGCAGATTACTTACCACCACAAGCGATGACTTGAACGCGGTCATGATTCAAGTGACGGATGGATCGGGCTTATTGAATCAATTACAACAAGCGACTCAAGAAACGCATCAACGCACGACCCTTGAATTGCATCGCGAACAAGGTGCAGAATCCCAGCCCAAGGCGACTCCCATTTCCGCGCACATCCTGCAACCATCGGCGTATGCCATTCCCGCGCAACCGGAAGAAGCAAAGCCTGTCTCTGATGAAGAAACACATACGCCCGCGATAACCGCGCGCGAACTGCCGCCTTCACTTCCGCGAGCCAAACGTCAAACGCGGAATCCTGAACCGCCGGCTGAGGAAAGCATTCCACAAATCGTCGAGCAGAAAAAACCCATGGTGCGGCGCGAGCCGTCCCAGCAAACGCGTCAGGCGGCAAAAGCCGCCGCAAGCGGTATGCAGGCTTGGCGGCGCGGAAGTGAGCGCGTAGGGACTGGCATTCAACGATTTTTACCGCGCCTGCTTCCGGGAGTTGAATCGACTGAATCCTTTACGCTTCCGCCTTTTATGCTGACGTTTATCGCGATACTTATTCCGTTGCTCGTTGTGACTATTTCAAGCGTGGTCTATCTGCGTTACGGACGAAGCGCGCAGTGCGAAACTTATCTGCAACAAGCGCGGGACGCGCGCACAGGCGCCGCCAATTTTGCAGACCCAATCATGCAACGCGACGCATGGCGCTCCGTTTATCTTTCCGCGGATAAAGCCGAAGCCTGCCGCGAAACCACTGAAACGAGCGCAATCAAACAGGAAGCCGAAGCGAAACTCGATCAACTGCTTGGCATTATCCGCATGAAATTCAATCCCGTTTTTAGCAATGGACTTGGGATTCAAATCAGCCGTATGAGCGCCAGCGAAACAGACCTTTTCCTTTTGGACGCGCAGACCGGCAATGTTAAACGCGCCGCGCTCACCAATCGCGGTTTTGAGTTGGACGATACTTTTGACTGTAAGCCAGACCGTTATGGTGAATATCAGGTCGGTCAAATTGTGGATATGCTGGCTTTGCCGGTTTTGAACTCAATCAAAGCCACTCTGCTCGGCGTGGATGCAACCGGCAATCTTTTATATTGCGCGCCCGGTCAAGTGGCGCAAGCCATTCCTTTACCTCCGCCAGATACGAACTGGGGGCGCGTCACAGCGATGACTTTAGATGCCGGCAACTTATATGTGCTGGACGCGCAGAAAAGCGCTGTCTGGGTTTATACTGGCGAAGACGTCACTTTTACAGATCGTCCATATTTTTTCTTTGGCGGACAAATCCCTGAAATTCAAGATGCGATTGATATGGCTGTGAGCGGCGATGAACTTTATATCCTGCATTCGGATGGGCATCTCTCGGTCTGTTCGTACAGCCGTATCGAAACGGTGCCAACCCGCTGTCAAGACCCGGCGCCGTTGGTCAATCCGCTTGGCGCGTATAAAGATACAGACTTATTCAGCCAGGCGCACATCACACAAATGATGTTTACCGTTCCACCGGACCCGTCCATTTTATTGTTGGATGCAGACAACCAGTCTGTTTTACGTTTTACGCCGCGTTCGCTCGAATTGCAAAATCAACTGCGCCCGACAACCGGCGCGAGTAATCCGGTATCGCAAGGCTCTATCGGCGCGATGGCAGCCGGACCGAATCATGTGCTGTATTTTGCGATCAAAGATAAAGTATACTTTGCAACAAATATGCCGTAGAGTATCAACGAGTCCACCACGAAAACTCTTTATAACCGCCAGGCACGCTAAGGTCGCTACACTTGCCCTGGCGGGCAGTGCCAGGGAGAAAAACCTTTAAAAACCTTCGCGTTCGCCTGTCCCCGTTCTTTGGGGATTGCGAGTTTCGCGGTGAAAAAACATTTTTGTAGTGGAATCATCAATGCTTCACGAAAACGCTTATTATGATCCGAACAATTACCGCCGCTTACATTCAATAGGAGAGTTTGTTATGTCCAATTTTTTCGATAGTATCGCGTCCTTGTTTAGGAGAAAAACCGCCGGTCCGGTAAATAGTTTGAGCGAACCCGCGCAGATCATTAACAGCAAAGTATTGTTGTTGGTCTATAACCCTACAATGCCTTCGGGTAAAAAAATGTCGGAGGAACTCAACTGGCGCCGCGTGGATGATTTGGTCACAGGCTTTATGACAGACATCCTGCAAACCAGCGGCGGCATGGTCCGTTATCAAATCGTCCAGCGCGTGGACTTGGACGAATTCCCCGCCAAAACAGACGGCTTCCGCTACACGCCACAGGCTTATCTGGATGTATGGCATGGCAACGCCGCGCCTTACATGCCGCAAGAGGCGGATTACAACGCGATCATCAAACAATTCGATATACTCAAGCGCGTCAGCCGAAATGAAATAGACGAGGTATGGATCTTTGCTTTTCCCCATGCCGGTTTCTACGAATCGACCATGGCTGGACCGGGCGCGTTCTGGTGCAATTCCCAGCCTCTTGTAAACACGAATTCATCTGCGCGGCGATTCGTCATCATGGGATTTTCCTTTGAACGCGGCGTGGGCGAAATGCACGAAGCTTTCGGACATCGCGCTGAATCCATTATGGAAAAAACATTCTCCAAGCTGACAGGCGACGCGAATTTATGGCAGCGTTTCATCCGTTACGAAAAAGTCGCGCCGGGTAAAGCCGTGTGCGGCAACGTCCACTTCGCGCCGAACAGCCAGCGGGATTACGATTGGAATAATCTCACTCCTGTAAAAAGCGAATGTTACGACTGGCTTTTGAATTTTCCCAACTTCAAAGGCGATATCCGCATAGTTGAATCTTCTGAATGGGGCAACGGCGAGATACGCGCGCATCATGTCTGGTGGTTCAATCATTTCCCCAAAGTAGCCGGGCGGAAAAACGGCATCCACAACAACTGGTGGCAATATATCGCCAATCCAAATAATGTAAACGTGTAGAGACTCATTTGGGAGTGTTTCAATAGAAATGAAACACTCCCAAATTTTACAACTGCTTTTTGCTCAATGTAAACCGCGTAAAAAATATATATTTGACCTCTTGCATAAGTAAAAACAATTAAGCCACAGAGCGCGCAGAGATTTTTGAAAAAAGTTCTTAACTCTTTTTTTCTCTGTGATCTCTGTGGCAAAAAGACTTTTGCAAGAGGTCTATTTTGTGGGCCCGGCAGGACGTGTGCCCCGAAGGGGTATTCGAACCTGCGACCAAGCGGAAATAGTACATAATCTTGGCGGGATACATTTTGACCATATTTCCTGGTTACGATTTACACCACGCTTATTTTCGTACAGAACAAAAATAAATTTAAATAACGTGAATAATGGATTGGACTGCACCCTGTAAGCAAGACAAAAAAAGGAAGCCCCCACTGGTCAACTGGACAGACACCTGGTTTCATAGGGTGTCTGTCTTGTTTTCAATTGTATCCTCTCATAGTTGTAAAAGTAAATGTATTCGTCAATGAGTTGC